>Ga0255338_1006019_pt1 | contig 10633 bp, 7 predicted proteins | sample MeOH1_35cm_T4_19_FD_203715 | JGI IMG/M metagenome (GOLD analysis project Ga0255338, IMG submission 203715) | Sandy soil microbial communities from University of British Columbia, Vancouver, Canada - MeOH1_35cm_T4_195 | ecosystem: Engineered > Artificial ecosystem > Sand microcosm > Unclassified ... | reverse complement strand
TGACCGTTGCCGCTGACACCGGCGATGCCGTAGATCTCGCCGGCGCGCACGAAGAACGTCGCGTCATCGAGCGCCATGCGCCCGTCCGCGCGCAGGCAACGAAGCCGGCCGACATTGAGCCGCGTCGGCGCGCCATCGGCCTTGCTGACATGCGGCGACAAAGGCTGTGTATCGCCGACCGTGAGCTGCGTCAGTTCCGCTGCTGTCGCCTGCGACGGATCGAGCGTCGCCACCGCCTTGCCGCGGCGCATGATCGTGACCTTGTCGGCGTAGCGTTTCACCTCGTGCAGCTTGTGCGTGACGAGCACCACGGCCGCGCCGGCGCGTGCCAGCTTTTGAACAGTCTTGAGAAGCTGATCGGCTTCGGCGTCGGTGAGTACGGCCGTCGGTTCGTCGAGCACGAGGATGCGTGCGCCGCCGACCAGCACCTTGACGATCTCGACCTGCTGCTGTTCGGCAACGGTAAGCGTGTTCACCCGCCGGTCGGGATCGATGGCAAAGCCGAGCGCAAGCGACTGCGTTTCGATTGCCGCGCGGATATCCTTGATGCCGGCGCGATAACGCGGCCGCTGGTTCGCGAGAAGGATGTTCTCGGCCACCGTGAACGGCATCACCAGCTTGAAATGCTGGTGCACCATGCCGATGCCGCGGGCGCGCGCATCGGCGGGACCGCTGAGCGCGACCGGCTCGCCATCGATAAGAATGCTGCCGGCCTCCGGTGCATAGAGGCCGGCAGCGACATTCATCAGCGAGGACTTGCCGGCGCCGTTCTCGCCGAGGAGGGCGTGCACCTCCCCGGCCTTGGCGTTGAACGCGGCGTCATCGAGGACCACGACCCCGTCAAAGGACTTGCGGATTCCCTCTAGGGCCAGGGCCTCGGTCATGCGTGACGGTCGCTCGCGTTACTTCTGGGTGATGACGCCGGGGATGTACCAGTCCATCTTCCAGAGGCCGGCGTCGTCGATCGGCTTGCCGGCGGCGAGCCTTTCTTTGCCGGTCGTGTCGGACATCGGGCCGGTGAAGATCTGCTTGCCGGCGATGATAGCGTCGCGCTCCTTCATCACCTTGTCGACGACCTCCTTCGGCACGGCGGGACCGCAGCAAGCAATATCGGTGCCGCCATCCTTGATGCCGGGGAAGGCGCCGAAGGGTTTGGCTTCCCAGTTGCCGGCCATCACCTTCTTCAATTCGGGCGAGAGGAACTTGTCCCAGGTCCAGGCCGACGAGCAGAGCGTCGCCTTCGGGGCGAACTCGCGCAGGTCGCGGTGGTGACCGGTGCCGTAGATGCCGCGCTCCTGCGCGACGATCTGCGGCGTCGGCGTGTCGACGTGCTGGCCGATGACATCGATGCCCTGATCCGCCAGAGCCGAAGCAGCCGCGCGCTCCTTCACCGGATCGTTCCAGGCGCCGGTGAAGATCACCGTCACGGTGGCGTTCGGATTCATCGCCTTGGCGCCGAGCTCGTAGGCATTGATCGTCCAGTTCACCGGGCCGATCGGATGCGCGGCGACGAAACCGAGCTTGCCGGATTTCGACACGCCGCCGGCGATCATGCCGCAGAGATACTGGCTCTCGTAGGTACGGCCATAGAAGGATTCGAGATTGGTGCCGTTGGTCGTGCCGGATGCGTTGAGGAAAGCGACCTTGGGGTATTTCTCCGACAGCTCCTTGAAGGTATCGGAATAACCGAAGGCGGTGCCGATGATCACGTTGTAGCCGCGCGCGATAAAGCCTTCCGCGGCCGGCTTAATCTTGCCGGCGACCTCCGGCACGTTCTCGACGAAGGGGATCTTCATGTCGATCGCGGCTTCGATCTTCGGCCGCGCTTCGTCGAAGGCCTGCGTCCAACCACCGTCATTCTTTTCGGCAAAGTACAGGAAGGCGACCTTGGGCGGCGCCGACAAAGTGAAGCCGGCGGCATGCGCCACCGTGATCCCGGCGAGTGCCGCAACCCCTAACAACGACGCAACTTTCAGACGCATGACGCTGATCCTTCTGTTCATGATCCGGCGAATTCATACGAGGCGCAATCGTTGCAAAGCGGCGCGCAGTTTGCGCGCACATAGTTTAGCCGTCCGCGCCCAATATTTACTCAAAACATGGGCTAAAAGGGCATCGGTCGCCGAAATGTTCTTATCGCTTTTGCCGATGGCGAGTTCGGCGCTTCGCTTTTGACTTTCGCCGGCAATGCTTCGCATAGTGCCGGCATCGTGCCTGTTTCGGCACATCGCTTAAGCGTCTTATGAAGCCCGCGCCTTTCAAATACATCGCCGCCGAATCGCTTGCGCATGCTCTGGCGTTGAAGGCAGAACATGGTGACGAAGCGCGCTTTCTGGCGGGCGGGCAGAGTCTCGTGCCGACCATGAACTTCCGCCTGGCGCAGCCGGCGGTGCTGATCGATATCAACCCGCTAGAGACTTTATCCAGCCTCTCTCGTGTGAATGGACATGCGCTGCGCATCGGCGCGCTGACGCGCTACCGGATGCTCGAGCGCGATGCCTCGATTGCCGAGACGATGCCGCTGATCGCTGAAGCCCTGCCGCACATTGCGCATCCGCAGATCCGCAATCGCGGCACCATTGGCGGCAATCTTTCGCACGCCGATCCGGCGTCAGAGTTGCCGGCGATCGTCGTCGCACTGGAGGGCCGATTGCGTGCGCAGTCGGCGCGCGGCGAACGCTGGATCGCCGCGTCCGATTTCTTTCAGGGACCCCTGACGACGGCGTTGGCCGTCGATGAAATGCTGACCGACGTCGAATTGCCGGTCCAGCCGGTGCGCAGCGGCTCCTGCTTCATGGAAGTCGCGCGCCGCAAGGGTGATTTCGCGTTGCTAGGCATCGCCGTTGTCGTGACCGTTGATGAAGAAGGCGTCTGTACGCGCGTGCGCGCCGCCTTGTGCGGTGGCGGCGAAACGCCGGTCGATGTCAGCGAAGCGGCTGCCGTGCTGATCGGAAGGAAGGAAACGGCCATCGCCGATGCGACTGAGGCCGTCCGCCAAGCGATCGATCCGTCCGGCAACATGCACGCAGACCCCGAATATCAGCGCCATCTCGCCGGTGTGCTCGCTAAGCGCGCTCTGGCCACCGCTATGGAGCGCGCGCGGCATGGATGAAGACTTGCACGATCTCGTCGTGACGGTGAACGGCAACTCTTATGCGCGTCGCGTGGAATCGCGATTGCTGCTGAGCGACTTCTTGCGGCATGAATTGCGGCTCGCCGGCACGCATGTCGGTTGCGAGCATGGTGTCTGCGGGGCCTGCACCGTGCAGCTCGACGGTGTGCCGGTGCGCTCCTGCTTGCTGTTCGCGGTGCAGATGAACGGCAAATCGATCACGACGGTCGAGGGCCTCGCGCCGGCGGCCGATCGCCTGCATGTGCTGCAGGAAGCGATGCACGCACATCACGGCTTGCAGTGCGGCTATTGCACGCCGGGCATCCTGATGACCATGAGCGCATTTCTGGAGGACTGTCCCGACCCGGACGAAGAGCAAGTGCGCGAAGCGCTGTCGGGGAATCTCTGCCGCTGCACCGGCTATCAGCACATCGTCGACGCGGTGCTCACCGCCGCCGCGCGTCTCAAGGAGACGCCCGTATGACGACGCGCTATTTCGGTGAGCCGATCAAGCGCAACGAAGACCGGCGGCTGTTGACCGGCCAAGCGCTGTTCGTCGACGACGTCGAGCTGCCCGGTCTGCTGCACGTCGCGCTGCTGCGTAGTCAGGTCGCGCATGCGCGCATCAAGTCGATCGACGTCAGTGCGGCGCTCGCGCGCAAGGGTGTCGTCGCCGTTTACACCGCCGAGGATCTCGGCGCCTATTGGCAGCCAGGCCCCTTGCTGGTGCCGCCGCCGCCCATCGCCGGCATCGTTTTCAATCAGCGCACGCAAGTGCCGCTGGCGAAGGACAAGGTGCGGCACGTCGGCGAGCCGATCGCGATCGTTGTCGCCGAGAGCCGTTACATCGCCGAGGACGCGCTCGCCGACATCGCTGTCGCGCTGGAGGAGCTGCCGCCGGTCGTCGATCTGGAGAAGGCGCTCGAAAAGGGCGGCTCCCTCGTGCACGAGGACGTGCGCTCCAACGTGTCCGCGCACGTGCGGCAGGCAAAGGGCGACTACGCCAAGGCGGCGGCTAAGGCCGACCGTATCATCCGCCGCCGCTTTCATTACGACCACGGCATGTCGTCGCCAATGGAGACACGCGGGGTGGTCGCGCAGTGGGACGCGCGCGCCGGTCAACTCACGATCTGGGACACGACGCAGGCGCCGGTCTTCGTCCGCAACGGCCTGGCCGCGATGCTCGGCCTGAGCGAGCGCCAAGTGCGCGTCGTCGCGCCGTTCGTTGGCGGCGGCTTCGGTCCGAAGATCATGGTCTTCTATCCGGAAGAAGTGCTGCTGCCGTGGATCGCGATCAAGCTGAACCGGCCAGTGAAATGGATCGAGGACCGGCTGGAGCATTTCGTCGCGACGACGCATGAGCGGGGGCAGATCCACGACGCGGAAATCGCTCTGAGCCGGGACGGCAAGATCATCGGTATCAAGGACGTGTTCCTGCACGATGCCGGCGCTTACGACCCCTACGGGCTGACGGTGCCGATCAACAGCCAGTGCACCTTGCTCGGTCCCTATGTCGTTCCGAACTACGACAGCACGTTCACGGCGGTCTTCACCAACAAGCCGATCGTGTCGCCTTATCGCGGCGCCGGCCGTCAGCATGGCGTCTTCGTCATCGAGCGATTGCTCGACTTCGCCGCGCGCGAGCTCGGCATCGACCGCGCGGAGATCAGGCGACGCAATCTCATTCCGGCCGACGCTTTCCCTTACAATAACGAGATCATCTACCAGGACTTTGCGCCGCTCGAATACGACAGCGGCAATTACGAGCCGGTGCTCGACAAGGCGCTGGCGGCGATCGATTATGCCCACTTCGTGAAACACGAACAGCCGAAACTGCGCGCGCAAGGGCGGCACGTGGGCATCGCAGTGTCCTGCTACGTCGAGGGCACCGGTATTGGTCCTTACGAGGGCGCGCGCGTCCAGGTTCAGGCCAACGGCAAAGTGAGCCTTGCCACCGGCATCGGCACGCAGGGGCAGGGGCACTTCACCAGCTTTGCCCAGATCGTTGCCGATCAGCTTGGCGTCGATGTGCGCGATGTCGATGTGGTGACCGGCGATACCGACCAGTTCTATTGGGGTGCCGGCACCTTTGCCAGCCGCGGCGCCGTGGTGGCGGGCAATGCCGTCAACGAAGCTTCGAAGGTCGTGCGCGAGAAGATCCTGAAGCAGGCCTCCGAGTACTTCGAATGCGCGATCGAGGATCTTGAGCTCGGTGATGGCCAGGCGTCCATCGTCGGCGTGCCTGGCAAGTCGGTGCGTCTCGGTGAGCTTGCCACGCGCGCCAATCCGATGCGCGGCGCGGTCAAGCCGGGCACCGAGCCGGGGCTGGAATCGACGCAGTATTTCGGGCCGCCTAAAGGTGCGACCGCCAACGGCGTGCATGCGATGGTGATCGAGGTCGATCCCGACACGCTGATGCTCAAGATATTGAAGTACGTGGTGGTGCACGACTGCGGCACGGTCATCAATCCGCTGATCCTCGCTGGCCAGATTCATGGCGGCGTCGCGCAAGGCATCGGCAATGCCTATTACGAAGAGCTGATGTTCAACGAAGAGGGCCAGCTCCTCAACGCGTCGCTCGCGGATTATCTGCTGCCGACCTCACTCGAGGTGCCACGCATGCAGCTCGATCACACGGTGACGCCGTCGCCGCTCAATCCGATGGGCATCAAGGGTGCGGGTGAAGCGGGCGCCATTCCGGTCGGGCCGCTGTTCGCGCAGGCGATCGAAGATGCGCTCGGGCTCGCCGAGAAGAAAGTCGAGCTGTGCGAAATCCCGCTCAGCCCGAACAAGCTTTGGCGATTGTTGAGCGGGACGGGCGGCTAAGGCCGGCGCGCTCAGAGCTTCACGCAGACATTGCGCAGTTCGGTGTAGAACTCCAGCGAGTGAACGCCGCCTTCGCGGCCGATGCCGGAGCGCTTCGAACCGCCGAAGGGCGTGCGCAGATCGCGCAGGAACCAGCAGTTCACCCAGTGAATGCCGACCTCGATCTGCGATGCGACGCGGTGGGCGCGCTGCAAGTCGCGGGTCCAGACCGAAGCCGCGAGACCATAGGGCGTGTTGTTGGCCATGGCGATGGCTTCGTCCTCGCTGTCGAATGGGGCAACATGCGTGCAGGGCCCGAAGATCTCGTCGGTGATGACCGAAGCCGTTTCCGGCAGGCCGGTCCAGATCGTCGGCTGGACCCAGTAACCTTTGTCGAAGCCGGCGACCGGCTGCACGCCGCCGCCGGCGACGATCGTCGCGCCTTCCTGCTTGGCCTTGTCGAAGTAGCTCAGCACTTTCTTGCGGTGGATGTCGCTGATCAGTGGTCCCATGGTCGTGGCATCCTCGAAGGGATCACCGAAGCGATAGGCCTGCGCCTTGGCGGCAAGGCGCGACACGAACTCGTCGAAGATGCCGCGTTGGACGTAGAGCCGCTCGGTGCCGAGGCAGACTTGTCCCGTGTTGGCGAAACAGGAACGGCCGGAGCCTTCGATGGCGGCGTCGAGGTCGGCATCGTTGAAGACGATGCCGGGATTCTTGCCGCCGAGCTCCAGCGACACCGGCCGGACGCCTTGCGACGCCGCGGCCATGATCGCTTCGCCGGTGACGGTTTCGCCGGTGAAGGTGATGCCGTCGACGTCGGGATGGCGGGTCAGGTGTTCGCCGGCCGAGCCGCCGCCGAAGCCGTGCACGACGTTGTAGACGCCGTCCGGCACGCCGGCCTTCAGCATGACTTCGCCCAAGAGGCTCGCCGTGCGCGGTGTCTCTTCGGACGGCTTCACGACTACCGTGTTGCCGCAGGCAAGCGCCGGCGCCACCTTCCAGGTCATCAGCAAAAGCGGCAGGTTCCAAGGGCAGATCACCGCGATCACGCCGCGGGGAACGCGGAGCGCGTAGTTGAGTGCGCCGGCGCCGTCCGGCGTGTGCATCTGGAAGGTCTCGGTGCTCGAGGCAGCGATGTAGTCGGCGAAGACGTTGAAGTTCGCCGCGCCGCGCGGGATGTCGAGATGGCTGGCGATCGAGCGCGGCTTGCCGGTGTCGAGAATCTCCGCCCGCAGGAATTCATCGAAGCGTTCGTTGATGCCGTCGGCGACCCTGCGCAGCACCGTGGCGCGTTCGTTCGGGGACATCTTGGCCCACGGTCCCTTCAGAGCCTTCTTGGCGGCGGTCACCGCGCGATCGACATCGTCTTTGCTCGCTTCGAAGACCTTCGCCGTGACTTCGCCGGTCGCCGGGAAGACGTTCTCAAAGGTCCGCCCCTTGGTGCCGTTCGTGTACTTGCCGTCGATGAAATGTTGGATCTGCAGCATGGCGCGGCGCGATTCCTTGTTTTGGCGATGAGTGGATTGGTTGCGGCGATCAGGCCGTTTTCGGCGCTTTCGCGAACAGCGCCCCCGCAATCGCGTTTGCCGAATTTTTCAGATGAACCTTCAACAGTTCGGTGGCCAGGCCGGCATTCCGTTGCATCGCCGCGTCGAAGATCGCCTTGTGTTCGAGCATCAGCGTCTCCTTCGGCACGGCGCGCAGCGAAACGGACTGGCGGCGATACCGTTCGGACAACTCCGCAATGCTGGTGACGAAACGCAACAGCGACGGCGAGCCGCAATTGTCGATCAGCGCCAGATGGAAGGCGCGGTTTTCAAGCTCCCACTCCCGGCTGAGCCCTTTCGGGTCCGTGTCCAGCGTTGCTTCGATGCGTGACAAGCGGTGGAAGGCGGCCGCCACGCCGCCTTCCCATTCCAACGTGGCGTGAGTAATCGACCGGCGCAGCGCTTCCGGCTCGAGCAGCAGCCGCATGTCGGTGATGTCGTTGAACTCGACCTCTGACATCGCCGCGACCCAATAGCCGCGCTGGCCCTGCGCGAGGACGAGACGCTCGCCGGCGAGCCGCGACAAAGCTTCGCGCAGAGGGCTGCTGCCGACGCCGTACTGATCGCACAGCTTTCCGAGCAGCAGCTTCCGACCGGGCTCCAGCTTGCCGGCCAGGATGTCCTCGCGAATCGCGGCGTAGGCGCTTTCCGATTGGGTGGCATAGGCGTCCGGCCGCTCACATGCCGCGATGACGGACCGGGCATTCGTCGTCGCTGAATTCGACATGGGCGGCGGGCCTGCTTCTTTCGTTGCCGGCGGTCGATAGAGCAAATATCGATTTTCTGCAAGTGCCCCGACCGGAGGGCGGAGGACCGGCGTTAAAATTTGAAACATTTCCTTGAATCTACAGCGCTGTCCCAAAATACGAGCTGATGTTCGCCTATAAAAATCGATATTTTATAGATTGTCCGATTTTGTTGCGCGCTGGGCGTCCTGGCGCTCGGGCACAAGCCAATGGCAATCGCCGGCCGCGCCAACGGGCGAGGAATTCCAACCGCCAAGCGTTGCGGCACCATGACGCCGGGACGTAGCGAGCTAGCGCGTCCTCAGGTCGTTGCGATGGAGCCGGCTCTGTCGTTTCGCCGCGTCGGCTTGCATTGGCTCCGCCGAGCGCCGCGCCGTGCGCGATGTTTGCGGCAGCCGTGCCGTGATTCGCCCAAGTGCGTCGCTTGGACGCCAAACATGCGTCCCGTCGCGGCATAAAAAGAATGATGGGCGCGTAAATTCTGCATAACGGTCCAAGCGATGAATGAATCTAGCTTGTTAATGCAGTTTAGATTTCGACGTGCGGGCGCGCTTGTCCGAGCGCGCATGTTCACTTCTGCGGCGCCTGATACCGCTTTTTCGAACTCTGGATAGATCAAATTGGAAACATCAACCTTTATGACGAGGCGTGATCTTTAAACATTTCGCTCAAACATGCGCGAGCAACAACCGAGAGAGCGCTCGAGCATGCATCATGGAAATGCCCAGCACGCGGGTGCCGCCGCCGATCGTGACGGATCCCATGCCGGCCAGTTGATCAGCTTCGCCATCGGCGACGATCAGTACGGCGTCGACATTATGGCTGTGCGCGAAATTCGCGGCTGGGTCGACATCACGCCGCTGCCCGAACAGCCCGACTACATCCGCGGCGTGCTCGACCTGCGCGGTACGGTCGTCTCGATCATGGATCTGCGTCGCCGTTTCAATCAGGGGCTGACCCAGGCGACGCCGATGCACATCGTCATTGTGGTGCAGATCGACGGCAAGCCGATCGGTCTCCTGGCCGACCGTGTGCTCGATATCGTCTCGGTCGATCCAGAGCAGCTTCGCCCGGTTCCGGCCGTTGCACAGTCTGCGCGTGTGAGCTTCCTGTCAGGCCTCATCAGCGCCGCCGACGGAATGATCGCCATCATCGACCTCAACAATCTTCTCGCCGAAGAGGCGGTCGTCGGCGCCACCAATGCGTCGCCCATCTCTACGGCAGCATAAACCCAGCTCGTCAAACGCCACCTGAACGCTCTCGAAATTCCAGGGAATACCAATGCTCCGCCTGTCTATTCGCTCCATGTTGCTCGGTCTGTTCGGCCTCATGGCCTTGATCATCGCCGGTCAAGGCGTGCTGTCGCTGATGAAGATGTCTCAGGTGAACGATGCCGCCGTCGACATCCAGACCAACTGGCTGCCGTCGGTCAGCTCTCTTGGCCAGATCGGCTATACGGCGTCGGCTTATCGTAACGGCCTTGCGCGCCATGTTCTCAACACCGATCCCAACGAGATGGCGAAGATCGAGAAGTCTCTGCAAGACCGGGAAGGCACCCTGCGTCAGCTTCAGACCCGGTACGAGAAGCTGATTACTTCGCCGGAAGAGCAGGCCGGTTACGAAAGCTTCAAACAGCATTGGGCGCAGCACCAATCGTTCACACCCGAGGTTATCAAGCTCTCGCGCGCCAACAAAACCGCGGAAGCGGCGGCAGTCTTCACGGGTGACCAGCTCAAGGCTTTCATTCAGCTCGGCGAAGACATCGAGAAGCTGGTGAAGATCAACATCGACGGTGCGGAGCAGGCCGCCAGGACCGCCGATGCGAATTTTCAGAATGCGCGGACATTGACGATCGGAATCATCAGCGTCTCCTTGCTTATTGCGATCGGCGCCGGCGTCCTCGTGCTGATGCATATCAGCCGTCCGCTCAGCGCGCTGGTGGAGCCTCTCGAACAGATCAAGGGCGGCAACTTCGCGGTCGCCGTTCCCGGCACGCTTCGTCATGATGAGATTGGCGCGATCGCCAAGGCGGTCGACGGAATGGCTGCGCAGGTCAGGCAGACGATCTCCGAGATCAAGCAGTCGGCGATGGAAGTGAACAACGCCTCCGGCGAGATCTCCACCAGCACCACCGATCTGTCGCAGCGCACGGAAGAGCAGGCGGCTTCGCTCGAAGAAACCACCGCCGCGATGGAGGAGATTTCCGCCACCGTGAAGCGCAGCGCCGAAAACGCCGAGCAAGCCAACCGCTCGGCCGCGCAGGCGCGCGATGTCGCCGACCAGGGCGGACAGGTCGTGGCCAAGGCGGTCAGCGCCATGGCCAAGATCGAGGATTCCTCGCGTAAGATCTCCGACATCATCGGCGTCATCGACGAGATCGCCCGCCAGACCAACCTGCTCGCGCTCAACGCGGCGGTCGA
>Ga0255338_1006018_pt1 | contig 10639 bp, 7 predicted proteins | sample MeOH1_35cm_T4_19_FD_203715 | JGI IMG/M metagenome (GOLD analysis project Ga0255338, IMG submission 203715) | Sandy soil microbial communities from University of British Columbia, Vancouver, Canada - MeOH1_35cm_T4_195 | ecosystem: Engineered > Artificial ecosystem > Sand microcosm > Unclassified ... | reverse complement strand
GGGATACCGCGTCCAGGGCACGGGCCTTCTGCTGCGCACCACCCTCCTGTCCAAGTTCTATCTGGAGCTTTCCTACGGGTTCATCAAGCTGCGGACCCCCCAGGGAACCAGCCCCGCCACGGGCAGTTTCGATGTCCTCGTTGGAACCCAGCCCTTCGACCTCTGGAAGCGGAGGTAGGGCGGGGTGGTCTGTGCGGGGGTGGTCTGTGATCACCTGCATAGGAGGCCCCGGCACCCCGGGCTGATACGCTGAAGAGCTGCGAATCCATCCGCTTCCTTGCCGAGGCCGCCATGCGCTACCTGCCTTCCTCCCCTGCCGAAGATCGGGCCCTTCTGGATGCCATCGGCGTCGCCCGCGCCGAGGATCTCCTCACGGGCATCCCCGAGCCCCTGCGCCTGAAGGGAGGGCTGGACCTGCCCCCCCAGGGCTCCGAGCAGGAGGTGACCTGGCAGATGATGGATCTGGCCAACAGGAACACCCGCTTCTGCGCCCAGTTCCTCGGCGCCGGCGCCTACGACCACTTCGTGCCTTCGGCCATCGACGCCATGGTCAGCCGCCAGGAGTGGTTCACGGCCTACACGCCCTACCAGCCCGAGATCAGCCAGGGCACCCTCCAGCACATCTTCGAGTACCAGACGCTCATCTGCGATCTTGCGGGCCTCGACGTGACCAACGCCAGCCTCTATGACGGCGGCACCGCCTGCGTGGAGACGGCCCTCATGGCCGTCCGCGTGGCCAAGAAGCGCAACACCGTGCTGGTGAGCGAGGGTCTGCACCCCCTCTACCGCCAGGTGCTGAAGACCAACTTCGCGCCCCATGACGACTTGAAGCTGGTGGAAGTGGCCCTGAAGGATGGCGTCACGGATGTGGCCGACCTCCAGGCCAAGCTGAACGGCGACGTGGCCGCGGTGATGGTGGGCTACCCCAACTTCCTGGGCGCCGTGGAGGACCTCACGGCCCTGGCCGGTCCCGTCCACGCCGCCGGCGCCCTGCTGGTGAGCGTCACCCAGGAGGCCCTGGCCTTCGGATGGCTGGAGGCGCCCGGCAAGGCCGGCGCCGACATGGCCTGCGGCGAGGCCATGTCCTTCGGCAACAAGCCCAATTTCGGCGGACCCTACCTGGGTTTCCTGGCCGTGAAGGACGCCCACAAGCGCGAGATCCCCGGCCGCGTGGTGGGCCAGACCAAGGATCTGGACGGCCGCACGGGCTACGTGCTGACGCTCACGGCCCGCGAGCAGCACATCCGCCGCGACAAGGCCACCAGCAACATCTGCTCGAACCAGGGCCTCGTGGCCCTGCGGGCCAACATCTACCTGCAGTTGGCGGGCCCCGAAGGACTCAAGGGCCTGGCGGAGCAGAACGCCGCCAAGGCCCAGTACCTGCGCCAGCGGCTGCTGGATCTGCCGGACATGGAGCCGGTCTTCGACCAGCCCTTCTTCAACGAGTTCGTCCTGCGCTACAAGGGCGACATGGCCGCGCTGCAGGAGGCCTGCCTCGCGGAAAGCCTGCTGCCGGGCCTGGACCTGGGCCGCTTCTACCCCGAGTACCAGGGATGCATCCTCTGGTGCGCCACCGAACTCCACACCCGCCGGATGATCGAGAGCCTCGTCGAGATCCTGGCCCGCGTCCCCGCCACCGTGTAAGGAGAGCGACATGTTCCTTCGCCAGCGCGAATCCCTCTCCTTCGATCGTTCCGTCCCCGGCAAGCGGGGCATGGACCTGCCGAAACTCGACGTGCCCGCCGCCCAGGACACCCGTCCCGCCCACCTCAAGCGCAGCGGCTTCGACGCGCTGCCCGAGCTGAGCGAGGTGGAGGTCATCCGCCACTTCACCCGGCTTTCCAAGTGGAACTACGGTGTGGACGACGGCATCTATCCCCTTGGCTCCTGCACCATGAAGCACAACCCGCGGCTGAACGAGAAGGTGGCCGGGCTGCCCGGCTTCACGGACAGCCATCCCATGGCGCCGGACGCCCTCGTCCAGGGCAACCTGGAGATGCTCTTCACCCTGCAGGAATGGCTGAAGGAGATCACCGGCCTGCCCGGCGTCACCCTCCAGCCCAGTGCCGGCGCCGCCGGTGAGCTCACGGGCGTCATGCTCATCCGCGCCTACCACGTGTCCCAGGGCGCCAAGCGCCGCGTGATCCTCATCCCCGACAGCGGCCACGGCACGAACCCTGCCACCGCCGCCATGGCGGGCTACGAGGTGGTGGAATTGCCTTCGTTGCCCGACGGGACCATCAGCTTCGACGATGTGACCGATCCCGTGAACGGCAAGGTCCGCAAGGGCCTGAAGACCCTGGTGTCCGAACTGGGCAGCGAGATCGCCGGCGCCATGATCACCAACCCCAACACCGTGGGCGTCTTCGAATACCGCTTCAAGGAGATCAGCGACCTGCTGCACAGCGTGGGCGCCCTGGTCTACATGGACGGCGCCAACATGAACGCGCTGGTGGGCGTGGCCCGGCCCGGCGACTTCGGCGTGGACGTCATGCATCTGAACCTGCACAAGACCATGTCCACGCCCCACGGCGGCGGCGGCCCCGGCGCCGGCCCCGTCTGCTGTGTCGAGAAGCTCCTGCCCTTCCTGCCCGTGCCTGTGGTGGTGCGCGACACGGTGAAGGTGGGCGAGGGCGAAGTGCCCAGGCACACCTATCGCATGGAGTGGAACCGGCCTCAGAGCATCGGCAAGGTGCACACCTTCTACGGCAACTTCGGGATCCTGGTGCGGGCGCTGACCTACTGCCTGAGCCACGGTTCCGACGGCCTGAAGGAAGCCACCCTGCGCGCCATCGTGAACGCCAACTACATCCGCGCCCGGCTCAAGGACGCCTACGCCCTCCACATCGATTCCCCCAGCCTCCACGAGGTGGTCTTCAGCGATACGCTCCAGGCCAAGCACGATGTCCACACCCTCGACATCGCCAAGCGCCTCATCGATCACGGCTACCACCCGCCCACGATCTACTTCCCCCTGATCGTGCCGGGCGCCCTGATGATCGAGCCCACGGAAAGCGAGGACAAGGGCGAGCTGGACGCCTTCTGCGACACCATGCTCGCCATCGCCAAGGAAGCCGAAACGGACCCCGAGGCTCTGCACCAAGCCCCCACCCTCGCCCCCCTGCGCCGCATGGACGAGACCACCGCCGCCCGCAAGCCCGTGCTGCGGTGGACGAAAGCCTAGTCTTTCCCCCTGCACAGAAACGCGGGCCATTCGGCCCGCGTTTCTGCGCTTGCCTCCGCCTGCGGCGGAGCAGGAATCAATCGTGGGGGATCAGGTGCACGGCCGCGGCCTTGAGGATGGCGCAGACCTGGTCGCCCTCCGCCAGGGCCAGATCTGAACAGGCCTGACGCGTCACCAGGCTCTCCAGGGGGAAGCCGGCGTCGAGGGCGATGCGCACGAGGGAACCCTCCTGGTGCAGGGCCGTGATCCGCGCCGGCAAACGGTTGCGGGCGGTGGAGCCGGAGCCGGGGCCGCAGCCGCGCTCCACGGCCACGTCCTCTCCGCGGATGCACACGAAGACTTCCCAGCCGAGGCTGCCGGGATCGGCGGCCAGGATCCGGGCGGAACCCACCGCGATCGTGGCCATCCCGTCGGTGATGGATTCGATCTGGCCCAGCACCACGGTCTCCACCCCCAGGATCCGCGCCACGGAGGGATCCGTGGGCCGGTCGAAAACCTGCTGGATGTCGCCGCTCTGGCAGACGCGGCCCTGGTCCATCACCACCAGGCGATCGCCCAGCTGGAGCGCTTCGGCACGGTCGTGCGTGACCAGGACTGTGGGGATGTCCAGGGAGCGGAGCAGCTCGCGAAGCTCCTTGCGGAGGCGCAGCTGCGAGGGCCGATCCAGGGCGGACAGGGGTTCGTCCAGGAGCAGCAGGCGGGGCTTCCGCGCCAGGGCCCGGCCCAGGGCCACACGCTGTTGCTGCCCCCCGGACAACTCGCCGGGCTGCCGGTCGCCGAGGCCGTCCAGATCAAGCAAGGTCAGTAACTCGCGCACGCGGGTCGCGCGTTCCGGCGTGGAGAGGGCGGTCAGGCCGTAACCCAGGTTCGCGGCCACGCTGAGGTGCGGGAACAGGTGGTAGGCCTGGGGCAGGAAGCCCAGGTTCCGGGCCTGGGGCGGTCGGTGGAGGTGGCGATCCGCGTCCGACCAGGCCTCGCCGCCCACCCGGATGGAACCGCGATCCGCCCGCTCCAGCCCGGCCAGCAGCCGCAGGGCCGTGGTCTTGCCGGAACCGGAGGGGCCGAAGAGCACGGTCACGGAGAAGCCCGGCCGCGGGATCTCGAAGCGGGCCTCGATGGTGGCGCCGCGCGGGAAGCGGCGCTCGGCGTCCGCCGTCAGGTAGGGCCCGCCGGGGGTCAGATGAGCGTCCACGGTTTCCTTTGCCAGCGCCGCAGCGCGTAGGTGAAGGCCAGGACGAGGAACGACACGCCCAGCAGCAGCGCGGCCGTGCGGGCCGCCGGCGCGTAGTCCATGGCCTGCACCTGATCGTAGATGGCGATGCTCACGGTGCGGGTGCGGCCCGGCAGGTTGCCGCCCACCATGAGCACCACGCCGAATTCGCCCAGGGTGTGCGCGAAGCTGAGCACCAGGCCCGTGAGGATGCCCGCCCAGGAGAGGGGCGCGATCACGCGGAGGAAGGTGCGGGGCCGCGACACGCCCAGGCACCAGGAGGCTTCGATGAGGCCGCGGTCCACCGAGGCGAAGGCTGCCGCCAGGGGCTGGATCATGAAGGGCAGGCTGTAGAGCACCGAGGCGATGAGCAGGCCCTCGAAGGAGAAGGGCAGGGCGCTGCCGAAGAGGCCCTCCCAGGCGCGGCCCAGGGGGCTGCGGGGGCCCATGGCCATGAGCAGGTAGAAGCCCAGCACCGTGGGTGGCAGCACCAGGGGCATGGCCACCACCGCCTCCACCAGGAACTTCCAGCGCCGGCGGGAGAAGGCCAGCCAGTAGGCCAGCGGCAGACCGATGATCAGCAGCACCGCGGTGGTGAGCGAGGCGAGCCAGAGGCTCAGGCGGATGGCCTGCCAATCCATCAAGGCGGCCATCAGCGGCCCTCCGTGGTGAAACCGTAGCGGCGGAGGATCTCCGCGCCCTCAGGCGACTGCATGAAGGCCCGGAAGGCCAGGGCGCCGGCACGATTCCGGGCATGGTTCAGGATCACGCCGCCCTGATCCAGCGGGGGATGGGCCTCCAGGGGCACCGCCCACATCCGGCCCGAGACGGCCATGACTGGGGCCTTGGCCAGGGAGAGGGCGAGGATGCCGATATCGGCGGCGCCGGTCTGCACGAACAGGGCGGTCTGGCCGATGTTCTCCCCGAAGACCAGACGCGGCCTCACGGCTGTCAGCAGGCCGAACGTCGTGAGCGCCGCCTCGGCGGCTCGTCCGTAGGGCGCGTGGCGGGGGTTGGCGATGGCCACCTTGCGGGCGGCGGGATGCAGGAGGGCCTGCATGCCCAACTGCTCCAGGGGGATGGGGGAATGCTTCGGCACCCACAAGACCAGGCGGCCCCGGCTGTAGCGGAATGCCGTGCTTCCGTCCGCCAGCCCGTCCGCCACCAGCTTCTTCGGATAGTCGAGGTCCGCGGAGAGGAAGAGGTCGAAGGGGGCCTTGTTCACGAGCTGGGTGTAGAAGTTCCCTGAGGAGCCGTACGTGATGGCCACCTCCAAGCCGGGCTGGGTCTTCGCGAAGGCGGCCTTCACCTCGGCCAGGGCGAACTGCAGGTCCGCAGCGGCGGCGATGGCGAGGGTGGGGGGCGGGGAGCATCGTCCGGCCGCGCCGGGAGCCAGGATCCAGAGGGTCGCCAGCACGGCTCGCAGGTGGTGTCGGAGATCGGGCATGGCGGCTCCGGGCGGGGTGCATCGGGCGGCAGAGCGCCTGTCCGATTCTATGCCGGGAAGCCTTGAAAGATTGCGGCGGGTGGACCGGCCCGTCATCATTCCACGGGAATGCCGCCACTCCACTGACTGGACCGAGGGGTTCCATCCTGCGAGGTTCCGGTTTCTTGGCCCCGAAGGGATGTCGCATGCCTGCGTTCCTCAGCCGGTTCCGAATCGCCGCCAAGCTCTGGCTGGGCTACAGCGTCGTGGCCGCGATCCTGGCGGGGCTGGCCCTGATCCAGCTCGGGATCTTGCACCAGGAGGAACGCCAAGCCATCCGGATCTTCGAAAACCGGATGGTGCCCGTCCGTCAGTTGAAGGCCGTTTCCGACGCCTATGGGATCCGCATCTTCTTCGCCGCCCGCCAAGTGCGGGGGGGCACCCTCGAAGCCTCCGAGGGCCTCGCGCGGGTCCGGTCCGCCCGGCAGGAGGCGGGGCGGCAGTGGGCCGCCTTCAAGGCCTCGGCCCCGGATCAGACGGATAAGGAAGTGCTGGCCAACATGGACGCCCTCGTGGTCTATGTGGCCGGGGATCTCGACCGTCTGGAGCAGCTTCTGGCGGAAGGCCGGCTGCCGGAACTCGGGCGCTTCGTGGACGATGACCTGCTGCCGGAGATCCTGCCGCTTACAAACCTCCTCGCAGGCCTGGTGCAGGCCCAGGAGGATGCCGCGCAACAGAGCATGGAGGAGATGGCGGTTCAGGCCCGGCGGACGCGGATGCTGTCCTACGCCATGATCCTGGCGGGGCTGGCCACGGCCCTGGCCTTGGGCTATCTGATCACCCGGGACCTCTCCGGAAGCATCCGGGGGATGGTGGATCAGGTGCGCCGCGCTGCCGGGGGCGACCTGCAGGCCCGGGTGGAGACCCAGGGACGGGACGAATTGGCGGATATGGGCCGTGAGCTGAATCGCATGATCGCCCGGCTGCGGGACACCATCCATGCCCTGGCGGAGCGGGAGGGCAGCGAGCGTGCGGTGCTGGAGAACGCCCGGGTGGCCATCATCGTCCGGGACAACGAGGGCGTGGTGCGCCGCTTCAACCCCTATGCCGAAGCTCTCCTTGGCTATCGCCTCGAGGAGGTGATCGACCGAAGTTCGGCGATCTGGCTCGATCCCCAGGAGGTGGCGGCCCGCGCCCAGGAGTTGGCCCAGCGCGTGGGGCGGCCGGTGGCCTCCGACATCGAGCTCATCCAGCTACTCACCGTAGCCGGTCCCGACCAGCGGGAGTGGACCTTCCTGGCCCGGGACGGGCGGCGCATCCCCATGCTGGTGGCCCTCTCCCGGGTGCTGGGCGCGGAGGGGGAACAGATCGGCTACCTGAGCGTCGCGTCGGACCTCTCCGAACGGAAGGCCCTAGAGGCCGACCTGCGCGCCAGCGAGGCACGGGCCCAGACGGCCAACCGGGCGAAGAGCGCCTTCCTCTCCAACATGAGCCATGAGCTGCGTACGCCGCTGAATGCCATCCTCGGCTATGCCCAGCTCATGGGCCGCCGGCCTGGGCGGAGCGAGGAGGATCGCGACCAGCTCGGGCGCATCCTGGGGGCTGGCGAGCACCTGCTGTCCCTGATCAACGACGTGCTGTCCCTCAGCAAGATCGAATCCGGCGGCCTCGAACGGCGTACGGGGCCCTTCGGCACCGCGGTCCTGCTGGAGGGAGTGCTGGACATGCAGCGGATCCGGGCCGAGGCCAAGGGCTTGGAACTGAGGCTGGAAGCGGATCCCGGACTTCCGGATTACCTTGATGGCGATGCTGCCAAGCTCCGGCAGATCCTGGTGAACCTGCTGGGCAATGCGGTGAAATTCACCCAAAAAGGGTCCGTAGTCCTCCGGGCTGGCTATGCCTCAGGGCAGGCGGCGTTCGCCGTGGAGGATACGGGCCCGGGGATCTCCGAGGAGGATCAGCGCCAGTTGTTCCAGGCCTTCTTCCAGGCCTCCAATCAGCCCCTGGCGGCAGAGGGCACGGGGCTGGGGCTCCACATCAGCCGGTCCTTGGTCCATCTCCTGGGCGGGGAGCTGCGGCTTGAAAGTCGGCTCGGTGAAGGCAGCCGGTTCAGCTTCAGCCTGCCCATGGCTGTGGGGGATCCACCGCTGGAGCTGGAAGGCGGTGGACAGGTGGTCAGCCTGGAGCCCGGCCAGCGCCGGGTGGGAATGCTCGTGGTGGATGACCAGCCGGAGAACCGGGATCTCCTCGCCCAGTTGCTGGGCTCCGTGGGTTTCCTGGTGCGCACCGCCGGCGATGGGGTCGAGGCCCTGGAACTCTGGGAGCGCCACCATCCGGAGCTCATCTGGATGGACCTGCGCATGCCCCGCATGAGCGGCTTCGAGGCGCTGCAGATGCTCCGGGGCAAGGAACTGGAGCAGAACCTCACCCACACCTTCGTCGTGGCGATCTCCGCCAGCGTCATCGACCTGGACCGCGAAACGCTTCGCAAATCGGGGTTCGACGACTTCCTCGGCAAGCCCTTCCGTGAGTCCGACCTGTTCGAGGTGGCGGGCCGCCTGCTCGGCCTGCGCTTCCTGACCCGGGAACCCGAGACCGCGCCACCATCCCCGGGGGATCTGACAGATCTGCGCCTCCAACCGGACACCTGGTGCGCCTCGCTGAAGGAGGCCGTGCTCGTGGGGGATACGGAGGCAGCCCTGGCCCTGGTCGACGCGCTGGATCACGAACCGCTGGCGGGGGGGCTGCGGCGGCTGCTCAAGGGCTATAAGCTTCAGGAACTGCTCGATGCCTTGAACGGATGATTTGGAGGCGGACATGCTGGTGCCCCAGGGCGACATCCTCATCGTGGACGACAACGCGGCCAACCTCGACCTGCTGGGGGCAGTGCTGCGGGAGCGGGAGTACCGGGTGAGGGCCGTGCCCTCCGGGGCCATGGCCCTGGAAGCGGCCCGCCGCCACCCGCCCGAGCTGGTGATGCTCGACGTGAACATGCCGGGGATGGATGGCTACGAGACCTGCGAGGCCTTCAAGCAGGACTCCGCGCTGGCCCGCATCCCCATCATCTTCATCAGCGCCCTGGACGACCCCCTGGACAAGGTGAAAGCCTTCCGCGTGGGGGGCCGCGACTACGTGACCAAGCCCTTCAGCGCCGAGGAAGTGCTGGTGCGGGTCGAGCACCAGGTGAACCTGGGCAGGCTCCAGCGGGAGCTGGAGATCCAGAACCAGAACCTGCTGGACGCCAACCTCAAGCTCAAGGAGGTCAACACCCTCAAGACCAACTTCACCACCATGCTGGTCCATGACCTCCGTTCGCCCCTCACCGTGCTCGGGCTCGTCCTGGAAAAACTGCGGGGCGGAGGTTCTGCCACTGATGGGACGCTGGACAAGGCCGAAGCCTCCTGCACGCGCATCAAGACCCTGCTGGACGAGATGCTGGAGATCTACCGCAGCGATTCCGGCCAGATCCCCATCGAGTTCAGTGAGATCAACCCGGCCCCGTGGCTGACGACCCTGATGGCCCCCTACCATCTGCGCGCGGCCTCGGCCGGGTTGGAGTTCCAGGTGGCCATCCCCGAGGATCTGCCCCGGATCCGCGGTGACCAGCTGAAACTGGACCGGGCCCTGGTGAACCTGGTGGACAACGCCTTCAAGTTCACCACCCGGGGCGGGGCCGTGCGGGTGGAGGCCGGCGTGGACTTCGGGTCCGGCGTGGAGTCCGGCCTGCGCTTCCTCCGCCTGTCGGTGATCGACACGGGCCGCGGCATCCCGGCGGGAGACCTCCCCTTCATCTTCGATCCCTTCCGGCAGACCGAGCGCAGCGACGCCAGCAGGGGCGTGGGTCTGGGCCTCGCCATCGTCCAGCGCCTGGTGGCCGCGCACCGGGGGCAGATCCGCGCCCAGAGCCAGGTGGGCTTCGGCTCGAACTTCAGCGTCCTCCTCCCCTGCTGACGGCCACCCCCGGCGAAGGCACAATAGAGGGTTCCCCGGAGCCCCCATGCGCTTCCTTCCCGCCCTCATCCTCGGCATCCCCCTCCTGGCCCAGGCCATCTCGCCCTTGCAGGAACGGGCGGACCGCTTCCTCAAGCTGGTGAACGCGGGCTACCAGTCCCTCTATTACGTGAGCCAGGAGGCGACCTGGGCCGCCTCCACGGATGTGAAGCCCGAGCATGATGCCGCCGCCGAGTGGGCGGGCAAGGCCTTCGCGGCCTTCAACGGCAACCCCATGGTCATCACCGAGGCCAAGGAGCTGCTGAAGCACCGGGGGGCCCTGGACGAGAAGACCGTGCGCCAGCTGGAGCGCGTGCTGCTCATGCCCTATGGCGCCGAAGGGCCCATGACCCAGCCGAAGCTCGTGGCCGCCCGCATCGAGGCGGAGACGAAGCAGGTCTCGCTGATGAACGGGTTCCAGTTCAAAGTCGGTGGCCGCCCGGTCTCCGCCAACGACATCGACAACAAGCTCACCGCCAGCCGCGATCTGGCCGAGCGCCAGATGTGGTGGGAGGCCAGCAAGGAGATCGGCATCCCCCTGAAGGATGGCCTCGTGCGCCTCCGCGACTTGCGCAACGGCGTGGCCAAGGAACTCGGCTATCCCGACTACTTCACCCTCCAGGTGGCCCGCTACGGCCTGACCCGGGACGAGATGATGGCCTTCAACCGGAAGTTCCTGGCCGAGCTGAAGCCCCTGTACCTGCAGCTGCACACCTGGGTGAAGTACGAGATGGCCAAGAAGTACGGCCAGCCCGTGCCCAAGGCCATCCCCGCCCACTGGATCAACAACCGCTGGAGCCAGAACTGGACCGGCTTCGTCAGCGCCGTG
>Ga0255338_1006016_pt1 | contig 10645 bp, 7 predicted proteins | sample MeOH1_35cm_T4_19_FD_203715 | JGI IMG/M metagenome (GOLD analysis project Ga0255338, IMG submission 203715) | Sandy soil microbial communities from University of British Columbia, Vancouver, Canada - MeOH1_35cm_T4_195 | ecosystem: Engineered > Artificial ecosystem > Sand microcosm > Unclassified ... | reverse complement strand
ACCAGTTGTCCGGATTCCCGAGCGGCCAGCACATACAGCTCACTCTGCGGGCAGTGGTGCTGGCGGCATGCGGCGGTCCATTCATAACTCAAAAATGGATTGCGCGGCGTGTTGCGCGCATGGAGCTGTGCCCATTCCGCCTCCAACGCTTGCAGGCCGGGATCGGTGTCAATCAGCTCAAACTCGTAGCGGGTATCCATCGGTTGTTTCAGTCTGGTTGTCTGGCGGGGCTCACATACCGCTTGCGAAGGAGCGCGGGAACGAATGGGAGGCGCAATGCGGCGCGGTTGCCCTATCCCCACACTTTTCGTGCCGGCGAATGACAAGTAAGGGGCGCTAACTGACTCCGCCCTCGGCCAGATCCTACCCGGACGCTTGCGAATCAAACCCCAGGGGTGGAACAGAGCGGGCGCCCAGGTGGGAGGCGTTTACCATTCCGGCGACCGGGTAAAAGGGGGGCGACGGGGTAGAGATCGGGACAATTTGAAATTGAAAATCTACAATTTCAAATTTCAAATTGCTCCATGCTCCTGCCCGTCCGAAAGTAGATCATCCTTACGCGTCGCAACAACCCACTCGTAAGCAACCATGAAGCTGCTGCTCTTCTCCGGCTATTTCCCGAATGGCGTAGATCCTGTGCGCGGGACGTTCAACTTGCAGCAGGCGCGGGCGCTCTCCCGCTACTGCGAGGTGGGGGTGGTCGCCCCGATCCAGTGGTTTCCGGTGAAGCTCTGGCACGGCGCCGGCCCCTCCGCCGCTCCTTACTCCGAGACCATTCACGGGCTGCCCACCTGGCACCCGCGCTACGTGCTCACCCCCGGCATCGCCCGCGATACGTACCCCGCCCAGATGGCCGCCGCCGTGCTGCCGCACCTCGTCCGGATCCGGAAGGAGTTCCGGTTCGACGCCCTCCTCGCGACCTGGGCGTTTCCGGACGTGGTGGTCGGCGCGATGGCCTCGAAGCTGCTGGGTGTGCCGCTCCTGGCGAAGGTGCACGGCAGCGACATCAACGTGCAGTCGCAGTACCCCCGGCGGCGCCGGCAGATCCGGCAGGCCATGGACCGCGCGCACAAGGTGCTGGCCGTGAGCAGCGCCCTGCGTGACCGGCTGCTGGAGCTGGGCGTGCCGGACGAGAAGATCCTGGTCCACCACAACGGCGTGGACAGCGACCGCTTCCAGCCGCGCGACGCCCGCACGGCCCGGCGAGAGTTGGGCCTCGACTCGGATGGCAAGCACGTCCTCTACGTGGGCTACCTGGTGGAAGCAAAGGCGCTGCACATCCTGCTGGAGGCCGTCGCGGGACTGCGGAAGCAGGGACGCCTGGACTTCACCACGCACCTGGTGGGCTGTGGGCCGCTGGAAGGGGACCTCAAGGCCCGGGCGGAAGCGCTGGGGGTGACGGAAGCCGTCCGGTTCCACGGCCGCCGGCCCCACGACGAGGTGCCCCGCTGGATGGCTGCCGCCGATCTCTTCTGCCTCCCCAGCGTGCGTGAAGGCTGCCCCAACGTGATCCTGGAAGCGCTCGCCAGCGGCCGCCCGGTGGTGGCGACCCGCGTGGGCGGCATTCCGGAGTTGGTGAGCGACGAGACCGCGATGCTCGTCCCGCCATCCGACCCGGAAGCGCTGGGCGGCGCGCTGGAAGGGGCGCTCTCGCGCTCCTGGGACGCCGCTTCCCTGCGCGCCAGCGTCTCCGGCTATTCCTGGGACACCAGCGCCCGCGCCCTCTACGAAGCCGCCTGCGAAGCGATCGAGCGTCCCATACAGCCGTGCGAGGCGCGAGAGCTCGCGGGCCAGCAGGGTTAGTGCGCGCTTCGCTGCGCGGGGACGGGGGACGGGGAAGGTGCGCCTGTCGGCGCGATCCTGCGCCTGAACCCTGAACCCCTGTCTCCTGTCCCCCGTCTCCCGTCCCCTCCAAAATCGAGTGGAAGCCGCCCCCTGCCCGGGTAATAGCCCTCTATGGATGCAGAGTGCCTCTTCGAGCGATTGACCCAGTTCCTCCCCGCCCACTCTCCGGGCGGTGACGAAGGGGAGCTGGACCGGCTCCTCCTCCCTTACTTCGAGCAGACTTGCCGAGAGGTCCGCCAGGACGCTGCCGACAACCTGATCGGTTTCATGCGCGGCACGGGCGAGTACCCGCCGATCATCATCGCCGCCCACAAGGACGAGGTCGGGATGATCGTGAAGCGGGTAGAGCAGGACGGCAAGCTGCGCCTGGAGGAGCTGGGCGGCGTGCCGCCCTGGAAGTACGGCGAGGGGATGGTGGACATCCTGGCGGGCGGAAGGGTCATCCAGGGGGTAATGGGCGTGGGATGTATGCACACCAGCAGCGAGACCCCCGCCGTGGAAAGTGCGCGGGAGAAGGCGCTGGACTGGGGGATGGTGCGCGTGATGACCCGTCGTACCTCGGAAGAGCTGGAGGCGCTGGGCGTCGGGCCGGGCACTCGCGTGGTGGTGGCACGGCATCGGAAGCAGCCGGTGCGCTTCCAGGACTGCGTTTGCGGCCACGCCCTGGACGACAAAGCTGCCCTCGCGGTGATGGTCGAGGTGATGCGCGAGCTGGGACAGGGCTCGCCACCGCCCCAGGATATCTACTTCGTCGCCACCAGCATCGAAGAACAGCTGGGCGGCGGGGCCACCTTCGCCTCCAGCCGCATTCCGGCCGAGACGATGCTGGCGCTGGAGATCGGTCCGGTGGAGGATGAGTACGGCTTGCAACTGGACCACCGGCCCATCGTCTGGTACAAAGACCGCATTGCCACCTACAGCAAGGGCTTCTGCGACGAACTCTCCCAACTGGGTCGCTCGCTCGGATTCGGCGTGCAGAAGGCGGTCTACAGCCGCGCCGGCACGGACGCCTCCGGGAGTCGCCAGATGGGACACGTCGGACGCACCTCCGTGCTTGCCTTCCCTGCCACGAACAGCCACGGCTGGGAAGTCGCCCCGGTGGAGGGCATCCTGAACATGTACCGCCTGCTGCTGGCGTACCTGCAGGGTAAACGAGGCTAGCGGTTGCCGGAAGCGCAAAGAATGCGAGCCGGCAGTAGGCGTTACCCTCGACCGCATGCAACGTCTTGATCACCAGTTCAAACGTTTGCGGAGACGAAGGAGCTTCGATGCGCCCCGCTCAATCGGACCCACCCACTCCCCGCCGGACTGGTCGGAACTGGCTGCCGCTGTGGGGTTTCCTGGCTCTGGTCCCCATGTCGCTCCTGGGCGTGATTCTCATCCCACTGGGGATGCAGGCCAAACAGGTCAGGAGTACTCGCGCCTACCAATTACCGGCAGCGGCGACCTACCCGCCTCCAGGCATCAGCGGCGTGAGCGGACTTCCGGGCGGTTGGATGCAGCAGAACGTGCGTGCCGGGAACTGGGTGATCCAGTGGCACTGGCTGCCGAGCCACTAGCCGGCCATACCGCAGTGCTGGCCGCCAGGAACACGGAGAGAAGGAGCAAAGATCGAACGAGGGATGAACCCTCTGACTCCCGGTCCTATCGTGGAAGGACCGGGAGGCAACCCCACCCAAAGGGTGCCCGGAGTGTTCGGTCTTTGCTGCTTTTCCCGTACGCCGTGCGCACGGCTACCGAGAGAAACCTCAAAGATCGAACGAGGGATGAACCCTCTGCCTCCCCGTTTAATGAATGGCAATCGCCCTGGCTGACCCGGGCCTAGCCGTCGAAGCGGGTGAAGAGGAGGCTGGCGTTGTGACCGCCGAAGGCGAAGCTGTTGCTCATGGCGGCGCGGATCTTCACCTCGCGCGTGGTTGCGGGTACGAAGTCGAGACCTCCCTCGGCGCACTCCGCGTCCGTATGGTCGGCATCCAGGTGAAGGGTGGGGGGGATGCGGCCGGAGTGGAGGGCGAGGACGGTGTAGGCCGCCTCCAGCGCTCCGGCTGCGCCGAGCAAGTGTCCCGTTGCGCCCTTGGTGGCGCTCACCAGCGGCGGCTGCCCATTGAAGACCGTGCGGAGCGCACGGCATTCGGCGAGGTCGCCCTGGGGGGTACCGGTGGCGTGGGCGTTGACGTACTGCACGTCGGTGGGGGCCAGGCGCGCCTCGGCCAGCGCCAGTGCCATCGCACGGGCGGCGTAGGTGCCGTCCGGATAGGGCGCCACCACGTGGTAGGCGTCGCAGGTGAGGCCGGTGCCGGAAAGCTCGGCGTAGATGCGGGCACCGCGGCGGCGGGCGTGCGCCAACTCCTCCAGGATCAGCACCGCCGCGCCTTCTCCCAGCACAAAGCCGTCCCGCTCCGTGTGGAACGGCCGGCACTGTCCGGTGGTGGAGAGTGCCTCGCCGGCCAGAAAGGTGCGCGCCGCAATCTCCTCGCACGGCGCCTCGGCCGCGCCCGTGACCGCGACCTCTGCCCGGCCCAGACGGATCAGGTCGGCGGCCTGTGCCAGGGCGTAGGCGCCGCTCGCGCAGGCGGCGGCGGGACTGATGTTCGGACCGTGGCAGCCGAACAGCATCCCGATGTTGGCGGAGGCTGCGTTCGGCATGAGCTTGGGCGCGGTAAAGGGCGAGAGGCGCAGCTTCTTTTCGTAAAGCTTGTGCTCCACCAGCTGCGCGCTGGCGGCATAGTGCGTGCGCTCGCCGCCCATTGCGGAAGCGACCACGATGGCCGCCAACTCCAGCGCCTCTGGTGTGAGGAGGCCGCTGTCTTCCCGGGCAGCCTGCGCGGCCAGGAGCGCGAAGTGCGAGACCGGGTCCAGCCGGTCCGGCCGCCAATTACCAGGTAAGGTGCGCACCGCTGCCGCGACGTCCCACGGAACCATACCCATACGCAGCGTGCAGCCCGGAACTCCCCACTCCGTGGGAGAGACGAGCCCGCACTTTCCCTGGAGCACGCCCTCGAAGTCGAGCGGCGCGCAAAGCCCGATCCCGGTGACGACTACTCTTCGTTCCAAACACCTGACTCCACCGACTGCCTCTACCCCGATTGAGCGCTCTATTATCGCACGAATCCTTTAACCGTGGGCAACCGAGGGAGTCACCTCCGGATCTGCCGAAGGGGCGGCTATTCCGTTCGCTACCCTTCTTCGTGTTCCCCTCCCCCGACTACCGCCGAAGATAACAAGTGGAAACGTCTCACTCCGCTTTTCGACACGTGTCGTACGTGGAACTCGGACCCAGAGCACCAATGGACCTCGAACATGGGCACAGGCATGCACGCTAACCGGCTCCGGAACTGCCGGTCTCTCGCGATGGTCTCGCTCCTCTTGAGTGCAGCGGGAGCGGTCGGCCTCGCCGCGCCGGGACCGGCAGCCTACTCTAACTGGCAGCGGCCTGTAGGCACCGGGTTGCCGGAGGGGTCGGCGCGGATTACGCTCCAGACGGCGTTGCATGTCCAGGTGCCGCAACCAGCGACCCTACCGGGGGTGCCCCGAACGCGGCTTCCCGGGCTGTCCGCCCGGAAGGCGGCCGGTCTTCGGATTCCGGTGGCCACATTGCCGGCGAGGTTCGTCGTGACCCGGGCCAAGCCGGCCAAAGCACCGAAGCCAAAGCCGTACTTCGGCCTCCGCTGGGACCCCACGGAGCCAGTCCGGCCGCCGGACTGCACGATCGCCAAGGGACCGGCACAGATCCTACAGGTGGTCAACAGCCGGCTTACGGTACTGGACGACCGGGGACGCATCGTACTCGATGACGGCGACGGCCACAACTTCGTGCGGCTGCAGAGCCTGTTCGCGTCGATCTCCGGAACTGAAGACGTGGAGTGGTTCGGCCCGCGGTGCCTCTACGACGAGGGAAGCCAGCGGTTCATCCTGGCCGTGGCCGGTGCGGATTTTGCCGAGAAAGACGAGGCGTGGCTCGGCATCGCGATCTCCTCCGGCCCCGATCCGCAGGCGGGCGCGTGGACCGTCTACGCCTACCGCACCGACCTGGACGGCACCGCGCCGGAGGCTCGCTGGGCGGACGCCGTGGATGTGGGCGTGGATGGTACGTTCCTGGTAGCCACCTGGAACGAGCAGGCGTTCAACACCAACCAGTTCCTCCGCTCCCGGGTGCGGGTTTTCGATAAGGTGGGGCTGATTTCGGGCGAGCAGCCGGCATACGTCGACTTCTCGCGTTTGCAAGACACCAATGGCGACCTCTCATTCGCCGTGCGGCCCTGCCGGCACCGCGGCAACAAATCGGCGTTCTACCTGGTGAACAGTAAGCCGTTGGGCGGCGCCACGCTGGAGCTCTGGCGCCTCACCGGCACCCCGGAGGCGCCGGTGCTGGACTCAATGACGGTGACCGGCATCTACAACTATGCGGTGCCCCCGGACGCACGCCAGACCGGCGTTCCCACCTCGAACTTTCCCGGCGCTCTAGACACCGGCGATACCCGGGTGCTGAGTGCCGTGGCGGACGGGGACCGGATCTGGACCACGCTCAACACTTCCCTGGACGGGCTGGTCGCCAGCTCCGCGATTCACATCTCCGAGCTGGATGGCGCGGCGGGGAGCGTGGTGCAGTCCCGCGGCATCGGCGCGACCGGCTGGGACTACTTCTTCGCGGCCCTGGACACCACCGCCGGCACGAAGCCCGGCGTGGCCATCCTCTTCGGCGCCAGCTCTCCCAAGCAGGCCCCCAGCCTGCGTTATTCCTCGCGCAACAGCGGGATGTCGCCGGGTGAGTTCCGCGTCAGCAAACCGCTCATCACCGGTAAGGGCAAATACGATCCGCTCGCCCCACGCGACCCCTCAGACCCTGGTCCGCCGGTGGCCTGGGGCCGCTACTTCAGCGCCGCGCGCGATCCCGCGCGCCCCTACCAGGTGCTGTTGTGCGGCGCCTACTCCGATGCCACCGCCTCCCGCGACCCGCGCGCCTGGGCCACCAAGCTACAGTATGTGAAGCCGTAGAGGAGTGTGGGTGGGTGGGTGGGAGAGTGGAAGTGTGGGTGACGGGTCACACTTCCAAGTTCTAAATGAGATTCTCCCATACCCCGACACCTACACACTCCCACACTCCATTCCTTCTCCCAGAGGTCGCTCCTTGCCCGCTCCGACAACTGCCGTGTCAAGATTCGCTAATCCGGGGAAGATGGGGACGGAGGCGAGTAGAGACCATGTCAGACCGAGGCCCAAATCAAGATTCTATGGGGGTCGGCCCCAAAGACGAGACGATCGACCCCACGTATCAGGACGCGTCTTACCTGGGGACCGATGAGGAGGACGATGAAGAGGTCCGCGACCTCGGTTTCATCGTCGACGACCACGACGACCGTCGGATTATGCTGACGGACGGCTTTCAGCGCCTGGACGACCTGGACACGGACGAGCCACTGGAGACGAACCGGAGCGGGAAGCTGCCTCACGAAACGTCGTTGCGTGAGCGCGGCGTGTCTCCGGATCGCTTCGCTACCGACTACCACGTGCGAAACGCGAAGGCGGAGCAGCAGGAAGAAGACTTCGTGCGCACCTCCATGCTCTCCAGCGACCCGGAAATGAACGACGGCACCGAGGACTTCACGGACGACACGCTGCACGGCATTCACGGCAACCTGGCGACGACCGACATCATGGGGCACCTGCCGGGCGTGGCACAGGGGCTGGGCAGCTCGTTGGCGCAGGATCTGGGGAGCGGCGGCTTCCAGATTCGCGATAATCCGCTGATGCAGCCGGAAGGCCAGCCCATCTCCGGTGAGCTACTCAGTGACCAAGCCCTGGGGATACGCGAGGTGGACGACATGGCCGACGACGAGGAGCTCACCGCCCTGGCGGATCGCGCCATGCGGGACATGGAGCTCCGGGGAGATCTCGGATGATCGCGCGGGATCGTTCCGGCGCCGTCCCTGAAGCGGAAGAGGACCCCGCGCTTGAGCGGATCGTCCGCGACCGCCGGGAAGGCGAGATCGAGAGCGGGATGCTCTCCGGCTCCGACGACGCGGAGATCAGCGCCACCGAACGGTTCGAGGGCGAAGTCACTCCGGAAGAGGCGCTGGAAGCGCTTGCCCCGGGACACGCCCGCCGCCAATAAGTGTCTCTGGCAATCTGCTTTAACCGCCCCCGGTCCTGACCTGGGGGCGGTTTCGTGGCCCAGATACCCTCCGATCTCGGCTGGGAGCAGCCTCGGCCGAATCACGCACCTCCGAAGGCGATCATGACCGGCGGCACGCCCACGCTACTACCAAGGTCCCGACCGCACCATCCGGGCGGATCAGGGCTCGCAAATACTGCGTTCGCCAGGAGATGGGGAAACGGGGAAATGAGGGAACGGCGGCGGTAAGCACGAGGCTGCGATTTACTCGTTAACTCATTTCCCCGTTTCCTGCCGAACACGGCACTAGAGGGAGAAATCACTCAAGTGCAGTCCGGGGCCTCCGCTATTGGTCCAGCACTTCCCGGACCTTCTCGGCCAGCGCCGCCGGCGCAAACGGTTTTTGCATGAAGTGAACCTGCGCGGCGGAGACGCCGTGCCGAATTACGGCATCGTCCGTATAGCCTGACATGTAGATGACCTTCATCAGCGGATAGCGGGCACCGGCAAAGACCGCCAACTCACGCCCGCTCCGGCCCGGCATGACCACGTCCGTTAGGAGCAGGTCGATCTCCCCCGCGTGCTCCTGGCATATCCGGAACGCTTCGTCGGCGGTGCCTGCCCGCAATACTTCGTAACCGCTGGCACGGAGTACGGTACAGAGCAGGCCGCCCAGCATCTCCTCATCCTCGACCACCAGGATGGTCTCTCGTCCGCTGGGTGCCTCCGGAAGCCGTTCTGCCCCAGCGTGCGGGCGAGGCTGGTTGAGGCGGGGGAGGTAGACGCGGAACGTAGTGCCCTGGCCCGCCTCGCTCTCCACTTCAATATGGCCCCGGTTTTGCTTGACGATTCCGTAGACCGTGGCGAGCCCCAGTCCGGTGCCCTGGCCCACGCCTTTAGTGGTATAGAACGGCTCAAAGATGTGCGGGAGCACCTCTACGTCAATTCCCTTGCCGCCGTCGGTCGCCGCTAGACAGACATACTCTCCTGCCGCGACCTGCTCACCGTCTAGGGTGCGCTGCCTGGTCCGGCACACCATGTCCAACGCCAGCGTCAACGTGCCGCCCTGGGGCATCGCGTCCCGAGCGTTGACCGCCAGGTTCATCAAGACCTGCTCGAGTTGCCCCGGATCGGCTCGCACCACTCCGAGATCGGGCTCGATCCGGGTCACCAGCTCGATGTCTTCGCCGATGAGTCGCCGCAGCATCTTCTGGAAGTTGAGCACGAGCTCGTCCAGGTGCAGATCACGGGGCTGGATCAGCTCCTGGCGGCTGAAGGCCAGCAATTGCCGCGTGAGAGACGCTGCCCGCTGGCCTGCCTGGAGCACCTCCCCCAGATAGTCTTTACAGTCGGAGGGTAGATCGGCCCGAGCCGCGAGCAATTCCGCATAGCCGTTGATGACCCCCAGCATGTTGTTGAAGTCGTGGGCCACCCCGCCCGCGAGTCGCCCCACCGCTTCCATCTTCTGGGCCTGACGGAGTTGGGCCTCCAGGCCGCGGCGCTCGGTGAGGTCGGTGCAGATCACCCCGACGTACGGCCGCCCTTGGGGGTCCCGGATGGGGAACTTCACCGCGAGGAACTCCCGAAGGCGACCGTCGGGCGTGGTCACCGTCTCGATAAACTCCTGGGGCTGGTTCAGTCGCAGTACCTCTTGCGTATTGGCCTCGAACTCGGCGGCCGTGGCCGGTGGGAAGAGGGCTTCCAGCGGGAGCCCCTTTACCTCGTCCAGTTTTACCCCGTAGGTCCGCTCGAACTGCCGGTTGACGTAGACGTAGCGACCTTCCTCGTCCCGCATGGTCGCCATTGCCGGAAGGTGCTCCATGAAGGCGGAGAAGCGCGTCTGCATCTCCTGGAGCGCCTGATGGGCGCGGATACGATCCAGGTAGCGGGCCAACCGCTCCGCGACTACTCCGAGGGCCTCGAACACCCCGGGAGTAATGGGCTCGTGGGAGAACACCGCGAGTGCGCCGACCGGTTCTCCGTCCACCAGCAGGGGATAACCCGCAAACCCTTGGATCCCGGCTGCCAGCGCCCACTCCGTATGCAGCGGATCGTCCTGAACCTCGTTGTTGAGTTGGGGCTGGCCTTCCGACACGAGCCGGCCGATCTCAGTATCGCCCACTCGGAGTTGCTGGCGCGGCCCGCTGACCTCGGAGTAAAGCCCGGCACTCGCCCGCATCCGGAGGAACTGGCGGGTGTCATCCAGAGTCCACACCCGGGCGAACGCGATGGGCAGGCGCTGAACAAGCGACTGAAGAGCCTCCCCCAGCGCCGCCGGCACGTCCAGGTCCGCCCCCAGGGCGCTGCCGATTTCCTCGCGCAGGGAAGCCAGCCGGGCCTGCTCGCGCAGTGCCTGGGCCTCGGCTTGCTGGGCCTGGGCCAGTTGCTCCTGGAGCGCCTGGCGAGCCGCTTCCGCCTGGGTCCGCTGGAGGGCTCCGGCGCAATAGTCAGCCAGAGCCTGAAGCGTCTCCGGGTCCCACGGTTCATACGCATCGAACTGATAACTCTGCACCGATATGGCCCCGATGATCCGTCCCTCGCTCCAGATCGGTACGCAGAGTAGCGAGGCGGAATAGCGGCTCCGATCCCCGAAGGGGCAAGTCCCTTCGTTCCGGGCGCGAGCTACGTCTTCCGGGGAGCGCAGGATCAGCAGCGGTCCTTCAATGATCAGCTGCCGGGTAAATAGGC
>Ga0255338_1006015_pt1 | contig 10652 bp, 15 predicted proteins | sample MeOH1_35cm_T4_19_FD_203715 | JGI IMG/M metagenome (GOLD analysis project Ga0255338, IMG submission 203715) | Sandy soil microbial communities from University of British Columbia, Vancouver, Canada - MeOH1_35cm_T4_195 | ecosystem: Engineered > Artificial ecosystem > Sand microcosm > Unclassified ... | reverse complement strand
TCGGATATTGAAGCTTTCGCCAAGGCTATGCAGGAGCATGGAGTGAAACCGGAAATCGAGGTTTTTGACACGGGGATGATTGAGAACGCTCTGGCACTGGTGAGAAAGGGTCTGCTTAAACCTCCCCTCCATTTTGACCTGGTTATGGGCGTGCCGGGAGGGATCACGGCCACCCCTAAGAATCTGCTGCACCTGGTGGAGTGCCTGCCGATAGGGTCTATCTGGTCGGTTGCAGGGGTTGGAAGGCAACAACTCCAGCTGGGGGTGATGGCAGTAATTCTTGGCGGGCATGTAAGGGTGGGCTTTGAGGATAATGTTTACTATAGTAAGGGAAGTTTGGCGGAAAGCAATGCGCAATTAGTGGAGAGGATTGCACGTGTGGCAGGGGAATTGGGCAGGAACATAGCCGCCCCAGCTGAGGCCCGCAAGATTTTAGGTATCAGCGCTGCAGCAAGTCCCTCTCAGAAATCACCGCAACGATGAGGGCCCAGGCAGGGATAACAATTATATCTCACAGCTTCCAAATGGACAATTAATCTGTTGAACAGTTAAAGAAAAACAAAAAAGCCTTTCCAGGTATTACCTGGAAAGGCTTTAATTGTTTTTTTACCAATTGCTGCGCGAACGGGGTTGGTAGCAATCGCGGCAATAGACCGGTTTTTCGCCACTTGGTTGGAAAGGAACAGTAGTTTCTTTTCCACAAGCGGAACAAGTAGCCGGGAACATTTCTCTTTGCGGGCGGGAATATCCGCCGCCATTGGATCTGGTTTGTGCTTTTCTGGCAGCACGGCACTCAGGGCAGCGACCAGGCTCATTCGTGAATCCTTTTTCAGCATAGAACTCTTGCTCTGATGCGGAGAAGGTGAACTCACGGCCACAGTCCTTACAGGCTAATACTTTGTCTTCGAACATTGAAAGACCTCCACTATTGTATTACCCGCTACTTGGGAAGTATTCACAGCTTCCTAGAGCCTGAGGCAATAGAGAAGGTTTCGTAAATCCACAAAATTTAACGAGCTAGATACATTATATACTTAATGATTGTGTTGGTCAAATTATTAATATTTACAAACTTTGATCCAGGCTGGGGGCTTCAAACTTGATCTAAGAATATCAAAAAACATTGCTAACGCTAGTAAAAAAATCTATACTGAAGATATGTTTGCCGAGGGGAGAGGAGCGCCCGAAAATGAGTATGAAGTTTATCAAAAGAATACAAACTCCTGAAGAGATAATAGCACAGTTACCTGTTCCCAGTCAGGTAAAGACTATTAAAGCTAGTCGAGATAATGAGATTAAAAGAGTTTTTGAAGGCAAAGACGAAAGGTTTCTTCTGATTATTGGTCCGTGTTCCGCTGACAATGAGGATTCAGTCTGCGAATATATTTTGAAGCTTGCTGCGGTGCAGGAGAAGGTCAAAGATTCAATCTTAATAATACCCAGAATCTATACCAACAAACCGCGAACCACCGGGGAAGGGTATAAAGGAATGGTGCACCAACCTGACCCGGCCAAGGACCCGGATATTTTTGAAGGGATCAAGGCGATCAGAAAGATGCATATCAGAGCATTATGCGAATCGCACCTGCCAGCGGCCGATGAAATGCTCTATCCGGAAAATTACACATATCTAGCGGACGTCCTGGGCTATATCGCGGTAGGTGCAAGGTCGGTGGAAAACCAATTTCATAGACTTACCGCAAGTGGCATCGACAAACCTGTTGGCATGAAAAACCCCACCAGCGGAGACTTTTCCGTCATGTTGAATTCAATCACTGCCGCCCAAAATAACCACACCTTCCTTTACAACGGCTGGGAAATTCAAACCTCGGGCAACCCTCTTGCACATGCGATTCTTAGAGGAGCAGTGGATTCCTCCGGCCGGAATATTCCCAACTACCATTACGAAGACTTGATTGAAGTCGCAAAGGAATACGAAAAGAAGGGACTTATAAATCCCGCTATTATTGTGGATACAAACCACGCCAATTCCATGAAGCGTTTCTATGAGCAGCCTAGAATTACAAGGGAAGCACTGCTGAGCCGCAAGTATGACGCTTTGCTCAGGAAAATGATCAAAGGGCTGATGATCGAAAGTTATCTTGTGGAAGGCAATCAAGGGATAGGTGAAAACACGTACGGGAAATCAATAACTGACGCCTGCCTTGGCTGGGATAGCACGGAACAATTGATTTACTACGTTGCAGAGAATTTATAAACCTACCCCTAAAATACTGCCTTTATTGTGAAAAGAAGTTTTTGCTTGACTTAAAGGAATAGAAGGGGAATTGACGAATAATACTATAAATAACGAAAACCTGAAGGTTTTCAGCTGCTATGTTGCAAGAGATTACGTTTTGTGCAAAATGGACTATGAAGGTCTACCCGGGTTGAAACCTGGGCAGGCCTTTTATTTTTGCAGGAGGGATTAAACATGTGTGAAGCTAATGTCTATCTAAGAAAAGGGGAGCAGGAAGAAATTCTGATGGAACAGGTGGATATCATTGAGCCCTTTGAAGATGTGCTGCGTCTTGTGGACATCTTTGGGCGCCAGAAAATGATCAAAGCCCGAATTAAAGACATGAACCTGCTCAACCACAGGATTATTTTGGAAGAAGTTGAGTAGGGTTAAAGCTTGCAGGAGGTAGAATAATGCATATTCCGGACGGGTATCTCAGCCCTCAGACCTGCGGGGTTTTAGGCGCGGCCAGCGCTGTTACTGCCGCCTGTTCCAGCTATAAAACAGCAAAAACCATTAAGGCTAAATACATTCCTCTGCTCTCGATTGGGGCGGCCTTTTCCTTTATTATTATGATGTTTAACGTACCTATTCCTGACGGGACAACCGCGCACGCCGTCGGCGGAGCGCTATTAGCTGTACTATTGGGTCCATGGGCGGCCTTTATCTCGGTCAGTATAGCACTGGTCATCCAGGCCCTCTTTTTCGGAGATGGCGGGATTCTGGCACTAGGTGCCAATATCTTCAATATGGCTTTTATTCTGCCCTTTTCAGCTTATATAGTCTACAGGGTGGTGGCCGGAAACTGCGCTCCGGGCTCGAAACGCCGCTGGATTGCGGCTGGAATTGCCGGTTTTGTTGGGATTAACCTGGCGGCCCTTATGGTGGCGGTGGAACTCGGCATTCAACCTGTTTTGTTTCATACTGCAGATGGTACCCCGTTGTACAGCCCCTACAGTTTGAATATTGCCCTCTCTGCCATGTCTTTTTCTCACCTTTTGGTGGCCGGTCCGGTGGAGGGTGCAATTTCCGGTTTGGTGGTGGCCTACCTGCAGAAGAGTAACCCCGGCTTGTTAAGCCTGCGTGATACCGAAACCGGGGGCGGGCGATTCCCTCTGCGCAAACTGGTGTTGGGATTAGGGGCTCTGATCATACTTTCCCCCTTAGGACTCCTGGCCAAAGGTACAGCGTGGGGTGAGTGGAGCACTGCAGAACTCCAGGCAAAAGCCGGATTTATTCCGGCTGGGCTGGAGAGGCTGTCTAGTACCTGGAAGCCCCTGCTGCTTAGTGATTATGGTAGTTCTGCTTTTGGTCAGACTTTTTGGCTGCAGGCGATGGGTTATATTCTTTCGGCCCTGGCAGGTCTGATCTTGATTCTGCTGATTGTTTACTTTGACGGTAAATTCTTTGCCAAAGGAGCAAAAACGCGTGAAACTGCCGACCTGGCTTCAAGAAAGTAACCTAGGAATGTGTCCCTGCGGCTGCAGCGGGAAAAGAAGCAAAAAGAACTTTGTGGAAAAGACTCTCTATGACCTCTCTCAGGTGGTCAGGAATGTGGTTTTTTCTGAACAGATCGCTAAAGCTCCGGGGATTTTGCAGCGGTTTGATCCCAGGGTGAAGTTAGTGGGGTTGGGCTGTTGGTTGCTGACCCTTGCCCTAGTTCAAAACTGGGACTTATTGCTCTTGGCTTATTTGGGCTTGGCAGGGCTGGCGGTCGCCTCGGAAGTTCCTCTTGCCGTTTTTGTCAAACGGGTCTGGCTCGTGGTTCCCCTGTTTACCGGGGTTATGCTTCTACCGGCACTGTTTAACTGGGTCCGTCCAGGGGATCCTCTTTTGGTGCTTTGGGATTTTAACCATCCGTTAGATATAGGCCCCCTGCATTTCCCTGATATTTTGGCAATTACCAGGCAAGGGCTTAAGGGCAGCATTTTGCTGATTCTCAGGGTCGGAAACTCCGTTTCCTTGACTGTTCTGCTCACCTTGACCACTCCCTGGACTGAGCTTCTGAAAGGGGTGCGCTCCCTGTTCATACCCAAGGTTTTTGTGATGACCCTGGAAATGACCTACCGTTATATTTTTGTACTCCTGTCCATTGTGGAAGAAATGTTCTTTGCTCGCAAGGCTAGGATGATCGGGCCTGCAGATCTCAAAGAGAACCGCAGGTTTATCGCCTCGTCCATGGGGACCTTGTTTGGCAAGTCTCAGGCTATGAGCGAGGAGATATACGCTTCCATGCTTGCCAGAGGCTATACTGGTGAGATTCGCACCATTACGAGCACTTCACTTTCCTTCTTGGACTGGGCGGCTGTTGTGCTGATTGTCCTGACCAGTATGCTGCTTTATACTGCGGACAAAGTAATGGGGGGTATTCTGTGATGACTTGCGATACACACTTTAATTTGGAAAAAGTAAGCTTTGGCTACCTGCCTGGACAGCCGCTGCTGGATGGGCTCAGCCTGGAAATCCTGGCGGGGGAATCTGTCGCTGTTTTAGGGGCTAATGGCTGCGGCAAGTCAACCTTGATGAAATTGATCAGCGGTCTGATATACCCCAGTGCAGGTTCGTTAGTGGCTTTTGGCCAGGAATTGAATGAGACCAGCCTGCAGGATGAACAATTCTCCAGGGGTTTCCGCCAAAGGGTGGGCTTTGTATTCCAAAATTCAGATGCCCAGTTATTTTCAGCCACGGTCTGGGATGAGATAGCCTTTGGCCCTCTGCAATCCGGCTTTACTCCGGAACAGACCAAGGTCAGGGTCCAGGAAACCTTGGCTTTAGTCGGAATAGAGAATTTATCTGACCGACCCCCTTACAAACTGAGCGGGGGAGAAAAGAAGAAGGTGGCACTGGCCTGTGTTCTGGCGGTAAACCCTGAGGTGTTGATTCTGGATGAGCCTACCAATGGGCTGGATCCACGCACTCAGTACTGGTTGGTAGAGTTTTTGATTTCCCTGAGACAAGCAGGAAAAACCCTGATAATTGCCACTCATGATTTAAACATCGTTGAAGAAATTGCGGATCGGGTAATAGTATTTGGTGAAGACCATGCTATAGCCGCAGATGGCACTGCCCATCATATCCTGAATAACCGAAAACTGTTGTTAGAAGTGAACCTCATCCATGAACATTCGCATTTTCACCTGGGGGGGGCGAAGGCTCACGCGTAAGCCGGAAGTGCCTCGATTATAAGCAAGGCTGCGCAGTCCTGTTGAGGGCGGCGCTTTTTTGTTTTCAACTCAGTCAGTCGGAGGCAGAGGCAGGAATAACACTCTGCTAGTCGAAAAATACTACAACAGCCAAAAGACTATATGGAGTAAGTGTGGATATAATTTGCATTTTCCTTAATGCTATAGATAAGAACGGCATAAGGAGGAATAGACGATGAGTATTTCCCGTCGGCTGGAGAACCTGCCGGTAATGCGTTTTCACTATAGCTTACTGTTTTGGGTTGGGGTGGGATGGTTATTCGACTCCATGGACACCGGAATTATTTCCTTTGTATTGCCCGTACTGATGCGCACCTGGCCTTTGACTCCTGCACAAATCAGCACTATCGGCAGTGTTGGCTTGGCCTGGGCGGACAACTGCCTGTGGCAGTTACCTTGGTCAGTGAACTTTCACCAACTGCCAAACGGGGGAGGTTTTTGGTCCTGTTAGAAAGTTTCTGGGCCTTTGGCTGGCTGGTGGCGGTAATTATAGCCTACTTGGTTATCCCGGTCTACAGCTGGAATATCGCCTTTTTTGTAGGGGCGTTACCTTTATTTTATGCCCCTGTTTTGTTAAAGAAGATTCCGGAATCTCCCCGCTTTCTGGAACGTCAGGGGAGAACAGCGGAAGCGGAGGAGATTGTCTCCAAAATGGAAAAAGAGGCGGGCCTGCAGCCGTCCCCGGACCCGCAAGTTGATCAGCCGGAGAAAACGGTCAAGTTTCCGGTCAGTGAACTCTTTTCCCGTTCCTATCTCAGACGGACCGTGTTTCTCTGGGTTCTTTGGTTTTGCATAGTGTTTTCGTACTACGGGATATTTACCTGGCTTCCGTCCCTGCTTGCCTTGAAGCAGCCCTCGTTGCTGAAGAGTTTCTCCTATGTGCTGATCATGACGATTGCTCAAATTCCGGGTATTACAGCGCTGCCTTCTTGGTGGAGGTGATAGGACGCAAAGCTACACTGGCGTGCTACCTGGCTTTGTCCGGGTTGGCTGCCTTCATATTCGGCAGTGCGGTTTCCCCTGGGGCAATTCTACTCTGGGCAGTTTAATGAGTTTCTTTAACCTCGGCGCGTGGGGAGTGGTCTACACTTATACCCCGGAACTTTATCCAACCCGGGCCAGAGCGACCGGATCCGGCTGGGCAGCAGGCTTTGGCCGCATCGGAGGAATACTCGCTCCCAGTGTGGTTGGTTGGATGGTCACAGCGAAAATGGGGACAACCTCGATTTTCCTGATGTTTGCCGCGGTACTTGTGGTCGGAGCCTTGGACGTGATCGTGCTGGGGGAGGAGACGAAGGGCAGAACCCTTGATGAATTGACGCTATGATTATCGGGATATTTAGTGATGCCCATGGCGATCTGCAGGCTGTCGAGAGAACTTTGATCCTGCTGAAACCTGCAGAAAAAGCTCTTTAGAAATTGGAGGAAGAAAAATTGCAGCTTGGTAGCAGCCTCATCACCCTCATCTTTTCAATATTAGCCGGGATGATAGGAGCGATCCTGGGCATAGGAGGAGGAATAGTGGTTATTCCGGCCCTCACCCTGCTGATTGGAGTGCCGATTCATGAGGCGATCGGGGCAGGATTGATTTCCGTAATCACCACTTCAAGCGGAGCTGCCATAACTTATGTCCGAGACAAGATTACCAATATCCGTATCGGCATGTTTCTGGAAACTGCCACCACGCTGGGAGCTCTGAGCGGAGCCTTTATCGCAGGTCTTATCAGCCCCAAGGCTTTGTTCATCGTCTTTGGCCTGTTGATGGGTTATTCCGCCTACAATATGTTTAATAAAAGAAATTCGGAAACTCCTGCCGAGGTTAAAGAACATCCACTGGCGGCACGGCTTAAATTAAGCGGCAGCTATTTTGATAAGTCGCTGAACAAACAAATCGATTACAAAGTTGCAGGGGTGTATCCGGCCTATGCTGTGATGTACATCGCAGGAGTTCTCTCCGGTGTGCTTGGTATCGGCAGCGGGGTATTCAAGGTCTTGGGAATGGACCTGTTTATGAAGCTGCCGATGAAAGTTTCCACTGCCACCAGCAACTTCATGATGGGGGTGACGGCGGCCGCAAGCGCAGGAGTGTATTTTTCCAGGGGTGATATAAACCCCTTGGTAGCAGGTCCTGTGGGGATAGGAGTCTTAGTCGGCGCTCAGGCTGGAACAAAAATTATGCAAAAACTTAATAATAAGACCTTGAGGCTGCTTTTTATCCCAATATTAGTCTGGACTGCCCTGGAAATGCTATGGAAAGGCTGGTCGATGTAAACATGAGCAAGATCTTGCAAACTGAGGATTTTGTAAGTTGGAGCCTGCGCCTTGGAGTTTACCTGGCGGGCGGGGTGGTCCTGCTCGGGTTGCTGCTGATGTTTGGTACAGGCCGCACCGGTTATGGCCCTGATATCTTTCCAACCAGCGCAGCAGCTGCCATAAATGGAGCTCTCGCACTCAAACCAGCCGCAATAGTCAGCCTCGGATTAATGCTCCTGATTCTAACGCCCGTTTTCAGGGTGACCGCTTCAATAGTTCTATTTTTACTGGAACGGGATTGGGTGTTTACTGTGATCACCAGCGTGGTTTTGCTCATTTTATTAGTTGGTCTGATTTTTGGTAAAGCGATATAGTCATGTTTCTGCCCTCTTTAGGTATACTAAAGTTAAACAGAAATGAAAAAAGGGGGCCTTGATATGGCATTTACTCGCGCCGAGCTGGCGAACTACGACGGAAGAAGGGGAAACCCCGCTTATGTAGCCTTTCAAGGAAAGGTTTATGATATTTCGCAAATCCAGAAGGCCGGTCAGCTTGGATTTGAAGCGGGGGTGGATCTGACCAATCAGCTCGATATGCAGGATGAGATTCGGGCAGTTCTGGATAAGGGAATCGTAGTAGGTGGAATGAGCGACGGCTAAAATCAAGTCTTGAATTGGAGAGACCGATGGGCTATACTAGCCATAAGCCGGGGTCGGACCGGGCTGCCAAAAAGAATCAATTTCAGGCATCGCCGCCCTAAAGCCGCTGGCACCGGCTTTAGGGTTTTTTCAGGTTTTTCCTGACAAGAGGAGGAAGCATGAAGGGACAACGGATAGTGGTAATCGCCTCCGGAGCACAAGTGCGCAGCGAAGTGAAACAGGTTATTGGGGCCTTGGGTTACCAAATTACGGGTGAAGCAGAAAATCCTGAGGAAGGACTGAGACTTATCAGGCGCGTGCAGCCGGACCTGATCTTGTTGGAGCCTGCCGGGCGAGGAATGTCCCTTTTGGATATCCTAGGTCAGGAGGGGGAGACGCCGACCGTGGCCATTCTCGGTCCCCAGGAACAGCACCTCATGGAAAGGGCCGTGGACGCCGGGGCCGCAGGGGTAGTTTTCACACCGTTGGGAGTAATGGAACTTGCTCCCGTTCTCATGGTTGCCCTTCACAATTTCAAGCAAATAGCCAAGCTTCAGCAAAAATTGCGCAGCCTGGAAGAGGACCTGGAGGTACGAAAACTGGTGGATCGCGCTAAAGGTAAGGTGATGAGCATCACCGGAATGGAGGAGAGTGAAGCCTATCGCTGGATGCAAAAAATCAGCATGGACACCCAGAGATCTCTAAAGCGGGTGGCCACAGATGTGATCAAAGACCGGATGGAATTTCCCGTAAGTGAAGCAGGTAAAGAGTCCTAGGGTTGTGAAAGTGAATTGAATACATTAGAAACAAGGTAAACCGTGGATTTCCACGGTTTATTGACTTTATATTAAAGCTTTGCAGTATTAAATGCATGGCCACTAATCTGGATGTCATTGCCTTGGCTGCGTAAGCCCAGGTAACCATTTATCAACTTATTTGGTCATTGACAGTATCTTAAGTGTGGTCAGCAGCCAGCTAGGAAAATGAAGGAGATTGCCAATCTATGTAGAAGCATGTGTTAGAAGGAAAGTGCTTTCTATTTGGTGCTCCTGTTAATGTCAGTAAAGATTGCGCTGAAAGTTCTGCGGAGTTATTCAAAAGAATAGGAAAATCAGTGGCTCTTTGGATCGAGAGTGGACCGATTGGGATATAGGATTCATATGCGAAACAGCTTCGCATACCGACTATTCCAAGACTGACTGATAGGCGAAACTGTTTCTGATACCACCCGTTATCTGCAATGCCTGGGTCTGAATTGTGAATGACCAAATAAAAGTTTTCAGCCGTAGCCAAAGTTGCTTCGTACTTTTGAGTTTCGGTGGGGCTATGGGCGGAGAGGAGTTAACTTTGAAAGCGAATTTTAGAGTTGTCATTTTAGTGGCCGTCCTATCACTAATAACGACTGGCTGCGCAAGAATAGGAAATGTTGAGGACTTGCAAAAAGCTGGTTTAGACATATCTACTATGAGTAGAGGAATCGGGCCAGTCGACCCTAAAAGTAACAGTCTCGATACTCAAAGATTAAGTTATTCCATTAGTTTGACCAATAACGATAAGGAAACGGTATTTGTCAAAGAGGTCGCCCTGGTGTTGCCAAAGGAATTTGAAGAAACCTTAATTACCAAGCAATTGACCACTACTGTAAATAAGGACATATCCCCGAAATCTTCCATCGAAATAAAGGGATCATTAGATTTTAAGGCAACCGGATTGTCCAAAGACGACATCATTAAACTAAATCCCAGGATTTTGTCCGTAAAAGTCACTAGTGAACGAACCATCAGTCTTGAAAAGTGGTCACATTAACATAACAAACTCATACCGGCGATTTGGCTGTTCTGGCAGAATCACAAGACAATAATAGCAGAATTTGCCGGCACAGCAGATAACTTCTAGAGATTTATGATGGTCCTAGGTACAGAAAAAAGCCATCGATAAGAATCAATGGCTTTAAAGAAAGTAATCATTCAGAATAGCATATTGACCGTCATGAATCTTCCTGTTGTACTGAACCGTCTGCCGAGCGAGGGTCTGTGTCTATGGGGATTCAATCTTTTCCATTCAGGCAAAAATCAATACGGCGAGAATATTTCAACGAGATTTAGTCTCTTGTTCATCAAAAACGTCAAGTAAGACCCTGAAAATAGGTAGACTTTCCCCTACCCCGAAATGGGCAGTCTAAAAAAAATATGCAGTTTCAAACGATCAGGGACTGGCGGATGAATATCGACAAATAGCAAAAGGGATAACTTCAGAGCTTCCACAGGCACGACAGGTTCTAATGTATTTATTGATGGTGCGAGTCAAGGGCGGGCTAAC
>Ga0255338_1006014_pt1 | contig 10654 bp, 7 predicted proteins | sample MeOH1_35cm_T4_19_FD_203715 | JGI IMG/M metagenome (GOLD analysis project Ga0255338, IMG submission 203715) | Sandy soil microbial communities from University of British Columbia, Vancouver, Canada - MeOH1_35cm_T4_195 | ecosystem: Engineered > Artificial ecosystem > Sand microcosm > Unclassified ... | reverse complement strand
TGCCTGCGGAACACGCGGAAGGGCGCGGAAAGAAGGCAGGGATCGGATATGGACGGCTTTGCGAAAGCGAGTGTAACCGTGAAGGGCAAGGGCAAAGGAATCCGTGGAATGCCGTTGGGAGACAGACAATGTAACCACGAGGACCCGATGTGAAGTCAGAATGGCAGACCTGTTGGGAGGGGTTGTCAGTCTCATGGCCTTACACCTTCGTGCTAGCAGGGTCTGCCATTCTGACTTCAATTCCCCTTGCCCTTTGCGGTTGCACTCGGCCACGCAAAGCCGCAGGGTTTCCTTTCCCTCTTCTACCTATTTTCCGCGTCCTTCCGCGTATTCCGCGGGCAAGTCTCTCGCATTCCCCTTTCGCGTCTCTTTCGCGTGTTTCGCGGGCTATCGATCCTGCTCCCATTTGAAGCGGGGGTCGTCCTGCATGCGATCGATCATCCAGTCGATGAGGCCGGGGGCGAAGCGGTTGAGCCAGATGCCGGCGCCGTAGAAGCGGGGGAGCACGGCTCGGCGGCGAGGGCGGCGCAGGAGGTCGAGCACGAGGTCGCCGATGACGGAGGGCGGGGGCATCGGCAGGTTGACGCGGGCGGTCATCTCCGTGCGGATGAAGCCGGGCTGGATCACGGAGACGTGCACTCCCGTGCCGCGCAGTTCCCGGCGCAGCCCTTCGCTAAACGCGAGGACGCCGCCCTTGCTGGCCGCGTAGATCACCCCGGCCGGCGACGGAATCTCGGAGGCGACGGAGGCGATCGACAGGATGTGCCCGGAGCGGCGCGCTAGCATGCCCGGAAGCACCGCCTGGGCGGCGCGCATGACCGCCAGCAGGTTCACCTCGATCTGGTCCATCAACTGGTCGTCCGTCGTCTCCACGAACGGTACCCCGTGCCCCACCCCGGCGTTCGCCAGCAGCACGTCGACGCGGCCAAAGCGCGCCTCGGTCTCGCGGACCATCCGCGTCACGTCCTCTGGCTGCCGCATGTCCGCGCGGATCAACAGCGTGGATTCCGGGCGACCCAGTTCGGAGGCGAGCTGCTCCAAACGATCCAGCCGGCGGGCGGCCAGCGCCACGCGATAGGCGGCGGCGACACATGACCGCGCCGCCGCGGCACCGATGCCGCTGCTGGCGCCCGTGATGAGAATAACCCTGGATTCGGCCGGCTGCATCGGTGCTTCAATCCCCGCACGCCGCCCAACTTTTTCCGGACCGGCGTACGACCCATATCCGGTGATGGCATGCTCTCCGTGAAGAGAGCAGCTTTCCTCGATTGAGCTGCTTGTCGAGGAGAGGGGCCGGCGCTCCGTATCGGAGGCCGGCCCCTCTCACCCCTTCCAGGGAACGGGGTTCAGCGATCACGGGACCAGGTCCCACCCCCGGTGATGAAAACCGCCGCGGGGCACGTAAGCCTGTCTTCCGTACCCCGCTGTCCCATCCGGTTCCCGAACCCTACTTCGCGGGTTCGCTTAGCGCTGGCTCGGGGACTTCCGTGAGCTTACTGGTAAGCGGGTGCTGCATCGGTCCTTGCGACGTGCTCTCGAGGTAATAGCGCACGTTGACGAGGACGATGCCCTTCTTGAACAAGAGGGCCCATTTGAGCAGCAGACCGTTCTGTCCGTGGAGGAGCACGGTCCACCATTTTTCGGTGACGAACTCCGGCAGCACCACGGTGACCACGTCGTCGTCCCGCTCGTCCTCTACCTCGTCGATGTATCGCAGCAGCGGCTCGGTGAGGGAGCGGTATGGCGATTCCAGCACCACCAGCGGGATGTCCGGCACGTAGGTGCGCCAGCGCTCCAGCACCAGCGGCGTCTTCTCCGGCTCGATCTCCACGTAGACGGCGCGCACGTCGCCGCCCATCCCGCGGGCGTACTTGATGGCCGGCATCACCCCACGGTGCAGACCCGCCACCACCACCAGCACGGTGTGGTGGAAGTCCGGCAGCTCCTCGTGGCGGTCCATCGTCAGGTGCTGGGCCACTTCGTTGTAGTGCGCGTTGATCCGGAAGCACATCCACACCAGCACGGGGATTGCCGCCATCACGAGCCACGCTCCCAGGTGCACTTCCATCCGTCCCAGTGGATCGAACCGCGCGATGCCCCACCAAGTGGCGAACGCCAGTACCGAGAAGCTCAAGAACCAGCGGCCCATCCAGCGATGCAGCATCGATACCAGGAGGAAGCCGATCGCGGTAACCACCACCCAAAGGCCCAGCGGAGTGGTGAGCGGGAAGAAGTAGACCGGATCACCCGCCATGAACTTCGTCACGGCGATGATGATGAGGACTACAAAGGTTGCGATCGCGCCGATGCCGTTTACCGCGGCCGACAGCTGCCAGCCTCGTGGCCGCAGCCGCATCCAGCGGACCACCATGCCGGCCTGGCTCAGCGTAAACGAGAGGAATACGCCGAGCGCGTAGAGCGGGATCAGGTGATGGGTGCTCGCTCCGAACGCCACCACGGTGATGATGGAGAGCAGCGTGAGGCCGATGATGCCGTTGGAGTAAACCAACCGGTCTCCCACGTTGGCGAACTGGCGAGGTAGGAGGCGGTCCTGCGCCAGGAACATGCTAAGGCGCGGGAAGTCTACAAACGCCGTATTCGCCGCGAGGATGAGGATCATCGCGGTGGCGGCCTGCAGGATGTAGTAGGGCGCCGTCCGACCGAACACCGCCGCGGCGATCTGTGACACCACGGTTTCCCGGTGGATCCCCGGCCCTTCCATGTCCGCCGGGAACGGAATGACGCCTAACTTGAACGACAGAGCGGTAATCCCCAGGAACATCGTAATGAGGATGACCCCCAGAATCGTCAACACCTTGGCCGCATTCTTGGCCTCCGGCGGGCGGAAAGCGGGCACGCCGTCCGTTACGGCCTCTACGCCCGTCAGCGCGGTACATCCGGAAGAGAACGCGCGCAGCAGCACAAACGGGCCGACCGCGGCCATTCCGGCTTGGGGCCAGACATCGGTCGGTGGTTGCGGCGGCACCAGATGATGGCCCAGTACGATCCGCGCGAACCCGACGATCAACAGCACAAAGATGGAGACGATGAAGAGGTAAGTAGGAATCGCGAAGAGCGTCCCGGATTCCTTCGCCCCGCGCAGGTTTGCCATCCCAACGAAGATGATGAACGCGATGGCGAGGGGCACGATGTACGGGTGCAGTTCGGGAACCGCGGACGTAATCGCCGCCACGCCCGCGGAGATGCTCACCGCCACCGTGAGCACGTAGTCGATCAGCAGCGAGGCCGCCGCCGTCAGGCCGAACACTACACCCAGGTTCTCCCGGGACACCCGGTAGGCGCCGCCACCCTGCGGGTACGCGTGGATGGTCTGCCGGTACGAGGTGGCCACGATGCCCAGGAGCACCGCGATGGCGAAGCCGATGGGCCACGAGAGGTGCAGCACCGCCGGCGAGGCCGCCACGGTCACCAACACCAGCAAGATCTCTTCCGTGGCGTAACTAACGGAGGATAGCGCGTCCGAGGCAAACACCGGCAGAGCCAGTGCATTAGACAGCCGAGTATGGTGCGCATTGCGCGTTTCATACGGGCTGCCGAAAATGAGGCGCCGGAAGATAGTTCCGACAGGCATCTCGAGAACTCCCACTACGGCGCACTCAGCGCCGGCCTACCATTTGCTGTCGTGGGGCGGGTACGACAAAAACCAGCCCGAAATCGGGCTGGCTTACGCGGCGGCGCTGCCCGGTGCCTGCCGGCCGGCTCCGCATCGTCTTCCAGTTACAGCGGGGCAATCCCGCGGCTCGGACCCCGGCCTGGCGCATTGACTTCACCTGGCTGGTTTCCGGGCGCAATTATAGCACTGCGTGACGGCGTTGTAACGCTTGTTCGCTGCTCATACTCTTTAGCAGCGGTAAGACTTAATCTATAATGCTACACTAAGTTTCGCCGTCCGTCGTATCGCCGCAGGGTATTGATCCACTCACCGGCCACGATTACGAGGTGTCTCCACGCAGTACCCGTGGAAACTTCCGGGTGCTCCTTGGGCAGATGCCCCTCCGATTTTGATGTTTCCTCGTTAGGGGTGAGCGCGTCTAATCGGGAACGGGCTCAAAAAACGAACGAACGACCAACCCTCTTACGGCGTGTTCTTGCGGGTGTTCGAGCCAAAGAGCAGGAGAGCATTACGCTCTTACTTGGGAGCACGCGCCTCCGCGAACTCGAACGCGTATAGCTTTGTGCCGCGCGCGGCGAAGTGGAGCGTCACCGGCTGGCCGCGGAGCGCGGTCAGGTCCGACTTGCCCTTCCAACGCACCAGCGTATCCACAAAATTACCGCCGATCTCCTCGCAGTCGGCGCGAGTGAATCCGGGGATCGGCTTCCCCTGCAGGTCCCGGATCTCCACGAACGCGGTTCCCATGCCGCCGGTGTCCACGTTCAGGCGGAGTTGGCTGCCGGTGAAGAGCAGCGGCGGGGTCGTCAGCGCACCGCCGCCATAGGCGAAGTCGGCCGAGATGAACCCGTCCAGTCGCTGCCGGACCGCTCCGATCGCGCTTTTCGTCGAGACGCTCTGGTCGTATTCGGGGCGTAGAATGCCGGAATCGTGGGTCCTACCGGAAGACCAGTAGTACTGGTAGAGGTAGCTGCCTCGGCGGACCATCCCCACGCCCATCATGTTCAGCCACCGGTCCCACTCGTCCGGTAATCCCATCGGAACGTAGGGACGGCGGTCCGGGCGCTCCCAGTGAATGCCGTCCCGGCTGACCGCCATCTGCACCTCGATCAGCCCGTACTCGTTGCCCGGCTCGTAGCGGAACCACGGCTGGCGCGAGGAGGCGAAGTGGCGGAAGGGCGAGGGGAACATCAGGTAGACGTCTTCGGCCGGGGAGTAGCGATGCGCCCCGCCGGTGTAGAAATCGGTAAAGGGGTCGTCCAACTCGTCCGCAGCCAGCACTGCCGGGATGTTCGCGGGTGACGGCGGGCTCCGCAGCGGCTCGGTGGGCTTGAAGGGCCAGGGTTTCAGCAGGTCGTCCGTCTCGAAGCGCGCAACCCGCCGCTGGTTCTCCACATCCCGCTCGAACACCCGCAAGAAGACCACGTACTTACCCACGCGCGGGTCCCAATCCGCGATGAGCGAGGTCTCGGGCCACATCGGCAGTACGCGGCCGGCGTCGGTGAAGTGGATGCCGTCTGCGGAGTATGCTGCATACACTCCTGCGCCCGCGTCGTTCGCTACCCGCGATCGGAAGACCTTGTAGCGTCGCTCGGGCACGTCCTTCGGGTCCACCATGATGGTGGCGTCGATGGCGTTGTCCGCAATGATGATGTTGTTCTGCTTGCTGCCGTTGACGGCCACCAGCCCCAGGGCCGGCTTCGTCCAGCGCAGGCCGTCGCTGCTCTCGGCGTAGCAGAGGGAATGCCCGGCGTCCGTAAAGGCGCCGTAATACAGCTTGAACTTGCAGCCGTCCTCGATGACCCGGAAGTAACCACCTGTGCCGTGCTCCCACGGCTCCTTCTCGGAATCGAGAACGATGCCGAGCTTCTGCGCCGGGTTCAGAGTGAGCGTCACGTTCTCGCTCGCCGCGATAAAGCGCCGGTCGATGAAGAGTTGCTTGCGGCTACCGACGCTCCGCGGCTCCCGGATGCGCGGCTCGGCGGGCTCAGCATGCGCTGTGCCGGGAGGAGTCGCCAGGGCCGCCACGCTGCCGGCCGCGGCCGCGAGAAACTCCCGGCGGCCGAACCGCGTGTCCAGGGCGTCGTTCAGCATACGGCTTTCAGTCCTCGTTCGGGGAAAGTAATGGAATGAGAGCAGTGCGCAGGGGCGAACTCGCACTTCTGAGCCCCCAAGCGGGCGATTTGTGCCGCAGTTAGCGCACGAACAACCCATCTCGGAAGATCGGTGAAGGATAGAAAGCGACCGGGAGGGCGAGTCTCCCGGCCCTCAACGCTAGCGGGCGACTAACTCGCCGGCGCGTTCTTCAGCCACTTCTCCATCCACTCGGTCATGCCGCCGATCTCCTGTAACATCGCGGCGAGGTCCTGGAAGCTGGCGCTGGCATGCTTCAGCTTCGGGGCCACACGGAAGTCGAGGCGGTCTTCCACCTTCAGCTCCTGGTAGCGCGGCTTCACCTCGCCGTACACTTTGCGGGCGCCCTCTACCGGAAACAGCTCGTCGTTCTCGTGGGAGAGGATCAGCAGCGGGCGAGGGGCGATGAGCGGGAGCATCTTGCCGGAGTCGAAGCGGTCCAGCATCCCCGGCACCAGCTTGTCCCAGGCGGAGCGCAGGAGCATGCCGTCGATCTCTTTCCCGCCCTGGCTCTTGGCATAGTCTAGAAGCACGGGCTCGAACAGCTTGACGCGGGCGGCGCTCTCCGGTCCGAAGGCGTTGAAGCAGTCGCCGAAGCAGGTCACGCCGATGATCGGCACCGCCACGCGAATGCGTTCGTCCAACGCCGCGCACATCCAGGTGAGGATACCGCCCTCGGAGATGCCGGTCATCCCGATGCGCTTCGGGTCCACGTCCGGCCGCGCCGCCAGCACGTCCACCAGCCGGGTGATGTCGTACGCCGTGTCCACCAGGAACGGGTGCCCCTTGCCGCTCCGCAGCGACTCGGCCATCGCGGCCTCCAGCGAAGTGCCGCGCTGGCGCTCGCCGCGGTAGCGACCGTCCATCGCCGCCACCAGGAAGCCCTTCTGCGCCAGGCTGTTCGCCACCATCCCGATTACCGGGTGGTCTTTGCTGCCGCCCAGGAAGTGCTGCAGGATCACCGTGGGATACTTCGCCTCGGCCTTGGGGCGATAGAGGACCACGGTGGCGTCCTGGCCCTCTTCCGGGGTGAAGCGCATCCGCTCCACGCGAACCGCGCCCACGTCCATTACGGAGAGCGAGGTCGCGTTCAAGGGGCCGGCCTTCCGGTCGCTCATCACCAGCTTGCGGAAATCGTCCCGCGTAGTAGCCGCGGCGGGCGAAAGCACCGCCGGCGTCTGGGCATGGCACCCCACCGTCCCGGCGAGGAGCAGCGAGAACGTGACCGCGATAGCCCGGAAGCTGGAACGGATGCCGAAGCGGAAGTTTGAGCGAACCATAGCGGACACCTCACTGTGACGAGGGGATACCCTCGTTAAGATACCATGGAACCCGCAGTCGAAGTTTCGAGCTCCTGGGACGCCTGTTTTCAAGACAGGCGTCCACCGGAGTGGCGCGACAAGATGCTTCCAACTGCTCAGGTTGCCGTGGAACCCGGCGCAGAGTTCGTATAATAGTCTATGGATCGTTCTCTTACTCCGGCGCGGGCGCCTGCGGCAATTATCAGAACTGATGGCTGACTCCCGATTTCGCGCCCCCGGTCTCCGGCAAGAAGCGATCCGTCATCGCCAGCGGGTGTTTCCGCTGAACGCGGGGATTCTCCGCGCCGGAGTGGCCGGCGCCTACCTGCCGCCCCTGCTCCTGGGGGTTCCGCACGAGACGCAGGCGGAGGTGGACCAGAGCCTCACCCACTGCGTCTCGATGGTACTGCGCTCCTATGGGTTGGACGCGCACGCCGAGCGCGTGGCCTGGGTACTCGAAGCCGATCAATGGCGCGGCCTCTCCGGCAACCGCCTGCGTGGGCTGCGTGCCTGGGGAGTCCGCGCCGAATTCCCGGACGACCTCCAGTTCTTCCGCGACGGCACCTACGAGCTAAACGAGCGGCTGGGCACGCAGGGCGTGCAGCTCGTCTACCGCTGGGAGGAGCGCTGGCTCCGCTTCATCCGCGCGGCCCTGCGCGAAGGGGTGCCGCCCATCCTGTTCGTCGACCTTGGCCGCCTCTCCCCCGCCTGGCGTGGGTTACGCCAGCCCCACGCGGTGGTGCTTTCCGGCGGCGATGGCCGGCAGGCGTGGATCAACGACCCGGCGCGGACGGAAGGACCGGTGCGCGTGGGGCTATCTAAACTGATGGACGCCTTGCTGCCCGGCGAGCCGCTGGCGGCGCTGCTGCGTTGTGACGCTCGGCTTTTCGAACCGCGCAGCCCGGAAAGGGGCTCGGAAGGGGGCGACGAATGATCGGCGAGACTCCCCTCGCGCCCGCCGCATCCCCCCCTTCCCTCACCGAGCTGCAGGAGCGATTTGTGCTGCACTGGGGGGAGATGGCCAGCGCGTGGGGCATCAACCGCACCATGGGGCAGATCCACGCGCTGCTCTACATCAGCCCGGACCCCCTCTCCATGGACGACCTCATGGAGCGCCTCAAGATCTCGCGCGGGAACGCCAGCATGAACCTGCGCGCGCTGGAAGACTGGGGCATCATCCAGCGGGTCCACTTCACCGGCGACCGCCGCGAGTACTTCCGCTCCCTCGGCGACGCCTGGGACCTCTTCCACATGGTGGTGAAAGAGCGCAAGCGCCGCGAGTTCGACCCGATGCTGCGCTCACTCCGGGAGTTCCTGACGGACGCGGAAGCTGCCCCCGGCGACCCCGGCATGGAGCTGTACCGGGAGCGCCTCGGCAACCTGCTGGAGCTCCTCGCCCTCCTCGATCGTGCCTGCGACCGCCTCCTCCCCCGCGCCCCCCACGAACTGCCGCAGTTACTGGAAGTGGAAGTGCAGGGCCTCGAGTAACGACTGTGATTTCAAATTGTAAATCTGCAATTTGAAATTTCAAATTTGAAATCCAAATGGTTCCACCGCGCATCATTCTCAGCGCCGGTAAAGGCGGCGTCGGTAAGTCCACCCTGGCCGCCGCTACCGCGGCCGCGGCCGCGGCGCGCGGCCTGCGCGTGCTGGTGATGAGCATCGACACGGCCCACAACCTCTCCGACCTCTTCGGCGTACCGCTTGCCAGCACGCCGACGCTCATCGAGGGAAGTCTGTCCGGACTGGAAGTGGACCTGAACGCGGAGCTCTCCGCCAACTGGCACCACGTGACGGACTTCTTCCGCACCATGACCTCCGACGACCCGCTCGTCTCCGATCTGGTGGCCGAAGAGTGCGCGGTGCTGCCGGGGATGGAGGAAGTGTTCGGGCTGATGCGGCTGCAGAGCGTGGCAGAGTCGGGTGAGTTCGACCTGATCGTGGTGGACACGCCCCCCACGGGCGACCTGCTGAAGTTCCTGCGCCTTCCGGACGTGCTGCACTGGCTGATGGAGAAGTACCACCTGCTGGACCGCAAGAAGCTGGCGCGCATCCGGCCCATCGCGGAGGTGCTGAAGATGCCCCTCCCGCCGGATGAAGCGGTGGGCGAGATGGAGGGCTGGTACTCCCGCGTCCGCGAGGCCAGTGCGACACTTTCGGACCACTCCCGGGTCAGCGTGCGCCTGGTGATGACGCCGGACCGCGTGAGCCTCGCCGAGACGCGGCGCGCCTTCACCTGGACCTCTCTCCTCGGCGTGAATGTCGACGCGGTGATCGTAAACAAGGTCTTACCCGCCGGAGATTACCCGGCCGGCTTCGAGCCCTGGCTGGCCCGGCAGGCGGCAATGCTGGAAGAGGCGGACGCATCCTTCGCCGACGTGCCGATCCGCCGCGCCGAGCTGCAGCCGGACGAAGTGCTGGGCGTAGCGGGCCTCCGGAAGTTTGGCGCGCACGTGTACGGGGAAGAAGACCCCACCGAGCTGGCAACCGCCGAGCCGCCGCTCCAGTGGCGGGACACGGCCACCGGCGCGGAGTTGCGGATCCGCCTGCCGTTCCTCAAGCGCAAGGAGTTCCGGCTGCTCTCGGCGCGAGATGGCCTCTCCTTATGGATCGGCCCCCAGCGGCGGGTGATCCCGCTGCCGCCGGCCATCCAGCGGCGTACAATGCAGGGAGCCCAGTACGAAGGCGATTGGCTCGTAATTAAGTATGGGAAATCGACCATTGGCAATTGAGCATACTCCATTGAGAAATGGGTCGGTCACCGGTTGGCGGAGGCTCGCGATTTCGGGCGCGTTGCTCGCGTCCGCATTGACCGGCGTGGTAGTCGCCGGTCGCTCCGCCACCGCCGCGCCGATCAATGCCGCTTACACACATGGGCTTTCCACCGTGGACCGGCAGGGCACGGGGGTCTACTACCGCAAGGGCTTCGTGCTCGGTGTGGGCATCAACGTGGTGGAAGCGGACCTCTCCGATCCCGAGGTCCGGCTGGGCGCGATGGTGGCCCGCGGCGGCATCGGCACGGCGGAGGCGTTCCGGCAGATGGTACGGCGCGCGCGGCCCACCGCCGCCATCACCGGCACCTTCTTCGGAATCCACGACCACATCCCCACCGGTGACCTCGTCATCAACGGCAAGCCGCTCTTCCGCGGCTTCATCGGCACGGCGGTCGCGATTACGGAAGGGAACCTCGTCTCCTTCATCCCCACCCAATACAAGGGCGGGGCGACCGACTGGAGCCTGTACGACACCGTCATCCGAGGCGGACCCCGCCTCGTAGACAGCGGCGTAGTGACCATGACGGCGAAAAGCGAAGGCTTCTGGACCCTACCGGTCACCGCCCGCCGCACCCGCACTGCCGTTGGCCTCACCCGGGACAACCGCCTGCAGTTCGTGGCCGTCCGCCAGGGCATCACCCTCTGGGAGCTGGCAAAGGTGATGCGCGCCATCGGGGCGTACCACGCCGTAGCGCTGGACGGCGGCACCTCCACCGCCATGTACTTTGCCGGCAACTACGTCGCGAACCCGGGTCGGGGCCTCACGAACGTGCTGATGATCTACCACCGCCGCGCCCAGTTCGACGCCATGCGCC
>Ga0255338_1006013_pt1 | contig 10654 bp, 3 predicted proteins | sample MeOH1_35cm_T4_19_FD_203715 | JGI IMG/M metagenome (GOLD analysis project Ga0255338, IMG submission 203715) | Sandy soil microbial communities from University of British Columbia, Vancouver, Canada - MeOH1_35cm_T4_195 | ecosystem: Engineered > Artificial ecosystem > Sand microcosm > Unclassified ... | reverse complement strand
GTTAAGGGACTGTTCAACGTCGGGCTCCTGCACACAAGCCTCGTTGGGTACACGCAACACGATCCCTATGCTCCAACCACGATCGACATTCTGAAGTCGAAAGGCTACGACTATTGGGCGCTAGGCCACATCCACGCGCGACAAGTGATCTCCGAGATGTCGCCGCGCATTGTGTACTGCGGCAACAGTCAAGGGCGGGACGCGCGTGAGCTAGGCCCTAAGGGTTGCGAGTTGGTGACGGTGGGGGGCGAACAGATAACAGGTGAGTTCGTTCCAATCGATGCAGTCCGGTGGGTTCAGATTGACCTCGACATCGCAGGACACAATGATCTTGATGCGCTTCTTGAGGCCGCCCGGGTAAAGCTCCTAAGTTACGTGAACACTGCTGGCGGCCGCGTGCTAGCGACGCGGTTTCACGTCACGGGAACTGGCAAAGCGCATTCCGCACTTGTTTCGAACCCCGAGACGGTCGTCGCTGAGTTTCGCAACATGGCAATCGAGTGCAGCAACGGGAATGCATGGGTGGAGAGGATCAATCACGACACAGGGCCGGTCTACGACCGCAAGGCCCTTGAATCACGGGACGATCCCATTGGCGAGCTTGTACGTCTTGCGACACGGCTCGAGACTACACCGGCCGAGCTTCAGACACTGGCAAATGAGTCCATTGGGCCGCTCCTCGAGAAATTACCGCTCGATGTCCGAGAAGAGCTCAAATTAGCTGACGTCGATAAGTTGAGAGGAGTACTTAGGGACGCTGAGGCGCAGGTGCTGAGTCGTCTGAGGGGCCTGGAATGAAATTCGCGTCGCTTCACCTTCGCGCCTACGGACCGTTCTCAGGAACTGTTCTCGATCTGGAGAGTGGTGGCGCTGGCTTTCAAATCGTTTTCGGCGTCAATGAGGCCGGCAAATCGTCTGCCTTGCGCGGAGTGCGCGACTTTCTCTTCGGTATTCCCGCCCGTACGACTGATAATTTCGTTCACGACAATACGGCGCTGCGCGTCGGAGCCGTACTCGTCGGTGACGATGGTAAGCGCCATCCGCTGATGCGTCGCAAGGGAAACAAGGCAGTCCTATTCGAGTTCGACGAGAAGAACGGCGCGGAGCAAAGCGATCATCCGCAAGGCCAGAACCGAATCGTGCAGCTCATTCCTGGTGTAGACGAGGAACTGTTCCGGATGCTCTTTGGACTCAGTCACGAGGCTCTACGAGAAGGCGGAAGGGCACTGCTCAAAGGGCAGGGAGACGTCGGGACCACGCTCTTTGCTGCTGGCGCTGGACTGAATGATGTCAAGGGCATTCTGCAATCGCTCGACGACAAAGCACGTGAACTCTTTCTGCCGGGAGGAAAGGCACCCAAGATCAACGCCGAAATTCGCGAGCATGAAATCAGCCGCAAGGCGACTCGCGACGCACTTGTTCGCCCGCAAGTCTGGAAGGAGATCGAGGCGAAACTTCAACTGGCCCGCGCGCAAGTCGACAGGCTCGAATCCCAACGGCAGGAGTTGCATTCTTCTCGTGCGAAGAAGCAACGTCTTTGGGATTTGCGGCCACAGGCGATGCAAAGGCACAACCTCGTCCAGCTGCTCGCCGAATTGGAAGACGTAGTAAAGCTTCCGGACGATGCGCGTGCGAACGTGGCGACCTCGCGGGAACGCGCAACAAGCGCGAGGGAACAGATCGCGGAAGCGACAGAGCGAGTGGAGATCAACCAGAAGATCCTGGCGACCATCGTTGTGAACAAGTGTTACCTCGATGCGGCAGCGAGCATCGAGGCGCAACATCATGCTGCTGCAGCCGCGCGCGACGGACATCAGGAACTCGTCGCTCTTACAGCCACGCTCTCCGAGAAGCAAAAGGACGTCGCGAGGCTCCTCGCAGACCTTGCGCCTGGCACAAAGGTCGAAGCTGCGGAAGCGCTGCTTCCCAATTCAGCCGTCGCGACACGCCTCAAGGTCTTAGTACGCCAGCTCAATCATCTCTTTTCTGCCCGGGATGCCGCCCAAAGGAACGGCGAAAAGGCGACCGAGCGGCTGCAATCGACCGATGCCGCACTAAGGGGAATTGCTTCGCCAGGTGACGTGTCCGGCCTTGAAGCTGCGATTGAGGCCGCGCAGCGGGAAGGTGACCCCGAGCGCTCGCTCAACACCGCAACCGCGAAGATCAAAGAGATCGCAGACGATGTACGGCGACGTTGCGCTGCACTCGAACACGATGAAGCAACGCTCGTGTCGCTACCCCTCCCGCAGAAAGCCTCCGTGGAGCAGTTCAAGAAAACCCTTCAGGGATTCGAAACAACGGCTGCCGCTCTAGAAGCTGAGGACAAGAAGTTACGGAGCGACATAGCACAACGCGAAACCGATATTAGACAACTTGAAGCGACCGGCAGCGTCGTCACCGCTGAAATTCTCGGCGCAGCGCGAAAGCGTCGAGACGAGATTTGGGTAGGCATCCGGCAAGCTTATGTAGACCGCCTAAGACCTCTCGCAGACGTCAAGAAAGATTTTTCTTTGGAGCGCGAGCTTCCGGAAGAGTACGAGCGGCAAGTCCGGTCCACCGATGAGCAGGCTGACCTCTTCCATGCAGATACGGCGCGAGCAACGAAGTACGCCGGACATCAGGATCGAATCAAGGTCATGTCCATCGAGCTTGATCGAGTTGCCAAAGAAAAAGCGGCGCTCGCCTCCGCTAGAGCGGTAGACGCCGAGTCGTGGTCGCAAGTGCTCAAGTCGCTGAAGTTGTCTGCGCGAGGACCGGAAGCACTCCTCGAATGGCTGCGCGATCACGAGCAGGCGATGAAGCGGATCGCAGACCGGGGCGCCGCGGCAGGTGAGCGCGAGGCCATTGAGGCAGCGATCGCTACTGGACGAGCAACACTCAAGGCCGCCTACGCTCAGGCCTCTATCCGAGTACCCGACATGCCGACGCTCGCGGCGCTTCTTGCACACGCTCGAGGGCAGCTCAAGGTGGCGCAGGATTGCGCAGCGAAGATCGACGCGCTGCAAAAGGAAAAGAACAATGCAGAACGGGACATTGCCGCGGCCCGCGCCGAAACCATGAAGCTTAACGCCCAAAGCGATAAGCTGATGAGCGATGCCGCAGTGGATTTAAAAGCGCTTGCGCTCCCTTCTCCGACCAGCGTAGATGAGATCGAAATGCGATTGGAGCAACTCACGCAGCTCGCTGGTGCGCTAAGCGATGCACGTGAGACACAAGCAACTATCAATGTTTCGAAAGCGCTCTGGGATAGGTTTGAGCACGGTATGCAAGAGCTTGCGAAACAGCTTGCCAGCGAAGTGCCTCGGCAGCCGGAGCAGTACCTTGCGCTTGCATCGAAGTTCTACGAGACCCTGGGCGCCAACCGCAAGGCCGAATCGCGGCGGGAAGCGCTCGACGCGGCGATCGCCATCGACAACCAGATGATTCAAAGTGAAACTGCTAAGTTGACGGCAGCCGAGAAGACTGTGAGCGACTTTATCGCGCTCGCGAAGTGCAACGATGCGAACGCGTTAGAAGCGGCAATTGACGCCTCCGAGAGGCTGCGAAAGGCCGAGCGTGACCTGCAGACCCTCGATACCGGGCTACGTCAATTCTCAAAGGAGGAGCGCGAAGATCTCCTTCAGGCTGCTGTCGCGGAGGACCCCGACATCTTGCAGGCAGAACTGGACCGGACGGCTGCAGCAATCGAGGCGCTCGAGCCGCAGATCAGAGCGGCGCAGGCGGCGGCTGCCGAAGCGAAGGGCGACTTGGACAAGATCGATGGGACAGCGCTCGCCGTAACTGCCCGTGAAATCATGGAACACCATGCTGCGGCGATTCAACGTGATGCTGACGAATATGTTCGGACCCGGATCGCGCATGCGCTGCTGAGCAATGCAATTAGGACATACCAGGACCGCAGCCAGGGACCTCTGGTCACGCGCGCATCAACCTGGTTCTCGTTCATTACCGAGAGCCGATACACACGCTTGGTGGTCGACTACGACGGCGACGATCGGGTCATGCTTGTCGAGCGCGCGGATGGCAAGCGGCTTGGAATGACTCACTTGAGCGAGGGGACTGCGGACCAACTGTATCTCGCGCTCAGACTCGCCGCGATCGAAGGGCGGCTTAAATCATCCTCCCCGGTGCCGCTCATCCTCGATGACGCGCTGCTCGCCTTCGATGATCGACGTGCCGTGGCAGCCTTGAACGCACTTGCCAAACTCGCCAAAGACAATCAGGTTATCCTTTTTACCCACCACTCCCATATCGTCGAACTCGCGCAGCGGGAGCTTCAAGTCGGGGAGTACGGCACGCACGAGCTCAAGCTCGCGGCGCTGCCTTCATGACGGCCATTGCTCGAAGCTGACGGGCCGCTCGGGTTTCGACAAATGCAGCACTTCAAATAGATGCCGAGCGCTAATTTTCACACCAAGGTCCTACGTCGCATTCAGCGGGCTAGCGATTATCAGATCTATCGTGCAGCGCTCGAATGGGACCTGGAAGACCCGATCGTCATTGAGAAGCGCGAAGACCTCAAATCCGAACTACGCTGGAGAGATCGGCTCGAGCCATATCATCACCAAGTCACGAATCTCATCACATTCTGTCGACGGCTTCCCGTGACGCTCATTGCCGACGATGTCGGTCTCGGAAAGACGATCAGTGCAGGTTTAGTAATCAGCGAGCTTGTCGCTCGTTCGCGCGTTTCCCGAGTGCTTGTTGTTTGCCCCAAGCTCCTTGGACCGCAGTGGAAGGAGGAGCTTGAAAGCAAATTCGATATTCCTGCAGAAATTGCCATAGGGCGCGAGCTGCTGGACGCTGAACCAAAAGAAACGGGCGCCGTAATCACAACATACAACACGGCTCGGCTCTATTTGGAAGAAATTCCGTCTGATAGATTTCAGATGTTGGTTCTGGATGAAGCGCACAAGCTTCGCAATCTATACGGTGTCGAGACCCCTCCCCAGGTCGCAAAGAAGTTCCGCGCAGCACTTGAAACTCGGCGGTTTCGGTTCGTATTGATGCTAACGGCGACGCCTATCCATAACCGGCTCTGGGATCTGTATTCCTTGGTAGATCTTCTAACTGTTGCGCGAGGTCATCAGAACCCATTCGGTAGTCCTGGGATGTTCGCGCGAAAGTTCATAGCAGACAACCGAGAGGAGGCGCGCCACCTCAAGTTAGATGCAAAGGACGAGTTCAGGTCGATAGTCTATGGGTATATGTCCCGTATGCGGCGTGGAGACGCAAAACTCTATTTTCCTGAACGCGTGGTGCAGATGCACCGAGTGGATCCAACTCCTGCTGAACTCGCATTGATTCGCGCGATTGCAGGGCCGATACAGAAGCTCAATAGGCTTGTCCAGATCTCAATACTGCAGGCGCTCACCAGCAGTCCGCACGCGCTGATGGCTCAGTTGAACAACATGGCGCGCAATGGAACAGTGCCGCCCGACCTTGCGGCCACCGTGCGAGGCATCGTTGGAACAATGCCGCATAGCGCCAAACTAGTGGGGTTGGCTGCTCTCGTCCAGAAGTTGAAACAAGAAAATCCGAATCGGTGGCGGTTAGTGGTATTTACAACTCGCCGCGAGACCCAAACGACTATTGAGGCGTACTTGGAGTCTCAAGGCCTGAAAGTAGGCCTCATTAACGGCGATTCGGGCCAGCGCAATCAGGAGACTATTGCGCGCTTCCGCAAAGATCCGCCAGACATACGCGTAATCGTTTCCACGGAAGCAGGTGCGGAGGGCGTAAACCTTCAAGTCGCCAATGTTCTTGTGAACTTTGACTTGCCTTGGAATCCGATGATCGTCGAGCAACGCATTGGGCGCGTGCAACGTCTCGCATCAGAGCATGCGAGCGTCGCAATTTTTAACGTGATGCTTCGCGGAACGTTTGAAGAGTACATAGTCGGTCGATTGATGGAGAAGCTTCAGCTGGCATCGCACGCTATCGGCGATATTGAGGCCCTTCTGGAAGCCTCTGGATTAGATGCTGAGGACAACGGTGAGGGTAGTTTTGATGAGCGGCTCCGGAAACTCGTGGTGGCGGCGTTAGCCGGCAAAGATGTAGAGGCAGCTACGCGCAAAGCTTTGGAAAGCATTGAGAACGCTAAGAAAACACTCGAGGCGGAATCGGCCACGATTGATGACACTCTTGGCCGCACGGACGGCGCCGAATACGTGGGTCCCCGTGCTCCTTCATTGCCACCAGCGGTCCGGTCGATGCCAGCGGGGGAGTTCGCGCTCGCGGCACTCGGGTTTTTGGGGGCAACAGTAACCGCTCAGAAGGACCAGTCTTACTTGATTGAGCAGAGCGGCAATCGATTCCGAATCAAACTTGACGATGCGTGCCCCGATCCGCGAGCTACGCTGTGCGCGCCAGGAAGCGCGTTTTTTTCGCGGACCGTCGACCAGATTACCGCGACCGCAATTCATGACATTCGCGATAGGGATTCGGATGTTGTAAGAAACTGCGAGGACGTCGTGCGGGAATGGCTGCGCTCGTTTGGCGCATCTGCCAAGTCAGTGGAACTGCAAAGTGCGCGCCGCCGATTCAATGGCACAGTAGTTTTGCGCGTACGGGCGACCGTGGCACATGACAGCTATGAGCGCTTGGTTGAAGTGGAATGTCCTTCGAATCGCCACGAATCGGGGAACTCACGCTCTGCGGTGTCCGCCCTGCCTTCTGTTATTCGGGATCCTAACGATTTGGGAATTGATGTACAGGCGGTTGCCCAGACAGCCACGTTAGATGAGGGGATCCAAGAGTTTTCCAGGTTCTACTTTGAGAGGCGGGAAGAAGAAACGAGAGCGGCAGGAAATGATGAAAGAAGAAGAAAGCGGCTAGAAGATGAGTTCACACCTCGGCTTGACATGACGCTTGTAGCGGCCGAGGGCGAGGTGTCTAGGGTTGTTGACGTCGATCTGAAGTTCCGTCTCGACGGTGATCACCAGTACGAAAACAGGCTGACAGTGATTCCGAGTACTGGCACTTTGATTGATCCTCCTGAGATGGGCACCTGCACGCTCACAGGAAAGCGTGTTCCGATTAGCTGCTTGGCCCTTTGCTCGATCTCGAATTCAGCAGTTCTGCGGCATTGCCTCGTTACCTCGGAAGTTAGTTCGCGACAAGCGCGCCCAGAATATGTGGTGACCTGTGCCCTGACTGGCAAGAAGGTTCTTTCTGACGAGGTTGCGATATCGGATGCTACCGGCCGATTAATCTGTCTTGCGTTGCTTTCATCTTCCGCGATCAGCGGGAAGCGAGGGGAAGCGGATCAGATGGGACGCTGTCAGTTCACCGGGGTCGAGGTCTTGAGAAGCGAACTCGCTGCCAGCGACATTTCTGGCAAACGATACCGGAGCGATGAGCAGCAGCGTTCCGCACTTTCTGGCAAGAGCGGGCATAAGTCGGAGTTCGTGCAGTGCGAGGTCACTAAGCAGACTCTTGCGATTGGCGAGGCAGAGAAATGTGATGTAACTGGACACTACGTTGCGCCCGGCGTGTTGGACAGATGCAGCCTCAGTGGCAAACGGGTACTGCCATCGCTCTTGGCACCTTGCGAGGTTACCGGCCAACGGGCCCTCGCTAACATCCTTGAATCGTGCGCACTAACAGGGAAGCGCGTCCTTCCGTCGCTCTTGGAGGCATGCGCGGTAACCGGGAAGCGCATACTTGCCACTGAACTTCGGGAGTGCGGGGTGACTCATAAGCGGGTCATGCCAATGGAACTGGAGCGGTGCGCAGCGACTGGAAAGGAAGTACTGAAGAACTTACTTGTGTCTAGCAGCATCAGCGCGGCTAAGCTGCTTGGAGAGGCTGCGGTTCGTTCTGCCACAGGAAAGTTCTGCCTACCATTGGAAACAAGGGCATGTGCATGGTCCGGTAAGCAGTTTCATCCAGATGATCTGCGTGTGTGTGGACTAGCGGGGTTGCCGATAGGATTTCTCTACGCTGGGCCAAACAACAATCCTCGGCTGCAACCACTCGGTGAGTTGTTAGACGGTCTTCGAAGAAATGCCGATCAGTCCCAGCTTTGGCGCTCAATCGAGGAGAGAGCGGTTTCAGCCATGGGGGGAGGAAAGTGTAGGGTCGAAGCCGCAATTCTCTCCCCTGACAAGCAGAATCTGGCTGTTGTTGTGGAAATCCGGACGTTGTTGGGATTCAAGGTAAACCACGGGGGATTCGTCTTTAACCTAAAGGACCAAGTTATAGTTGGTCGGGGTGTGCGCGGAAAGCGCGGCCCAAATGGCTGGGTACAGATTAATTAATTTCTCGCCATCAGCAATGCGTCCAATGGTGCGTCAACATCACTTGCTGCTCGACAGTCTCGATGCCGCAGCTGGCGGCCGTTCATTTGCGCCGAGCAGTCGAATATCTTTTGGCCGAGGAGCAGACGTCCGCCGCGGTTCATCTGTTCGGCAGCTCATGAAGTACACACGTATAGCGCGAGATTTTGCGCGGCGAAGGGCAGCGTACCAGTGTCGGGGGTATTTCTGGGGGCACAAACGAAAAACGTAATGGGCAACTGTACGTCGCGACAACTACTTAGCGCTTAACTGCGGTTGCCTCTCCCGCACCACAGACACTTCCCGCAAGCTTTTGCATGAGACGGACCCCGCAGAGTCTCGGAAGGCAGACAAGCGGGCAGCGCGGCTCCGCGCTGAAAACACCTTCGAAGCCATCGGCCGCGAATGGTGGGAGCTTAAGAAGTCCTCCTGGTCAGAAGGCCACGCAGAGGCCGTCAAAACGCGTTTGGAGAAGCTTCTTTTCCCGACGCTAGGTCATAGGCCGATCGCGGAGATCGACGCACCAGAACTGCTGGACACGCTGCGCGCGATTGAGCGGCGCGACGCCCTGGAACTGGCATCAAAGACGCGCATCGTTGCGGGCATGGTATTTCGCTACGCCATCCAGACGGGCAGGGCGAAGATGGACCCGGCGCGCGATCTTCGGGGTGCGCTCAAAACACGGGAGACGCGGCACTATGCCAAGCTTTCAGACGCCGACTTGCCCGAATTCCTGCGGAAGCTCGACGCCTACGACGGGAATACGGTAACGAAGCTCGCCCTAAAGCTCCTGGCATTGATGTTCGTTCGCACCGGCGAGCTCCGCGGCGCGCGGTGGTCGGAGTTCGACTTTGAAAAAGCAGAATGGCGAATTCCGGCAGAGCGGATGAAAACGCTGGCACAGCACATCGTTCCATTGTCGCAGCAGGCCGTCGCAGTGCTCGAGCAATTGAAACCAATCACCGGTGAGCGCGAATACCTCTTCCCGAACGAGCATAAACCGCGCGGCATGATGAGCGAAAACACGATTCTCTTTGCGTTGTATCGGATGGGGTATCGTGGAAGAGCGACGGGGCACGGATTCCGTGCAACAGCATCGACGATTCTCAATGAGCAAGGTTTCAAGGCTGACGTGATAGAGCGTCAGTTGGCGCACAAAGAGCCGAACAAAGTGCGCGCAGCATATGATCACTCGGAACACTTGCCAGAACGCAGAAAGATGATGCAGCACTGGGCCGATTACCTGGACGCGCGCAGGCGAACAGCAGACAAGGTGATATCGGGGCGGTTTGGGGCGGCTCGCTGACGTTCTCGCATTTCACAACGTCGATCACGCCCATAAAAAGTCGCCTGGGATACTGCGCTACGGTGCGAGCGATGATCTGCACCTTGTGATTACGGACGTTTGTAAGGCGCAAATCGACCCTGAAGAGAGGCTCGGCGCGACTACATTAGCGTCCGGTATTCGGCCATAGTTGCCGGTGGCATTAGCTCAGTTGAATGACCGGTGTCGCCCAGGTTGCCGACAGTTGGATGTGACACGCTGGGTGATGGCCGCTTTGATCCGTGCCGACGGACGGCACCCGACGCGTTGCAGGCGTTCGCGCTTTGGATAACCGTCCTTCGCCGAACCACGCCGAACGGATATTAGCGGGCGTCGGGTATCACGTGCTGTTGCACAAATTGGGTGCCACTGCCGCGTGCCCAATGATCGGAGACAGCCCACGGCCCAGAGAGAGAACCGCTGGCGAAGCCGATGGAGCCGGCCGCGCTGGGCGAGGAATTCAATCGTCCTTCGACATCAGATAGTCGCAATAGCCGCAGAAGCCATGGTTGTCCGGTGAGACGTTCTCCGGCGTGAGTCCGGTCATGCACCGACCGCATGTGCCGAGAACAAAGCTGCACCAGACGCAACCTACATGTTCGTCTGTCAGCAGGTAGGTTGAAAGGCTGCACTCAGGACAATCCTGAACCGGTTGGTCGCCCCCGTCCTTTAACGCGAAGTAGCTTTCCGATTCAAAATAAGTCTCCAGCGCTCGTACGATCGCTTCCTCCGCCGAAAACCCATGGCCGCACAACCGGCACTGGCAATCCATCGTTTCGTGGCTGGTGTTGGTCGGGTCCTGCTGCGCGACCAGATCGGAATGGCACTCCGGGCAGTTGAAGCGTAGCTCGGCGGACATGCCGGCCGGCCATGCGGTTGCGTCGAATGTGCTGCGGCACGCGGCAAGTTCGGTTTCGTAGACACCGTGCACGTCAAGCATCACCTGCCAAGCGTCACCCAACGCATCGTTTGGCGCCTCGTTTATGAGGCGAAATAGGTCCGCCACGACGGGCATGGCCTTGGCGATTGCCTCACGCACGGCCGTGTGCGG
>Ga0255338_1006012_pt1 | contig 10655 bp, 6 predicted proteins | sample MeOH1_35cm_T4_19_FD_203715 | JGI IMG/M metagenome (GOLD analysis project Ga0255338, IMG submission 203715) | Sandy soil microbial communities from University of British Columbia, Vancouver, Canada - MeOH1_35cm_T4_195 | ecosystem: Engineered > Artificial ecosystem > Sand microcosm > Unclassified ... | reverse complement strand
AGTAGACCGAGGCCGTGGTGTCCTTCAGCGCGTCCAGCAGCTCCTTGATGCGCGGCTGCGACGCCATCGGCAGCGACAGGTAGATCAGGTTGATGCGGTTGGCCTTGACGAAGCCGGCGATGTCGGCCAGCAGCCCGAGTCGCCGGTGGCGCTCGCGGCCCCACTGGCGGTCGGGCGTGCGGTCGTCGAAGAAACCCACCAGCTGGATGCCGGTGTCCGCCGCCGCGACCAGCCGGTCGGCGAGCGAGCACCCCTGCTCGTTCATGCCCACGACCACGGCGCGCAGCGGGGGGCCCTGCAGCCGCACCAGGTGCGGCGCGGCCCGGCGCAGGGCCCAGTGGGTGGCGATCTGCGCCACCGGCGCGAACCACAGCCAGTGGAAGACGACGACCGGATTGAACTCCGACATCTGGCCCGTGGCGAAACCCATCGCCAGCAGCAGGGCGGCGATCCACAGCCACGTGAGCAAGGTGCCGGCGATCACGCGGCCGGTCGACAGGCGCAGCTGGCGGCGCCCGGGAAAGGCCAGCGCGAAGACGACGATCGAGGCGATCAGCCATGCGGGCCCGAGCTCGTCCCCGAAGAACCACACCAGCAGCCACAGCGACAGCACCGTGACGAGCGGCTCGAGCACGGCTTCCAGCCCCTGCAGCAGCCGGTTCTGCCCCAGCAGCGGCACCGCCGGAATGGGCGGCGCGCGCCGCGTCGCGGCCGCCGCCATGTGATCGGCTTCAAGCATAGACGGCCATGCGAGTGAGCTTGGCGACGGCTTGCGCGCGGTTCGTCACGTCGAGCTTGGTGAAGATGCTCTTCATGTGGTTCTTGACGGTGAACTCGCTGATGCTCAGGATGCAGCCGATCTCCGGGTTGGTCTTGCCCAGCGCCACCCAGTCCATGATCTGGCGCTCGCGCTCGCTCAGCGCGGGCAGCCTCACGATGCTGGCGCGCACCCCGTCACGCTCGCACGGGGCGTGGCGCGCCGGTGCCGGCGGCAGGCGGCGCAAGGCGGTGTCGATGAACGGCAGCAGGAGTTTCAGCGCGGTGCCGCCGCCGGGGTGCAGGCTCGTTTGCGTGCTCAGCGCCGCGAAGATGCGCTCGCCGCCGTGGGCATCGGCGGTGCCGTGCACCAGCGCCGTCCGCATGCTGGCGATCGCCTGGGTCGAAGCCCAGTTGCAGCGGCCCAGCAGTTGCTGGCAGCCGGTGATGTCCACCTGGCAGGGCGCCTGTTGCGCGGCCGCCCAGCAGTCCCGGAAGTAGCCGATCAGGGGCAGGATGCCGGCCTGCGTGAAGCTGTGGGAGCGCAGCCCCGGCATGCTCGACACGATGTCGTAGTGCAGGTCGCCCGAGACGAAATCGCCCCAGCCGACCAGCATGGCGTCGTGGGCCAGCCACTGCTGCACGTCGCCCCGCAGCCAGCGCCACAGGTCGGCGTGGGTGGCAACGGCCGCGCCCTGGCCCGCGATCGCAAGGAACTGTGCGGGATCCCGCTCCGGTTGTTGAGTTGTGTTGTTCATGACGAAGGCTCGACTGGCACGTGACAAATGCTGTGCTTCGAGGGAGTCCACTGTAAGAAGCGCGTCGATTTTGTTGATGTGGGAAACACGGGGCTCTTGATGTAGGACGAGCCCCATAGCGCCCCATCAGGCGAACCTGAATCAAAATCCGCGGTGGCGCAGGTCATCGAAAGCGCGCGCCCCGACTCCGTGTCGGAGGCGTCTGGCGGTAACTGCGTGCCTGCAACACCTGGTCACAGGGCTCGCGAGAGTCGCCTCGTGGTCTCGACGCAGTGCGCGTTTGCCGCTCAGCCGCGCTTCGCAGGGCATTTACAGGCGTGACACCGCCGCCCGGCGACGCCACAAGAGTTACACGGCGCAAGATGCAGTCGAGTCTCGCGGCGGCAACGAGGCCGGCCTCGTCGCGCGGGCCCTTCGCGTCGCGCTGCAGCGCACGGGCCGCAAGCCGGCGCGGTGTCGTGTGACCACGATCACACGGGTTCGTGGGCCGCGCGGATGCCGCCATGCGCTGCTGTAGGACGCTGCCGCGTGCGGCGCCGAATCGCTTGCGCGGCCTGCGGGCGACCTCGCAGAATTCGACGCCTTATGACACACGAGCGGCCGCGCGCACGGTCGCGCCTCCTGCACCAGATGACCAGATCCTTGCGACCACCACTCCTTCTTGCGATCTCGCTGGCCGCCACCGCCGGGGCGGCGGCCCAGCCGCCGCGGCGGACCGCGGTCCCCCCGCCGTCCTGTTCGGCCGTGACGCAGCAGACCTGTTCGACGGCCCAGGCCCTCGGCCGCGGCATCAACCTGGGCAACATGCTGGAGGCGCCGCGCGAAGGCGACTGGGGCGTGAAGCTGGAACCGGTCTACATCGACCAGGTGGCGGGCGTGTTCGACACGGTGCGGGTGCCCGTGCGCTGGAGCAACCACGCGGCGCTCACCGCCGACGCCAGGCTCGACGAGGCGTTCGCGAAACGGGTGGACCAGGTGGTCGATGCGCTCCTGGCCAAGGGCGTGCACGTGATCATCAACATGCATCACTACAACCAGTTGTCGGGCAACCCGCTGCACCCGAACGAGAAGGAGGTCGATCCGGCGGTGATGGACACCCGGCTGGTCAACATGTGGCGCCAGATCGCGCAGCGCTACCGGGACCGTTCACCCAGGTTGCTGTTCGAGCTGCTCAACGAGCCGCACGGCCGGCTCAACGGCGAGGCATGGAACACGCTGGCGCCGAAGGTGCTGGCCGCGGTGCGCGCCACCAATCCGACCCGCGCGGTGCTGATCGGCCCGGGCGAATGGAACAGCGTCCACGAGCTGAAGAAGCTGCGGCTGCCGCCCGATCGCAACATCATCGTCTCGATCCACAACTACGATCCGTTCGACTTCACGCACCAGGGGGTGCAGCACCTGGCCAAGCCGTTTCCGCTCGGCACGACCTGCTGCGACGCCAGGCAGCGCAAGGCGATCACCGACGCACTGGAGACGGCCCGGCAATGGAGCGCCGCCAACGGCCATCCGCTGCACCTGGGCGAGTTCGGCACCTACGAGAAGGTCGACCTGCCTTCGCGCGTGGCGTACACACGCTTCGTGCGCGACGAGGCCGAGCGGCGCGGCATCCCCTGGACCTTCTGGGAGTTCGCGTCGGAGTTCGGCGTGTGGTCGCCGAAGACCGGCGAATGGGTGGAGCCGTTGCGGCGCGCGCTGCTCGACTGAGCGCGTGCGCGCCGCACGCGGCGCCGGCTCACGGCGTGCTTGGAATCCACTCGCTGATCGAGGGTTCGGTGATGCCGCCGATCGGCTGCAGCGTCTCGAAATTGAGCGTGAACAGGTTGCGGAACAGGTCCACCGTGAGCTTGCCCGCGTTGACGCCGGTCGTGGCCGACAGCCAGTCGCCCTGCGGATCGTAGATGTCGAGCGTGTACACGTTGGCCTTGGCCGACAACACGTAGACGTAGCCGAGCGATTCGACGGCCATGTCCTTGAAGGCGGCCCCGCGGCTCGCCTCCCGCAGCATCATGTAGGAGCGGGACTTGCTGCCGAAGATGCGCGTCGGGTTCGCACCGGTGTCGAAAGCCTGGATGCGGTTGTTCGCCTGTTCCAGCACCAGGATGGCGCCGCCCGGCGTCACCGCCATGCAGGCCGGCCCGAGCAGCAGACCTTCGCGGGTGCCGGGGCCGGCGTAGGCCTGCGCCAGAGGCGCTTCCGTGTCGGCGACGGGCGCGTCGAGCGGTTGCAGCACCTCGAACTTGCTGAGCGCGGTGTTGATGCTGATCAGCTTGCCGGTCGGATGGATCAGGAACGCGTCGGAAGGATGGTTGAATCTGCCGACCGCCCGGTTGGAATCCGGCAGGTCCGCTGCCGGCGGAACGTCCACCGCGGTCATCGAGATCCGCCGCACGACGTTGGCCCCGCGGCTGGTGTCGATGTAGAAGTTGTGGCTCGTGGTGCTGGCGCGATCGTAGGCCAGCCGGGCCGGGGTGCTGAACCCGCCCGCCGGCGGCATGTAGCCGGCGTGGGGATTCTGCGTGAAGGAGAGGTTGGCGAACTGGTACAACTGCCCCGTCGCCTGGCTGGCGAAGTTGCGCACGCCGGCGCTCGAGGCGAGCCAGGCGTAGCCGAGCGCCCCGAAGTGCTCGCTCAGCGTGATGCCGACGAGATCGCACAGGCGCCCGCTGACGTTGTCGCAATTCGTCTGCACGAGCGGCGGCACGGCAGTGGCCTGCCAGACATGGCCGCCCGCCGTGTCGCGCACGATCTTCTGCTTGTGGCCGTAGCTGGTCGTGGCGGTGAGCGGAACCAGGAACTCCTTGATCGTGATCGCCACCGCGTCCGTCGTGTTGTCCACCGGCCCGGTGGCGCCAGCGCCGGCCAGCCAGCCGGTGTTCGAGAAGAAGTGCACCGACACGTTCACCTTGCCGCCGGAGGGCAGGTTCGAGAAGGTGCAGGTGAGCGCCGCGGTTTGCGTGCTGGACGGCATGGCGATGTCGCCCGAGTCGTACGGCGAGCTGCCGTCGCACACCGCGTACAGCCGGTAATGGGTGGCCGTGGAGGGGAAGCCGGCGCCGTCGACGGGATCGGGGTTGATCCTCACCGTGAGGTTGTGGGTCGCCTTGGCCTCGCCCACGTACGTCCACGGCGAATTGCAGATCTCGGCGCTGGTCTCCGAGATCTCGGCCGCGGTGCCGAGCGCCATGACAGCCTGCAGCGCGAGCCCGACGCCGAACGGCAGAAAGGATTCGGCTGCGCCCGTCGCGGCCCCCTCGACCAGAGCCTCCTTCAGGGCCGTGTACAGCCAGCTGCCGCTGCTCTTGAGCGTAGACATGAGCGGGCTGGCCAGGTTCTTGAAGGTCGACGGGTCGTAGTAGACCCCCGCCAGCACGCTGTCGGCGATCGCCAGCACGAACAGCTGCGCGGCCGCCACCATCAGCTCCCTGGACGCGGGCGCGTTGACCCTGGTCTTGAATGCCTTGTAGCCCGAACTGGCGGCCATTGCCAGGAATACCCCGGGGATGGCCAGGTCCAGGACGACGGTCATCACCGCGCCGGGACCGATCGTCTTCGGATAGTGATTGCTGCCGGTGCCCAGCCCACCGGCCAGGATCTGGAATGAAGCCGCGGCCTGCGGCACTTTGACCGTGAAGCGCTGCTCGTCCTGCTTGAGCGGAATGCCCAGGACGACGAATTCCTGGTTCACGAGGCTCAGGAAGCCGTCGTAGGGGCCGGAGAGCTCGCCCTTGAACTGCTGCCGGATCTCGATCGTGAGGTCGGCGAGCTTGATCGGCTGTCCATTGCCGTCCAGATAGCGGATGTACAGGCCCAGGTAGCGGACGAACCAGTTCTTGACGGTGAAGCTCACGGTGCGCCCGGTCGAGCTCAGGCTGCCGACGCTGTAGCCGCTGGCGTGCGACACGTCGTCGAGCGCCCACTGCACCGCGCCATCCGCCACCGGGGCCGACGCCGACAGCGCGGCCGACGCTGACACCGTCGGCGTGCCGTTGTTGACGGCCCAGAGCTTGCCTGCCAGCGTCGCGTGCTCCGCATCGCCCTCCAGGTCCGTGATGTTCGCCCCCAGCACCGGATCGTTCTTGATCGCGGGCAGGATGCTGCGGATGGCCTGCCCCTGCATGCGCAGCGTCTCGTCCGAGTACTGCGTGTAGTAGCGCAGCTGGCCCTGGTCGTCGCGCTCCTGTTGCCCGTCCTGGCCGATGACGGGTACGAGCGTGGCCCATCCGCCGCTCGTGGTGGCCTGTCCCTGCACGAACAGCGACACCGCCAGGTCCTGGATGCTCTCGTCGCGGCAGACGATGTTCTGCTGGATGTAGGCGAGCGTCTGGGCGTCGAAGGTGCAGATTTCCGGGTGATGGCACACCATCCCCACCGCCTGGTCGAAGTAGTCCTTGTACTGGTCGTACAAGTCGCCGCTGCAATATCCCGTTGCCTGCGCGTGCGCAGTGCCGACGCCCAGGCCGGCGACGACCAGCCGCTCGACCGTGCGGCCGGCGGCCGCCTGCAGGGAGTTCGTCTTGCGGCCCGACGCGGCGAGCGCCTGGCTCACGCGCGCCGAGGCGGCAGCGGGAACATGGAAGAACATCATGGGCATCGACCATGTGCCGGGCGGCGCATCGGCGGCCACCGCCTTGACGTACAGCATCTGGATCTCGTTGGCCGGCAATTCGGCCGTCACCGCGTGGGTGACGGGCTTGCCGCCCAGATGCAGCAGATCAGGCGAGGCCAGCTGCGCGGCCGTCAGGCGGGACAACCGGTGCTCCCGCGCACCCGCGACGAGGAAATAGTCGTGCGCCGCACCGGCACCGGACAGGTCGAAGTAGTGCGTGCGCAGCTCGGTGCCGCCTTGCGCTGCCCCATCGTCCGAGAAACCGCAACTGGCCAGCCACTGCGCGACCCCCAGCGCCACCCCGGCCCCGGCGGCCTGCTTCAGGAAGCGGCGGCGCCCGCCCGCGTCCGGCTTGATTCGACGTCCCATGGTGGTTCCTTTCACTTGTTCCAGCAGGTGTTCTCGTTCGAGCCGACGAAAGGATTGCCGCACAGCGGTGCGGTGCCCGTGCAGGTGCTCGAGTTCCTGGCCACCTTCCCCCACGATTCCTGGGAACAGGGGCCCTTGTTGCCGTTGGGGCAGATGTTCGTGGCATTGGTCGCCACCGGTCCCACGCGTGCTCCATACGTCGCCTTGACGCAGGACTGCGCCGGCACGGATGCTGGAGCCGCACAGCTGCGTTCCTTCGGAACCGTGAACCCGGGGAAGGACAGGTAGTCGCTGGACAGATTGACCTGCATGCAGTTGTTGGCCGGATCGGCGTCGGCAGAGGCGCCTTTGAAGCTTGCATGGTCGGCGGCGGCGTTGCTGAAGTCCGCGCCGTGGAGCAGCGCCGCACCGAAGCTCACGCTGCGGCCCGTGGACGTCGATCGACTCAGCTTCGCATTGACCAGACGCGCCCCGAACAGCACTGCGCTGGAAAAATCAGCCCCGTTGGCCGCGATTCCATCCATGCCGGCGTTGGCGAGGTAACTGCCCACGAACGTGGCGTTGTTGGCCGTGGCGCCACTGGCGGTCGCACATGACGGCACCGAATATGTCGCGCAATCGCTCGGCAGGCAGGCGCCCGCCGAGCTCGAGTAGAAACTGGCCTGCGTGAAGTTGGCGCCATCGAGCTGGGCGCCGGCCAGGCTCGCATTCTTCAGATGAGCGCCCGGCAGTTGTGCCGCCATGCCGGAGGTGCCGTCCGGAAGCTCGCGGCCGTTCAGGGATGCGTTGCACAGGTTCGCCGCCTCGAGGTTGGCATTCGAGAGGTTCGCGCCCTGCAGGCTGGCGAACCTGAGGTCGGAGCCGCTCAGGTCGGAGTTGGCGAAACTGCTGTCGGCCAGATTGGCGTGCTGGAGCCTGACATTCACCAGGGCGTCAGGCTCGTTCGAGAGGTCGATGCCAGCGAGATTGCAGTATTCGCAGCTGTTGGTCCGCACGTTGATTTCGGTGGTCGTTTCGAGCTCCATCGAATCGAGCGCGAGATCGATCACGCCGTCCAGGCAGCCCGACTGGTTGATCACCCTCGCCACACCGCCGCGCGATGCCTTCGCGACGGCGTTCGGCCCGAGTTGCACGGACCCGTTGAAACTGCCGATGGTGTTGCCATCAAACTGGGTGGAAAGCACTCCGGCATGCCGCGCGACCATGACGGCCCCGGTGCAGCCGGCCTCCGCGAACAGCGCGACTTCGCCCTGGTCCAGCGTCCACAGGCCCGTTGCATCGCGCATCGAAGGCTCGAAGCCCTCGGGGAAGAAGCGGAACGCCACCTGGTAGTCCCCAGCCAGGTCGGCGCGCAACCCGTTGAAGGACGGGTCCGAGTCATTTCCCATCAGCTGGACGAGGTCGGCCTGCGTCATCCCGCGCATGACCGAACCGGATCGGAATCCCATGGTCGATATCGCCCAGCAGCCGGGCTGGTTCGGGATCTCGCACGCGTAATACCGGTGGCCCAGCTGGAACTGGCCGGCGGCATACCCGAGGATCTGCAGCCAGTCGAACGATTCCTGCATTCCGTAGGAAGTCGGCGAGATCAGCAAAGGCGCGCCGCCCGACCCGATGGGAGACGCCCAGTAACTGTGTCCTGGACGGGTCACCCAGTTGGCCCGGCAAAAGTACGGATAGCCGAACGCCGTCGGCACTCCGGCGCCATCACGGGTGACCTGGAAGAAGTTGGTGCTCGCGAACAGGCGGTCCCACCCGGTCAGGCCCGGCCGCCCATAGGTCGTCAGCTGCGCCGCCGCGTCAATGAAGCCTTTGCAATACCACTGTTCGTCGACAACCTCGTTGAAACTGAGAAAGCCACCGCCGTGGCTCGCAGCTGGAGGCACGCTCACGGCCCAGTACTCGCGGTAGGCCGCATCGCCGACGAGCGACGCGGCGGGACGTCGCGGCGCCACGGCCGGCGCGGTCGCACCCCCGACGAACACCGTGCGCCTCGCGCCAGATCCGCCGTACTGGTGCTCCATCGAGTAGGTGCCCGGCTCGAGGCTGACTTCCACGCATGGCTGGCCGGCGTGCAGTGACACCACGGCGGCCCCTGTCGCGTTCAGCACCCGCAGGCTGTCGGCCCCGTCCTCCTGCGGCCCCATGCAGAAACGGTACCGCCTGGCCTTGAGTTGCATTGGAAAGACCTGCGTACGGTGCTCGGGCGACGAGCGCAGCACGGTGTGGTGCGTTTCGCTCGCCGCGAGCGCCGGATTCGCGCGAAAGTCCGCCAGCGTGAGCGCCTTCAGTTCGTGCAGGTCGCCGGTGTCGTTGCCGGCCTGGAGCGCATGCCCCCAGAACCAGGTGGCGCCCGCCAGTTGCAGCGGCACGCTGCCATAGACCTTGGCGCCGATGTGCATCCGCCGCACCGTGATCGTGGCGACAGTCGGCCGCCAGCCCGGATACAGCGCCGTCCCCTCCGGCGCCTGCAGCACCGCCTGCGGCGACTCGTCCAGCCGCAGCGGCCGCATCGTGCCCACGGACTCCATGGCCCAGGTGCCATCCGGCGCAAGCCGCAGGGTCACATCCGGATAGATGTTCTGCCCCAGCTGCAAGGTGCCGAGCCGCAGTTCCCCGGCGGCGGACTGGTATTGCACGACAGGCCTGGCCTCTGCGGGAAGGCTGTCGGCACCGCCATCGCCCGCGCCACCGCCGCACGAAGCAGCGATCAGCGCGACCAGCGCCAGGGTCAGCAGCCGTTGCGAGGGCTTCATGCAACACTCCGTCTTCAAGACTGCGATGCACTGCGGCCACGGCAACGCCGCGCGAGCGATCCAGTCGATCACTCGCTTCGGCACTGGTGTCACTGAGACCGGTCCGAGCCCTGCTGCCGTCCGGGTCTGACGAACCGGCTTTCTGATTGCGCGTTTACAGCGGGCGGGCGACGGTGCCCCTGCGGCGGCTCGCCTTCTCCTCGGCTCCGCCCCCGTCGCACTCAGCAGTTTGGAGGACGCACCACGCTCTTGTCAAGGCGCCGCTCGCAGCCCCGCTCGGGAAATTCGCAGGCCGGCGGCACGCCCGAGCGCGCCGGCGCCGGCGCCATGGCGCTATGGCGCCATGGCGCCCCGCATGGTGGCCTGGTTCATGGCGATGGCCTGCATCACGGCGGCAACCAGCCGCTCGTCCTGGTGATCCGGATTGATCTCGCGGACGATCTCGAGGGCGCAATCGAGTTGCTCCCTGGCCAGCGCCGCCGCGGCTTCCAGGCTTCTTTGCCAGGCGGGATTCAGTTCGGGGACGTGGACTTCCATCGGTGCCTCCCGTGGTGTGACCCCGCAGGTTACGCCGGAGGGCGCGGCGGGACAATGGCCAGGCAACGCTGGAGTGCGCCGTTCGCGCTGCCATTGGTCCGCGGCAGCCTGTCCACTGCCCAGCAACGACCCTTGGCGGCGCGCTCGGGCCTGGTTGGCGTCCTGGCAGCGGCCGCCTATCATGAAGGAGCGGACTGGCCGCCCCGCGGCCGGGCCGCATCGGCAAACGCTGAGTTGCGCAATGAGCACCATCGACCCATCGACAGAGTCACCTTACGAAGCCGCGCTGGCGGAGGAACGGCTGATGTGGAAGCGCCTGGACATGCCGCTGGACGACGTCAACGAGCGCATCAAGGCCTGCGCGGCGTGGAGCGCCGCCGCCGACCGCGCCAGGGCCGCCGCACTCAGGACCGAGGCGGCACCGGCGGCCACGACGCAGGAGTGAGCCGTTCGGGGGCGCCGGTCCGGCCCGGATGAAACCGGCGCCGGCGTGATCCGGCACGCGGCCGCATCGCGGTCGAGCCGGAAGCGGCGCTCAACCTAGGGAAAGCACCAGCGCATTCGGGCGGCGGGCGAGTTGACGCGCGCCCGCGCAACTCTCTACCCTTGGGCCTCGCCCGCCCAGGCGCGGCGACGGCCCGCGCCGCGCCATCCATTCCGGTTCCGTTTCCATCGCAGGAGAAATCATGAACGTGGTGAATTCAGCGAAGATCGTCCTTGCCGTTTCCGCGAGCCTCGGCTTCGCGCTGCCGGCCGCCGCGCAGCAGGTCACGCTGATGACGGGGCCGCAAGGGGGCTCGTGGGTGCCGCTGGGCGGAGCGCTCAAGCACATGTGGGAACAGGCCGTTCCCGGGCTGCAGATCCAGCAGACGC
>Ga0255338_1006011_pt1 | contig 10656 bp, 10 predicted proteins | sample MeOH1_35cm_T4_19_FD_203715 | JGI IMG/M metagenome (GOLD analysis project Ga0255338, IMG submission 203715) | Sandy soil microbial communities from University of British Columbia, Vancouver, Canada - MeOH1_35cm_T4_195 | ecosystem: Engineered > Artificial ecosystem > Sand microcosm > Unclassified ... | reverse complement strand
CGAACGCGCCCAGGGCCAGGGCCTGCTGGCCCTGAACGTGATGCGGGCGCTGAGCGACTACGCCGCCCAGGTGCGCACCGCCTTGCAGGCCGGCATCGATGCCCTGGTGGTGGGCGCGGGCCTGCCGTTGGACCTGCCCGAGCTGGCCCAGGACCATCCCGACACCCTGCTGATCCCCATCCTCAGCGATGCGCGCGGCGTGCAGCTGATCGTCAAGAAATGGGAGCGCAAGAAGCGCCTGCCCGATGCCATCGTGATCGAGCACCCGCGCCTGGCCGGCGGCCATCTGGGCGCGGCCAAGGTCGCGGACCTGAACGACCCGCGCTTCGACTTCGAGCGGGCCATTCCGGAGAGCCTGGAGTTCTTCGAGAAGGCCGGTCTGGCCGGGCAGATTCCCCTGATCGCCGCCGGGGGCATACGCAGCCATGCCGACATCCGCCGCCTGCAGGGCCTGGGGGCGGCCGGCGTGCAGCTGGGCACGCCCTTCGCGGTGACCGAGGAGGCCGACGCCCACCCGGAGTTCAAGCGCGTGCTGGCCGAGGCCGGCGAGGACGAGATGCTGGAGTTCACCAGCGTGGCCGGCCTGCCGGCGCGCGCCGTGGCCACGCCCTGGCTGAAGAGCTATCTGAAGGCCGAGCCGCGGCTGCAGGCGGTGGCCCAGGTGAAGGCGCGCTGCACCAAGGCCTTCGACTGCCTGGCCCAATGCGGGCTGCGCGACGGCCTGAAGGGCTGGGGCCAGTTCTGCATCGACAACCAGCTGGCCGCGGCGCTGCGCGGCGACGTCGCCAAGGGCCTGTTCTTCCGCGGTGCCGGGGCCTTGCCCTTCGGCCGCGAGATCCGCACGGTGCGCGAGCTGCTGGAGCGACTGCTGACAGGATCGGGTCCGCTGCCCGCGTAAGCTAGCCCGCTCCCATCCGCAGGAGCGTTCACCATGTACACCCTCTTCGGCAGCCGCGGCTCCGGCTCGGCCATCATCGAGCTGGCGCTGGAACACGCCAGGCTGCCCTACCGTCTGGTGCGGGCCTCATCCTGGGAGCCTGATTCGGCCCAGGAGGAGTTGCGCCGCCACAACCCGCTGTTGCAGATTCCGACCCTCGTGCTGCCCGATGGCGCGGTGCTCAGCGAAAGCGCGGCCATTCTGATCCATCTGGGCCTGGCACACCCGGAGTCCAGGCTGCTGCCGGATGCCGCCGCGGCCCGTGCCCAGACCCTGCGCGGCCTGGTCTTCATCGCTGCCAACTGCTATGCCGCGATCGGGGTCGGCGATTTCCCGGAGCGCTGGTGCGCCGACATCGACGAGTCGGCGCGCGACCGCATCGTCCGCGGCGCACGGGCCCAACTGCATCGCTGCTGGGAGATGTTTGCCGACCAGTTCCCGGCAAGGCCATTTCTGGGCGGTGCATCCCCCGATGCGCTGGACCTGATGGCCTTGGTCGTTTCCAGGTGGTCGGGCAGCCGCGCCCATCTGGCGGCCCGTCGGCCCGACTTCCATGCGCTGCTGCTGCGCCTGGAGGCCCTGCCCGAACTGGCGCCGGTGCTGGCGCGCCACTGGCCGCCAGCCTGAGGCCGGCCGCCGCTGCCTTCATTTGCATACATCTGGCAAGGCTGCTGTCGCTTTCCAGCACCTGGGCTTTGCCACAATGCCGGCCCGGAGGTGAGCGATGATGAGACTGCGATCCATGATGGGGGCCGCGCTGATGGCCCTGGCGGCCGGCAGCGGCTGGGCCCAGATCAAGATCGGCCAGACGGCCGGCTTCAGCGGACCGGTGGCGGCCGGCGTGAAGGAAGTGACCGATGGCGCCAAGCTGTACTTCGAGGCCGTCAATGCCCAGGGCGGCATCCAGGGCCAGAAGATCGAGCTGCTGTCGCTGGACGACAAGTTCGACCCCAAGCTGAGCGGCCCGAACGCCAGGCAGCTGATCGATCAGGGCGTGCTGGCCCTGTTCCTGACCCGCGGCACCCCGCACACCCAGGCCGTGCTGCCCCTGCTGGCCGAGCACAAGCTGGCCCTGGTGGCCCCCTCCACCGGCGCCATGCTGCTGCACAAGCCGGTCAACCCTTATGTCTTCAATGTGCGAGCCACCTACCAGCGCGAGGCCGAGCGTGCGGTCCAGCATCTGGCCAGCATGGGGGTCAGGCGCATCGGCCTGGTGCAGGTGGACGACAGCTTCGGCGAGGACGGCGCCACCGGTGCCTTGAAAGGCCTGCAGGGCGCGGGGCTGACGGCGACGGCCCATCTCAAGTATCCGCGCGCCAAGCCCGAACTGGCGCCGCTGATGAGGCAGCTGGCCCAGGCCGAGGTGCAGGCCCTGGTCTTCATCGGCGCGGCCGAGGCGGTGGTGGAGGGGCTGGAGGCGCTGCGCGCGGCCGGCTCCAATGCCCAGCTGGTGACCCTGTCCAACAACGCGTCCTCGGGCTTCATCAAGCAGCTCAAGGGCCAGGCGCGCGGCGTCATCGTCAGCCAGGTCTTCCCGTCGGAGCGCTCGCTGAACACGCCCCTGGTGCGCGAGGCGCAGGGCCTGGCCAAGGCGCAGGGCGGCGAGCTGACGCCGGCCAATCTGGAAGGCTTCGCCGCGGCCAAGGTGCTGGTGGAGGGCCTCAGGAAGGCCGCCAAGGACAAGGACCTGAGCCGTGCCGGCCTGCTGCGGGCGCTGGACGGCCTGAACAAGCTGGACCTGGGCGGCCTGGAACTGAGCTTCTCGCCGACCGACCACACCGGCCTGGACTACGCCGACGTCTCCATCATCGGGCCCGACGGCAAGTTCTGGCGCTGAATCCGGCGCTACGGTCGCACAGCGCACAGGTCCGGGATCGAAAACAGGGGCTTGCGAATCGGCGAAGCCGCGGGAACGCGCCCCTGCCTAGAATCCGGGCCGATGAGCAGCAGTACGCCGGCCGGCCTGGCCCCCTCTCCGTCCACCGCCCCGCCGCCCGTCTGGATCGGCCTCTCCCTGGCCTCCCTGGGCGCCATCGCCTTCTCGGGCAAGGCCATCATCGTCAAGCTGGCCTACCGCCACGGGGTCGATGCGGTCACCCTGATCATGCTGCGCATGCTGTTCGCGCTGCCACTGTTTCTGCTGCTGTCCTGGTGGGCCGGGCGGGGCAAGCCGGCGCTGACGCGGCGCGACTGGATGGTCGTGCTGGGCCTCGGGTTCTCGGGCTACTACCTGGCCAGTTTTCTGGACTTCGCCGGCCTGGCCTATATCAGCGCCAGCTTCGAGCGCCTGATCCTGTACCTGAACCCGACCCTGGTGCTGTTCCTGGGCTGGGCGGTGTTCAAGCGGCCGGTCACCGTCAAGCAGCTGGCGGCGCTGGGCGTCAGCTATGCCGGCGTGCTGCTGGTGTTCGGCCAGGAACTGCATCTGCAGGGCAGCCATGTGGTGCTGGGCGCGCTGCTGGTGTTCGGCAGTGCGGTCAGCTATGCCCTGTACCTTGTCTACAGCGGCGAGGAGGTCAAGCGCCTGGGCGCGCTGCGGCTGACCGGTCTTGCGACCACGGTGGCCTGCCTGCTGTGCATCGGCCAGTTCCTGCTGCTGCGGCCGGTCGGCAGCCTGGCGGCGCTGGCGCCCGAGGTGTGGTGGCTGTCGGTGCTCAATGCCACGGCCTGCACCTTCGCACCGGTGCTGATGGTGATGATGGCGATCGAGCGCATCGGCGCGACGATGGCGGCGCAGACCGGCATGATCGGCCCGATGTCCACGATACTGATGGGCGTGTGGATCCTGGGCGAGCCCTTCACGCCCTGGGTGGCGGCCGGCACGGTGCTGGTGATGGGCGGCGTCTGGCTGCTGACTCGATGGAGATGATGCGATGGACTTTGGACTGAAGGGCCGCTGGGCCCTGGTATGCGCGGCCAGCAAGGGCCTGGGCCGCGGCTGCGCCGAGGCGCTGGCGGGCGAGGGCGCGAGCGTGGTGATCACGGCGCGCGGCGCCGAGGCGCTGGAGGCGACGGCGGCGGCGATCCGCGCCGCCCACCCGGACGTCGAGGTGCGCACGGTGGCCGGCGACATCGCCACGCCCGAAGGCCGCGCCGCGGCGCTGGCGGCCTGCCCGCAGGTGGACATCCTCGTGAACAACGCCGGCGGCCCGCCGCCCGGCGACTTCCGCGACTGGGACCGCGAGCAGTGGATCGCCGCGCTGGACGCGAACATGCTGACCCCGATCGAGCTGATCAAGGCCACGGTGGACGGCATGGCCGCGCGCGGCTACGGCCGCGTCGTCAACATCACCTCGGGCGCGGTGAAGGCGCCGATCGACGTGCTGGGCCTCTCGAACGGCGCGCGCTCGGGCCTGACCGGCTTCGTGGCCGGCCTGTCGCGCCAGGCCAAGCTGGCCGGCCGCAATGTGACGATCAACAACCTGCTGCCCGGCGCCTTCGACACCGAGCGCCTGCAGAAGACCATGGTGGCCGGCGCGGCCAAGAGCGGGGCCTCGGTGGACGAGGTGGCAGCCAAGCGCCGCGCCGGCATCCCGGCCCAGCGCTTCGGCACGGCGGCCGAGTTCGGCGCGGTCTGCGCGATGCTGTGCAGCCAGCAGATGGGCTACCTGACCGGGCAGAACATCCTGCTGGACGGCGGGGCCTATCCGGGCACCTTCTGAGGGCGGCCGCCCGCGCGGAGCCGGCGCAGGGCGGGCCCCTGGCGCGCCGGCCGGCCTATCTCAGCGCCGCGCCGAGACCGCGATGCCCGCGGCGATCAGCACGAAGGCCAGGCCGTGGTACCAGGCCGGCCATTCGCCCAGCAGCGCGGCCGACATCAGGGCCGCGAACACCGGGGTCAGGTTGACGAAGAAGGCCGCCAGCGTGGGGCCGGCCTCGGCCACGCCCTGGCCCCAGCAGCGGTAGGCGATCAGCGAGGGGCCGACCGCCACATAGGCCAGGGCCAGCAGGAGGCCGGGGCCCCAGACCAGGGCCTGCTGGGTCCAGGTCTGCTCCAGCGCCGCGCTGCCACCGGCAAAAGCCAGGCCGAAGACCAGCTGGCTCATCATGGTCTCGGCCCAGTTCCAGGCGGGCGCCGGCCCGTCCCCCAGCAGCCGGGCCGGCGGGCGGGCCAGCAGCCAGCTGTAGAGGGCCCATGAGAAGATGGCCAGCAGCATCAACAGATCGCCGGGCAGGAAATGCAGCTCGGCCAGGCGGTCGAGCTGGCCGCGCGTGATCACGAAGGCCACGCCCAGCAGCGAGAGCAGGGCGCCCCAGAACTGCTGGCGGGTCGGGCGCACGCCGTACACCAGGGCGCCGACGGCCAGCATCCAGACCGGCATGCTGGCCGTGATCAGGGTGACGTTGAGCGCGCTGGAACTGCGCAGCGCCTGATACTGCAGGGCGTTGTAGCAGCCCATGCCCAGCACGCCGATCAGGGCCAGATAGCGCCAGCGCGCCAGCAGGGCCGCCGGATGGCGCAGCAGGCGCCAGGCCAGCGGCAGCAGCAGCAGCAGCACCAGGGCCCAGCGCATGGCGTTGAGCAGCAGCGGCGGCACGCTGGTGGAGACCAGTCGGCCCACCACGGCATTGCCGGCCCACATCAGGGGCGGCAGGGTCAGCAACAAGGCCAGGCGAGGGGTCAGCATCGGCGAGTTCGGCGGCGCAGGGGAAAGGCTGGCACGATAGCGGAATTCATCCAACAGCTTGAGGAGCAGCACAATGAGCCGTGGCGAAAAAGCCGTTCTGATCCAGGCCCCGGGCGGGCCGGAGGCCATGCAACTGGTCGATGTCGAGGTCGGCGAGCCCGGGCCGGGCGAGATCCGCATCCGCCACCAGGCGGTGGGCCTGAACTACATCGACGTCTACCACCGCAACGGCGCCTACCCGCTGCCGCTGCCGGCGCGCCTGGGCATGGAGGGCGCGGGCATCGTCGAGGCGGTGGGCGAGGGCGTCACGCATCTGGAGGTGGGCGACCGCGCCGCCTATGCCAGCCAGCCGCCCGGCGCCTACTGCACGGCGCGCGTGATGCCGGCGCGCTGCGTCGTGCGATTGCCGGACGCGATCGACTTCGAGACCGGCGCCGCGATGATGCTGAAGGGCCTGACCGCGCAGTACCTGCTGCGCCGCACCCTGCCGCAGGGCGGGCTGGCGGCCGGCGATTTCGTGCTCTTCCACGCGGCGGCCGGCGGCGTCGGCCTGATCGCCTGCCAATGGGCGCGCGCCCTGGGCCTGAACCTGATCGCCACCGCCGGCTCCGACGAGAAATGCGCGCTGGCCCTGGCCTCGGGCGCCGCGCATGCGATCAACTATCGCAGCACGCCGGACTTCGCCGCCAAGGTCCGCGAGATCACCGGCGGCAAGGGCGTCAAGGTGGTCTACGACTCGGTGGGCCTGGATACCTTCGAGGGCTCGCTGAACAGCCTGGCCCCCTTCGGCCTGCTGGCCAGCTTTGGCAACGCCTCGGGCTTCGCACCGCCGGTGCAACTGGGCCAGCTGGCCGCCAAGGGTTCGCTCTACGTGACCCGGCCCACGCTGTTCACCCACCTGGCCACGCGCGAGTCCACCCAGGAAATGGCGGACGACCTGTTCGGCGTGGTGGCCAGCGGCCAGGTGAAGATCCACATCGAGCAGCGCTATGCGCTGGACCAGGTGGTGCAGGCCCACCGGGACCTGGAAGCCCGCAAGACCGTCGGTTCAGGCGTGCTGCTGGTCTGAGTCGGCCGGCGCCGTGGGCGCCGGAGCCGGGGCGGCTTCGGCGCCGGGCGCGCGCTGCAGCGCCAGCTCGAAGCTGAAGCAGGAGCCGGCGCCGGGCTGGCTCTCCACCATCACGCGACCACCCATCAGGCCGACCAGGCGCTGCACGATGGTCAGGCCCAGGCCCGTGCCGCCGTAGCGCCGTGTGATGCTGCCGTCGGCCTGGGTGAAGGGATCGAAGATCTGCGCGATCTGTTCCTTGGTCATGCCGATGCCGGTGTCGTGCACCGAGAAGCGCAGCAGGGCCGGCAGACCCGGGGCCAGCGTGGCTTCGTCGATGCGCTGCACCTCCAGGCGCACCTCGCCCTTCTCGGTGAACTTGAGCGCATTGCCGACCAGATTGACCAGCACCTGGCGCAGGCGCAGCGCATCGCCGACCACGCGCTGCGGCACGCCCGGCTGTACCTTGGCCTGCATCGCGATGTTCTTCTCGTGCGCATGCAGCAGCAGCGGGTGCAGGGCCTCGCGCAGGCAGTCGTGCAGCGAGAAGGGATGCTGCTCGATTTGCACCCGGCCGGCCTCGATCTTGGCCACGTCCAGCAGGTCGTTGATGATGACCATCAGGCCCTTGGCCGAGTTGTGGGCCAGCTCGACGAACTTGCGCTGGCGCTCGTTCAGCTCGGTCTGCAGCACCAGCTCGGTCAGGCCCAGCACGCCGTTCATCGGCGTGCGGATCTCGTGGCTCATATTGGCCAGAAAGCTGCTCTTGGCCTGGCTGGCGGCCTCGGCGGCCTCGCGCGCCGCTTCCAGCGCGGCCTGGGAGGCCTTCAGGTCGGCGATGTCGCGGGCGTTGAACTGCATCACCAGATCGCCGGTCACCGGGTCGCGCATCGGGCGCGCGTCGACGCCGTGCCAGCGCTTGCCGGCGCTGGTCAGCAACTCCAGATCGGCGCTGAAGGTCTGGCCGCGCTGCACCTGGGCGAAGACCCGCCTGGCCAGCTCGGGCTCGGGGAAGATGGACATGAAGGCCTTGTTGCCGCGCTCCTCGCTGAGCACGCCGAAGGCGCTGGCGGCGGCCGGGTTGCGCATCAGCACGCTGCCGTCCTTCAGGCTGAACATGGCGATGCGCACCGAGGTGTGCTGCAGGGCCTCGACGCCGCGCAGCATCGACTTGTCGACGCCGGCGGGCAGGGCGTCGGCCGCGAACAGCATCACCTGGCGCCGGTCGGGTGTGCGCATGCCGCGCGAAACCAGCAGCACCGTGGTGGCCTGGCCCTTGGGGTAGAGCGTCCACTGCTCGCGCACGATCTTGCCCTGGGCATGATCGGCCGCGGTCACCACCAGGCGCTCGTGCACCATATGGCTCATGTCGGCGAAGTCGCGCGAGAGGAACTCCTCGGCGCTCTCCGCCCGCCAGAAGGACAGGGCCGCCGCATTGGCCCACAGATTGCGCCGGCGCTCCGGATCGAAGACCCACATCGGGACGTCGAGCCAGTCGTAATGCGTCAAGCTGGAGAAATCAAGCATGGGCGGCAGCGGGCCGGGTTTGGGGACGACCCGCCATTGTGGCTTGGGCCGGAGACATGGCCATGAAAGTTTGCGCTCCTGATGTTCAGTCCGTCACGGCGGCGCGATAGGCGTGCCAGCTGGCATGGCCCAGCACCGGCCCGACCACCAGCAGGCCCGCGAACCAGGGCAGCAGGGCCAGCACCACCAGCAGCGTGATCAGCGCACCCCACAGCAGCATCACGCCGGTCTGGCCCAGCACCAGGCGCAGGCTGGTCAGGCCGGCGGTGATGGCGTCCGCCGGGCGGTCCAAGAGCATCGGGATCGAGACCACGCTGACGGCATAGATCAGGCCCGCGAACAATGCGCCCACGGCCAGGTAGGTGGCGATGAAGCCCAGGTTCTCGGGGTCCAGCAGCTTGCCCAGCGAGCCGGCCAGATCCGGCATGCCGTCGAAGCTGACCGCGAAGATCACCAGGGCGGCGCGCCCCCACAGCATCTCCAGGATCAGCAGCACGCCGCCGAAGATGGCCAGCTGGGACATGCGGTTCTGCCAGGCCAGCAGGGCGTCTCCCAGGCTGGGGCGCTCGCCGCGCTCCAGGCGCAGGCTGACCTGGTAGAGGCCCAGGCACAGGAATGGACCCACCAGCAGAAAGCCCGCCGACAGGGCCAGGGTGTAGGCCGGCGCGTGCTCGTAGACCTTGAGCAGGCCCCAGCCCATCAGCATGAAGCACAGGCCGAAGAACAGGCCGATGCCGGGCGCGCGCAGGAAATCGCGCCAGCCCGCCGCCAGCCAGCGCAGCGGATCGCCCCAGCGCAGCGGGCGCAGCTGCGGGACGGGGGGCGCGGGGTCGGGCGGCGAGGGCGGCGCGGTCTGCATCATGGCCCAAGCCTAGGGCAGGCCGGGGACCGTGCACCAGCGGAGTTTCCAGCAGCCGCGGGTGGCGGGGCTCAGCCGCGGCGCACGCGCCGCAGCTCGTCCCAGATCAGCAGCACGGCGCCGACGGTGATGGCGCTGTCGGCCACGTTGAATGAGGGAAAGTACCAGCCCGCCCAGTGGACCTGGATGAAGTCGACCACATAGCCGTGCATCAGCCGGTCCAGCACATTGCCGATGGCGCCGCCCAGGATCAGCGACAAGGCGCTCGCGAACAGGGTCTGGTGGCCGTGGCGGCGCAGCATCCAGGTGATGAAGGCGGTGGCGGCCAGGCCCAGGGCGACGAAGAACCAGCGCTGCCAGCCCGAGGCGCCGGCCAGGAAGCTGAAGGCCGCACCGGTGTTGTGCACCCGCACGACATTGAAGAAGCTGGTGACGTAGCGGCTGTCGCCGAGCTGGAAATGGCCCAGGATCAGGGTCTTGCTGAACTGGTCCAGCACGATGACGAGCAGGGCAATGCCCAGCCATTGCAGCAGGCGGGGCGAGGAAGAGGACTTGGCCATGTAAAGATCGTGAACCGGCAATGCGAACTGGCCGCTACTGTAGCCGCTGCCGCGAACGCGGCCTTGCTGCGCGCTGCCGAAAGGCGTAGAACGGAGTCTGGCCTTGCCGTGTGGCCAGACAGAGCGGCCGCAGACCGGGCTTCACAGCCATTGAGGAGCCGTCTATGCGTGAACGCATCTATTGGTTGCTACCGGATCTGGGCAGCGCCACCCGAACGATGAACGAGCTGCTGCTGGCGCGCATCGCCGAGCCGCACATCCATTTCATGGCCCGCGAAGGGTCCGACATGAGCGGCCTGCATGCGGCCAATGTGCTGCAGAGTTCGGACCTGGTCGAAGCGGCCCAGTGGGGCATGCTGTTCGGCTCGGGCCTGGGCGCCGCGGCCGGCGTGGCGGCGGCCTATGTGCTGGACGGCACGGCCGCGCCGGCCATGGTCGTGATTGCCCTGGCCGTGCTGGGCGCGGTGCTGGGTACCTGGTCGTCCAGCATGATAGGCAGTTCCACGCCCAGCCGGCGCCTGCGCCGCTTCGAGCGGGCGATCGCCGAGGGCCAGTACCTGCTGATGGTCGACGTGCCGCGCGCGCGCGTGCAGGAGATCGAGGCCCTGCTGCAGGCCTCGCATCCCGAGGCCCATTTCGAGGGGCGCGAGCCGAACGTCCCCGCTTTCCCTTGACCCACCCCCTACGGCCTTCGGCCGCCCCCTCAAGGGGGCACGCCCGGAGGACCGGCGGAGCCGGATCCTCGGGCGTCGTTGGGTGAATGCAAAAAGGGGCGCTCGCGCGCCCCTTCGCTTTTTTACCGAGCCCGATCAGGCCACCGTGCGCGTCTCGCCGGTGCCGAACAGATTGCTGTCGCAGCGGCCGCACAGTGTGGGATGCGCCGGGTTCGTGCCGACGTCGGCGCGGTAGTGCCAGCAGCGCTCGCATTTCTGCTGGGTGGAGGGCGTCACGCTGACGCTCAGTTCGTCGGCCAGGACCGCCGAGGCGGCCGAGGTGATGAAGACGAACTTCAGGTCCTCGCCCAGGCTTTGCAGCAGGGCCAGGTCCGCGGCATTCACGCCCAGGGTCACCTCGGCCTGCAGCGAGGAGCCGACGCC
>Ga0255338_1006010_pt1 | contig 10660 bp, 12 predicted proteins | sample MeOH1_35cm_T4_19_FD_203715 | JGI IMG/M metagenome (GOLD analysis project Ga0255338, IMG submission 203715) | Sandy soil microbial communities from University of British Columbia, Vancouver, Canada - MeOH1_35cm_T4_195 | ecosystem: Engineered > Artificial ecosystem > Sand microcosm > Unclassified ... | reverse complement strand
CATCATGCCATTTCACGACCATTTTCCACACGGCAGTGACCTAGGAGTCCCATTCCCCGAGTTCGTCTCGCCTAGCGAAACGGCTCCAACAAGCCTCGAGATAGCAGATTTTGCAGTAGAGGCGCTAAAGTTCACGCGTCATTACCGATCGCAGCCGCACGAGCAGACGGCAGCGAAAGGCACTTTGACAGGGGTATTGAGTGCGCTCTACAAAGAGGGTGAAGACGATGTTTCCTACCCCTCCGAGTATTCCCACCCACTTGGCGGGATCACTAACCCGTTGGATGATATAGATCATGATCAGGGCGACGATAATGGAGTGGGCGAATTTTTCTCAGAGACTTACGTGCAGGGCTGGGACGATGACGACGCGGGTTCTGATCACGATGGAGACATCGAGGGTGAAGAGCTTATTTACCCTGGTGGCTTTCTCCACATAGAGGTTGGCATTGCCAAGGTGGTAGGTAACATGACCGCCTCTCGTGATTTCTCAGTTGACCTACCATTAACTCAAGATCAGCAGAGAGCTCTGCAGGCTGTGTGTGATGGCAGGCGAGATGCCATCAGTCTGCTAAATCACCAATGGTTAAGGCCTAGAATTACGGACTATGGCGTGAATAGAATGGGCGACGGGGATGAAGACGCGGCCATACCTGTCCACGAGCTTACACCACTTCAATTATTGGATGTCGAACTTGATATAGCCGGTGATGTGCAAAGTAGCGTCGACCATGCAGCCGATCTTGACCCCGATGTGCTAGATGAAATAGGTCGTAGTTACGATCATTCTCTAGAGGGACCTGTCAGCGGCGAGACACTGGCTCGATTGACAAACGTACTACGACGCCTCAACTTACTCGCCACCGGGCAGTAGCGGGTATCTTAGAGTATACTTGTAGTATCTATGCGAGTTGCGGATCGACGACAGTTTCGGCTTACTAACAGAAAGCGCAAGATGCCCAAGTGGGGCTGGATTGTTTTGATTGTGCTCGGCGCGTTGGTCGGGCTGTTTATTTTGGCCAACCTGGTGATGTTGCTTGTTTACCGCAACAAAGTGTTGCCCAATTATTCAGTGGCGGCGGTGGCGATTGGTGGTACATCGTACAGCGCGCTGGATCAAAAGGTGTCAGTAGAAAAGCTGTTGCCAAACGAAGTGACGCTGAAAAAAGATGACATCACCAAAAAAATAACACCAAAAGATTTGGGTGTGACCGTGGACTGGGACGCCACGCGCGAGCACATTAAGGACTCGCGCAACTGGTTGCCAGTACTCAGTTTCTTTACAAAGCGCACTGTTCCGGCCGAGTTGATGCTGGATAATGCCAAGTTTGCCACGGCTGCCAAAGATCTGGAGCAGACGTTCACTAAGACGCCGCTACCAGAGCGTATCGCCTTTCGTGGCGATGATTTTGTGATTGCCTCGCCCGAGGAGGGTTTTGACCTGGACGTAGTGCAGCTACGACTAGGGCTGGTTGGCTTGCTAGAGCAAGGCAAACGCGAACTCACTGTGCCAGTGCAGACCAAGCAATCCGACAAACCAACTGGCCAGCTGAGTGATGACCTCGCCACGCTGCAGAAAAATTTACAAGCCAACATCTCTTTCGTGCACGGTGGACAGACCAAGCAGCTGAGCCGTTCAGATATTGCAGGCTTTTATGAACAGGACGGACAAACACTCAAACTGTCCGAGGCAAAAATTGGCCAGGTTGTGAGTGGGGCCGGGCAAGGACTTGGGGTTACGCCTGTGAACAAGGATGATGCGGTGCAGGCGTCCCTATATGCTATCAACAAGAAGCACGCGGTTAAGTTCAGTCTGGCCAGCCAGAGCACCAAAGTCTACCACTACTGTGTGGCCGCCAAAGAAGTCAGCACCTCAGAATTGCCGGAGTATCGCCAAAAGCTGGCGGCTGTATACGGTGATCCACAGGGGTGGGCCAAGAACGGCGACATGGTGTTTGTCTACGCCGAAAGCGGCTGCGATTATACGGCTTGGCTTAGTTCGGCCGCAGCCATGACCGGCTTCAGCTCAAGCATCTGCGATAACTACTACAGCTGCCGCGTCGGCACGAACGTTATCGTCAACATCGACCGCTGGAAGGGGGCTACCGACCCATGGAACACTGCCGGTGGTTCACTCGAAGATTATCGTATTATGGTTATTAACCACGAAACCGGTCACTGGCTGGGCTTTAATCACCGCAACTGCTCTGGCGCTGGCCAAGCCGCTCCGGTGATGCAACAGCAATCCATAGACCTCCAAGGCTGTACTTTCAACCCGTACCCAACTGCGTCTGAACTTGCTGCACTGTAACTACCTCTGATATAGTAGAGGAAATATGGCTGACCTTTCGCGTGATGATGTATTGAAATTGGCACGGCTTGCCCGGCTGACGTTGACCGATGAAGAGGTCGAACAGTATCGCACGCAGCTGAGCGAGATCCTGAAATATGTTGAACAACTACAGCAGGCTGATGTCGAAGGCTTGGAGCCGACCAGCCAGGTGACTGGCCTGAAAAATGTGACACGCAAAGACGTTATTGAAGATTACGGTGTAACTCCGGACGATTTGCTGCGCATTGCCCCGAAGACCGAGGGGCGCCAGGTGAAGGTGAAGAGGATGATCGGATGAGCGATTCACAGTGGAAACCGATTGCACAGATTGCCGATGATGTCCGTTCTGGCCGCGTAAAAGCCGTCGATTTGGTGGAGCAAGCTCTCAAAACCATCGAGGATAAAAAAGATTACAACGCAATTATTTCGACAACAGCTGAACGTGCGCGTGATCGTGCCGCCAGCATGGATGAAGCGGTCAAAAACGGCCAGAACCCCGGCCGATTAGCCGGCGTGCCGTTCATTGCCAAAGATAACATTTTAACTTTCGGCGCAGAATCGACGGCCGCTAGCAATATCTTAAAAGGCTTCGTTTCCCCTTATCAAGCGACAGTGGTCGAACGACTAGAGGCTGAAGGCGCTATCTGTGTGGCCAAAGCTAACTTGGACGCCTTCGGCCACGGCGTTAGTACCGAAAATAGTGATTTTATGGTTACAAAACATCCAGAAGACAAGACCCGCGTGCCCGGCGGTTCCTCGGGAGGATCGGCGGCAAGCGTAATGCTCGATATGGCGCCATTCGCGCTCGGTACCGACACCGGCGGCTCCACCCGCCACCCGGCCAGCTTGGTTGGTGCGGTCGGCTACAAGCCGACCTATGGGCTGACTTCCCGCTCCGGCGTAGTGGCTATGGCAAGCAGCACTGACACAATTGGCACGCTCGCCCGTACGGTCGAGGACTTGTCGCTAGTTTTTGATGTCATCGCTGGCCGTGATCCCCTAGATGGTACTACTATCGAACGTGATGCGGCAGGTTACGCTGACTCATTCGTTGACGTTAAAGGTAAAAAGATCGGCCTTATCAAAGAATGGATGGACGAGGGCGTAGAGGAAGGTGTCCGCAAGGTAATCCGCGCTGCTGCCGATAAGCTACGCGCAGCTGGAGCAGATGTGCGAGAGATTAGCTTGCCATCGCTGCCGCTAGCACTCGCCGTATACTACGTCCTTATACCCGCAGAAGTGAGCAGCAACTTGAGCCGTCACGACGGTCAGCGCTATCAGTTCAGCGTCGACAAGGCAAAAGATTTGGACGAAAGCTACACGTTGACGCGAGGCACGGGCTTTGGCAAAGAGGCCAAGCGCCGCATTATGATCGGCACCTACGTGCTGAGTAGCGGATACTACGACGCATATTATCGCACTGCACAGATCGTGCGCACCAAGATTATCAACGACTTTAACAAAGCGTTCGACGAGGTGGACTTCTTGATTGGTCCGGTTGCGCCCATGCCTGCATTCAAAATTGGCGAGGTTGATAGTCCGCTCAAAGCATACTTGATGGATCTGATGACAGTCGCGCCCAGCATGGCCGGCATTCCTGGCATTAGTGTGCCAGCTGGCAGGAATGATGGGAACTTGCCGGTCGGAATTCACATCTTGGCGCCGCAGCGCAAAGACCGCGAACTACTAGGTATATCTAAAGCTGCAGAGGAGCTGTTCAAATGATCGGTTGGATCGCATTAACGGTGGTCGTACTGGTTGTGGGCGGTGGCTTAGGTTATCTAATCTGGCGCTGGAAAAAACCACCAAAGCTCAAGCAAGAGTATTTTGACACTGCCTGGAAAGATCTCCAAAAACTACTGCGCAACAAAGAGCGCTGGGATGTGGCGCTTCTAGACGCTGACAAACTGTTTGACATTGCCCTCAAGAAAAACCGTTTCCGCGGCGCCAGCATGGGCGAACGCATGGTCAAAGCGCAAAAGATGTTTACCGACAACGACGGCGCGTGGTTTGCCCACAAACTGCGCAAAGAGGTCGAGGCTAACCCTGACTTTAAGCTCACCGAAAAGGACCTTAAGACCGCGCTGATTGCCATCCGCCAGGTCCTCAAAGATTTGGGAGCACTGAAGAAATGATCGACCCGAAAGTCCGAGCACAATACACCGTTACCATTGGCATCGAGACGCATATTCAGCTAAAAACGGCCACCAAGCTATTTGATGCTGTCGGTAACGACGCCCGCGAGGCCGAGCCGAACACCCTGATTGGCCCACTTAGCTTCGGCCTGCCTGGTGCGCTGCCGGTGCTTAACGAAGAGGCATTACACCTGGCCATGCGTGCAGCTTTCGCGCTAGGCATTCCTCCGCAGAAGCACAGTTACTTCGAGCGCAAACACTATTTTTATCCAGATTTACCAATGGGTTATCAGATTTCGCAGCTGGCCCATCCGATTATCGTCGGCGGTAACGTCACATTTGATGTTGAGGGCCGCACTGTTACAGTGCGGATCAACCGTGCGCAGTTGGAAGCCGACGCCGGCAAGAGCACACATCCGGCTGGCAAAGACTACAGTCTGGTCGACTTTAACCGTGCCGGTACACCGCTGCTAGAGATCGTGTCCGAAGCCGATATTCACTCTGCTGCCGAGGCGAAAGCTTACGCCCGCGAACTATATCTGAAGATGCGCTATGCAGATGTTTCCGACTGCAACCTGTACTACGGCAACATGCGCTTCGACGTTAACGTTTCTGTCAGCAAGACCGACGAATGGGGCACACGCACCGAAACTAAGAACATCAACAGCTTCCGCGCCGTCGAAAAGACCGTCGAGTACGAAATCAATCGTCAGATTGAAGTGCTGGAAAAGGGCGAAAAAGTCGTACAGGAAACCCGCGGCTGGGACGATGCCAAGCAGCGCACCTTTACCCAGCGCACCAAAGAAAACGCCGAAGATTACCGCTACATGCCCGACCCAGACATCCCGCCGATCGAGCTGAGCGACGAGATGATCAGCACCGTCAAAGACGAAATGCCCGCCATGCCCGAGGAATGGCGCCAGCGCCTCAGTAGCTTGGGTATCGAGAAGCCATCCATGGAGCTGCTGCTCGAGGCCGATCTTGATAGTGCGGAAGTTTCCTACCTGGCGCTTATCGAGGAAGTCATCGACGACAAAGACTTCGCTAAGGCCCTTACCAACTTCTTCGTCAACTTCGAAATTCCCGTGCGCGCCGACGAAGACGCCAAGGTGAACAGTGAGCTGACGAATCAGGGGCGTCTACACATCTATCGTGCCGTCTACGACCTTCAGAAAGCTGGCAAACTAAGTTCTACGGGCGTGAAAACCTTGCTTTCACGGATTTTCACAGAGCTTTCACAGCAGATTGAGAACGTCGAAGATTTGGCCAAAGAACTCAACCTAATCCAACAATCCGACGAAGGCGAAATCGCCAAAATCGTCGCCAAAGTTATCGAAGAAAACCCCAAGGCCGCCGAAGATGTAAAGGCAGGCGAAATGAAAGCCATCGGCTTCCTCGTCGGCCAAATCATGAAGGCCTCCCAAGGCCGCGCCAACCCGAGCATGGCCCAGGACCTCATCAAGAAACAGCTGGGCATATAGGACAAACTTCGGAGGGTATATGAAGCAATTCACGAGGATTGGAACGGTTGTCCAGGAAGTCGGCTTGAAATTTAAACGTCAAGTTGTTATCAAGCAGTACCGCACCGAGGATGGCAGGGAGCATGAGTTTACGACGTTTTATCGTGAAGGCATCCAGTGCGTTGCGGTTATCGCGGTTACAACTGACGGGCAGGTTGCAGTAACCCATCAATTCCGTTCTGGTCACGAGCGCTGGATGTATGAATTGCCTGGTGGTGGCATGAAAGAAGGTGAAGATTTTCAGACGGCCGCACTACGAGAGTTGCATGAAGAGACTGGGTATGTACCGGGTAAGATGGAGTATTTGGGTGAGAGTAGTTGGGATGCCTACTGTAATGCGACGGGTCATTACTATCTGGCGACCAACTGCGTGATTTCCGATGATGGGGATGACCTTGACCATGAAGAATCGGAGCAGGGCGCAACGATGCGCTTAATATCTATTGACGAGCTGATTGAGAACGCCAAGCAAGACCGCATGTCCGATCCACGCGCAGTGCTTATGGCCTATGACCGATTGATGGAATTGAAACAGGAGGATAAGAGATGAAGTACAAAAAACCAACCAAGGCCGTAATTGCCGCCGCTGGATTTGGCACGCGCTTTTTGCCGCAGACCAAGGCTATGCCGAAGGAAATGTTGCCGATTGTCGACAAGCCCGTTATCCAGATTATTGTGGAGCAGTTGGTCGCCGCTGGCGTAACCGACATCATTATCGTTACTGGTTACACCAAACGCGCAATCGAAGACCATTTCGACAGTGCTGAAGAGCTAGAGAGCGACTTGCGCAGTAAAGGCAAAGACCAGTATGCGGACATGATTCGCGAGATCGCCGATCTGGCAAACTTCATATACCTGCGGCAAAAGGGCACTCCCAAGGGCAACTCGCGTCCGTTACTAAATGCGCGACACTTGCTGAGAGAAGATGAGCCGTTCTACTATCTATTTGCTGACGACTTTTTCCGCGGCGAGACTCCATACCCGGTACAGTTGCTTGAAGCGTATCTAAAGACAGGTAAGCCGGTCATCTCGGCCGTAAAGGTGGGGCCAAACGACTCTAAGCGTCTTGGCATGATCGACGTTGGCGAGGATGTGGGGGACGGCACATTTAAGGTAAAAGGGTTGGCGGAGAAGCCAGGTCCCGAGAGTACGCCATCGCTTTTTGCGTCTGCTGGCAGCTTTTTGCTCACACCAGACATCATCCCGATTCTAGAGAAGGAAAAGACAGGTGTTGGTGGCGAGATTGTGCTCGCAGATGCAATTACCGAACTCGCCAAAAAATCGGACGTGTATTGCAAAATCATACAAGGCGTATGGCATGATGCGGGAGACAAGGCAAGATATCTGGAGGCTATAGTTGACCACGCTTTGATAGACCCCGAACTGGGCGAAGGTTTCCGCGCTTATCTGCAAAAGCGACTCAAAGAGAAGTAGCTCACTTGCATGTTTAGTAAAACGGTTTATACTAAGTGCTAATGAATACCGCCGAGCAAATTTTGGTTGTTTTCCTCTCTGCAGCACTTGCCGTCTTCCTCGCTCTTGCAATTGTCATTGCGACTCAAGTCATTCGCCTAATGAAGACATTGCAGCAGGTTGCCGACAAGGCTGAGGCGTTTGCCGATTCTGCCGAAAAGACTGCCGAGGCTGTTAAGAGCGCTGTTGGGCAGTTGAGTGTTATGCGTTTTGTGCAAAATGTCGTGGACATGGTTCAGAACAAGTCTAAAAAAGGCGATAAAAAGGGAGAGTAGGTTTTCATGGACAAGCGCGTTAAGAAGTTTGCAATTGGTGCCGCGATTGCTGCAGCTGCAGGCTATGTGGCTGGGTTGCTGACAGCACCAAAGAGCGGCGAAGAAACCCGCAAGGACATCAAGAACACAGCAGTTAAGACTTACAAAGCAGCCGAAAAAGAGCTGAAGGAACTGCACACTGAGCTGAACAAGCTGCTTGGCGAAGCTGGCAAGAAAGCAGGCGAGCTGAAAGGCACGGCCCAGAAGAATTTAGACAAGGCTGTTGATGGTGCGAAGGTTGCTAAAGAGAAGGCACGCGAACTTTTGAGCGCTGTCCACGAAGGTGATGCCGACGACAAAGACCTCGATACTGCCGTTAAGGAAGCCAAGAAAGCTGCCGAACACCTGAAGAGTTTTTTGACAAAGTAATTTGGTACAGATCCCAAAAATAACCCGGCCATGTGGCCGGGTTATTTATATCTCGGTCGATCGGTTATATCCAGTAGTTCCAGTCGCTCTGATGGCTGTTCTGGCCGCCGCGTTGCTTTGCCTCGGTTGGCTGAGCCTTGGCGCCAGCACTGCCTGCCTGACGGGGGTCAGCGCCGCGAGCGCTGCCAAACTTGCCTGGGCTTGCCTGGCCGCCTTTGCTAGCCTGGTATTCGGTGTCCGGCCGGTTGCCGAACTGCCCTGGGTTCTTTGGATCTGCCATATGCATCACCTCCCCTCATTACCTTGTAATCTTACTACTCTACTACCACTCGTTCAGTTTCTCTGTTGCATATCTTCCAGACAAGTGGGTTACACTGGGCCTGGCTAGCGGGCAGGAGTGGCCCGTGTATTTGCAGGGCGGGGATCGAGGTTGTAGCGGGGTTTGGGTCGGCGCTTGTTTAACTCGAGCATAGTCATACCGATACCCAGGAAGGCGGCAAGGAAGTAAACGATCACATCAATGATCGGGACAAGCAGGAGTATGACGAACAATACCGTGCCGACAAGCATTGTGAGTATTGTGCTGCGTTGGTTTCGCCAGACGACGCGACCTAGTAGATAGGCGGCCGCTGTTATAGCCAGGGTTTGCAGGATGATCCAGGCGAACAGAAGCAGGAGGGCGAGTGGGATGCCTACGACCGTGAGCATCAAGAGGACGATGAGTACGGGTATGGCAATGGCGGTCACTAAGCCAACGAGCAGGGCTTTCCATGGCATCTTCAACCCTTGCGCAGTAATAGCATGGAACGCCTGGGGGAAGAGCAATACCAGGACAAGGGTGATCAAGAGTGCGGCCGCTAAGAAGTAAAGGGCGGGGCCAAGGAAGGTCCCGACAGTTTGGGCGGCATTTTCGCTCTCTTTTTTCTTAGGGGCAGAGCGGCTGGTTTCTCCCTGGACATTTGCGCCGCTGGCAAATTTGGCACTTTTTTCGCTGGTATAGCTGAGGTCTCCGCGAATGTCTGCCTGGCCGCCCAGGCTGAGTGACCCCGTGCTCGCCTCGACGTTCCGGCCAATCTGGCCGTTTAGGTTAATAGTTTTTGCGCCAATAGCAGCGTCACGTCCAATCGTGCCACTAAACGATGCATCACCAGAAGCTACGCTGACGTCATCGCCAATAGCGCTTTTCGAGCCTTGGGTGAAAGATTGTGTCGCCGCGCTGACACTACTCACTACCGCACCAGAGAGTGTGGCGGTTTGCGCCGCAATCCGTACGTCACCACCAACTTCGCCGGATATAACGATTGTCTGCGCGGCACAGAGTACATCACCACGAACGCTGCCGCTGATCGTTACGTTTTGCCCGGCGCAAAACACGTCACCGTTTACTTCGCCGGCGATGTCGATCGTCCGTCCCGAAATCCAAAGACTACTGTCGATGTTTTCGTCGGCCCCCACGCTAGTTGCGTTACCAGACCGAAAGCTCTGCGCTCCGGCTATGCCCCAAAAACCAGCGACAAATAATATCAGCAACACTACCAGACCCAAAATCTTTCGACGCATACAGCAGTCTCCTTACCATTACTGCCTGCAGATTACCTGAGCCGCAAGGATGAGCACAATGAAGTAGGTTACACCCCGGCCACCCCAGCCTAGTGCTAGTGCAAGAATGCGACAGTGGTGTTGGGCAGCTGGGCGCGGATGTCGTTGATCTCGCCTGGCGTGATGGCGTCTTTGATCGTCTTCCAGGCGCAGAGAATCTGCTTTTTGGCCCGTGGCTCGTCGATTTGTTGGATGTTCATAAATTGCTGCAGCATGTCCTGCTTGGCGGTCTCTTTAGTTGGCCAGACCGACAGTGCGATGGCCTCTAGTTCTTTAGGCAATTGGCTGGCAAAGTCTTTGCGCTCGCCCTCTGTTAGGTGTACCGATAGGCTTTCCACCATTAGCTCTAAGGATTCTTTGGACTCCTGGTCCGAGAAGCCCGAATACAGTTCCATCTTCTTGATCATTTCGCGAAATTTCATAAGCAACTCCTCCAAGCATCATCCTAAAACTACAGGACGATTCCGTCCGCGAAATACCCGACAGCAGCGTACTGCCAGGCACACAGATTTGCGGTAATGCTGGTAGCTCGCTATAGTTAAGCGCATGAAGATAGCTTTAAGTACCGACCACACTGGGCTGGAGCTGACAGCTCGCCTGGAAGCATTTTTGGTTGCCGCAGGGCACGAGTGCGTGAACTTTGGGCCAAAAGAGTTTGTACAGGACGACGACTACCCCGACTACATTTTCCCTGCGGCCGAAGCCGTAGCCAACGGTGACTGCGAAGTCGGCATCATTATGGGTGGCAGCGGGCAGGGCGAGGCTATGGCCGCCAATCGCGTGAAGGGTGTGCGCTGCACACTGTTCTACGGACCAGTTGTCGCTAAAACGGCGATCAATGCTGAGGGCGAAAAGTCGAGTGATCCCTACGAAATTTTGCGGCTTAGTCGCGAACACAATCTGGCAAATATGTTGAGT
>Ga0255338_1006009_pt1 | contig 10663 bp, 7 predicted proteins | sample MeOH1_35cm_T4_19_FD_203715 | JGI IMG/M metagenome (GOLD analysis project Ga0255338, IMG submission 203715) | Sandy soil microbial communities from University of British Columbia, Vancouver, Canada - MeOH1_35cm_T4_195 | ecosystem: Engineered > Artificial ecosystem > Sand microcosm > Unclassified ... | reverse complement strand
GAGGTGGTGCAGCTACTTTTCGCCCGTGGCGCTCGGGTACAGGTGAATCGGGTGGGTCGGGACGGCTCCACCGCTCTCCAGGTAGCAGCGCAGGCCGGTCACCTGGAAGTGGTGCAGCTACTTCTCGCCCGAGGGGCTCGGGTGGATGTTCGCTGCAGCCAGGGTTGGACCGCCCTGCTCAAGGCGGCGCAGCACGGCCGTACTACCGTGGCGCAGGAACTGGTGCGCTGTGGCGCGGACGTGAACGCCACACCTCCCAGTAACTGGACCCCATTGCTGGCGGCCGCGCGGTCGGGCGACGCGGAGATCCTGGAGACCTTACTGGAGAAAGGAGCCCACACTGCCGTGGCTGACGGGCGAGGATGGACCGCCTTGCGCTGGGCCGGAGAACTGGCAGGGGACGCCGCAGTGCGGGTGCTCGTGAACCATGATTCCGCACTCCACTCCTTACGCCGCCAAGTGCTACTGAATGACGGCGCTGCAGTGGCCAGGCTATTACGCGAGGGGGCTGACCCCAATGTCCCCGACGTCCACAGCTGCTATCCTCTTTCGTGGGCGGCCATGCTGGAACGGCTCGAAATCATGGGTCAACTTCTGTCAAGCGGCGCACAGCTCAACGTCTTGGCATCCGACCAATCGACACCGCTCATGCATGCTGCGAGACGTGGCAATACAAGGGCCATCCGCCTGCTACTGGAGCACGGTGCCGAGGTGAATGCCCGCCGTAGCGATGGCTGGACCCCACTGATGGAAGCGGCAGCGGGCACTAGTAACGGGCACGCGGTGGTCGCATTACTGGACGGTGGTGCAGAGGTTAACGTGCAAGGCCGAGCCGGGGTGAGTGCTCTTAGTATTGCTTCCTTTTATGGAAATCTGGAGACTGTCCGCCGATTGGTGGCTTCTGGGGCCGATGTGAACCTAGCCGAGGCAGATGGCGAGACGCCTTTGATGGGTGCTGCTAGGTGCGGGCAGCACGAGATCATTCGCCACCTGCTGGACCATGGGGCAGACCTACATGCCCGGACCGAATACGGTGACACGGTGTTGAACTTCGCAGACTTTGATGCACCCTCTTCAGGAACCTACGAGTTCCTCAAAGCAGTAGGAGCCGTGGAAGTGGTGCATACCCGGGAGGAGAGATGGGCGCAAATCAGCGCACTCTGCGACGAGGTGGAGCAGTTGCAGGAGCAGGCGAGAACAGCTAACTCGACTTCAGTGGAAACTCTGCGGCCTTCGGATTAGACGAGTGCCAGCGTGTTCAGTCCAACTGCCGCATAAAAAACTCCAGCATCCGCTCGTGGGTGTAGGTGCGGACGGACTCGCCGGTGAAGCCGTGCTTTTGTTGGGGCTGGACGAGTAGCTCGTAAGGCTTGCGGTGGCGGGAGAGGGCTTCCACGAACTGGAGGGTGTTCTGGAGGTGGACGTTGTCGTCGTCGGTGCCGTGGACCAGCAGCAGGGGGGCGGCGAGGTGCTCGGCGGCGGTGAGGGGGGAGGCGGCGCGGTAGCCTTCCGGGTTCTCTTCCGGGGTGCCCATGTACCGCTCAGTGTAGATGCTGTCGTACAGCTTCCAGTCGGTCACCGGGGCGCCGGCCACGCCGCAGCGCCAGACGTCCGGGGCGTGGGTGAGGGCGTAGAGGGTGAGGTAGCCGCCGTACGACCACCCGGTGATGCCGAGGCGCTCCGGGTCCACGTACGGCAGCGACTTCAGGTACTCCACGCCGGCCAGCTGGTCGCGCAACTCGATTTCGCCCATGCGGCGGTCGACCGGTATCTCGAAGGCGTGGCCGCGTCCCCAGGCGCCGCGGTTGTCCAGCCTCCAGACCAGGATGCCGGCTTGCGTGAGGAGCTGGTCCAGCGGGTCGCCGCCAGCCCAGCTCTTGCGCACCACCTGCGCGTGTGGGCCGCCGTAAACGTGCACCACCACCGGGTAGCGGCGGGAGGGATCGAAGTCGGCGGGCTTCAGCAGGCGGCCGTGGAGGAGGGTGCCGTCTTCCGCGGTAAGGTCAACGAACTCGGATTGCGCCCAGTCGTACTCCCGCCACGCGGGATCCGGCTCGTGGACAGTGTCGTGCCGCGTGCCGTCGGTGCGGAGTAGCTGGGTGACGGCGGGTGCATCCGGGGTGCGGGCCGTCACCAGGGCCCAATCGCCGCTGGGGCGGAGGTTCGTCTCATGGACGCCGGCAGCGGGGGTGAGGCGCTCCAGTTCGTCGCCGTGGGTGCGGGCGCGGTAGAGGTGCCGCTCACGGGCGTCCTCGCCGGTGCCGGTGAAGTAGATGTAGCCGTCGGCCGTGCCGTGAACCGCCTCCACCTGCCACTCGCCTTCGGTCACGGCGTGGAGGCACTCTCCCTCGATGCTGTAGCGGTAGAGGTGCGCGCGGCCGGTGCGCTCGGACGACCAGAGGAAGGTGCCGTCCGGCAGGAAGACGGGCGGGCCGATCTGGTTCAGCCAGTAGGGGTCCAGCTCGGTGAGCAGGAGGCGGTCGGTGCCCAGGGTGGGCTCCAGCAGGCGCAGCTCCAGGTGGCGCTGGTCGCGGCTGAGGCGGGTGTAGATCACCCCGTGGCCGTCCGGCGTCCAGGCCAGCGACGGTCCCAGGTAATAGGCGTCGTCTTCCTCCACGTGCTCCGCCAGCAGCCGGCCGTCCGCCGCCGCCACGATCCGCAGGGCGGCCGTGGAGTTCGGGTCTCCCGCCTTCGGGTAGCGCTGCAGGGTGATCTTGGGGTGCACGGACATGGCGTCCACCAGGGGATATTCCGGCACGCGGGACTGGTCCAGCCGCAGGAAGGCGAGGGAGCGGCCCCGGGGCGACCACTCGAAGGCGCGCCAGGTCCGGCGGTGCCCCAGCTCCTCCCAGTAGACCCAGTCCAGCTTCCCGTTCAGCACCCGCGGGCTGCCGTCTTCGGTGAGTGCGCGGGTGTCCCCGGTGCTGCGGTCCAGCACCCAGAGGTTCCCCTCGCGCAGAAAGGCGAGGCGGTCACCGGTGGGCGAAGGGTGGGGCGGCACGTCGCCGTCGATGCCGGAGAGCAGGCGGCGGAGGTCCCTGTCCGCCAGGCGATAGCCCCAGAGCGCGCCGGAGTGGTGGAGGAACACGCGGTCCCCGTCTCGGGACCAGCGGTAGCCATCCAGCGGCACCGGCTTCGCGCCCTCCTCGCCGGATGGGAGGAGCGAGGCGCCCTCGATCAGCCGCTCCCGCGCGCCGGAGGCCAGGGTGTAGGCCCAGAGGTCGGCCGGCTTCCCGGCTTCTTCCGTCTGGAGGTAAGTGAAGCGATCGCCATCCGGGTGCCATTCCACCCCGGCAAGCGGCCGGCCGGCAAGCGGCGGCTCCTGGAAGAAGCGTTCGAGAGGAATCTTCACGATGGATGGGTCCGCAATTGACAATTGACAATTTGAAATTCTCAATTGTCAATTGGGAGGAGGCAGGGCAGGGTTACGTGCCGAGCAGGGCCGCTCCGATGCGGCGGATCTGCTCACGGCGGCGCTCGAAGTCCACGCGGGTCTTTTCTTCCACTTCTTCCAGGAGGTCCGGGTCCACCTGCTCGGGAGTGCCGGCCTGGAAGGGCGGATGCGGATCGTACTCCAGCTGAAGCTGAATGGCCTGGGCGGCGTGCTCGCCGGCGAGGAGCGCGGCGAGGAAGAGACCCATGTCGATCCCGGCGGAGACGCCCGCGGCGGTGATCCGGTCCCGGTCTGAGACCACCCGCTTGCGGACCGGAATGGCGCCCAGGTCGCGGAGGCAGTCGCGGTAGCGCCAGTGCGTGGTGGCGCGGTATCCTTTCAGCAGCCCGGCGGCGCCCAGGATCAGGGAGCCGGTGCAGACGCCGGCCACCAGGCGCGCGCCTTCCTCCTGATTGCGTAAGAACTGCAGCAGCTCCGCGTCCTCGATGCACGCCTCCTGGCCGGGTCCGCCGGGCACGCAGAGGAGGTCCAGCTGCGGGCAGGTGCCGAAGGAATGGTCCGCTACAAGGCGGATCCCGTTCTGGGCGCGGACCGGGCTCGCTTCCCGCGCCACTACGAGGCATTCGGCTCCGGGCACGCGGCTGAGCACCTCGTGCGGGCCCACCAGGTCGAGGGCGGTCACGTCGTCGAACGCCAGGAATCCGATCAGCATGGGTTGGAAATCTCGCAGGAGGAGTTGACGCCGCGGGCCGGGAATGGATTCGCTAGCGCAGCGTTCGCTAGTAAATGGGAAATTGAAGAAATCAGGAAATGGGACCTTGGGGCTCGACGCCCGCATTTCCTCGTTTCCACCGTTCCCCAGCTACTCCGGAACGGTCTACAAGCGCAGCGCACCTGGGGCCAGCAGATTGCGACCTCCCGCTTGAGTATAACGGCGTCGCCGAAGCGCTGTCCGGTGCGCCACCCGACCCTGATTTTCGAGGAACCCGATGAAATCCCTGAACCGCCGCCGGCTGCTGCAGTCGGCCGCCGCCGCCCCCTTCGCGCTCGCCGGCGCCGCGCAGGTGGAGCCCGTGCAGGCTGCGGACGACAAGACGCCCGCGCCCAAGTACACCCTCTCCTGCAACCTGGAGATCATGTTCCCCCGCGATACGCCGTACGCCCGGCGCATCGCGATCGTGGGCGAGGCGGGCTACAAGGCGTTCAGCTTCTGGGGTTTGAAGCAGGACCAGGCCGCCGCGATGGAGGCGGCGCAGAAGCGCTACAACCTCAAGTGCGGTAGTATCACCGGGAACGCCAAGACGGGTTGGAACACCGGCCTCACCAAGACGGGGTACGAGGACGCTTTCCTGAAGGACTTCCAGGACCACATCGAGGTCGCCAAGCGGTTCAACGTGAAGAACCTGATCTGCTTCGTGGGCGAGACCCAGCCGGACATTCCGCTGGAGGTCCAGCACAAGCAGATCATCGAAGGGCTGAAGAAGGCGGGCGACATCGCCGCCAAGAACGACGTCTACTTCTGCCTGGAGCCGCTCAACATCGTGGAAAGCCCGAAGATGAGCGTGCTCTCCGCGCGGCACGGTTTCAAGATCGTGGAAGAGGTGAACCATCCGCACGTGAAGCTGGACTTCGACATGTACCACCTCCAGCTCAGCGAAGGGAACCTGACCAACAACCTCCGCCAGGGGCTGCGGAAGGGCTGGATCCGCTTTGTGGAAGTGGGGGACGTGCCCGGCCGTAAGGAGCCCGGCACGGGTGAGACCAACTACGCCCACATCTTCCGGGTGCTGCGGGAAGAAGGGTACGCAGACTTCATCGGGATGGAGCATGGCACCAGCTCCACGCCGGAGTATGCGATGAACGCGGTGAAGAAGCTCGCCGGCTTCGGTTAGGCGACTCAACGTTCCATCAGGTCCTGCCGGCCGTCCTCGAGCTCGGCCTCGGTAACTTCGAGGCCGAGCTCGAGGACGGTTGCGAGGGTGCCGTGGATCAGAGACGGAGGACGATGACCAAGCTGATCAACTGGATCTGGCTCGAAGAACTGCTCACCCAGGCGATCGAGGCCGAGATCCGTGCCCTGTCCGCCTCGCAACCGGATGAGGCGTTTTACGCGTTCTGCCTGGAGTTCGACGCCGTGGAGGCCGCCTTCCAGCTCTCCTTCGGGACCCGTGAGGACGTTGACCGCATCGCCGCTGCCTGGGAGGGCCCGGGCGACGATCCGCCTTGCTACCGGGCGCTGGAGCTGAACCCGCAATACTGGCAGCACCGGAACCAGCCGTTCCAGAACCCCGGGGCCGCCTGGACGCAGGCGCAGCCGATCCTGGCGTCGATCCGGGAGAGTATCACGGACGACGAGGCGGAGGGGCAGGCCGTCGAGTTCCTCTGGCTGCGCTTCGAGTACCTGGTGGAGTGCCTGATCCTGAAGCTGATCGAGCGCGAGGCGTTCCAGCCCCTCAAGCGGGCGCCGGAGTTCATCGCCTTCGCCGCCAACCAGCACGACCGGCTGGAGGAATTGGAAGACCGGCTTTGCAAGCTGTATCCGAATTACAACCGGGCGACCGCCGAGTGGGCGGAGCACGCGCGGCCGTCGGACGTCCAGGCGGAGCTGCAGGAGCTGTTCGAAGGCGAGAGCGAGCAGGGCTCCGGCGAAGTGCGACGGCGGGTATTGCGGAGGCGGTCATGCCAGTCCGGCAAGTGCTCCCGGCACCCATCCCCGCGCACCACGCAGCGCTGCACCTACTGCCAGCGCTGGTTCTGCGACCACTGCCGCGAAGGGCACGAGCATCCGGAGCTGGCCGGACAGCTGCCGCTCTTCGCGCGCTAGGTGTCAACGACCTGGAAATGTGCGTAAACCGGGCGAGATCCCAGCGGCGAGATCGGAGTAATGGAGTGCTGGAGTAATGGAATGCTGGGGACAGAACCGGTTTCCCCCCAGTTACTCCACCGCTCCAATACTCCATTACTCCAGTTTCGTCAGCGGGCCATACGCCTATTCTGATGGGTAGCCGGAGAGCAATGATGCGTTATGGGCTGGCAAGAGTTGGAGCACTATTCCTCGTGGCGGCGGCCCTTGCCGGCTCGGCACGGGCGGACTTGCGCGGCTATGTGGGCAAAGCGCAGCCGGAGCAGCGCTGGAGCAAAGAAAGCGAGAATGCGGCGGGTGCAGTGAAGATCATCAATCTGAAACTCCGCTCCCAGGTCTGGCGCGACCTCCCCTGGGACCACAGCATCCAGATCTTCGTGCCGAAGACTCTGAAGCACCCCAAGACCGCGCTCCTGCTGGTCACCGGCGGTAGCCCGGGGCTTACCGACACGGCTCTAGGCGCCCAGTTGGCGCCGCGGCTGGAAGCGCCGCTGGTGATCCTGTACAACATCCCCAACCAGCCGCTGTACGACGGGAAGAAGGAGGACGACCTGATCGCCCATACCTTCGAGCAGTTTTTGAAGAACGGGGATGACGAGTGGCTGCTGCTGCTGCCGATGGTGCGCAGCGCGACCGCGGCGATGGACGCCGTCCAGCAGCTTTCCAAGAAGGAGTGGGAGACGCCCGTTGATGGCTTCGTGGTGACCGGCGCCTCCAAGCGTGGTTGGACCACCTGGCTGACGGCGGCGGCGGACCCGCGCGTGCGCGGCATCGCGCCGATGGTGTTCGATAACCTCAACTTCGGCGCGCAGATGCCCCGGCAACTGGAGCTCTGGGGTAAGTACAGCGAGCAGATCGACGACTACAGCCGCCGCGGCCTCCAGCAGCAGATGACCACCGAGCGCGGCAAGCGGCTGACGTCCATCGTCGATCCGTGGAGCTACCGAAAGCAGCTCACCCTGCCGAAGCTGCTGATCAACGGCGCCAACGACCGCTACTGGCCGACGGACGCCACACGCCTCTACTGGAACGACCTGGAAGGCGAGAAGCACGTGCTGATGGTGCCGAACTCCGGGCACGGCCTGGAAGACCGCGGCCGGGTCATCGATTCCCTCACCGCCTTTTTCCACTCCGTGGCCGGCGACCCCGCGCTGCCGAAGCTGGTCCACAAGTATGAGGAGAAGGGCGGGAAGGTCCGCCTATCTCTGGAGTCCAGCCTGCCGCCGCTGGCCGTCCGCGTCTGGACCGCCAAAGCGATGGACCTGGACTTCCGACCCACCAAGTGGGAGCCTACCGAAGTCACTGCCCCCGCCGGCAGTAAGAAGTACCAGACCGAGGTCTCCATCCCCGCCGCCGGCGGCCTCGCCCTCTTCTTCGAAGCCGAGTACGAGCAGGACGGGCGCCACTTCACGCTCTCCACCCCCTCTGCGGTTTATGGGAAGCGGCCGCAGCCGTAGGGGCGTTGGGTGACAGGTATGGTTAACGGAAGGCCCCACACGCCACCGACCTGCGGTGGCATGTGGGGCCTTCCGTTGGACCGCAGAGCACCAGGGTGCAGAACAACCCTCTCGTAGTGAACGGTCGCCGACCGTTCGCGCTTTCGGGATGTGCCTCTTCTCGCAAAGCCGATGGTCGCTCGCGCGTACGTGCTTGCGAGAAAAGCTACCGGATCGTTAGCCCGAACGGTCGGCGACCGTTCGCTACACCGGACTTGCCCTTCTGTCTTTACGCGCTACTGCTACGGATAGATGCCTCGGGTGCGGGTGGCTTCCGCCACGCGGCTCACGCCCACGGCGTAAGCGCCCAAGCGGAGGTCGGTGTGGTGTTGCTCGGCCGCGTCCCAGACGGTGGTGAAGGCGCGGGTCATCAACTGCTCCAGCCGCTGGTTTACCACATGCCACCGCAGTCGGTGGCATGTGGGGCCTTCCGTTGGACCGCAGAGCACCTGGATGCAGAACAACCCGCTCGTAGCGAACGGTCGCCGACCGTTGGCGCTTTCGGGATGTGCCTCTTCTCGCAAAGCCGATGGTCGCTCGCGCGTACGTGTTTGCGAGAAAAGCTACCGGATCGTTAGCCCGAACGGTCGGCGACCGTTCGCTACACTGGACTTGCCCTTCTGACTTTACGCGCTACCGCTACGGATAGATGCCTCGGGTGCGGGTGGCTTCCGCCACGCGGCTCACGCCCACGGCGTAAGCGCCCAGGCGGAGGTCGGTGTGGTGTTGCTCGGCCGCGTCCCAGACGGTGGTGAACGCGCGGGTCATCAACTGCTCCAGCCGCTGGTTCACCTCGGCCTCGCTCCAGAAGAAGGCCTGGAGGTCCTGCACCCATTCGAAGTAGCTCACGATGACGCCGCCGGCGTTAGCCAGCACGTCCGGGATCACCACCGTGCCCTGATCGTGCAGGATCCGGTCCGCCTCGGGAGTGGTGGGACCGTTCGCGCCTTCCACGATCATCCGGGCGCGGATCCGGTGCGCATTCTCTTCCGTAATCTGCCGCTCCATTGCCGCCGGCACCAGGATGTCCACCGGCAGCTCCAGTAACTCCGCGTTCGTCATGGAGTCGCCCGCGCCCGTCCCACAGACACCGCCATCGTCCAGCTTCGCGCCCTCGACGAGGTCCAGATCGAGCCCTCCCTCCCGGTAGACCGCGCCGCTGATGTCGCTTACGGCCACCACCTTCGCTCCCGCCTGGGCGAGTAGGCGCGCGGCCACGGAGCCGACGTTCCCAAAGCCCTGAACGGCCACGCGGGCGCCCTGGAGATTGCGGCCCAGTTTTTCGCACGCCAGTCCCGCCGAGATGGTGACCCCGCGACCGGTCGCTTCCACCCTCCCCAGCGATCCTCCCACCGAGACGGGCTTGCCCGTAACCACCCCCATCGCCGTATGGCCGCGATGCATGGAGTACGTATCCATGATCCACGCCATCACCTGCGGGTTCGTGCCCATGTCGGGAGCGGGGATGTCGCCGTCCGGGCCGAAGAGCAGTCCCATCTCGGTCGTGAAGCGGCGGGTGAGTCCCTCCATCTCCCGGAGCGAGACCTGCCGGGGATCGACGCAGACGCCGCCCTTGGCCCCGCCGTACGGCAAACCGACGATGGCGCACTTCCAGGTCATCCACATGGCCAGCGCGCGCACCTCGTTCAACGTGACGTCCGGACTGAACCGGATGCCGCCTTTGGTGGGGCCAAGGGCGGAGTTGTGCTGCACTCGGTGGCCGGTGAAGACCCGGATCGAGCCGTCATCCATCCGTACCGGAAAGTGCACGGTGAGCTCCCGCTTGGGATGCCGGAGAATCTCCTGTACGCCGGGATCCAAATGGATCACGTCGGCAATGGCATCAAGCTGTGAGAGCGCCATCTCCCATGCATCCTGGGAAGGCGCTGGCTGAAGAACGGGGGCAGGCGAAACTCGTTCCGAAATCATAGGGTCCCTCCCACCGCGCGGCACTCGGGAGCGCCCGCGGGCAGCTTCGGCGCCATTGCCGAACTGTTACTCCATTGTACGCGGAGACCGGATGCCGTGATGCTTTCAAGACCCCTCCGCACGTCACCTGGTTCCGGGTGGCGTGCGGGCGCGCTTCCATGAATCGGGGAACGCCAAATGGCAGAGAGGTTCTTTAAGGATGACACCTCGTGACACGACAAATGGTTTAACGGACGGCTGCTCGGTGGTAAAGCGATAGTGCCTTCTACCCGTCTCTTAGTCGACACCCGAGCCTTTGGCGTCTGTGTTGACAGAGAGTAAGGGAGTCGGCGCAGGTGTCCTCGTATGGAGGTAGTAATGGTGGCGCTCCAACCCAGGCTCGAACAGAGGGGCCGCAGCTCCGAACCGGCTACTGCAGGGACTCACGTCCTGCTGGTTGAGGGCCTTACGGACGCGCGGGAGACGCTGGCCGAGCTGCTAGAGGCACTTGGCTACCGGGTGACCGCCGTGGCCGGCGTCGTGGAAGCGCGGAAGCTGGCGGTAGCTCCTGACGCGGTGATCTCCGATCTCGCCTTACCGGACGGCACCGGGTTCAGTTTGATCGCGGAGCTGCAGGGGCGTCCGGGTTGGGAGCGCGTGCGGACCATGGCGCTCACGGCTTACGACGATCCGGACAGTCGCAGCCGCGCCGCCCAGGCCGGGTTCCAGGAGTTCCTGACGAAGCCCGTCTCGATCTGGGTACTTCACCGGATGCTTCAGTCGCTGGTGCTGTCCTGAGGGAGAGGCGTTCAGGCTCCCGTTGGTCGCGGGGTTGGGGGTCGGGCTCCCGTTGGTCGCGGGGTCAGGGGTCTGGAGACGGGGGCGGTGCGCCTCTAGCGCATTTTCACTGCAGGATGATGGGATACGGGTGCGGCGCCGTCGCCTGCAACCGATGATCCAAGTTGCCGGAAGTAGCGAGCGGCCCCCAGGAAGCTGGGGGCC
>Ga0255338_1006008_pt1 | contig 10664 bp, 8 predicted proteins | sample MeOH1_35cm_T4_19_FD_203715 | JGI IMG/M metagenome (GOLD analysis project Ga0255338, IMG submission 203715) | Sandy soil microbial communities from University of British Columbia, Vancouver, Canada - MeOH1_35cm_T4_195 | ecosystem: Engineered > Artificial ecosystem > Sand microcosm > Unclassified ... | reverse complement strand
ATATAAACTATCTTAGGCGCCTGAAAGAAACTGACAAATTTGGCCGTCTTGCCGTTGAGATTACAATTATTCTTGTAATCAAAGTGATTTTATTGTGGCTGCTATGGGCAATGTTTTTTGCTCACCCAATCGCTAAAGATGCAAGGCAGTCGGCCGTTACACGAATTATACTCAATCAATCTAACTAGTCAGGAGTTCACCGCATGCTTCCATCTGCCGAGGTTGTTGATCTTTCCCGCTTACAGTTTGGGGCTACCGCGCTCTACCACTTTTTATTTGTTCCGCTGACCCTGGGGTTGTCCTGGATTTTAGTCATCATGGAATCCGTCTATGTCATGACGGGCAAACAGATCTATAAGGACATGACAAAGTTCTGGGGCAAGCTGTTTGGCATCAACTTCGCTATGGGCGTTACAACAGGCATTACCATGGAATTTCAGTTTGGTACCAATTGGGCCTATTACTCGCACTACGTCGGTGACATTTTTGGCGCGCCACTGGCGATTGAAGGCCTGATGGCATTTTTTCTGGAGTCCACTTTCGTAGGGCTGTTTTTCTTTGGCTGGGACAAGCTTTCCAAAGAAAAACATTTAATGGTCACCTTTCTGGTAGCGCTTGGTTCCAACCTATCTGCACTGTGGATTCTGATTGCCAACGGCTGGATGCAAAACCCTGTTGGCGCCGCATTTAACTATGAAACCATGCGCATGGAAATGACCAGCTTTGCCGATCTCATTTTCAACCCGGTGGCACAGGTAAAGTTTGTGCACACCGTCGCAGCCGGTTATACAACCGCATCCATGTTCGTACTGGGCATATCCTCATGGTACCTGCTCAAAAAACGCGACATTGGCTTTGCACTGCGCTCAATAGCTGTTGCCTCTGGCTTTGGCTTGGCATCCGTATTATCTGTCATCGTTCTGGGCGATGAATCCGGCTACTCCACCGGCGAGGTACAAAAAGTAAAATTAGCTGCAATTGAAGCAGAGTGGCACACTGAGCCGGCACCGGCGGCATTCACGCTAGTCGGGATTCCCAATCAGACTGAAGAGCGCACGGATTATGCAGTGAAGTTTCCATATGTTTTAGGATTAATTGCCACCCGTTCTCTGGATGAGAAAGTGACAGGACTGATAGACCTTAAAAAACAGAATGAAGCTAGAATTCGTAACGGCATGCAATCCTATGCTGACTTGCTGCGTATAAAATCAGGCGACCAATCAGAAGGTGCAGTCGCAGCCTTTGAGCAGTCTAAACAAGATCTAGGTTATGGCCTACTGCTTAAAAAATATACACCTAATGTAACAGACGCCACCGAGGAGCAGATTAAGCAGGCAACCAAAGATACTATTCCCAATGTATTCACCCTGTTCTGGTCATTCCGTGTGATGGTCGGGCTGGGTCTGCTCATGCTGCTCATCTTTGCAGCCTCCTTTTACTTCACAGCCAAACGTTCAATAGGTCAGCAAAGATGGTTGTTGCGGCTCACGCTATATGCAATACCTGTGCCGTGGATTGCCGCCGAAATGGGATGGATTGTTGCCGAGATGGGCCGCCAGCCATGGACAATTTCAGGCATCCTACCCACGCATCTATCCACTTCATCGTTATCTACCGGAGATCTTTACTTCAGTCTGGCAGGCTTCATCGGCTTTTATACACTCCTGTTGATTGTAGAAATGTACCTGATGTTCAAATATGCCCGGCTGGGACCATCCAGCCTACACACCGGCCGTTACTTTTTTGAAAAGAAACAATCCGACGCGGTTCAGGCATAGGGAGACACACCATGACATTTTTCGATTATGAATCACTAAAACTTATCTGGTGGCTGTTCATAGGGGTCTTGCTTATCGGCTTCGCCATTATGGATGGCTTTGATATGGGCGTTGCTGCATGGCTGCCATTCCTGGGCAAAACAGACGATGAGCGCAGGGTCATCATTAATTCCATCGGCGCCACCTGGGAAGGCAACCAGACCTGGTTAATCACGGCCGGTGGCGCTATTTTCGCGGCATGGCCGCTAGTCTACGCCGCAGCTTTTTCAGGGCTGTATATCGCGTTATTACTGGTTTTATTTGCTTTATTCTTTCGCCCGGTCGGCTTTGATTATCGCAGCAAACTAGCTGATCCACGTTGGCGCAATGGCTGGGACTGGGCATTATTTGCCGGTGGCGCCATACCCGCATTAGTGTTTGGTGTCGCATTTGGCAATCTGCTTATCGGCCTACCCTTTTATTATGACGATACCTTGCGCTCGTTTTACACGGGCAGCTTCTGGGCATTGCTTAATCCGTTCGCATTGCTTTGCGGCGTAGTCAGCCTAACCATGCTGATGATGCACGGCGCTATTTACCTGCAATTACGCACGGATGGCGCAGTGCAAAAGCGCGCACAGAAAGCCGCACTTGTGGCTGGCATTATTTGTGCCGTTACCTTCGCACTTGCCGGCTTATGGATTGCCTTCGGGATTGATGGCTATCGCGTTACCTGGATTCGAAACGGAAACCTTGCCCTTAACCCCTTGGCTAAAACAGTAGAAAAAACAGCGGGTGCTTGGCTAAGCAATTACCAAACTTTCAAATGGATGACATTAGCACCGATTGCCGGGTTTGCGGGCATAGCGCTAGCTTTGTTGAGCGCCCGCTCCCAAAATGAACGGACGGCATTTGCATTTAGCAGCATCGCTATTGCAGGAATAATTTTAACCGCCGGGTTCTCAATGTTCCCGTTCATTATGCCTTCCAGCACGAACCCTGTCAGCAGCTTAACGGTGTGGGATGCCGTATCCAGCCAAAAAACGTTAAGCATCATGTTTGTGATCACCATTATTTTCTTACCGCTGATTCTACTTTACACATCGTGGGTATTTCGAGTGCTGCGAGGGAAAGTGACGGTTCAATCTATTAAAGACAATACACACACGGCATATTGATTGCCGATAATAAGGGAGACTGAAAATGTGGTACTTCGCATGGATTTTAGGTGTTGGGCTTGCGCTCGCTTTTGGCATTATCAATGTCATGTGGCTGGAAGCAGAACAGCCACATGATGATTAATAATTTTTAATGCTGTGGTATTTATGTCACGCCAGAAGAAAGTCAAAAGGCCTGCGCGTAAACACAAGCCCTTGATTTATCTGGTAGGAGATGCGAGGCTCGAACTCGCGACAAACGGATTAAGAGTCCGCTGCTCTACCAACTGAGCTAATCTCCCGATGAAGGCGCAAATTATCAGGATAATGAGGCGCCATGTCAATCTTTCACGGAACATTGTTAAAAGCTTGAGGCAAAAATAAGAAACATGAAAGCTTCAAAAACTAAACTGCAAACCTATCTTTTAACGCCTCTAAATTGAGTTCTTGCAAAATTGCCTCTAGCCGGTTTTGGGCATTTTTACGTGGTTGCCCTGTATATTTAGCAATAATCAATTCATTTTTCATGGAATGCTCCCAACCCACCAACTCAGTCACAGTTACCTGATAACCTGCGGACTCTAACTGCAAGCAGCGCAACACATTGGTGATCTGACTGCCAAACTCACGGGTATGGATAGGATGACGCCAAATTTCACTTAATGGCGTTTTACCAAAACTTTCGTTTTTATGCTGTCTTAATACTTCTGCCACTTCGGCTTGGCAACAGGGTACTAGCACCATATATTTAGCCTGTTTTTTCAGCCCGAACTGAATCGCATCATCTGTAGCGGTATTACAAGCATGCAATGCTGTGACAATATCCACTTTGGCTGGAATGGTATCGGAAGTAATAGATTCTTCCACCGTCAGGTGCTCAAAGCGCATGCGTGAAAAACCCAGTTGCGCGGCCAGAGCCCTTGATCTTTCTACAAGTTCTGCGCGTGTTTCTATACCAATCACTTCACCTGCATCCAGCTGTTTTAACAGCAAATCATACAAAATAAAACCCAGATAAGATTTACCGGCACCATGATCCACCAACACCGGGTTAGGGTTGCTGGCTAACACATCATTGAACAGTGGCTCAATAAAATTCACCAGATGGTACACCTGCTTGAGCTTGCGGCGGCTATCCTGATTGAGCTTGCCATCGCGCGTAAGGATATGCAGCTCTTTGAGCAGTTCTATGGATTGATTAGGTTTTATTTCATGGATATTAGTCATAGTGACATTTTAAGCCAAAAACAAATCAGCCGCAGATATCAAAGTTGATTGCAGATAAAAATTTGAATTGAAGCGCTCAATGCTAAAATAGCGGCCATAGCAATAACCTGAATTTCGTTTCATCATCAAGAGATGACGAGGCGACAAGCCGAAGGCAGTACGTTTAGTACGACAAGGCGCAGGTAACAAAGTCAGAATTGATGAGGAAATGAAATAAATGGCAATTCAATGGTATCCGGGGCACATGACCCAAGCACGCAAAAAAGCCGAAGAGACCATGGAATTCACCGACATGGTAATTGAGGTTCTGGATGCACGCGTGCCTGCTGCCAGCCATAATCCGATGATTGACGAGATGCGCCTGTTCCGCCAGCGCCCGCAGCTTAAAATATTAAACAAGGCAGACCTGGCTGACCCGGCCATTACCCAAGCCTGGCTTAACTATTTCAATGCGCAGCCAAATACCAAAGCAGTGGCACTCTCATGCAAGAAACCCGGTGATGCAAAAAAGATTCCCGCACTGTGCCGCAAGATCACTCCGCATCGCGGCACCCATTTAAAGCCATTACGTATGATGATCATGGGCATTCCCAACGTTGGCAAATCTACCCTGATGAACGCCCTGCTCAACCGCCGCATTGCTAAAGTGGGCGACGAGCCAGCCGTTACCAAAAGCCAGCAGCGCTTTGATATTGACGACACCATGAGCATCACCGACACACCAGGCATGATGTGGCCCAAGATTGCCTACGAATCGGATGGTTACATGCTGGCAGCCAGCCATGCCATTGGCCGCAATGCCGTGATTGATGAAGATGTGGCAACATTTCTGGCCAACAACCTGCTCAAAAGCTACCCTGCGCTGCTCAATACACGCTATAAATTAGACTTGATGAAACTGGATGTCACCAAGATGGACGGCGTCGATTTACTGGAAGCCATTGCCAAACGCCGCTCCTACAAACGTCATGACGGCTTGTGGGATATGGAAAAAACCGCTGTTGCCTTTTTGACTGACTACCGTAGCGGCGCGATTGGCCGCGTTAGCCTGGAATCACCTGGCTCCAGAGCCGAAATGATCGCAAACACCCAACCTGAAAAAACCGATACGTCAGCAAGCGCGTCAGACACTGATAGCGCAACTGACACACAACAATAATCATCCACAATGAATACCATGAACGCGCCTCAACGCGAGGCTGTGAAATATCTTGATGGACCGCTGTTAGTGCTGGCAGGCGCCGGCAGTGGAAAAACCCGCGTTATTACACAAAAAATCAGTTATTTGATTAATGAAGCTGGTTATAGCGCGAAAGAAATCGCCGCCATTACCTTTACCAACAAAGCCGCACTTGAAATGCAGGAACGCGTGGGTAAGCTGATGCAGGGCAAAAACATCAAAGGCCTAACCATCGCCACCTTTCACTCGCTTGGGCTGCAGATGCTGCGCGCCGAGGCAGCGCTGCTTGGTTACAAACCGCAATTTTCTATTCTGGATTCATCCGATAGCTTCAAGATTCTGTCTGACGTACTTGCCACTACTGACAAACAATTATTACGCAAAACACAATGGCAAATTTCCAATTGGAAAAACGCTTTCATCAATCCGGATCAAGCCAAGGCGCAGGCAGATGAAGAGCTCACGCATGCTGCAGCCAAAGTCTATCAAATTTACCAGCAGACGCTTAAAGCATATCAGGCAGTGGATTTTGATGATCTGATCAAACTGCCGGTTGAGTTGTTTGAACAACATGAAGAAGCACTGAATAAATGGCAGCGCAAACTGCAATACCTGCTGATTGACGAATATCAGGATACCAATGCCTGCCAGTACAAACTGGTAAAAATGCTCACCGGCTTGCGTGGTCAATTTACGGCAGTAGGCGATGATGACCAGGCAATTTACGGTTGGCGCGGTGCTGACGTTGAAAACCTGCGCCAACTCACCACAGACTTCAGCAAATTAAAAGTGATTAAACTGGAGCAAAATTACCGCTCTACCGTACGTATTTTGCGCGCGGCTAACCAAGTCATTAGTAACAATCCCAAATTATTTGAGAAAAAACTGTGGAGCGAGCTAGGCACAGGTGACTTGATTCAGGTCACCGCTGCAATGAGTGAAGAACATGAGGCCGAGAGCGTGGTCATGAAGCTGCAAGCACACAAGTTTGAAAACCGTACCTATTATAAGGATTACGCCATCCTCTACCGCGGCAACCACCAGGCGCGCATTCTTGAGCAGCATTTACGCAACCAAAAAATCCCCTATACCGTGTCAGGCGGACAGTCTTTTTTTGATAAGGCCGAAATTAAGGATCTGGTCAGTTATTTGCGCTTAGTCGCTAATGAAGACGACGATCCTGCATTTATCCGCGCCGCGACAACGCCCAAAAAAGGCATAGGCAACACTACGCTGGAGCGCTTGGGTGAATATGCCAGCGCACATAAAATTTCGTTGTTTGCTGCTGCGTTTGAAGGCGGTTTCCAAAATGAAATCGGTAATAAACAGTTAGAAGACTTACTCAATTTTTGCCAGTACATCAATAAGATACAAGATAGAGCCGTGCGCGACCCGGCGGGCGACGTGCTGAATGATTTACTGGCAACGATACAATATGAAGCGTATTTGTACGATTCAGAAGAATCTCGCGCGGCTGAAGTAAAATGGTCTAACGTACTCGATTTCATCGGCTGGCTCACCAAAAAAGGTGAACCCAACACCGAATACGGTAATGAGGCAGAGGGTAAAAACCTGCTGGAACTGACACAAATGGTATCTCTCATGAGCATGCTGGAAGGCCGTGAAAACGGCGAACCGGACGCAGTGAAGCTATCCACGTTACATGCAGCCAAAGGCTTGGAGTTTGGGCACGTGTTTCTTATTGGTGTAGAAGAAGGTATATTGCCACATCGTGAAAGCGTGGACAATGACAAGATTGAAGAGGAACGGCGCCTCATGTACGTTGGCATCACCCGTGCACAAAAATCGCTTAACATCTCATGGTGTAAAAAGCGTAAACGCGCCGGTGAAATGGAAATGTGCGAACCCAGCCGTTTTATTGGCGAGATTCCTAAAGATGACGTGCGTCACTTTGGCAATCCGTTTAATAAAGACCCGGAAGCCAGCAAGGATTTTGGTAAGTCTAAAATGGCAAACATCAGGGCGATGCTGGAATTAAATAAATAATTACCTTTATCTTGAGTGCGATTAAATTACAATAAACCGTGAGTTCGCTAACAAAAAAACCTCATCATAAACATCATTATTCCCTGCGTAAGCTCGGACCAGGCCTGATTACGGGCGCTGCAGACGATGACCCCAGCGGTATCGCCACTTATTCACAAGCAGGCGCGCAGTTTGGTCCCAATCTATTATGGACAATGGTGCTCTTGTATCCGTTGATGGCGGGCATTCAGATTGTCAGCGCTAGAATTGGAATGGTTACAGGCAAAGGTCTGGCCGAGAATATACGGGATATGTTTCCACGCTGGTTATGTTTAAGCGTTGTATTTCTTTTACTTATTGCAAATACCATTAATATCGCTGCCGATATAGCCGCCATGGGTGCAGCATTACGCCTGGTTATTGGCGGCGGCGAACATGGCCATGCAATCATATTTGCAGTATCTTCGCTGTTGCTGCAAGTATTTATCCCTTACAGACGCTATGTACACGTACTGAAATGGCTCACGCTTTCTCTGCTATCCTATGTAGCAGTAGTTTTCATGGTACAGGTACCCTGGCCCGAAGTCTTGCTCAGAACAATATGGCCGCACATTACACCGAATGCTGAATACGCCACCATTGTCGTCGCCCTATTCGGTACCACCATCAGTCCATACCTGTTTTTTTGGCAGGCCTCGCAGGAAGTCGAGGACATTCATGTCAATAATGGCCATACGTCTCTCTTACAAGCTCCTCAAAATGCACGTCGTGAATTTCGCCGCATGAGATTTGATACCTACATTGGTATGGGTTTTTCTAACTTGGTAGCTTTTTTTATTATTTTAAGTACAGCGATGACGCTCAATGTTGCAGGCGTTACAAATATTCAAACTTCAGCCCAGGCAGCCGAAGCACTTAGGCCGTTAGCAGGGGAAGTCACTTTTCTTTTATTCAGCCTGGGCATTATTGGCACTGGCATGCTGGCTGTACCTGTACTAGCCGGCTCTGCCGCTTATGCCGTAGCCGAATGCTTCCACTGGCCAGAGGGCCTTGATCAAAAAGCACAAGCAGCAAAAAGATTCTACGGCATCATTGCCCTTGCCACACTAGGTGGTGTAGTTCTGGACTTTACGTCTATAGACCCGGTACAAGCGCTGATCTGGAGCGCAGTGATCAATGGTGTAATTGCCATCCCGATTATGGCTGTGATGATGATAATGGCATCTAAACCTGAAATCATGGGTGCCTTTGTCATCAAGAAAAAACTTCGCATACTTGGCTGGACAGCAACCGCCCTTATGCTTATTACCGTAATTACCATGTTTGTATTCTGGTAGATTTAAATCAACTTTTAAGAAATTACCCTATGCCCTACATTACCCTGGATAACGCATCACTCGCTTTCGGACACCACGCCCTGCTCGACCACGCATCATTTCAACTGGATGAAGGTGAGCGCGTTGGCCTGATCGGGCGCAACGGTGCGGGAAAATCCAGCCTGCTTAAAGTGATTGCAGGCACAGCAAAACTAGACGACGGTACGGTATGGCGCGCACCAGGGGTACGTATCGTGTATGTACCGCAAGAGCCTGAATTAGACGCCACACACACGGTATTTGAAGCCGTTGCCGAAGGCTTGGGCTCACTGCAACAAACGATAATTGATTATCATCAAGTTACGCATGACATGGGTCAGCCGGACGCAGACATCGACGCTCTCATGGCGCGCATGCAAATATTGCAACATGACCTGGATGCACAAAACGGCTGGGTAGCGCAATCACGCGTTGAAGCGGTATTAAGCCGATTGAATCTGGATGCGAATGCCTTGATCAGCACACTATCCGGGGGCTGGCGCAAGCGTGTGGCATTGGGTCGCGCGCTGGTGGCGGAACCCGAGGTGCTGCTGCTGGATGAACCGACCAACCATCTGGATCTAAGCGCAATACAATGGCTGGAAGAGCTGCTGCTCACGTTTAATGGCAGCGTGCTGTTTATTACACATGACAGACGTTTTTTAGACCGGCTGGCTACGCGCATTACCGAACTGGACCGCGGCAAACTGACTGATTTTATTGGTAACTTCACCCAATACCAGGCTAAAAAGGAAGAATTGCTGGCCGTTGAAGAAACGCATGCCGCCAAATTTGACAAGTTCCTGGCGCAGGAAGAAGTATGGATACGACAAGGTATCAAAGCCCGCCGCACCCGCAACGAAGGCCGTGTACGGCGTCTGGAAGCCTTGCGTCTTGAACGTGCGGCCCGCCGTGAGCGCCAGGGTAATGTAAAACTCAATGTCGATGCCGGTGAGCGCAGCGGCAAACTGATTGCAGAACTGGAAAACGTAAGCAAAGCCTATGGAGACAAGGTGCTGATCAAAAACTTCAGCACACGTATTTTACGTGGCGACAAAATCGGGTTACTTGGTCCTAACGGCGTGGGCAAAACTACCCTGCTCAAACTGATTCTGGGCGAAATTGAGCCGGACAGCGGCCACATCGAGCGTGGCAGCAAGCAAAGCGTGGCATATTTTGACCAGATGCGTGAGCAATTGGACGAGGAAGCCACCCTGGCGGACACCATTAGCCCAGGCTCTGACTTTGTTGAAATCGGCAACGAGCGCAAACACGTCATCAGCTATCTGGAAGACTTTTTATTCCCGCCGCAACGTTCACGCTCCCCTGTAAAATCACTTTCAGGCGGTGAGCGAAATCGCTTGCTGTTAGCACGGTTATTCGCGCGGCCAGCCAATATATTGGTATTGGATGAACCAACCAATGACCTGGATATCGACACTCTGGAACTATTAGAAAACCTGCTGCAGGACTTTAACGGTACGCTATTCTTAGTGAGCCATGACCGTGCCTTTCTGGAAAACACCGTAACACAAGTGATCGCATTCGAGGGCAATGGCCAGCTTACTGAATTCGGCGGAGGCTACGATGACTGGCAACGCTACACGCAAAAACGTCTGGAAGACCAAAAAGCCGCAGAAAGCGCACAATTGGCAAAAACTAAACAGCCCGCCGTTTCAGCTAGCAACGCAGCGCCAAAATCTACGTCTTCAAAACTTGGCTTTAAAGAGCAAAAAGAACTGGAAAGCCTTCCGTTAGCTGTTGAAAAACTTGAGGCAGAACAAGCTGGTATCAATGACGAGCTGGCAAAACCTGAAACCTACGCAAACGCCGAGTTAGTAAAAACATTACAAACGCGTTTAGGTGAAATTGAAACAGAAATTGAAACCAAGCTAATGCGCTGGGATGAATTAGAGAAAAAAATGTAACCAAACGGCTTATATAGTCCCCCTTCTTGTCTTATCAAGGTTTCGCTGCGTATAATCAGACCTAAAGGGGGAAT
>Ga0255338_1006007_pt1 | contig 10665 bp, 10 predicted proteins | sample MeOH1_35cm_T4_19_FD_203715 | JGI IMG/M metagenome (GOLD analysis project Ga0255338, IMG submission 203715) | Sandy soil microbial communities from University of British Columbia, Vancouver, Canada - MeOH1_35cm_T4_195 | ecosystem: Engineered > Artificial ecosystem > Sand microcosm > Unclassified ... | reverse complement strand
CCGAGCGGATTGCCCATGCCGCCCAGCATGGCGGCGGCAATGCCCTTGAGCGCCAGCAGGGTGCCGGCATCATAGCTCGTGAATGTGATCGGCGTCGCCAAGATGCCGCCGACGGCGCCGATGGCGGCGGAGACGGCGAACGAAAGTGCAACCACCGCGCCGGTGTTGATGCCGACAAGCTTCGCCGCCAGGCGATTGGCGGCGGTGGCGAGGATCGCCTTGCCCATCAGCGTCATGGTGACGAAGACCCACAGCGCCAGCACGATCAATCCGGCGCCGATCAGCACGATGATGCTTTGCGGCAGCAGCGCCGCGCCGCCGACGTTCCAGGGCTCGTTGCCGGCAAACGGCGTGAGCGAATGGTAATTCTTGTCGAACATGATGCTGGCGACGCCGCGCAAGAGGATCGAGGCGCCGATGGTGATGATGATCAGGCTGACGGCGGAGGCGCCGCGCGCCGGCGCGATGGCAAACCAATAAAGTGTGAAGCCGACCGCGACCGATACCACGACGGCGAGCAGCGCAGCCAAGGGTAGCGGCACGCCGGCCGCCACGGCGAAGACAGTGACCATGCCGCCCAGCATGACGAACTCGCCCTGGGCGAAATTCAGGACGTCGGAAGCGTTATAGATCAGCGTGAATCCGAGTGCGACCAGGGCGTAGATCGCGCCGACGGTCAGGCCGGAGAAGAGGAATTGCAGGAACTCGGACATTATCTGTCTCGACCGAGCGGAAAGAGCGGAGCCCTCATCCTTCGAGACGGCCGCTGCGCGGCCTCCTCAGGATGAGGGAGGGAGCAAGTCCCGCCTCATGGTGAGGAGCGTCGCGCGGCGACGCGTCTCGAACCATGAGGCGGATGCACGCAGGCTCAGCTTCCGCTGTTCATCAGCGTCCAGTCGCCGTTCTTGATCTCGAGCATGCGGAACGCCGTGAGATCGAGGCCGAGGTGGTCGGTCGCCGACATGTTGACCACGCCGCCGGTGCCCATGAAGTTCTTGGTCTTCTCGATCTCGTCGCGCACCTTGGCCTTGTCGGCGCTCTTGGCGCGCTTCATCGCCTCGACCAGGATCATCAGGCCGTCGTAAGCATGACCGCCGAAGGTCGAGACCGGCTGATTGGTCTTGGCTTCGTAGGTCTTCTTGTAGTCGACCACGACCTTTTTCTGCGGGTCGTTGTCGGGCAGCTTGTCGGCGACGAGCAGGGCGGCCGCCGGCAGGCGCACGCCGTTGGCGGCGTCGCCCGCGAGCGAGATGTACTGCTTGGAGCCGACGCCGTGGCTCTCATAGAGCGGCACCTTGATGTCGAGCTGCTTGTAGTTGCGCGTCACGATCGCCGGGCCCTGGCCGAAGCCGGGATTGACCACGGCCTGGATGCCGGCCGTGCCTTTGATCTTGGTGAGCTGCGGCGTCATGTCGGTGTCGCCAGGGCCGTAGCTCTCGTCGGCCAGCACGTCGATGCCGTACTTCTTGGTGACGGTCATGCACTGCCCGCGCATCGATGAGCCGAAGGCGTCCTTGCCCGAGATCATGCCGATCTTGGTCAGTCCGCGCTTCTTCAGGTCCTCGAAGATCTTCTCGCAGGCCATCAGGTCGGTGTGCGGGGTCTTGAAGATCCACTTCTTCACCGGCGACACGGCCTGAACCGCGCCTGCGAAGTTGATGAAGGGTACCTGCGCATCTTCGGCGAGGGGGATCAGCGCCATGGTGGTCGCGGTGGTCGAGCCGGCGAGCAGCGCGTCGACGCCATCCTGCTCGAGGGCGCGCGTGCCGAAGGTGCGCGCCTGGTTCGGATCGCCGCCGTCGTCATAGACGAACAGCTTGATCTGCTGGCCGTTGATGCCGCCCTTGGCGTTGATGTCGGCGACGTACATCTCGATCGTCTTCTTCTCCGGATCGCCGAGGAAGGAGGCGGGACCGGTGACCGACAGGATCGCGCCGATCTTGATGTCGGCATGGGCGGCACCCGCCACGGCCAAAAACGCAGCCGTCGCGAGCAATCGAGACAGTGTCTTTCGCAAGTTCATGGTTATCCTCCCGTGGATAGTATTGTGACCGTCTTGTTGCGGTCGATTAAGCCGCCCGCTGGCGGCGGAAGCTGGCGATGCGGAAGCGATTGGCGACGAAAGCCGCATCGGTCAGGCAGGCATTGCCGGCGGGATTGGCGCCGGTGACGTGATAGTCCGAGAACGCGGCCGACTGGTTGACGTAGATGCCGCCGGTGAGATTGACCGAGAGAGCGACGCCGGAACGGGCGAAGGCGTCGGCGGCCTGGTCGATCACCGTGTCGTTTGTGGAATAGAGCGAAGCGGTGATGGCGCCCTTGCGCTTGGTCGATTCCGCCGCGCGGGCGATCGACTCGGCCGTATTGGCTGTCTTCACAACGAAGCTGATCGGCCCGAAACGCTCCTCGCCCCAGGCGGCCTCGTCGGCGACGTCGATGGCGAGCACCAGGGGGCTGGCGGTGCGGGCCTTATCGAAGCCGGTCACCGGTACGGCCGCAGAGTCGCGCACGACGCGGCCGAGCTTGCGCGACGCGGCAACGCGCGCGACGGTCGCTTCGTTCTGCACGGCGCCGAGAATGCCAGCCGCGCGTTCGGGCTCGCCAAGCAGCTTGTCGATGGCGGTAGCGATGCCGGCAGCCACCTCGTCATAGCTCTTGTGGCCGTCGTTGGTCTCGATGCCGGAAGCCGGCACGAAGATGTTCTGCGGTGCGGTGCACATCTGCCCCGAATACAGCGACAGCGAAAAGGCGATGTTGCCGCACATGCCACGGAAGTCGCCGGTCGAGTCGATGACGATCGGGTTGATGCCGGCTTCTTCGGTGAAGACGAGATCGGTCGCCGCGTTCTCACGCACCCAGGCGCCGAAGGTGGGACCGCCGGTGAAGTCGATCATTGCGACGTTCGCGTTAGTGACGAAGTCCTTGGTTGTCGGAGCCTCGGCGTCGTCGGCCGCAAGCAGCACGACGTTGGGATCGAAGCCTGATTCCTTGAGCACGTCGCGTGCGATCCTGATGGTGATGGCGAGCGGCAGGATGGCGCCCGGATGCGGCTTGACGATTGCCGTGTTGCCGGTGGCCAAGCTCGCGAACAGCGCCGGATAGCTGTTCCAGGTGGGGAAGGTGGCGCAACCGATGATCAGCGACACGCCGCGCGGGATGACGCGCCACACCTTGTCGAGCACGATCGGCTCGCCTTTGCCCTGCGGCTTCGACCATTCCGCCGTGCCCGGCACACGCGTCATCTCGTCATAGGCATAGGCGATCGCTTCCAGCGCGCGGTCCTGCGCGTGCGGGCCGCCGGCCTGGAAGGCCATCATGAAGGCCTGGCCGGTGGTGTGCATGACCGCGTTCGCCATCAGGAAGCTCTGGCGGTTGATGCGCTGCACGATCTCCAGGCACACGCCCACGCGATCCTCGATTCGTGCGGCGGCCCATGAGCTGCCTGCCTTGCGCGAGGCCTCGATCAGCGTATTTGCCGAAGCCGTCGGATAGGTGATGCCGAGCGCGATGCCATAGGGCGAGGCTTCCTTGCCGGCGCGCTTCTCGCTCGGCTGGTCGAGGTCGAACGGCTTGCCGAGCATCGCCTTGAACGCTGCTTCGCCGTCGGCCTTGGCGGTCTCGCCGTAGATCTTGCCGCTCGCGGCTTCCGGGAACGCGCTCCAATAGGTGCGGGTGCGGCAGGCATTCACGGCGCGCTCGAGCAGCGCGCGGTGCGCTTCGAAGAAACTCATCTAACGTACCTCCCGGCTTCCTCCGGCGTCCCGCGTTTCATCGTGGCCGCGTTGACACCCTATCTTGACTGCCATATTAATTAGCCGACCGGCCGGTCAGTCAAGTATTATATAATTCGATCACGGCGCCCGCTTCCCCGTCGGGGAAATGAGAAGCACCGGATCGAGGAGGAAACGAGAATGGACGAGACACCTGTCCTCGTCGACCAGCGCTCAGGCTTCTGGGCGCTCACGCTCAACCGCCCGCAGCGGCTGAATTCCTTCACCGAGGCGATGCACGCCGCGCTGATGAAAGCGCTGGACGATGCGCAAGCGCAAGGCTGTCGCGCGCTGCTCATCACCGGCGCGGGGCGCGGGTTTTGCGCGGGGCAAGACTTGAGCGACACGCTCGCCAAGGGCGATCTCGGCGACACGATCGACCGTTATTACAATCCCTTGCTGCGGAAATTGCGCGCGTTGCCGTTCCCAACCGTCGCCGCCGTCAACGGTGTTGCCGCCGGCGCCGGCGCCAACATCGCCTTCGCCTGCGACATCGTGCTCGCCGCCAGGAGCGCCAATTTCATCCAGGCCTTCGCCAAGATCGGCCTGGTGCCGGACTGCGGCGGCACCTGGATACTGCCGCGCCTTGCCGGCAGCGCCCGCGCGCGCGGGCTGGCGTTGCTGGCCGAGCCTTTGTCCGCCGAGAAGGCCGAGAACTGGGGTCTGATCTGGAAGGCGGTCGACGACGACAAGCTGATGAGCGAGGCCGAGAAGGTTTGCGCTCAGTTCGCCAGCGGTCCCACTTACGGCCTTTCGCAGATCAAGCGTGCGCTCGACGCGGCCGAGACCAACGACTTCTCGACGCAGCTCGATCTGGAGCGCGATTTGCAGCGCGCGGCGGGTGCCTCGCCTGATTACGCCGAAGGCGTGAAGGCCTTCATGGAAAAACGCGCGCCGGCGTTCACCGGCCGTGGGAACTGACATGAACGCCGAACAACTTGCCAAAGCCTGCGCCGATGCGATGTGGGCGGAAGATCAAGCCAGCCGCGGGCTTGGCATGGAATTGATCTCGGTCGGCCCCGGCCACGCCGAGCTCGCCATGACCGTCACCGACCGCATGGTCAACGGCCACAAGATCTGCCACGGCGGCTTCATCTTCACGCTCGCCGATTCAACCTTCGCCTTCGCCTGCAACACCTATAACCAGCGCACGGTGGCGCAGCAGTGCGCGGTGACTTTCATCACCGCCGGCAAGCTCGGCGACCGCCTGACCGCGCGCGGCGTCGAGGTCAATCGGCGCGGCCGCTCCGGCATCTACGACATCACCGTCACGCGCCAGGATGGCACGGTGATCGCGGAATTCCGCGGCCACTCGCGCACCATTGAAGGCGAACTCGTTCCGAATCTCGACAAGAGCGGCCAAGCCGTCACCAAAAGCTGATCTGGGAGGACAGCATGCTCGACAAATCGTCCTATCAGCCCTACGGCCTCGAGCCGATCGAACGCGCTTCGCGCGATCAGATCGCCGCGGTGCAGACCGAGCGCCTGAAATGGTCGCTCAAGCACGCCTATGACAACGTCGCCGCCTATAAGCAGAAGTTCGACGCGGCCGGTGTGCATCCGGACGACTTCAAGCGGCTGGAGGATCTCGCCAAGTTTCCCTTCACGACCAAGCAGGACCTGCGCGCCAATTATCCCTTCGGCATGTTTGCCGTGCCGCAGGAGAAGATCGCGCGCATCCACGCCTCGTCCGGCACCACCGGCAAGCCGACGGTCGTCGGCTATACGCTCAAGGACATCGACACCTGGTCGACGGTGATGGCGCGCTCGATCCGCGCTTCCGGCGGCCGGCCGGGCATGAAGGTGCACATCTCCTACGGCTACGGTTTGTTCACCGGCGGCTTAGGCGCGCATTACGGCGCGGAGAAGCTCGGCTGTGCGGTGATCCCGGTGTCGGCGGGCATGACGGAGCGGCAGGTCCAGCTCATCTGCGATTTCGAGCCGGACATCATCATGGTGACGCCGTCTTACATGCTGGCGATCCTCGACGAATTCCGCGCCAAGAATATCGACGCGCGCAAGTCCTCGCTGCAGATCGGCATCTTCGGCGCCGAGCCGTGGACCAATTCCATGCGCGGCGAGATCGAGGAAGCCTTCGACATGGACGCCGTCGACATCTACGGCCTGTCGGAGGTGATGGGGCCGGGCGTCGCCAACGAATGCGTCGAGACCAAGGACGGTCTGCATATCTGGGAGGACCATTTCTACCCGGAAGTGATCGATCCCGAGACCGGCAAGGTGCTGCCGGACGGCGAGCAGGGCGAACTGGTGTTCACCTCGCTCAGCAAGGAAGCGATGCCGATCATCCGCTATCGCACGCGGGATCTGACCCGGCTGCTGCCGGGGACCGCCCGCAGCATGCGGCGCATGCAGAAGGTCACCGGCCGCTCCGATGACATGATGATCGTGCGCGGGGTCAACGTGTTCCCGACGCAGATCGAGGAGCAATTGCTCCGCTGCGACGGGCTGGCGCCGCATTTCTACATCGAGCTCTACCGCGAGCACCGGCTCGACAGCGTGCGGGTGCATGTCGAGGCGCGGGCCGAGCACGCGGATGAGGCCTCGCGCGCGGCGCAGGCGGCGTTGCTGAGGGCGCACGTCCGCAGCGTGGTCGGCATCGGTGTCGAGGTCGAGGTCGCCGATCCCGGCGGCATCGAGCGCTCGATGGGCAAGGCCAAGCGCGTCGTCGACAAGCGGCCGAAAGAATAGGAACGAGGATGGCGCGCCCGAGATCTGCGGATTACGACGACAAGCGGCAGGCGATCCTCGCCCATTCGGCCGAGGTCTTCGCCAAGCACGGCTATGATCGCGCCTCTATGGCCGAGGTGGCGCAGGCCTGCGGCGTGTCGAAGGCGTTGCTCTATCACTACTACGTCAACAAGGCGGAGCTGTTGTTCGACATCCTGCACGCGCATTTGCAGGAGCTGGTCGACGCGGTGCAGGCCGTCGACAAGACGCTGCCGCCGCGCGAGCGCCTGCGCGCGCTGATCGGCGCCTTGCTCGAGGCCTATCGCGACGCCGACAACGAGCACAAGATCCAGCTCAACGAGCTCGGCAAGTTGCCGCCGAAGCGGCAGAAGGTCTTGACCGACATGGAGCGCGAGTTGGTGCGCGTGTTCGCGGACGCGATCGCCGCGGTGAATCCATCATTGAGCGGCGATAATGCGCTTCTGAAGCCGGTGACCATGTCGCTGTTCGGCATGATCAACTGGCACTACATGTGGTTCCGCGAGGGCAAGGCGCTCACGCGCGAGGATTATGCCGATCTCGTGACCACGCTGCTGGTCGAAGGCGCGGCGGCCCTCACTCAGGCGCCGGTGAAGGCGAAGCGCGCGGCGCGCGCTTAGACCTGGTCGTAATCCAGCGCCACCTTGGGCGTGACCGGATGCGACTGGCAGGTGAGCACGTAGCCGGCTTCCAGCTCCCACGGCTCCAGCGAATAGTTGGTGTCCATGCGGACTTCGCCCGCAGTCACTTTGGCGCGGCAAGTGCAGCACATGCCGCCGCGGCACGAATAGGGCATCTCCAGCCCGGCGCGCAGGCCGGCGTCGATGATGGTCTCGCCGCCGCGCACCGGGATGCTGTGGTGCGTGCCGTTGAGCACAATGTCGACATTGGCTTCCTGCGCGTCCGCGGCGGTGTAGGCGGCGCGCGTCGCGACCGGCGAGCCGTCGGCCGAGAAGTACTCGACGTGGACGCGCTCAGTCGGCACGCCGGCGCGCGTGAGCGCCGCCTTGCCGTCCTCGATCAGGCCGCCGGGCCCGCAGAGGAAAGCATGGTCGATGCCGCCCTGCGGCAGAGTATGCAACAGGGCGTCGAGCTTGCCGCCGTCGATGCGACCGTCGAGCAGGGCGATCTCCTGGCGTTCGCGGGACAAGACATGATGCACCGTGAAGCGCCCCATGAAGCGGTCCTTCACGTCTTCCAGTGCCTCGCGGAAGATGATGCTCTGGGTGGTGCGGTTGCCGTAGATGAGGACGACGCGGCTTTTCGGTTCGTGGGTCAATACCGTGCGCAGAATGGACATCACCGGCGTGATGCCGGAGCCGGCGACGATCGCCACATAGGTGCGCGCGGCACTGGGGTCGAGCGCCACGCCGAAACGGCCCTGCGGCGTCATCACGTCGATCTCGTCGCCCTTCTTGATCGCCTCGTTGGCGAGCGTCGAGAACAGGCCGCCGTCAACCTTCTTCACCGCGACCCGCAGTTCGCCGTCGTCGGGCGCCACACAGATCGAATAGGAGCGGCGCACTTCCGCGCCGTTGACTGTCGTGCGCAGCGTGAGGTGTTGGCCCGGACTGAAGCGATAGGCCTCGTTTAGTTCGCGCGGCACGGCAAAGGCGATCGACACCGCCTCCGGCGTCTCGCGCCGCACGTCCGCAATCTTCAGCCGGTGGAATTCGATGGCCATGATGCCCTCAGATGCACTTAAAATAATCGAACGGCTCGCTGCACGCCTTGCAGCGCCATAGCGCCTTGCAGGCGGTCGAGCCGAACTCGGAGATGCGCGTGGTGTCGGTCGCGCCGCAATGCGGGCAAGCGACTTTTTCCTCGCCGAACAGCGCGCGGCGGCCGGCCTTCGCCGCCGGAGGTGCTATGCCGTAGTCGCGCAGCTTGGTCTTGCCTGCCTCTGTCATCCAGTCGGTGGTCCAGGCCGGCGACAGCACGGTGGTCACCTTCGGCTTGGCGAAACCGGCCTTCTCCAACGCCACCTCGATCTCGACCGCGATCATGTTCATCGCCGGACAGCCGGAATAGGTCGGTGTGATCACCGCTTCCACCACGCCGTTGTCGACACGCACATCTCGCAGCACGCCGAGATCGGCAATGCTCAGCACGGGGATTTCGGGATCGCACACCGTCGCCGCCGCGGCCCAGGCCCGCTCGCGCAGATCATCCTTGACGGCGGCGGTAGCCATCGCGCTCACCAGGTGGCGCCGGGATAGGCGCGCTGCAGGAACTGCAATTCAGAGAGGATGTGGCCGAGATGTTCGCTATGTCGCCCCGTGCGGCCGCCCGACTGCATATAGCCGTCGCGCGGGCGGGTCAGGGTCGCGTCCGCCAGCACCTCGTCGACGGTCTTGTCCCAGGTGGCGCGCAACGCTGTTGGATCGGCGGCGACGCCGGCCTCGATCAGCGCGCGCTCGACCGGGTCGACCTCGAACAACTCGCCGACATAGGGCCACAGCTCGTCGAGCGCATTCTGCGTGCGGGTGTGACTTTCCTCAGTGCCGTCGCCGAGGCGGATCGTCCATTCGGCGGCATGGCGCAGGTGATAGGCCATCTCCTTCGCCGCCTTGGCGGCGATGGCGGCGAGCATCTCGTCCTTTGAGCGCGTCAGCGCCTCGAAATGCGGATAGGCGAAGGCGGCGTAAAGCAACTGCCGCACCATCGTGTTGGCGAAATCGCCGTTCGGCTGCTCGACCAGCAGCAGGTTACGGTAATCGCCGGCGTCGCGCAGATAGGCGAGCGCGTCTTCGTCGCGGCCCTTGCCTTCGATCTGGCCGGCATAAGTGTAGAGCGCGCGCGATTGGCCGATCAGATCGAGGCCCATATTGCCGAAGGCCAGATCCTCCTCGATCACCGGCGAATGGCCGACCCATTCGGACAGCCGATGGCCGAGGATTAGCGCCGTGTCGGCGAGCCGCAGCGTGTACTGGAACAGCGGGGTGTCCGTCATGGTCACATATGCCCGACTTCGTCGGGGATCTCGTAGAAGGTCGGATGCCGGTAGATCTTCGTCGCGGTGGGCTCGAACATCATGTCCTTATCGGCCGGGTCGGACGCGGTGATCGCGTTCGACGGCACCACCCACACCGACAGGCCTTCGCCGCGCCGCGTATAGGTGTCGCGCGCCGCATGCAGCGCCATCGTGGCATCGACCGCATGCACGCTGCCGACATGGCGATGCGCCAGCCCGTTGCGCGTTCGGATGAAAACTTCCCACAGCGGCCAGTTCTTGTCGCTCATCGTTGTGTCTCCTTATTCGGCTGCGACTTGCATCGCGGCCTGGGCACGCTCAAGCCGTTTCTTGCCGTAAGCAGTGGCCGCTTCGCGCACCCAGGCATTGGTGTCGTGCTTGGCGTGCATCTGTTTCATGCGCTGGCGATTGCAGGGTCCGTCGCCGGCGATCACGCGCTTGAATTCGGTCCAATCGATCTCGCCGTAATCCCAGTGCTGCGTCTTCTCGTTGAACGTCAGTGCCGGGTCGGGGAAGGTCAGCCCAAGGAAATGCCCCTGCGGTACGGTCGCGTCGACAAACTTCTGCCGCAACTCGTCATTGGTGAAGCGTTTGATCTTCCAACGCATGGCGGTTTCGGTGTGCTGGCTGTCCTTGTCGGGCGGGCCGAACATCATCAGCACCGGCCACCACCAACGGTTCAGCGCTTCCTGCGCCATCGCCTTCTGCTCAGCTGTGCCGCGGCAGAGCGCGAGCATGATCTCGTAGCCCTGGCGCTGGTGGAAGCTTTCTTCCTTGCAGACGCGGATCATCGCGCGCGCGTAGGGACCGTAGCTGCAGCGGCAGAGCGGGATCTGGTTCATGATCGCCGCGCCGTCGACCAGCCAGCCGATGATGCCGATGTCGGCCCAGGACAGCGTCGGGTAATTGAAGATGGAGGAATACTTGGCTTTGCCCGAGAGCAATTCGTCTTCCAGGTCCTCGCGCGCGGCCCCTAACGTCTCGGCGGCGGCGTAGAGATAGGCGCCGTGGCCGCCTTCGTCCTGTACCTTGGCGAGCAGGGCGGCTTTGCGCTTGAGCGACGGCGCGCGTGTGATCCAGTTGCCCTCCGGCAGCATACCGACGATCTCGGAATGCGCGTGCTGGCTGATCTGTCTGATCAAGGTGCGCCGGTACTGCTCCGGCATCCAGTCGTTCGGCTCGACCTTTTGCTCG
>Ga0255338_1006006_pt1 | contig 10667 bp, 10 predicted proteins | sample MeOH1_35cm_T4_19_FD_203715 | JGI IMG/M metagenome (GOLD analysis project Ga0255338, IMG submission 203715) | Sandy soil microbial communities from University of British Columbia, Vancouver, Canada - MeOH1_35cm_T4_195 | ecosystem: Engineered > Artificial ecosystem > Sand microcosm > Unclassified ... | reverse complement strand
AATCACATCGAATTCAGGAGAATTCATTCCGCGCCTCTCAGACTGCGGGAAGCTTTATCCCCGGCCCCGCTTCGCGGTCAAAGGATTTGAAGGCTCCTTTGGAACATGGTCGGGTCAGTCTCGGGATTCTGTTTCACGTGAAACATTATTTGCCGATGCAAAAATCCCTGAACACAATATCTAGCAAATCCTCAACATCGACCCGTCCGGTGATCCGGCCCAGCGACCGCGTCGCCAAACGCAGATCTTCGGCCACCAGTTCCGTCGCGCGTTCTGACCGAAGCGCCGCCAACGCCCGTTCCAGTCCTTCGAGGCAGGCCAGAAGTCCCTCGCGGTGACGGGCCCTCGTAATCGCCGGCGTCTCGGCAATCCCGGCCTTTGCCGCGACGAGTTTGGTCACCGCCTCTTCCAGCGCGTCGAGCCCCTCACCCGTCGCCGCCGAAACCGGGATGGCTTCGGGTAAATATGTCGGCCCGAGATCGGCTTTGTTAAGGACGCGAAGGTCCCCCTCCCGCGCGAGATCAAAGCCGCCTTCGACCCCACCATCGGGGCGAAGTGCGGCGACGACGATCCGCAGGTCCGCCGCCTCCGCCCGGGCGAGCGCCCGCCTCACCCCCTCCTGCTCGACGGCATTGACGGCGTCGCGGAGACCGGCCGTGTCGGCCAGCGTCACCGGCACCCCGCCAAGATCGAGCCGGACTTCTAGAACATCGCGCGTCGTCCCCGCTTCGTCGGAGACGATGGCCGCCTCGCGCCTGGCCAGACGATTGAGAAGGCTTGATTTGCCGACATTGGGCGGACCGATGATCGCCACCTCGACGCCATCGCGAAGCCTTTCGCCCCGCCGCCCGTCATCGAGATGGGTCCGGATCTCGTCCGCCAGCCGCGTGATTTCAGGGGCGAGTTTTCTCGTCAGGTCGCCGGGAATTTCCTCCTCGGGGAAATCGATCTCGGCCTCGGCATAGGCAAGAACGCGAAGAAGCCGCCCGCGCCACCCCTCGTAAATCTGGCCAAGCGCGCCATCCATCTGACGAAGCGCCTGAATGCGCTGTGCCGCCGTCTCCGCCTCGATGAGATCGGCGAGGCCTTCGACCTCGGTGAGATCCAGTTTCCCGTTTTCAAAAGCGCGGCGCGTGAACTCCCCCGCCGTCGCCACCCGAAGGGCCGACATACGCCCCAGCGCGGCCAGCACCCCGTCGACCACGGCGCGACCGCCATGAACGTGAAACTCGGCGACATCCTCACCGGTGAAGCTCGCCGGTCCCTCGAACCAGAGGATCAGCGCCCGATCAAGAATGCTCGCGTCATGCGGATCACGAAGCGTCCGCAGAACAGCCTCGCGCGGACGCCCCGGCCCTTCGCCCGTCAGCGCCCGGACGGCATCCGCCGAGGCGGGTCCGGAGACGCGTATGACCGCCACCCCGGCGCGGCCCGCGGCGCTCGACAAGGCGTAAATCGTTTCCAATCCGAGTCGATCCTGAAAATGCGCCGGGCGTCCTGGCGCCCGGAAGTCTTCGATTAAACCCGCGCCCCTTTTAATCGGGTTTGCGCGTGTTCGTCTTCTTGCCGTTGCCGGTTCCGGTCGCCGTCCTCGCCATGCTCCAGAGCAGGTTCTGGAATTGCTCGAGGCCTTGCGCGCCCACCGGCATGATGGTCTTCACCAGCGTTTCCGGGTCCATATAGGACATGTTTTGCGCCATCTGCTTTTCGAGCTGGGCCAGAAGCCGCTGCTGCATCGGTTCGAGATCGGGCAGGCCCATCAGCCGCCGCGCTTCCTCCGGTGAAAGATCGACATCGATTGTCACTTTCATGGGCTGATCTCTTCTCTTTCATGTCTAATGGCGAGAAACGACTTTCAGAGTGAACCGCCCGGACGCCCTCATGTCACGCAATTTCCTCGACCTGGAAACGAGCCCCTATCTCCTCCAGCATAAGGACAACCCCGTCCATTGGCGGCCATGGGGCGAAGCGGCGCTGGAAGCCGCCCGCGCGGAGGGAAAACCGATCCTGCTTTCCGTCGGTTATGCCGCCTGTCACTGGTGCCATGTCATGGCCCATGAAAGTTTCGAGGATGAGGAAGTCGCTGCGGTGATGAACCGCCTCTTCATTCCGATCAAGGTCGACCGCGAAGAGCGGCCCGACATCGACACGATCTACATGTCCGCCCTCCACCTTCTCGGCGAACAGGGCGGCTGGCCGCTGACCATGTTCCTGACGCCGGATGGCGAGCCCTTCTGGGGTGGCACCTATTTTCCGAAGACGCCATCTTACGGACGTCCGGGCTTCATCGCCGTGCTCGAAGAAGTCGCCCGCCTCTTCCGCGAGGAACCCGGCAAGATCGAGCAGAACCGGGCCGCGCTGGTGAAGGCGCTTCATGAGCAGTCGGCCACCGCCTATCCTGGCGAGCCGACGCCTCAGGTTCTCGACATCGTGGCCGACAAGTTTCTCTCACTGATGGACCCCGTCCATGGCGGCATTCGCGGCGCGCCGAAATTTCCTCAGACGCCCCTCCTCACCTTCGTCTGGCGGACCTATCTCCGCACAGGCCGCTCCGATCTCGGAGAGGCGGCGCTCAAGGCCCTCGACCATCTCTGCGAAGGTGGAATCTACGATCACCTCGGCGGCGGCTTCGCCCGCTACTCGGTGGATGAACGCTGGCTCGCGCCGCATTTCGAAAAGATGCTCTACGACAATGCCCAGCTCCTTCGCCTCCTGACGTCCGCATGGGTAGAGACGACGAAGCCGCTTTACGCCCGGCGTATCCGCGAGACCGTCGATTGGGTGCTCCGCGAAATGCTGGTCGACGGCGCGGGCTTCGCCGCCTCCCTCGATGCCGACAGCGAAGGAGAGGAAGGCCGCTTCTATGTCTGGAGCGAGGCCGAGATCGACGCGGCTCTCGGCGCCGACGCTCCACACTTCAAATCCGTCTATGACGTCAGCCGCCACGGCAATTGGGAAGAAAAGAACATCCTCAATCGCCTCGCCCATGCGGATGAAGACTTCGCGGAAGAGGAAGAAGAAGCCCTCGCCCCGATGCGCGAAAGGCTTCTCGCCATTCGCGCGAAGCGCGTCCGCCCCGGCTTCGACGACAAGGTACTGGCGGACTGGAACGGCCTGGCGATCGCCGCGCTGGCCGAAGCGGGCGCCGCCTTCGACGATCCGCTCTGGATCGATGCCGCCGCCCGCGCCTTCTCTTTCGTGACGACCCGCATGATCGAGAATGGCCGTCTCCACCACACCTGGCGCGAGGGGAAGCTCCAGCACCGCGCCATGGCCGACGATCTCGCCAATATGGCCGACGCCGCGCTGGCGCTGGCCGAAGCAACCTCGAACCCCTCCTTCGTGGCCGAGGCCGAAAGCTTCATCGCCGAACTCGACACGCATTACCGCGACCGAAAGAATGGCGGCTATTTCTTCACCGCCGACGATGCGGGCGCCCTCATCGCACGGACGCGCAGCGTGGCCGACAATGCAACCCCGGCAGCCAACGGCGTTCTAATCAGTGTACTGACGAAACTCTCGCTCCTCACCGGCAAGACGGACTATCTCACCCGCGCAGACGAACTCGTCCGCGCCTTCGCCGGCGAACTCAACCGCAACATATTCCCGCTGGGTTCATATCTCGCAGGCCTCGAAACGCGTCTCTGGCCGATGCAGGTCGTACTCATCGGTTCTCATGAGACGACGGCCGCGTTGCGCCGCACGGTCTTCGGCCTCGCGCTTCCGACGCGTATCGTTTCGCTGATCGAGGATGGGGCCTCACTGCCGGAGGGTCATCCCGCCGCTGGAAAGCGGGCGGTTGAGGGAAAACCCACCGCCTATGTCTGCCTCGGCCCCACCTGCTCGCTGCCGATCACTGAGCCTCGGGACCTCGCTTCGGTTCTTTTGCGCGCTCGCGCGCCTTCGAACGAACCCGCTCCTTGAGTCCGGCTATCTCGGCGGGCAGCAGTCCCGCCTCCTCGCGAATCCAGGCGCGGAAAGCCTGCACCTTGGGCTTTCTCGCGCTGCGTTTGGGATAGACGAGCCAATAGGCTTCCTCGTCCGGCACTTCGAGATCGAACAGGCGCACAAGACGTCCCTCCGCAAGGTCCGTCATGGCGAGCGCGTCATTGGCGAGCGCGACGCCCTGTCCCGCGGCAGCCGCCTGCAGCGCGAGCGACGCCTCGATGAAGAGCGGACCCCTCGCCGCCCATTTCGGATTCTTCACACCGGCCGCCTCGAGCCATTGGAGCCAATGGCCCATGGTCTCTTCATGGAGAAGCGGATATTGGCGCAGGTCTTCCGGCGTCCGGATCGGCTTTTTGGGATCGATCAGAAGCGGGCTGCAAACGGGATAGACTGTCGCCTCGAAAAGTTTTTCCGCGATCACATCCGTCCAGCCGCCAAGCCCGTAACGGATGCCGACATCGACATTCTGACGTTCGAAATCGATGATCTCGGGCGAAGGCAGAAGGCGAAGCTCGATCTCCGGATGAGCGCGATAGAACTTGCCGAGGCGCAGCACCAGCCAGCGCGCGGCGAATGAAGGCTCCACCGAAACGGTGAGCGGCCCTCCCTCTTCGCCCAGCGCCTGCGCCCAACCGTCCGCGATCTGGTCCAAAGCCTGAGAGAGAACCGGCAGAAGCGCCCGGCCCGCATCGGTGAGTTCGACCGCGCGGCCAGTCCGACGGAAAAGCGCGACCCCCGCCTCTTCCTCCAGCGCGCGCACCTGATGGCTGATCGCCGCATGGGTGACATGCAGTTCCTCAGCCGCGCGGGAGAAACTCAGATGCCTCGCGGCGGCCTCGAAGGCCCGGAGCGCGTTCAGCGGTGGCAGGCGGCGAATGCTCATAATGTTAGATATTCTTACATCTGCTGTGAAAAGTCATCGTTTGATTTGGCCTGAGGGAAGCACCATCTTCCCGATAACAGAAAGCCAATGGTGAATTAAATGAACATCGCTAGTCTCTTTGCCCGCTCTTATGTCGACGCCTTCAGCGTCGCCACGGGGCCTTTCTCGGCAGAGACGCCCGTAGCCCGCACTGCATGGGCCGAAGCCCGTCGTCCCGCGACGGCCGCTGCGTCTCTCGCCGCGAAGAAATTCAAAGCCGCCCGCGAGGCGCTCGACGCCCGCTGGTAATCGGCTTCCAGTCCTGAATGCGAAGGGCGCGTTTTCACGCGCCCTTTTTCATGGCCGCAACCGCGTCAGGACGGCTAAAGTCCCCTCCCATCGAATTCCCATCGAGCCGAGGAGGCCAAGCCCATGAGCGGCGAAACCATTTCCATCAAAGGTCCGGATCACAGCTTCACGGGCTATCTGGCGAAACCCAAATCCGGCACGGGCCCCGGCGTCGTCGTCATCCAGGAGATCTTCGGCGTCAACGAAGTGATCCGCGACCGCTGCGACTGGCTCGCCTCGGAAGGTTTCGTCGCGCTCGCTCCCGACCTTTTCTCGCGCATCGAGCCCGGCATCGACATCACCGACAAGACCGAAGCCGAGTGGAAGAAGGCCTTCGATCTTTTCGGCGCCTTCAATGTCGATCACGGCGTCGCCGATATCGGCGCCACGATCAGGACGCTCCGCCCGCTCACCACGGGAAAGGTCGGCGCCATCGGCTACTGCCTCGGCGGCCAGCTCGCCTATCTCACCGCCTGCCACACCGATAGCGACGCCTCGATCGGCTATTACGGCGTCAACATCCAGAACCGCCTCGCCGATGCAGAATTCATGAAGAAGCCGCTGATGCTTCACATCGCCTCCAAGGACGAGTTCGTCAACGAAGGCGCACAGGCCGAGATTATCGACAATCTGCGCGACAATCAGTTCGTCACCATTCATCAATATGCCGAGCAGGATCACGCCTTCGCCCGTCCGGGCGGCGCGCATTACGACAAGGCGGCGGCAGACGAGGCAAATGCCCGGTCGCTCGCCTTCCTGAAGAAGTACCTCGCCTGACCTCTATGGTCCCGTTCGAGCTATACCTCGCCTTTATCGGCGCAACGCTCCTGCTCTGCGTGATACCGGGGCCGGTCGTGACCTATCTGGTCGCAGTCGGCATCCGACAGGGCTGGCGCGATGCGCTGATCGGGCTCTCCGGATGCTCGACCGCCATCGCGATCCATATGGTGCTTGTCGTCGCCGGCCTCGATACGCTCCTCCTCGTGCTCGGACCATGGACCGGGATTCTTCAACTCATCGGCGCGGCCTATATCGTCTGGCTCGGCATCTCCGCCTGGCGTACGCCGATCATCGCCGAAGGCGCCGACACGCCGGAAACGCCGCGCCTCAAGCCCGCCGTCCTCTATCGTCGCGGCCTTCTCGTCTCCATCACCAATCCCAAGACGCTCATCTTCTACGCGGCTTTCTTTCCGCAATTCATCGCGCCGGACCGTCCAACCCTGCCGCAGCTGGTGATGCTCGCCTTCACCTTCATCACCCTCAGCGCCCTGTCCGACGGCACCTATGCGATTGCATCGGGCCATCTCGCTCCCTACCTCAAGAGTCCACGCGCCCAGCTCATCCGCAACCGGGTCACCGGCATCGTCTTTGCCGTCACGGGCCTCACCCTCGCATTCACCCGCTCCTAGGAGATTTCAGATGAAGACCAAAGCCATCCGCATTCACCAGACGGGCGGGCCCGAGGTTCTGAAATTCGAAGAGACCGACCTGGCCGATCTGCGCCCAGGCGAGATCCGCGTACGCAACAAGGCGGTGGGCCTCAACTTCATCGAAACCTATTTCCGCTCCGGCCTCTATCCCGTACCGCTTCCCTTCACGCTGGGCAGCGAAGCGGCGGGCATTGTCGATGCCGTGGGCGACGGCGTCACCAATGTGAAGGTCGGCGATCGCGTCGCCTACAACAGCGGCGGCGCCTATGCGGAACTGACGAATCTTCCCGCCGCCCGCGCGCTTCCGCTTCCCGCCGGCGTCAGCGACGAGGCGGCCGCCTGCCTTCTTCTGAAGGGTGCCACCGCCGAATATCTCCTGCGCCGCACCTTCCGCGTCGAAGCGGGGCAGACGATCCTCTGGCACGCGGCGGCCGGCGGCGTCGGCCTCATCGCCACGCAATGGGCCAAGCATCTGGGCTGCACCGTCATCGGCACGGTCGGTTCCGACGACAAGATCGCAATTGCCAAAGCGCATGGCTGCGACCACGTCATCAATTACCGCACCGAAAACACCGTCGAGCGCGTGAAGGAAATCACCAGCGGCAAGAAGGTTCCCGTCGTCTATGACGGCGTCGGCAAGGACACGTTCATGACCTCGCTCGACTGCCTCGCGCCCCGCGGCCTTCTCGTGTCCTTCGGCAATGCCTCAGGCCCCGTCACCGGCGTCGACCTCGGTATCCTCGCCGCCAAGGGTTCGCTCTATGTCACCCGCCCGACGCTCGCCACCTATGCCGCCTCGCCCAAGGACTATGCAGAAATCGGCTCGGAGGTTTTCGACGTCGTCGCCAAGGGCGCGGTGAAGATCGGGATCAACCAGCGCTACAAGCTCGCCGACGCCGCCCAGGCGCATCGCGACCTCGAAGCGAGGAAGACGACCGGCGCGACGGTGCTGGTGCCGTAACACCAAGCCGTCATGCCGGACTTGATCCGGCATCCATCCTCTTCTCCCGACCGCGCATCAAAGATGGACCCCGGATCAAGTCCGGGGTGACGGAAAGGAGGAAGCCAGCATGACACCACAAAAAAGGGCGGCCCAGGAGGCCGCCCTTTCCGTATCGCTGAAGCTCCAGCGTTTTACGTATTCATCGAGTCGAAGAACTCGCCATTGTTCTTGGTCTGCTTGAGCTTGTCGAGCAGGAACTCGATCGCGTCGACAGTGCCCATCGGATTGAGGATGCGGCGGAGCACATACATCTTCGACAGCGTGCCCTTCTCGACGAGAAGCTCTTCCTTTCGCGTGCCCGACTTGATGATATCGATGGCGGGGAAGACGCGCTTGTCGGCGACCTTGCGGTCGAGAATGATTTCCGAGTTACCGGTGCCCTTGAACTCTTCGAAGATGACTTCGTCCATGCGCGAGCCGGTGTCGATGAGCGCCGTCGCGATGATGGTGAGCGAGCCGCCTTCCTCGATGTTGCGCGCCGCGCCGAAGAAGCGCTTCGGACGCTGGAGCGCGTTGGCGTCGACACCGCCGGTCAGCACCTTGCCCGAGGAAGGGACGACCGTGTTGTAGGCGCGGCCGAGGCGCGTGATCGAGTCGAGAAGAATGACCACATCGCGGCCATGTTCGACCAGGCGCTTCGCCTTCTCGATCACCATTTCGGCGACCTGAACGTGGCGCACGGCCGGCTCGTCGAATGTCGAGGAGATGACCTCGCCCTTCACCGAACGCTGCATGTCGGTGACTTCTTCCGGGCGCTCGTCGATCAGCAGAACGATCAGATAGCATTCCGGATGATTGGTCGTGATCGAATGGGCGATGTTCTGGAGAAGAACCGTCTTGCCCGTACGCGGCGGGGCAACGATGAGGCCGCGCTGGCCCTTGCCGAGCGGGGCGACGATGTCGATGACGCGGGACGACTTGTCCTTCAGTGTCGGATCGTCGACCTCCATCTCGAGCTTCTCGTCGGGATAGAGCGGCGTCAGGTTGTCGAAATGAACCTTGTGGCGCGCCTTGTCCGGGCTCTCGAAATTGATGGTGTTGACCTTGAGGAGCGCAAAATAGCGTTCGCCGTCTTTCGGGCTGCGGATCTCGCCTTCCACCGTGTCGCCGGTGCGGAGCGAGAAGCGGCGGATCTGCGAGGGGGAGACATAGATGTCGTCGGGACCCGGCAGGTAGTTCGCTTCCGGCGAGCGCAGGAAGCCGAAGCCGTCAGGCAACACCTCAACCACGCCTTCGCCGATAATGTCGATGCCCTGCTCGGCATATTGCTTCAGGATCGCGAACATCATGTCCTGCGTCCGAAGCGTCGAGGCGTTCTCGACTTCGAGCTCCTCGGCGATCTTTAGAAGTTCGGTCGGCCCTTTGGCCTTGAGGTCCTGCAGTTTGATCTGCGGCATAGGATGCTTTCTTGGGAGAATCCGGCCCGGCTATCGGCGAAAAACTCGGCTGAATGCGGGAAACGGGAAGGAAAATTCGGAACGAGAAGGAAGTTTGGGGAGGCCCTTTGCCTTGCCTGCCGCGGCGCGCCCTGGGCGCATCGGGTTTCGTCGTATCGTTCCGTTACTCTAGGCCCTTGGTTCAGGCTCTCACGGGAACGGCACGGACATCAGGAAGACCGCCGGAAGAACTCCGGCCTTCCAAAGCATATAAGGCCAGAGCCCCCGGATTTCAAATGGATTTTCCGGCCACCCTAAAACGGCCGAACAATTACCAGAATGACGATGAAGATGACGAGCGTCGGCGGGACCTCGTTCACGATGCGGTAGAAGCGCGAACTGTGCCGGTTCCGGTCCGCTTCAAAGTCCTTCCGCCACTTGGCAAAAAAGCCGTGGGCAGCCGTCATGACGATGACGAGGAAGAGCTTGGCGTGAAGCCAGTGCTCGGACAGAAGCGCCGGATTCGACCAAAGCATCAGCCCGCCGAAAAGGAAACTCCCGATCATGGCCGGATTGATGATGCCCCGGAGCAGACGGCGCTCCATGAGCTTGAAGGTCTCAGACTTCTCGGACCCCACCTCGGCCTCGGCGTGATAAACGAAGAGCCGGGGCAGATAGGCCATGCCCGCCATCCAGAAAATGACCGAAATGACGTGGAGCGCCTTGATCCACATATAGGCCGCCATCAGGGTCATCTCGCCTCTTCTCCGCAGGGCCGTCCTGCCGCTTCCTCCGGGCAGAGGAGCCGGTCGGACGAATTCATCGCCGTTCTTACCAGATTGCCGAGCCCCGCAATGAAGCGCGGATGGGTTCCAACCGCCGGCACCCGTTCGTAACGCGGCACCCCGGCCTCCCTGGCCAGATGGCCATATTCAATGTCGAGCTCGACCAGCGTTTCGGAATGTTCCGACACGAACGCGATGGGGACCACGATCAGGCTCTTGCCCTCATGTCCCGCCCGCTCGATCTCCTTGTCCGTCGCAGGACCGATCCATTCAAGCGGCCCCACGCGGCTCTGGTAACAGGTCACCCAGTCCAGCCCCTCGACGCCCAGCGCCTCGACCACAGCCTTGCAGCTCGCCTCGATCTGCTGCTGATAGGGATCGCCCCCATCCACAACCTTCTTGGGCAGTCCATGGGCAGAAAAAAGAACACGCGGCTTTTCGCCCGCCGCGAATTTCGCCAGCACTGCGCGCAAAAGCTCCGTGTAGGCAGCAATGAACCCCGGCTCCACCGGATAGCAGCAGATGGTGCGCGTCGGCGCTGCAAGCCCCACCGATTTCACCGCCTCGTCCCAATCGCGGAGCGAAGACATGTTCGTCGTCGTCGAATATTGCGGATAGAGTGGCAGCAGGATCACCTCGTCCGGTGCCCAGGCCTTGACCGCCGCAGCAGTCTCTTTTGCAAAGGGATTCCAGTAGCGCATGGCAATGAAGCAGCGCGCTTCATAATCGCCGGCAAGCTCCTGCTCCAGCGCCCGGGCCTGCTCCTCGGTCAAAGGCAGAATGGGCGACCGGCCACCGATCTTCGCATAGATCTCTTTCGCCACCGGCGCACGACGGCGCGAGATAATCTTTGCAATGAGCCAGCGCAGCGGTTGCGGCACACGGATGATCAGGGGATCATTGAAGAGATTGAAA
>Ga0255338_1006005_pt1 | contig 10667 bp, 10 predicted proteins | sample MeOH1_35cm_T4_19_FD_203715 | JGI IMG/M metagenome (GOLD analysis project Ga0255338, IMG submission 203715) | Sandy soil microbial communities from University of British Columbia, Vancouver, Canada - MeOH1_35cm_T4_195 | ecosystem: Engineered > Artificial ecosystem > Sand microcosm > Unclassified ... | reverse complement strand
TGCCTGGCTTCGACCATAGCTCAACAGCTCAAGTCCTTGCTGGGCTAACTTGCAGAACATGGTGGTCCAGAAGACAAAAAACCTGGTTCAGCAACAAAGATCTCGATCTTCACTGCTGGTATTATGGATGACCTTGTCAAATAAGCACCACAAGAGTGCCCCAACATTCATCTCTTCTTTGCTTCAGCGAGGCCTTGGTGCCAGTAAGTTTATCAACTCTGTACCTCAAGCTCATGCTGCTTAATTAATTTCTTGAAAATTTGCGATAATTTGCAATGAGAATGCGAAAAACGCAGAAGTTCCCTTGCCTGCTCATCATCTTCACCGCCCGGCACTCATTAATTCACAAGAAGAGGATTAGGTTAACGTCTGGAATCAACTTGAATCTTAGCGCCCTGGAAAGTACTTGGGTTCAAGCCTCTTCCCTTTTTCTTACTGTTGTGGGCCGTTGTCTGGTGCATTCCCAGCCTCCAGATTTCTCTTCGCGGCTCTTTTCAGTGCTTGGTAGGCAGTGTTTTTCTTTTTCCTCTCTTTTTGTTTCCCCTCACTTCTCTCATCTTTCAGTTCCTTTGCTCTTTGTGGGTCTATAGTCCCCCAAAGTTTCTTTCGCTTCAGCTCAGCGTTAGTTAATCTTTGTCTCTCTGGAGTGGGCCTATCCCTTTGAGACTTAGCCAACATAGTCGTACTGACCTTCAACTTCATTTCCTCTTTCTTTCCCATGTCATTGTCAGAGTCAGAGTCTTGGACCGCCTCGGGTAAGTTAGCTCTAACAAGCCTTGTGTTGTCGATGAAGCCTTGTCGCGCGTACTGCAGCGGGATATCTCGAGGATGGTGTTCGAATAGCTTCTTGTGGGTAGCTCTGAGCTCGCTGACCCCCTTTCTGGACAGAAGAGAACGGACATGTAGTTTTTTGTCGTTGTAGCCTGCACCTTCCATGTCAATCAACTCTTGTGGGATGCCCAGCATGATCTCGTCAAGGAGATTGTCGAAGTCGTTAGGAACTGGCCATCTTCCCAGAGCCCTCTCAGACTCGAATTCTGATCCAGACCCTTCAACCATTTGAGGCTGGAGCTTATCCAGAACTGGCTCTTCTTCTACTGGGCACCTAGTTGCCCACTCCAGAAGCTCCTCAACATTGTACAGTTTTGGCCTGCGCTGTCGGGTAAGAGCGATCTGCTGCTCAGCTCGCTGTAGTTGTTTTTCCTTCTCGTTCCAGCCGGCGATCATGGCTTTGCTTTGGACAAGACGCCTTTCGAAGGCCTGCTGTTGAGGAATCAGTTTCTGCGGAGACTTTTCAGTCCCCTCCGCAGACTCCTCAGTGTCATTACCAGGAGCAACTCTTCCTTCGTCCTCCCGATACTTGAACTTGCTCAGCTTGGCTGGCCTGGTGATCTTCTTCTTACCCATCTCTCTCTGTGGGTTTGGGGAAGGACTTGCCAGTGGCTTGATTGTCTTCTCTTCGTTCATTTCGCGAACAGGGCTTGCCAGTGGGCTAGTCGCCACAGTAAGCGGTCGACTGACATCGAACCTGCTGTCCAATGTTGAGGGATTTGATTCTCTGAAGACGTAGTCGAGCATCTTCTCCACATTGTTGAAGACTCTTGCCTTGTTTTTCTTGCTGAGAAACTCCGTGAGTGGCCTCGGTTCTGGTGGTGGAAGGATTTCCAATGTTTCCTCTGAATCCTCGTAGTAAGATTCATTTGCCGCACGTGGGTGTGGAACGTGATTTTTTCTTGTCATCGCCGCGAGTCCATGATCAATCACACGTTTTATTTCGTCTTCTCCATACTTTTGCGAGAGCTTTCGGAGGTTCGCTTGTTGTTTGGGCTGTATTGGCTTGCCCAAGTAATACCTGATGATTATTGGCTGTAGTAGGTTCCAAGACTTCTTGCCGAACTTGAGCTTGTATATGCCTGAGGTTTCCATTCGATTGTATTACATACTGGCGGGTTCCGAGCTGGAGTGGCATCTCATTTTGGCCAATTAGGCCTCTGACTTTTCAGCTCAAACGGCTAATCAAATTCCCGCTAAATTATCGTATGTCTTTTTAAATCTGCTTTCCCTGGCTTTACCGCATAACGGTTGACTACCATGAAGTCAGTACCTATCGTCAACCTCGGCAAGGGTCTTCTCTCTCGGAAAGTCTAGTGCTGACCCAGGTCAACCACATAGTTAAATGGGAAAAGTGGGCGAAGATGTCAAAAAATGAAAACTTTTCCGAGGTATTCCTAAGACTTCGACAAGATAGCGTTCTGATCTCGTCCAGAAGAAGAGCATCAAAAAGGACTCAGAACGCGAGCTTCCTGGCCTTTCAAGTTTTTCCAGTGCTCCAATATTTGTTTTGACGTTCCAGTGGCTCAATTCCACGAGAACTTGTTCTACTGGGCCTCTGGCTGCACAAATGAGTTCGGCTTACTTCGGTCACGTTGTTTTGAATCCTGTTTCCAGGCAACAATGAAGATCGGTATTAGGTCTAACTGGACGCGAATTATTAAGGTTAAAAGTGCTGAATTGGATGAGCAGATTCTTCTGGAAGAGCTTGACTAAGAGGGCTGGCATTCATCGCGTTGATGATAGTGAGCAAGAACTCATGAAGAGGAGACAATAAACGATAGATGACGAGCACACTGAACGAATCTACTAGCAAGGTAACAGGGTAGTGAAACAACAGTGGGAATGTCGCTTCAAAAAGGGCTGTTGAAGAGCAGTGGTCATCAGTGAGCTTGAGCGTTTTCCGTACCTTTCGCTGGCTGAGCTGGCACTGACGGACCTTACTCTCGGCAGTAGCAGTCTGGGATTTGATTTTCTGCAGAGTAGTGTTAATGTGCAACCTCTTCTCTTCAAGTCTTGCTGTAATCGACGTGGAAGATGAAATATCAGCTTGCACTTTGATTACCACCTCCTCCAGTTTTTTCATTGCCCCGAGCTGGATGTTTTCGTGGTTCGATCTAACGTAGTGCAAACAGAAAGACATGACGCTTACTTGACTTTCGGTAAAGTCTTCGAGCTCCACTGCTCTAATCTTCTTCTCCCAACGGTCCACATCTTCTTCGACCATATTGTAGTCGAGACCTTCACAGGGCTCGTACACGGCCCAGAGCTGTTTTTTGATGCAGCAAAAGACCACAAACGCTAGTTTTCTGAACAGCGCATTGTAGTGGTTAAGCGTGGCACAGGCCGCTTCGATTCTTCGATAGGAAAGCTCGACACCGCATCGCTGGAGAGTGCTGGCTACAGTCTTGAAGGCCAGAGCGTAGTTTTGCTCGCTTACCTGTGCGATCGATCTACTACACAGCATTGCCAACATCAAGAGACGCAGTGTCACTCGCCACAGCCTCTTATTTTCCATTTGAATTACTCACCGTTTCGGCCTCGCTCCTTTCGCATTGCTGGTTGATTTGGGCGCAAAATTTAAATTATCAGATTATCAGCCGCGGCGCCCAGCGTGCTTAGCCTTGGTTTGCGAGAGGGCTGCTTCACCAGGTAGTTTTTTATGAATCCAACTCTGCTTCCATCCGCAAGGCGCTGGCCGGCCAGTCGTACTGGTAGTGGTACGCCGGAAATGTCAGCGGCCTGGCCTTCCTGGTTAGTTTGTTTGAGACCTTGTGAGCTCTGGAACTACCAGATGAGATTAGCAACCCGAGCCTGTTGGTTGATAACTCTTCTTCTACTCGCAGCTAAGCTGCTTACTACTAAACATATAGCCGATCACCGATCAAAAACCCATTTAGCATTTGAATAGTCCGCCATTTTCGCGCCAGCACCACCAGAAAAGGCCAGAAAACAAAACCTCGAGCAACAGAAGAAATAGATAACACGCTCAAGGAACTTGTTTAAAAAGGTCGCATTGGCATTCTTAGCAAACCCCCAAGCCAACTTTCATAAGTCTGATCCCCAGATACTGAAACAGCACCCAATTAGTTAGTGTAGTAGTAGTTAATTATCGTTGTTGACGAGGTCTTGGCTCTCCTTCGCAGTCAATCTTGGTGGAGAACGATTCAGCTCATTGCGGAACCATTGATTAGCTTCTTCTATATCGTTACCGCAGACTTCCAGTAAGAAAAGGTACTTGTCCTTCTCTTCCCTTAGGTATTCTTCACGAGAAATTCCAAACACCAACTCATCTTCAAGGTACGGTTGCCCAAAGAAACTCTCATAGAAGGCAGAATGGGCTTTCTTTTTCGAAGCCAAGTCTGTTAATTGCCTTGCTGAGGGCGGAATTTCACGAGTCTGCTTGATTCTGATGACTGCGCGTCGCTTTTGGTTGATTTCGCCATCAGAATTTCCAGACTTCGGTGTTGATTTTGGCAGTCTAGCGCGCCGAGGTTTAGATAAAATGGGGTCCACTGATCTTGAACTGTTTTCAGCTATCTCTTTCACCCTTACCTCGGCCCTTATCTTTGAGTTTTGAGCAATTTCAACCTTCCATGAGCTTCTTGAAGTTTTTGAAGGCGTGTTTCGATGGCTGAAAAAACCCTCTTTTTCTCCAAACTTGATCCGTCCCGTAAGAATAGCCGTAGCTGTTTCGTTCCTAATCTCTCTTATAGCATTCTCGGTTTGAATTTGGTGTGCTTGAAATGATCTTTTCAGCAATAAGCCCAGATCTCCCATGAAATTGGTTATCTCATTCCGAATGTCCCGGATCATGTCACTTCCGTGAACTTGTGTCTGATTCTCTACCCCAAAGCTGTGGCCCCTTGAATATAACCTCCCATAGTTATCACATCCTTCCATCTGGCTGAATAGTCCATTGTGACTGGTATCGTCTGTAGAGGTACATCCTTTTTGGTTTACTTGTTGCACGCCTACCCTTTTTTTAATATTTGAATCCATCCGAATTGATCTAAGGCTGCTCTGGATGAGCTTCATTTCTTTAGCCAAGGAAGCATAGTTAAGAACTCTCAGACTCTCACTGAAGTCATCTTCCCTAGGGTTAATATTGGTGATAATTTTGATTCTGCTTTCGTGCTTGAAGAACTCAGATAAAAGTCTTGTCAGCTTTGAATCCCTGAATGGAATGACCTGTTTGTTCTTGAGTGCTTGAAAGCATCTTCCAAGGACCATCAGAGACTTGTTAATTACACCAGCTTCCTTTAGATTGGATTCGGTACTCTCTGTTCTCTTTGCTCTCTCGGAACCTGCCAGATCCACCACGCAAATATGCCCGATCTTTTCTGTGATGGCCCTGTTCCTTGCGTTGCAGTTGTAGACAAAGCCAACATTGATCCTAAAGACCGAATGAGATCTAGAGCTGCTGGAATTGAGGGAAGTCGCTGCCATTTGTCTGTTTTTTAGGCAGCCATCGATGATGAAAATTGCCTCTTCGCTGGTGGAGACCAGAACTTTCTGAAGTTCTTCGACAATTAGTCCCTGCCCATATCCATCCCTGACCTTTAGCTTAGGCCTCTCGGTGATCTTGGTGTTTTGAGGCTTCCCTTGGACTGGATTGAGGTCGAATACTTCTTCATTATAGATCTCAAAGCTCTCGAAAGTTATCTCCACATCAACAGGAATTCTGCCATCGATGGCGTGGTGGACTGTTTCTTTCTTGATAATCGAGTCTTTGATCTCCATGAGGTAGCAGAATAGTTTAGGAAGTAGCCCTGGGTCAGATTTCTCGCCGATTATAGTATGGGTCTTGCCTGCGTTGGTCACCCCATAGCTGAAGATCACCCCATTGACCCGCGCAGAAAAAAGCTCGCCGACCATTTTCTTGGCCGTACAGTTGAAAACCTCCTCTTGAGTTGAGCTTTCGCCGAACACCTGTGTAAAGCTGTACTTCTTGATCTTCGAGTTCTTCTGGATGACCTCATCCGGTGCGTCAAGCTCCACGAAGTTGCCTGTAGTATCAATGATGTAATAGGGCGATTGCCTTTCCTGAGAAGATACTGGTCTGAAACGACAGTAGACGTCTATCATCGTGCCAATACTGTTCATTTTCACCTTCTTCAGTAGATGACTGGCTATTTGTGGCTTTGATTGCTTTGGCTCGCTCATGATGCCAGTGTTTGGGGCTCATTAAAAAGTGCTCACTCGCTTCAGTGATGATCCTATACTAAATTTAATTAAGGGCGAGCGCTCTGCAAGGGCCTGTTTTGCCATGGGCAGATTGAACTGCTCTATAGCGGACCAAAAAAGCAGCAAGAACATACGACATCGGTGCTGGGCAGATCCAAGATCGAGTTTGAGAGCAAGGTCATCGCGCGTTGAGGAAAAATTAGAGAAAAGCGGGTTCCGGAGTTCAGTCACTGCAGCTTATTGGTTCACTAGCGCGTGTCGAGTAAGCGAAGGCCAGCGAAAGTGGACATATAAGGCAGACCCACTGGTCCATCACCCAGAAACATGGCCAAATACCATTGAGAACGAAGTCCAGAGTGGCTTAAAGGCGCCGACTCTGCAGAAAAAACAGTGAGAAGCAGATTCTCGAGGCCAGCGAAGAACCTATGGCACTAAGACTCGGTAAGGGCTGGCAAAGAAGAACGGGTTTTAGGAGTGGTCAAGGTCTAGTACCTACACTATCGATATGAGCGTGCTGACAATCAGTGTCAAGTCACAAAGCCCAGAAAAGCCGTGATTTCGGAAGCCAAAACGCGAGTTATTTCAGCGAAGTCGATGGCCAGGCAGCCAGAGGGCGATACACACGGCATGGGGTTCTTGATCTACTAGTCTTCAGTAGAATTAATTATGGCTTGCCCGTGGGTTTCTCGCCTCTGATCCTTCGGGCTAGTTGCATGTCCCTGATCATGATGGTCACTCTCCTGGCGTGAATGGCGCAGAGGTTTGTGTCTTCGAAGAGGCTGACGAGATAGGCTTCAGTTGCTTCTTGAAGTGCCATCATAGCACTACTCTGGAACCTGAAGCCGGGCTCTATCTCTGTGGTTATGTGCTTCACGACTCTCTGGAAAGGTAGCTTCCTGATCAAGAGATCAGTGGACTTTTGGTACTTCCTGATCTGTCTGAGGGCAACAGTTCCTGGTCTGTATCTGTAAGGCTTCTTAATGCCAGCTCCAGGAGTAGGCGCAGTCTTTTTGCTGATATTAGCCTTTCCTTTTCTCGTCCTTTTGACTCCAACAGTGCTCTTTCTAGCGGTAGTCTTGGTTCTCGCCATTTAGATTGCGCTTTGCAAATAATCGAAGGAGGGCTAAGTATAGTGGACATCAAGTTAGTTATGGTGATCTGAGTTCTCGAAGCCTTGTTCGAGGTATCTAGAAGGGTCAGAGGGTCTATTAATAAGCTGAGAACTACGCTTCTAGGCTCGAATCTGCTTGCTGATCCATTGCGCCATTTCATAGAAGCTGTGGTTGATCCACTTTGCGTCTAAATCGTCTGGATCTCGTCACTATGGCCAAGAGTACTTCTTGGCTACTGCTCTACCGACTGCAGAGGACTGGGCTTCGTAGTGGCTCGAGTGCCTGTCTTCTTCTTGGCTTTTTCTCATTCCTTTGGTCTTCTGGACCCGTGTCGGGTCAAGCCAAACTTTGAGCCCATCCTGGGTACTGCAAATGAGGTCACTGAGATCAATTGTTCCTTCTTGGCCTCTTTATCAGTGGCATCAAGTCTCCAGTGGTCGCTTGGATGGTCTTCTCTATTCCTTGTCCCCTTTCCAGGCATTGCCCTTAATTAACTGTCCGCAGATTATATGGCCAGCGCTAATAATTAATTATTCCGCACCAGCGATGGCACAAAACGCCGCCCCAGGCGACCCAAAGTTGGTTGAATTCACCAACCACCTCTCAGAAGCCATGGACATAGCTGCAGATCGTGTCACTAACCCTCGGAAGATAGTTCCTTACCTTCTTGGGGCCATCGAGCAGATAGGGAACAAGAGGGGGCTCGATACTACAATGATCTTCCCCCAACCACCTCCGGAAAGCTTAACACTGATCATGGAGAAGCTGGTACGCTTCTGCAAGAATAAAATTCGCGAGTTGTGCCCCAACAATAACAACAGAACCGAAGAAAGGGGCACTTATCCCAGAAGAGGTATTAGAGCGCTTGATGCAGCACCCAATATTCCAGTAGTATCAGTGGGTTCTGGCTCAAGCTCTTCGTCTACCACACTCGTGGATGATAGCTATCTCGCCCAAACGACCCCTAGCCGTCCAGATGTGTCATCTTCTGCTACCCATGATCGAAGAGTACCCCCGGCTGTAACTTTGGATGATAATAGTCGATTCCGACTTCGGCCCGAACAATGACTACCAAAAGGACGACAACGAAGAAGACGGTTACTACAGAAGAGAGGATGCAAGGGCTTTCGGTTAGGAGAGAAACGACTGAACAGGAAGTAACGGTTGAGGTGCTAGAGCCAGCTCAGAACAGTCATCCAGAACTCCAGCAACTTGGTGGCCAGGCAGAAAACGGCTTCCAGAACCATACTATGTATGCTCCAATGACCAGCACCTCAACTTAATATCAACCAACGCCAAGCGGCATCTAGCCAACCCATCAGACCAAGCAGAAGCTGCTTCATCGAGCCAAATCGCCTATAAATAATTTGTTTTGAAAACTTTAATGTCTTCCATTAGCTTCTTTGGCTTCTGGCCACGTTGTTTTAAGCCCTGTTTCCAGGCGACAAAGACTATTGGGTCATATTTAAGGTAACTAAGAATTATAGAGTTAAGATGACTCAGGTTGATGAGCAGGTTCTAGTGGGAGATCCCGACAACGAAGCTGTGCATTCATCACGTTAATGACGTTCAGCAAGAAACCATGAGCAAAGGATAAGAAACGATAGGTAGCCAAGGTGCTGAACAGAACTAGGGACAATATAGCAGGGTTACGAAGCAATAGTGGGTATGTGACTTCGAAAAGGACCGCTGCATTAACAAAGCTTGAATCGGTAACCTTGAATGTCACGTGATAGCTTTTGTCGATTTCAGAAGAAGGAAACATGGAGTCTGTCAGTTGTGAATAAGAGGCTTGATCTGGATATTCCCAAAAGCCTCCCACAACCTTCATGAATTCACGTCCATGTTTCCAGTTGAAGCACAAACTGAGGAAGAAGACGATAGCGATGGTGAGAGCAATTTTTGTCATTGCACAAAGGCTTGCTGTTATCCAACTGCACATCTCAAGAAAAAGCACTTCTCTCTTGATGGTAAGCATAGCGAGATGTTGGTCTGGCTCGCTAGTCCCATCTCTGCGAAGGGTAGGCCTGAGAACTTGAGAAGGAGCCTTTTGAGGTTCAGAAGGAGCTTTTTGAGGTTCAGAAGGAGCCTCTTGAGGTTCAGAAGGAGGCACTGTTGCCAGAGACTCTTCGCTTTTGGTGTTAGTCTCCTCGTCAGTGCTCTTGATTCCCTCATTGGGGTTCTTCATAGGCTTGGGCTTGGGCTTGGCCATAGATTATACTTTGTGGATGGTCCTAATAAAAAGGCCTAGTTATTAGCAGTAATTAAGGTTTGCGAGCAATGGCCAGGAAAATAGCCTGAAGTTCACAAGAGCAAGTTATCAGTGATAATTAGAGCGATTTGAGATCTTCTCCTTGCCTTTATGGACCTTTTTGGGTGGAGGGCTGTCGCTGGAAAACCGCGACGGAGGAGAAATTTGGATTTGGGCTATCGCGGACCTCAGTGGGCGCTGCCGTTCTTCCATTTCCTGCATCCTGTTCCTCAGAAACTGGTTCTCCAGAGCGATCCTTTGAATCTGTTCTTCGAGTTCTCTATATCTAATGAGTTTCAAGCTTACCTGAAACCGCAGTCTTGCAATTCGGACTCAACAGGCTTGACTCTGGCTTGGTGCTGCTGGAGGTCTTGGCAGTAACTCTGGCTGTCACTCTTCCTGATTAGGATGGACATGCTATTAGTAAGTCTCCCTTATTGAGAGGTATCTACCAACATCTTTCTTTATCTCGCCGATCTCTCTCTTGATCTCAGGCTGAGGCTCATTTGTCTGTTTGCGGAATTCTTCTCTGATGAAGATGGGCGGAGACGGTTTACTGGCGATTAGCTCAATAACCTCAGTCATAGCTAGCTTCATCGAGTTTATCAGAGTGTCTTCAAGCTCTTTACGCATATGGCGGAACTTTTCATCGAAGTCGAGGTCTGGTTTGGGGACTTCCTTGGGAGGATGGCCTCTAGGGGATATGGTGAGTGCTTTGAGGATCTGCTCTTGAATACTTGGACTAAATGACAGAAACGGGACTATCTAAGCTAGAACATACCTTGGACTAGGTTTTCAGGTTGATCTTCTCTGTCTGGAGCCGGGTTCTGGGTAGAAAAGTTGGCTTGGAGGCCTTGTGGTGGTTGGCCGGATCGGTGAAGCCTGAAAGGAAGCACTGGAAGCGGTGATGGACGATTTTTGGCTGGACACTTTATATTAATACGTACTTCTGATCCTCCTGTCAGTTTCTTCAGCTCTCTATCGAATTTTTCAGTGTCTTCCTCTCCTTTCTTGATTCCCAGGCGATCAAGAAGCTCCTTCCAGGTGAGAAACTTGCCATGGGTAGATCGCTTTTTTGACCCCTTAGTTGTCCATGATTTGCAGCATTCATGGTAGTGGATGCTGTTCCTTTGGCCTTCGACAAGTACAGCAGTCGCGAAGAGCCTTTCTGAGGTCCAAGCCACATCAGCCATATTAAATTATGGGATATACGAATTCGTATTTTTCGTATACGAAAAATTAACATAGGAATTTGGGGTTTGGGGTTTGGGGTTTGGGGTTTGGGG
>Ga0255338_1006004_pt1 | contig 10668 bp, 9 predicted proteins | sample MeOH1_35cm_T4_19_FD_203715 | JGI IMG/M metagenome (GOLD analysis project Ga0255338, IMG submission 203715) | Sandy soil microbial communities from University of British Columbia, Vancouver, Canada - MeOH1_35cm_T4_195 | ecosystem: Engineered > Artificial ecosystem > Sand microcosm > Unclassified ... | reverse complement strand
CGACAGAATGGCGAAGTCCACCGCCGGACCGGGATGGCCCGATGTCGACAACGGCGCGTACATCGTCCAGCCGGCGCCGACGCCGTTGGAGCCCGGCTCACCTTCGACGAAGGCCGAGGTGATGAGCAGCGCGAACGAAGCGGGCAGCAGCCAGAAAGAGACGTTGTTCAGGCGCGGGAAGGCCATGTCCGGCGCGCCGATCATCAGCGGCACGAACCAGTTGCCGAAGCCGCCGATCATCGCCGGCATCACCATGAAGAAGATCATGATGAGGCCATGCGCCGTGGTGAACACGTTGAACTCGTGCGCCGACGGGAAGATGGTCATCCCCGGGTTCTGGAGCTCCAGGCGGATGCCGATCGACAGCGCGCCACCGACGATGCCCGCCATGATCGCGAACACCAGGTACATCGTGCCGATGTCCTTGTGGTTCGTCGAATAGACGAAACGGCGCCACCCGGTCGGGTGCGCATGCTCCTCGTGGGCGTCGTGGGTGTGTGCCGCAGCCGTGTTACTAGCCATCATTCCCGTTCCTTCGAGGCTTGTCTCAGTCGCCCGCTATTATATTCAAATCGCGATATGCGTCACTGGGCCGCGCCGACCGCGGCCACCGTCGTCGGACGGCTGTCGTCGGCAGCGAACTTCTTCTTCGCCTGGTCGATCCAAGCGGTGTAGTCCTTCTCGCTCACCACCCGCACGGTGATCGGCATGAAGGCGTGGTCCTTGCCGCAGAGCTCGGAGCACTGGCCGTAGTAGACGCCCTCGCGTTCGGCCTTGAACCAGGTTTCGTTCACGCGGCCGGGAATCGCGTCAATCTTCACGCCGAAGGACGGCACCGCCCAGGAGTGAATGACGTCGGCACCGGTGGTGAGAACGCGCACCACTTTGTTCACCGGCACCACCATCTCGTTATCGACGGCGAGCAAGCGCGGCTGGCCGGGCTTGAGGTCCTTCTCCGCCACCATCAGCGAGTCGAACTCGAACTTATCGTCCGGATAGCTGTAGCTCCAGAACCACTGCTTGCCGGTGGCCTTCACCGTGATGTCGGCCTTCGGCGTGTTGAGCTGGAGGAAGAGCAGACGGAAGGACGGGACCGCGATCACCACCAGGACGAGCACCGGCACCACCGTCCAAACCACCTCGATAAGGGTGTTGTGCGTGGTGCGTGACGGTACCGGATTGCTGCGAGCGTTGAACTTCACCGCCACGAGCACCAGCAGGATCAGCACGAACAGAACGATCGCACCGATGATCCACAACAACATATTGTGGAACCAGATGATATTGTCCATCACCGGCGTATTGGCGGCCTGCAGACCGAGCTGCCAGGGATGGGGCTGACCCGTGGCGCCATCGGCGGCGAAAGCGGCGCCTCCGGCAAGAACGGTCACGCTCGTGACCACAAAGGCGATCAACCGCTTGAGCACCAGCATTGTCGAATGCTCTCCTCGACGAGACGTATGGCCTTGCGGTGCAAGGCTCTTTCTTCTGGCCCCGATAGAGCCGCCCATCGCAGGAAAGATGTTCGGCTCGCTCCCCGCCGAGCACGCTTTTTGTGCCACGGGCGTGGCGGCTTTTGTGCGCAGCGGGACGGGAAATCCCGGCCTCTCAAACCACAATTCGGAAGCAGCCGCAATGCACCTTATAACCGCTCGCGTTTGCAGCCCGGCTTACCCCCAAGCGGAGGCGCAGGCGCGCGCATCCGCCGCATTTGCGCCACGGCGGCAAGGCTTGGATGACCTTGAAATCCCGGCATTACGGTACGCAGCGCCTTGCTTGACAGGAGCACCCGCGCATGTGCCAACGGGGACGATTAGAATGCGGTGGCGGCGATTCGAGGCCGCGGCGTGCGCCTAAGGCGCTGCCGACGGTATCCAAGGGACTGATGTGATGAGCATTTTCAAGCATGGCGGACCCGCGGCAGCGCGCGTTCTCTTTGCCTCGGCGTTTGCGCTGATCGCGGGCCTGGTTTGCGTGGGACCGGCCGCGGCGCAAGGCGCGGTCAAGTCGGTCCACAAGGACTGGCAGATCCGCTGCGACACACCGCCCGGCGCCAAGGCCGAACAATGCGCGCTGATCCAGAGCGTGACGGCGGAGGACCGCGCGAATGTCGGCCTCACCGTGATCGTGCTGAAGACCGCCGATCAGAAGAGCCGGCTGATGCGTGTCGTCGCGCCGCTCGGCGTGCTGCTGCCGTCCGGATTGGGGCTCAAGATCGACCAGGCCGACATCGGCCGCGCGGGCTTCGTCCGTTGCCTGCCGAACGGCTGCATTGCCGAGGTCGTCATGGACGACGACCTGATCAAGAAGCTGCGTACCAGCAAGACCGCGACCTTCATTATCTTCCAGACGCCGGAGGAAGGCATCGGCTTCCCGATGAGCCTCAACGGCTTTGGCGAAGGCTACGATAAGCTGCCGTAGGAAAACGGCCCCAGGTGCCCGCTCTGCGCGAGTGGGACCGAGCGGACATCCCCAAACTTCTCAGGTCTGCGGACCGGCCATTCTGGCAATGGTCTGGTCTCTGGCTTCTTCTTCGGCCAGCAGCTTCATAAGCTGACGGCGCTGCTCATCGTCGGTGGTCTGCGTCAGCAGACGCCGGTAACGCTCGATATTCTCGCGACAAACAAAACGGTCCATGGCTTTGCTCCATGGCTACGCCTACGCACATCACGAGGATAGTAGTGCGAAGGCCCGGCGAGAAGCCCTTACCGCCTACCGCAGCAGTAATTTCGGCAAATTTATCAGCGATTTAGAGTAGTAAGATGATGGCGCACCGCCGCGGTCGGGGCACCGTCCAGCTCAACCGACCTCATCATCAGGATCGTCCGGCTGCGGCTGTTGCTGCTGCGTGAAGGTCGCCCCCGCTCCGCCCGCAGGCGGCCTGCGCGGCACCCAGGTCGACCGGCCACAGCCATTACACTGATAGATTGCGTTGGCAGGCATCCCGATCATACCGGCATAAAGCGCAGCCCCACCGCAATGCGAGCAGGAGACCGTCCTCTCGAGGTCGTCCACCATGGTTCGTCGCCCATCTGCGCCCCACCGACTTAATGTGCCAGAGCCGCTTTTGCTCCACGCTCCCCGACAAGGGGCTAGGTCATTGACCGAGTCGGCGAACAGCGGCCAATTCTGGACCTGACCGCGCCCCGGCTCATGGAACGAACCCTCCCCCGGGCGCGTTTCGCGCTTTGTGGGGTAGGAAACCAATGCAGGACGAAGATCCGAGGCCGGGCCCGGCGCAACTGGAAAGCGAGCGTAACTTCCGGCTGTTGCTCGACGGGCTCGTCGACTACGCGATCTGCATGCTCGACCCCAAGGGCTACGTCATCAGTTGGAATGCCGGGGCGGAGCGCATCAAGGGTTACAAGAGCGCGGAGATCATCGGACGTCATTTCAGCGTCTTCTATACCGCGCGCGACCGCGAAGCCGGTTTGCCGGAGACAGCGCTGCGCACCGCGCGGGAGAAGGGCAAGTTCGAAATCGAAGGCTGGCGCGTCCGTAAGGACGGCACCGAATTTCGCTCCTTCGTCGTCATCGATGCGTTGTACGAGGACGGCGAGCTTATCGGCTTCGCAAAAATCACACGCGACGTCACCGAACGTTACCAAGCGCAGCGCGCGCTGCTCGAGAGCGAGCGTCAATTCCGATTGCTGGTGAGCGGCGTCACCGACTACGCGCTCTATATGCTCGACCCGCAGGGCAACATCGTGAGCTGGAACGCCGGCGGCGAGCACATCAAGGGTTACACGCCGAATGAAATCATCGGCCAGCACTTCTCACGCTTCTATACGCCGGTAGACCGCGCGGACGGCAAGCCGGCCCGGGCCTTATGGATTGCGCAAACCAGCGGCCGCTACGAGGAAGAAGGCTGGCGCGTGCGTAAGGACGGCACGTTCTTCTGGGCCAGTGTCGTCATCGATCCGATCCGCGACGATACCGGCAAGCTGATCGGCTTTGCCAAGATCACACGCGACATCAGCGAGCGCCGCGAAGCGCAGATCAAGCTCGAAAAAATGCAGCGGCAGCTCGCCGAGTCGCAGAAGATGGACGCCCTCGGCCAGCTCACCGGCGGCATCGCGCACGACTTCAACAACATACTGATGATCGTCTCGGGCCATCTACAGACGCTCAAGCGCTCGATGGGCGGCGATCCGAGGCTCGCTCGCGCCGTGCAAGCGATCGAGCACGCCACCGACCGCGGTGCGACGCTGACCAACCAATTGCTCACCTTCTCGCGCCGGCAGCAGGTCAATCCCGAACGCGTCGACGTCGCATCGCTCATTCATTCGGTGAGCGAGGTGCTCGACAGCGGCCTCGGCCGCGATATCAAGCTCGATCTCGACCTCTCGGCACAGATCTGGCCCGTGGTAGCCGACGTGAGCGAATTTGAAACCGCGCTCGTCAATCTCGTGCTCAATGCCCGCGATGCCATGCCCGGGGGCGGTGTCGTGCGGCTATCCGCGAAGAATAGCCGCGACGACGAGTTGAACGACGAATTTGTCGCGATCACCATCGCTGACAATGGCGTCGGCATTGCCAAGGACGTCATAGGCAAGATTTTCGATCCCTTCTTCACCACTAAGCCGGTCGGCAAGGGCACCGGCCTTGGATTGTCGCAGGTGCATGGTTTCGTGCACCAGGCGGGCGGCACCGTGAAGGTCGAAAGCGAAATAGGCAAAGGCACGCGCATCACCATCCTGCTGCCGCGCGCCGACTCCAAGCGCGCGCAGATCGAAACCGGCACGCCTCAAATCACTTCGGGCGGCGGCACGGTGCTGCTGGTCGAGGACAATCCCGATGTCGCGAGCGCCAGCGCCGAATTGCTTGCGCAATTGGGCTATGCGGTGCGCTGGGTCGCGGATGCGGAAAGCGCGCTCGACGCGCTCGAACGCAACGGCATCGACGTCGTGTTCAGCGACATCGTCATGCCGGGGCCGATGGACGGCCTCGGCCTCGCCGAAGCGATCAAAGCCAAGTTTCCCAGCCTGCCCATCCTCCTGACCACCGGCTACAGCCAGGCGGCGCAAGAGGCACAGCGCAAATACCCGATCCTGCGCAAGCCCTACCGCATCCACGAATTGAGCCGCGCGCTGGCCGAACTCGGCACGTGACGGAACGCATACCCTCCGTGGCTCAACCTTTCGTCACCGTCAACGAGTAGCGACCATCTGCAGCGAGGCACTCGGCTTCGGGCAGACCGAGCTCTTTGCGTACGATGTTGGTGCCGAGCACCATTGCCACCATCTTGTAGCCGGCGTGGCGACGTCCCATGCCCTCGCGCCCCATGCCGCAATCCGATGAGATGATCAGCCGTTCCGGCGGAATATGCTCGAGCGCCTGTCGAATAAGCGCGGCGATGTCGTCGGGCCGCTCGACCTGCAGCGTGTGATGATCGATGACGCCGATGACGATCTTCTTGGACTTGATCACCTCGCCGATCGCCTTCAGATCGCCCGGCCCTGACGAGCAGGTCTCGAAAGTGATCGCGTCGCAATCGAGCTCGTCGAGCGCGGCGAGCGTAGGCTGATAGCTCTGCACATCCTTGAAGATGCGTTGCTGGCTCGGATTGCCCCAGCAGGTGTGGCACCACACTTCCGTCTTGGCGCGCAGTCCCTTCACCGTGTTGTTGAAGATGCCAACGAGATCGTCGACGTCGAGCTTGCCGAAGGCCTTGCCGCGCACCGGCACCATATGGATCTGCGGCTCTTCCATCTGAAGCACCGGACAGCCCGCATCCGCCAGTTCGTTGAGCTCCTCGTTGAGCGCGTTGCTGAAGGCCATTGTGCGCTCGACCGGGTCCTTGTAATAGGTGTCGACGACCGATGCGGCGAGCAGTTCGGGAAGGATCGTGCCCCATTTGACCGGGCGCTTGGTCATGCGCTGCGCCACCTTCCACATCGCGGCGTATTGCAAATCGCCGCGGCCGATCGGGCCGGCCACCTGCGGGAAAACGCGGGCCTCCAGAAAGTCGTGCAGAATATGGCCGCGCGGATAAGCGACGGCGCCGACATTATAGACCGCCGGCTCCGGCTTGGCCGAAAAGCCCGCCATGTGCGTCAGCGGGTAGCTCTGCCAACTCATGCCGCCGACTTCTTCGTCGTAATGCGCATCGCCGTCGGTGCAGATATCGAGGCCGGCAACCTCCTGCGCGCGCAGAAACGACGAGACGGCGTCTTCGTACTGTTCGCGGTAACGAGAGTTCACCATCGACTCGAGGAAGCTCTTGTTGCCGAGCGCGGCGGTGTACCAGCTTGGTCGCGGCAACGAGCCAATGATCGATGTCGGCAGCAGGACGTTCGCCGAAGCCTTGAACATGTTTCTCTCCCGTTCATTTTCTTGCCGCGACACCACGGTTTTGCGCGGAGGCTAGCAGCGCGACTGCTCGGTGGCAAACGATTGCCATTAATTGCCACGAGCGTTAGACTGGCTGGCAGTCTGCGGTGGCCGCGCACGCGTGCCGCCAGACAGACGGACGTCCGGGAGGAAGCCATGGTCCGTTACGGAACGACACGGCGGACGCTCGCATCCGCGTTGATCTTGGGTGCTGCCGGCGTCTTCTGGTGCGCCTCACCCGCCGGCGCCGCCGACCCGCTGCGCATCGGCTTGAGCCTGAGCCTCACCGGACCCACGGCCCCCGCCGGCAAGCAAGTCCTGGCGGGTTTGGAAATCTGGCGCGAGGACGTGAACGCCAAAGGCGGCCTACTCGGCCGACCGGTGCAACTCGTCTACTACGACGACCAGGGCAGCCCGGCGAATGCGCCCGGCATTTACGAGAAGCTGATGGGCGTCGACAAGGTCGATCTCTTGATCGGGCCCTACAGCACCAATGTGATTGCCGCAGCCATGCCGGCAATTATGCAGCGCAAGCGGACCACGATCGGCATTTTCGGGCTGGGCGCCAACAAGACGTTCAATTATCCGAAGTACTTCTCGATGAACTCGCAGGGCCCGTCGCCCGCGAATTATTCGAAATGTGTGTTCGACCTCGCCGCCGCGCAACAGCCTAAGCCCACCCGCGTGGCGCTGATCGGCGCCGATGTGGAATATTCGCGTCATGCCCTCGACGGCGCGCGCGAGAACGCCAAGGCGCTCGGCTTCGACGTCGTGATCGAGCGCACTTATCCGATCTCGACGACCGACTTCACGCCGATCGTGCGCGGCGTGCAGGGCGCCAATCCCGACGTGGTGTTCGTCGCGTCGCTCCCGGTCGACACCGCCGGCATCATCCGGGCAGCCAAGGAAATCCAGTTCACGCCGAAGATCTTCGGCGGCGCCATGCTCGGACTCCTGGTCACCGGGATCAAGCAGCAGCTCGGACCGGCCATCAACGGCTACATCAGCAACGAGTTCTATATTCCGGCGCCGAGCCTGCAATTCGAGGGCACGCAGCGCATGATGGCGGAATACCAGAAACGAGCTCCCGGACTCGGCATCGACCCGCTCGGTTACACTTACCCGCCTTATGCCTACGCCGCCGGGCAGATTCTGGCGGAGGCCGTGACGCAGACGCAATCGCTCGACGACGACAAGCTCGCCGACTACCTGCGCAAGACCGACTTCAAGACAGTCATCGGCCCGATCAAATTCGGCGAACAAGGCGAATGGACGACGCCGCGCATCATCTGCATTCAGTTCCAGGGGATCGCCGGCAACGACATCGGTCAGTTCAAGGATTGGTCGCGGCAAGTCGTGGTCTATCCGAACGAGTTCAAGTCGGGAAACCTGATCTATCCGTTCGCGAAGGCCGCTCAATAAGGAACCGGACTTGCAGAAGAAAACCAAGCGCGCGCGGCCGACGCTGAAGGACATTGCCCGCGAGGTGGGCGTTCATGTCTCGACGATCTCACGCGCGCTCAATCCGCACAACACCCACGCCGTCTCGCCCGATCTGATGGACAAGATCAGGCGGGCGAGCCGCAAGCGCGGCTACCGGCCGAACGCGGCTGCTGCCGCGCTGCGCACCAACCGGTCGCGCACCGTCGGCGTCGTGATCCCCGACATCACCGATCCGGTGTTCCCGCCGATCATCCGCGGCATCGAGGACGCGCTCGCGCGGCACAATTACATCGCCATCGTCGCCAATACCGACGGCGACCCACGGCGGCAGGCGCAAGTGATCGAGGCCATGCGACCGCGCGGCATCGATGGATTGATCCTGGCCAGCGTAATGCGGCTCGACGCGGACGCGGCGCGGCTTGCCGCCGATCTGCCCACCGTCACGGTCAGTCGCCGCACCGACGTCGCACGCTTCTCCTCGGTCGTGCACGACGAGAACGACGGCTTCGCCCGCGTGCTGACGCATCTCGCGTCGCTCGGCCATCGCCGCATCGCCGCCATTGCCGGGCCGCAGACGATCTCGACCGGCTATAATCGCTATTCGAGCTTCGTCCGGCACAGTGAGGAGATGGGCCTCGGCCTCGCCAAGCCGCTCGTGTCTTTCGCGCGCGCCTTCAATGAACTGGAGGGCGAGCGCTGCGCCGAGGAACTGTTGGCGTCGGGCGAACCATTCACCGCCGTCGTCTGCGCCAATGACCGCCTGGCGGTCGGCGCCATCACGGCGTTCCGCCGCCACGGCATCGATTGTCCGCGCGACATCTCGATCACGGGCTTCAACGACATGCCGCTGGTCGACCGGTTGTCGCCGCCGCTGACGACGATTCGCGTGCAGCACTACAAAGCAGGCGTCGAAGCCGCGGAGTTGATCGTCGATGTTCTGGAGAACGGCGTCATGCCACCACGGCATCTTGTGCTGCCGGTCGAGATGATCGTGCGCGGCTCGACCCGCCGCCAGCCGCCCGCCGGCACCGCTTCCGATCGCACATCCGTCAAGACGAGAGAACGGCAATCATGAAAGTGGGTTTTTGCGGCCTCGGCGCCATGGGGCAATTGATCGTACCGCGGCTGATGGAGACCGGGCACACGGTCACCGGCTGGAACAGGTCGCGTGACAAAGCGGACGGCCTGATCGCGGAAGGCATGCGCTGGGCCGACACGCCGCGTGACGTTGCCGCGCAAAGCGACATCGTGTTCTCCATCGTCACCGACGCCAAAGCCGTGAAGGCCTGCGCGCTCGGCGATGACGGCATCATCGCCGGCATCAAGCCCGGCGCGATCTACATCGACATGAGCACGATCGAGCCGGACGAAAGCCGCGCCGTGGCGGCCGAATTCAAGAAGCGCGGCGCGACGATGCTCGACGGGCCGATCTCGGGCTCGCCGGTGACGGTGAAAGCCGGCAATGCCTCTGTGATGATCGGCGGCGAGGAAGAAGCCTTCGAGCGGGCCAAGCCGGTGCTGCTCGCCATCGGCCCGAAGGTGACGCGCATCGGCGGCAACGGGCTCGCGTGCCAGATGAAGATCGCCGTCAATCTGCTGTTGATGGTGGAGGTGATCGCCTTCGGCGAAGCGGTCGCGCTGGCCGAGAAGGGCGGCGTCGCGCGCGAGGCCGCGGTCGATGCCATCCTCAAGAGCGTCGCGGCGTCGCCCGTGCTCGGCTATCGCGGACCTTTCATTCTCGACGGCAAGATGCCGGAAGTGCCGCTCGCCGACGTGACGCTGCAACAGAAAGACATGATGCTGGCGCTCAATCTCGGCCGCACATTAGGCTCACCGGTGCCGCTGGCGGCGGCGGCCAACGAGATGATGAATGCCTGCCGCGGGCTCGGCATCGACGGCAACGATTTCGTGGTCGCGCATCGCGTCTACAGGCAACTCGGCGGACAGGAATAACGGAGAGAAACTATGACATCGCAGGGAGAGAAGTTCGGCGCCGCGCTCGCCAAGGCCATCAAAGGCACGACGGCCAAAATGAAGGAGGCGCCGGTCATGTACATCACCAATATCAACGACGTTCCGAAGGTCGAAGGGCTCAAGCGCGACGATGGCTGGGTCGACATGCAGGTGCAATTCCTGATCGACAAGAAATCGGCCGGCGCCAATCACGTCGTCGGCTGGACCGTGCTCAAACCCGGCGCACGGCACGAGAACCATCGCCACCATAACTGCGACGAGTTCTTCATCGTGCTGAAGGGCTCGGGTCATATCTACACCGACCACGGGGATAAGCCGTCGAAGGAAGGCGATGTGGTCTATTCGCCGCGCGGCTGCTGGCACGGCTTCAACAACACCTCGAGCGAAGACGTGGTGCTGGTATGGGGCTGGATGGGCGCGGGCTCGATCGAGGACTCCGGCTACGAAGTGCGTCCGGAGAGTCATAAGTAGCACGCGCTGCCGCACACTTGCTTCACCCTCCCCCTTGTGGGGAGGGTCGCGAGCGAAAGCGAGCGGGCTGGGGGTCATCACAATAACGACCACTCCCACCCCGACCGTCTTCGGCGGTCGCCCTCCCCACAAGGGGCAGGGTAAAAAGAAGGAACAGTCGATGCCCGTTTGGGACAATCCGCTCATCAAGAAAGGCATGACCGCGCAGCTCGCGACGCGGCGCGCGCGCATCGCCGCCGGTGAAAAACCGCTCGGCTGGAAAGTCGGCCTCGGCGCGCCGGCAACCATGCAGAAGCTCGGATTGAGCGCGCCGCTCATCGGCTATCTCATGCAGGGCGCGCTTCTGCCCTCCGGCGCGGCCGTGCCATTCAAGGGCTATGTGCGGCCGGTGGCGGAGCCGGAGATTGCCGCCGTCATGGGCGGCGATCTCGGCGCCGGCGCGGCGCC
>Ga0255338_1006003_pt1 | contig 10669 bp, 8 predicted proteins | sample MeOH1_35cm_T4_19_FD_203715 | JGI IMG/M metagenome (GOLD analysis project Ga0255338, IMG submission 203715) | Sandy soil microbial communities from University of British Columbia, Vancouver, Canada - MeOH1_35cm_T4_195 | ecosystem: Engineered > Artificial ecosystem > Sand microcosm > Unclassified ... | reverse complement strand
AGCCAAGCTGGTCATGGGAGTGCAATCAGTGACATCGGCCACGATAGTCGGCGTGCTGGTCGCTCGTGCGGTGAACATCGCCAGATGATGCGAGCGGCGCCCTGTTTCCACGTGGCGCTCACAGAGAGTGCTGGTGCCCCCAAGGGAATTCGAAACGCAACCTGGGGGCTTCACACTGTGTCGCAGAGTCCCGCTAGGAGCCAAGTCATCCCAGGTCAAATACCGTGTTCGCGCTCACCATGGCTCAGGGCCTTCCGCCTCGTTCCAGCCTGTTTCAGCGCGGTTTCTCTGTACAAGGCACGCGAATGGCACCCGGAATCCCTTGGAGGCCACCCACGACAGGTGATATTTCCAAGGAACGACAGGTCAGTCGAGCATCGGTCACGGAACGCGGTTCGTCGAGGATAGCTCTATTCGTTCAAAGACTTCATTGTCGTAGCCGGTTACCTCGGTCTTGCCGAGTGGATGGACCTTCAGCACGGTCAGAGGACTCGGAATCAGCGTGACGCGCGGATTCGCCTGCCCGCCCTCGACGTTTTCGACAATCGCCAACACATACCGATCGCCAAGCTCCCGTGCCTGCAAGACCTGGCTGCCCATCATTTGCAGCGGTCCAGTCGCGGCGCCCGCGTGCACCTTCAACTCGTAATAGCGACCGTCGGTACCAACACAGTCGGCTCCAGTCGGCTGGTTGCGCGTGTCTTCGAGTTCGACTCCCCGCTCCGCAAGCGCCTTCTGCAGAATCCGCAGTCCCGCTGTCTCACGATCGAAGGGAGTGTAGCTGGCAGCGCTCTTTCCGCTCGTGCCGGAACCATCACGCCCCGTATTGGCGCTCCGAGGATTCCCGACAACGACTTCGATAGGTCCGGTCACAAGCTCGCCCTCGGGCGGCGCGCCTGGGGGCCGGTGGGTCACGGTCTGCAGAGTGTCAACGTCAACCAGCCTCCGCTCGGACGAGGGTCTCGCATCTGCCTTCTTGTTGACCCTCCGGCGCCCCGAGATGCCGGGAACGGGTGGACCTGGAGGTGAGTCCGGAACGATCTCTCCCTCGATGTATCCGGGTCTCCGTCGGTACGGGAAGAAGACCTGCTCCTCCCCCTGACCAGCTCGTTGCCATGCGTCGACCCACGCAAGAGACAACTGCAGCCTCTCGGCCAACTCCACGTCGAAAGCGTCGGCGACCAGCGCACCGCCCAGATCTCTTCTCCCAATCTGAGAGGGGTGCTCGAAGTAGAAGGCCTTCTGAGACTGGTCGTAGTGAGCTGTGGCCTGGATGCTTGTTCTCTTCGTGCCCACTCGACCCTCGAGCGTCAGCTGCGGAACCAGCTCCACCGTCGACGCCGCGAGTGAGTCCCACGCGCTGTCGCTGATTCCTGCGTAGAGCGGAGGCATCAGCTGTGAGACGAACTCCCGCATGAGCTCGGTCGCCCTCGTAAAGGCCGTCGATGTGGCCTCGTCGTAGACGCTGTTCGTGCCGCCTCGGGCTTTGACTGCAAAGGAACCGGGCGACAGTAGCTCGAGGCCGAGATGCTCAGGGAGACTGCCCAACGAGTAGAGCGCACAGGGCACGGCCCACATCGGGACGGCCGAGCCGGAGAGAGTCCGGGCGAACACTTCCGAGTCTGAGTAGTAGACAGGACGAGCCCGCGTCCAGCGATCGCCGACCCAGACGGGCAGCTTCTTCAGATCCTTCGTCACGCGGGAGTTGTGCTCTATGAGTTCGGACAGAGCTCGGTAGGTTCGGGGAAGTGCCTCCCCGAGGTTCTCCGGGGTCGTCCCCGCGGATGCCCAAGCCTTGAGGTACTGGACACACTCGGACGCGCTGGGTGACTTGACGCCGAGCGCCTCCCACAGGCGCGCGAACGCCTCGTCCTCGGGGACGAAGGCGGCTTCGCCCGGGAAGAGGACTTCGCCCCGGTACGCCGCCCCAGGCGACAGCCATGCGCCACACCAAAGAAGCTTCTCAACACCAAAGCTCCTCGTGAGTCTAGACACCGTGATGTCGTCGACCTCGGCGCGGCCAGTCGGTCGGGCGGGGCACATGCTCGAAAGCGCAACGTAGTGATGCGCCACGTCATTCCAGGCGATCTTGCGTTGCGACGCCTTCAAGGCACGCAGCGCCTCCAGGTGCTCACTGGCGCGGGGGAGGCCACCGATGCCGAGCGCTCGAACGACGGGGCTTTCGGCATCCTCGGGTCCGAGCTCGAACGCATACGCCGACGCATCGTTCCCGTACACACTCGCGTTCGCATCGCTTCGAATCCTTGTATGAATGGGAGCGACGGGGCTCGGATGACGCGCGCAATCCGACAACCAAGCGATGTCGGCGAGGCGGGCAACCCAGCCGGTGGGCATGGAGTGTTCAGTCGAGTACCACTTCCGCACCACGTACAGCGCAAGGCTCTCGCTCTTGTCTTCGTACAACCGTGACCAAGCCCGTTCGAGAGCCTTGATGAGCGCCCTCGCCCGTTCTCGTCGCTCCCCAATTACCTTGCTCTCCGAGATGTCCTTGGCGACTGCAAGCAGGTCATCGCTCGTCCAGTCGTCCGTGAGGACCTCTGCCCAGTCTCCGGTCCGGTCGAAGATCGCCTGTCGCGTACGCTCCCACAGCTCAGGACGATCGTGCCAGCCGATGTCATAGCCCTTGTCGCCGTGGTTCCATCGAAGCGTGTTCGGCCGGTGGAGTCTGGGGGCGATCTCAGCGCCAACGCGGCGAAAGAGCTTTCGGGCGCCGATTTCGGTTCCCCCAAACTGCTTCAACTTTGCGTAGCGGGGGTGGATCCAGCGAAGACCCTCGGTTTGTGCTGCTGCAGTAGCCCAACCTTCCTTGTCCATCGCGGGCGGCAGGTATGCCTCCGCTGGCCGCACTTGACGCAAGGAACGCTTCCCCCCGACCCACTCAAACCCGTCAACTGTCACAGCCATACCGAGATCGTGAGAAAGAGCAGCGGCCACAGTGCTTGAGGCTTCGGCTAGGAAGACTGCTAGTTCCCTCAGGTCGTCGTCGGATACTGCGACAGGTTCGTCCTTCTTTCCGGCCAGTGCTCTGAGTACACCATCGGCTGAATGCTCATCTGAGAAGGCGCCGCGATCGACCAAGAATGATCGCACCGCCTCGGCCGCCTTGCCCTTGTCCGAGTAGGCGGAATGGATCTGTCTGGCCAGCGAAAGCCTAGTCACCAGGTCCGTGCCTGAGAGTACCTTGGAGACCAGGAGACCTCCGTCGCCGTCTCGACAGGGCGCAATATGTTCTCCATTGGAAAGAAGCACAGAGCGGTGCGCGAAGAGTTGATCACCCGCCCCGGCATCGATTGCGGCAGCGGCAAGGGCAATGAACCACGACGCCGTCTTCGCCGACGCGGCGGCGTGCTCGAAGAGAGTCAAAGCTTCGTCCGCAGTGAGTTCACCTCTCGGGTGAATCTCGGCTAACACGCCACGCCATCGACCCTCATCTCGGCAGACTGCTGGAAGAGAGCGTGAGCCGGGGCGAGCCGCCTCCACGTCCTCTGGCTGTAGGACGGACTGCAGGCCGAGGGACTCGTACGACAAGTCGCGAACGCGTATGCGCTGATCCGGCAGGACGATCTCGGCAAACGAAATGGCGCGCTGCATCTGCTCCACAAATGACTGCATCTTGCCGAGCAGCCACTTCCCTGGCTGGTGTTGGACGACGTCTGACTGCAAGCCGATGAGAGGCCACGCATCCCTGGGGCATTCGAGCAGCTTGCGTAGCGCGAGCGCCTGCACGAACTTGCGCATCTCCACCAGCAGCCACTCGTTCCATGGACTACTAGTGTCAATCCGCTCCCTGGAAACGACAGATTCGAAGGGTCCGCCGATGTCGAAGGGGAGTGCAACTCCCTCGCTCGTCGGCAATCCAGTGAAGAGCAATCCGGGTTGACTGGTGGCCGGAACGGCGATCCCCAAGCGAACGCTGGGGCCGGCGAGTTTGCCCTGGCGTCGCTGCTTCGCCGTGGGCAGTTCCACCGTGTACTGTCGCCACGACTGGCCGCTCTCCGAACTGACTACGGCCTCGCGGCACTGTGCCTGACGGCGCCCCACCGTAAGGGCGTACTCGTGCGCGCCAGTCTCGGTCAGGTATCGCTCGAGCGAGCGAGGCTTCGCGCCGAGCTCGCGGTATACGAACTTCTTGATGTTCTGCAAGAACAAGAGGGTTCGCGAATCGGTTGCCGTGAACCACTCGAATAGATCGTCTGGCGCGAACTTACCTTTGAGTCTCACCCGAATCAACGTTTCCGCCGATTTCGGGTCGTAGACTCCAGGCATCTCTTGGGCTGGCTCGATCCTGGTCACGTCTCCATCCACAAACGACCAATGGTATGGAGCTGAGTGCACCTCCACAGAGGGGCCCAGCCTTTGCAAGGTCTTGAGGCCGATCCCGAACTTCCCGATCGCTTCAGCGTCGTCTTCCTTGCCAGTTAAATACGAGCCCGACATCGAGAGAACGTTAGGGGCGCTCACCCGATTCCCGTTGTGTACGAAAAGCAGTTCTCGGTTGCCTCCGCTCCGAGCTAGGACGACGCTAAAATACTCTGCTGCTTCGTCCTCGGCGTTCTGGAGCACCTCTAGAATCTCGCGGAACTCCTGCTCGGTAAGCTGCCCGGCACTCCTGCCGGCCCGCTTCGAGCTGACGCGATCAACGGACTGGGCGCGCTCCGTCTGGATTGCTGCGATCTCGTCGATGAACGCTTCGGCGAACTCGCCGGTGAACTGGCCATCGAACGCCGCCTCGGAATCCCAGTTGTCGTACAGGTAGCGCGCTGCTTCGAGACCCATCTCGCGATAGGTCTTCTCCTTCGGCGCGGCGGAATCGTGCGGCGCACTCTCCATCAACAGCTCCCCCTGAGCCCCAGATCAGCACTGGACTGCACCCGAGCTTCATCGTACAAGCTGGCTCTGACATTCGCTCGTTAAGGACGTGAATGCGTAGCGTGTTGTCGCTACTCGACGCTCGTCTTCAAGGGAGAGGACGGCCTTTCGCTCCCCTGCAGGAACGGCATCAGCGCCTCCCCGGTCGGCTCCGGCACGTCCGGGATCGCCAGGCGACGACTGAGTGGATCTAGCGATTCCGCATACCTTCGGCCCCACTCCAGCCATTCCCGCGAACGAGCCGCTTCCTCCGCGTCGGTCATCCCGTCGACGATCAACGCCATCGCTCCCAAGTAGGTTCGGAGCTCCTGCGCCTGCCTCCAGTCGTCGGCCTGCCGTACGAGCACCTTGGCGCGATGTGCTTCGGCGAATCTCGCCTTCGCTGTCTCGACGGCAAGCTGCCAGCTCCTCTGCCGCCCCGCCTCCTCGCGTTCGCGCTCGAGTCGGCGATCCTTCTCCGTCTCGCTTCTCGATGCGATCTCATCGATGACTTGCGGCAGTCTGTCCTCGAGGGACCATCGCTCTCGATCGGCCCAGGTGTTCCGCTTCCCCCTCGAGGTCCACGCATCCAGCTCAATCTTCAGTCGCTGCGACGGGATGTAGTCGTACTCTGGAATCCGCGTCCAGTGCGGAGACCGTTCTTTCTCCGCAAGCTCGCGTTGGCTGGGCTCGTGGCGCTGACGATCGTTCTCCTGTAGGACCGTCACCTTCTCGCGGGTCTCCCCGGTATTGATGACGAATTCATACTTCCGCCGAAACCAGTCTTGCGCAGGATAGACGTGGGCCCTCAGCGATGACTCAGCGGTCCAGCCCCTTCGCTGAGCAGTCGTGATGAGGGCTTGGATGATGCGCAACGCGCGATTGCTCGCGGGCGCAGTGATCACCCAGTCCTTCTTCGCGTCCTGAAGCCCAAGGACTATGGGATGCGGCCGAGTGAGGCGCCTCGGAACGTTGACTTCCGGGCAGGTGCTCTTCTGCAGGTCACTCGTGCCCTCACGCTGATCAGCCGGAGGTAGTGTCGCGGTGGGAGAGGGCGAAGTCGCCGTCACAGCACCATTCTCCCCGGCATGCGAGGCCTTGCGCGACGTTCTCTGCTGGCCCTCTGGATACTCTCCGTGATTGAGGTAGTACTGCCCATCGTCCGTAATCTCAGCATGCCACCCGCCTCGCTTCGATACCTTTACCAGGCGTCTGCTCTTCAGCGCGGCTGCACTCAACTTGTGCGTTTGATCCGTCATCACTCCGTCCGGACACTCGTCCGCGATCCAACGGAGTACCTCGAGTTGCCGTTCATTGACTGGCTCGCGCGCCATCGCTCCTCCAACTGTCGGCCGTTCTACAGGGTAGCGACTGGCCGCAGATATCACGGCTGAAGGAGTGCCTCGAGCGGGTGGTGTCACCGCCCTATGAACTGAACCTGGAGAAGAGCCTGGGCCGATGGCTGCGGGCCCGCGGATCGTGGGCGCCCGGGACTCGCCGCCGTTCGGTGATGAAGAGCGGTCAAGCACCGAGGTCGAGCACTGTGCGACGCTCGATGGAGCTTCACGGCCAGCGAGGCGGAATCGGACACGTTACTCCACACGTGCTGCGACATTCCGCCGCGACCGAGATGTTGGCTAGCGGTGCCCCACGCATCGGGGTGCGGCGGGTCCTCGGGCACCGCAGCTTGCGGACAACTCTGGAGACGAATGCCCACGCCTGCGACTTGCACGCTGCTGAAGCGATGGCGCGCGGTTCGGGTGCTGACCACCTGGTGGCGATCGACGACTCTGCGTGAACGACTGCTAGAGCAGGGGGGGAGCAACATTGAGCCGCCGAAGAGCAGGAGAGATGACTGCCAATCCGTCCGCGGTGTCCACTTCGTAGGTCTGCACTTCGACCAGGGCATCGGGTGGCACGTCGCCCTCATACAGGACGTAGGACATCTCGTCGTCGTGATGCCGAGCCCGCCACTCGAGTCCGGCCGCTCTCGGAACCCACCTTCGTATCTGCGCCCCCCAAAGTCGCGTCATCGGGTATGACGAGCCCGGGCAGTGCGTCAGCCATCCATCCTGGCCCACGTGCTGGAGACCCTCGCCGTGAAGAGCCACCACCCAGATGCTGGTTGCCAACGCCAGCTCCGAGATCGATCGTCCCTCAAGCTTCCGTCGCGCTAATTCCCGCTTCCCTGTCGGCGGAAATGGAAGGGTCCGCAGCAAGCTCTCAGAGAGCGCGGCCTCAATACTTGAACCGGCGTAGAGGAAGGGGGGATCTCCGCCCGGGCTGTCGAATCTCCCTCCGCCATACGCTGCATGCGAATCAGGATCCGTAGGGTTGAACTGTGTGGCATCAGAGAAGATCTTCCTATGTGCGAATGTGACCGCAGGCGGCCGAGTACGCGTTGGCGCAATGTTAGAGAGAGAGCGAGCACTGCCAGGGCGCTCAGAGGCAAATGCGCTGGCCAGGAGAAGGGACAGACCCGAACCGCCGGGCCATGATTTTCGAGGCCAGGGCGCGAGTCGCGGCGGTCGTGCGAGCGGAGTGACGACCGGCAGCACGATCGGCGCCTTTTCTCATATCCCAGGGGCACAGTCGAGCTGGTCCTGCGGTCATGTGTGAGCGGGGTGAGGATATTGCGTTTTGCAGCATCCGACCAACACCACTCGTGGACATTCGGCCTAGTATCCCGAGCTTATCAAACGGCTTGAAGGCGACTCGAGACTCAAGCGGAATGCTCCGATCGCCGGGCCAACTGGTCCCTCCCCGAGAATCCTGCCGTTACGCCCGCTCCCGCGCCTCCAGATCGCGAACCTGCAACGTCGGGATCAGTTCGCAGCAATCCTTAACTTACTCTAAGCTTACTGGCGCTATGTCTAGACTGCGGCAACCCGTCGCACGGGCAGCGAAAAGTCCTTGACGTGGTAGACGCTCAGTTCGTCATCTTCGTGAAAAGGATCGAGCGGTGGAGCACCGAGGCCCGGCCGATAAAGGGCGCATATCCCGACGCCGGGATCGTCGAGACCGTTGACGATAGCCACGTGGGCTTGCGCCTGGTTGGCAAACACATGCGCACGATCGAACATGGCTGAACTGTAGGAAAATGAAGGGCACATCAGCACGTGGATGGGACGATAGCACTGGCCGTCGTCACCATTCTGCTTTCCGATCTGTCGGGACAGGTTGCCGTCGGTCGCGTCTGCGCAGATGATCACGCCGTAGTTGCAGCCAGCCATGCCAAGTACAGTCACCCTAGGAACTGGGGGAATATCGACTATCTCTCCCGTCCGGTGAGCGCTGATGTGCTTTTTCTGCTCGAACGGCTTGTCCGCCTGCGGAACGAAGATGCGAGACATGTTGTACCGCTGAGCGGGCGGTGCTTGAACCTGATGTGAAGAACCGGCGACGACGTGCATTCCGTATGCGTCTGCACACTCCTGCAACTGCTTCTCGAACGGTTCGTCTTCTTCGAGCCTGCCAAGAGCGGGATAAGTCATTTCGCCGAAGACGACGATGTTCGCTCCCTGTGCTCTTGCAGCTTCGATCGTTCGCATGTAGCGCTCGCGCACTTCGGGCACGGCGTCTCTCTTCATCGCCCATAGCCGCCGATGGGCATCCACGTCGTCCGCATCTTTTTCAAATTCCCGCACTTCGAAAGCGTCCATCGTGAGCTGAAGTCGTGCGAGGGCGATGACGGTTGGACCGGAGTGGTCATGCGGAACGAATTGAAGCAATGGCGAGGCGTATTCAGTACCTGCCATCAGGCATGCCTAGTCCTTGGAGGGGCAGGAGGCAATGCTGTCAGAGCGCCGAATGCCTATGATTCTGCGTCGCCTCTCGCCTTGCGCGCAAAGCCTTCGCTGCTGCTTGGAACAGACGCACTCACAATCGACAGATTCGATGTCCAGAGGAACAGAAGGCGGAAGTTCTCCTCCTCTTTCAATGGGAGAGGTCACGAAAGCAATGCTCACTTGCCCATGCAGCGCCACAGCCTCCTCTTCGAGGAGTAGCACAGCGTGTTCCTCAACCCAGGGATCCTGAGGCTTGATCTGGCTACCCTGCAGCTTCAGGGTGCGAACACCGGACAAGACGCACTTGAACCGGTTTCCGTCCTGGTCTCCGGGACAACGATTCGTGGGCCGGCCGTTAAGGCTAGAGGCGGAGACGTAGGAGAGATGCACCCTTCGGCCCGTCTCGTCGGACACGACCACGCGGAGAGAGCCAAGTCGTTCTGACACAACAACCTGGCTCTTCAGTGCGAATGGCAGCGCTTGCGAGACCGTCTTTGTTCTTGTCTTCATCGTCCTCCGCTAGATAAACGGCGAGATGGTTTCCATCATGGCCATACTCGCCTTAACGGAGGTAGGAAGACCATCCGAGCACCCCACGCAGTTATCGTCCACAGGCACGACTCCGAAGCAGTCAATGTCGTTTGGGCACCCAAGCTTCTCATCCCGGGCGTACAACGCGACACACGCATCGTATGTGAGACCGAAGACTTGAACTCCTCCAGCCTCGATTATCGAATCTTCGTGACCCTCCAGAAGCTTCTTGTCCGCATCGTGCCACTGGCGGCGTCGACCCTCCATTACGGATCCATACTTCTTGTAATCCTCAATCTCCTCGTGGATTGCGAATCGGAAGAAGTCTCGCATCAGGTCACTTCCCCAAGCCGTCTCAAACTGCTTTGACAGGCTGAAAGGGTTGCCTGCACGAATCTCGTCGGCAATCGGAGGTAGTCCAGCGGACGCACACATTACGGTGCGTATTCCGATCGACCCCGCCCGCTCCGGAACCGCTCTGCTACCCGTCACTGCCTCAACCGCAGAGTCGTAGACGCTCGCAGCTACAGTCGATACCGAATTGCCAATCAGGTCGGCGTTTCGGTAGAACGCCTCAACGTCGTCGCGCGATAGATTGTCAGCTGCCACGCCATCGACCGCCGTTAGCAGTAGTCGCACCCACACCTTCGACTTGTTTGGCCGAAGGCATGCAACCATGCTCACGCGAAAATCGATGCTCCAGGCCGTGGCAGACGAGTCAACAACAGCACAGGTGTAAGCGGGCGGCCGAGCAACCCAGCCTTCCCAAATGTGAGGTTCTGAACCACCGCGGGCAGTGACAGCCTCGCTAAGCGAATAGCCGGCGGAAGCCAGAGCCGACGTGATCTCGACCTGCATGTCGCGGCGCGACCAGATAGAAAGAACCTCGTCCGCAACAGCTTTGGCAGCCGAAGCGTCGAGGCCCTGTTCAATGGCATACAAGGCGCCGTGCCGGAAGACCGGAAACTGGTAACTCATGAGCCCCCTCCCCTCACGAGATGCTGCAGGAACGGCGCGTTCGTTCTCGTGGGGAAATCTCAACGCCCCCTGACAGGGGGGCGACCATTGCTAAGGAGTATTGCCTTGCGGTAGATGATTGGGCACCCCTGATTTGCTTGGGTTGTGAGCACGATCAACAGCCACTCCCCTCTTCCCGAGCGAATCATGGATCACGTCCGCTTCCATGCGTCGTCTTCTACCTGTTGCACAGTTCGAGTCATCTCGGCAGTCGAGACGACACCCGTACGCCATGCGAAGAGTGCGAGCTGGGTGTCGCTTTCGAGCCCCGTCCGGTCCCGAATCTCCTTCAGGCATCCATCCACGGTGCTCTTCGAAACTGGTTCGCCAGGCCGGCGCAGGTTTTCGAGTCGAGCCGCAATCTGTTTCGAATTCAGATGTTCCAAGACGCGCAACCTGAGTACCTCCTGCTGTCTCGCTGTTAACAGAAGTCGCAGACGGTGCGCATCTGTCGGTGACAGCGG
>Ga0255338_1006002_pt1 | contig 10673 bp, 8 predicted proteins | sample MeOH1_35cm_T4_19_FD_203715 | JGI IMG/M metagenome (GOLD analysis project Ga0255338, IMG submission 203715) | Sandy soil microbial communities from University of British Columbia, Vancouver, Canada - MeOH1_35cm_T4_195 | ecosystem: Engineered > Artificial ecosystem > Sand microcosm > Unclassified ... | reverse complement strand
TCTCGCCGACATGCTCCCGGTCATGGGGCCGTCCGGCACCACGCCGGGCCTGTTTCATGCCTTCGGCTTCAGCGGGCACGGCTTCCAGCTCGGCCCGGGCGTCGGCGACACGATGGCCGAGCTGATCGCGACCGGCACGACGGAGATCCCGCTACACGACTTCCGGATCGAGCGCTTCGCCCCCCCGGAAGGCGGCCGCAGCTCTGCCGCGGCTTGATTAGCCGATCGCTCAGAGCTTGGAGCAGAGCCGGTAGGCCTCGTAGATCGCAGAATAGAGGTCGCGGCTCGACACCGCGTCGCCGATGCGATGCAGGAGGAAGCGCCCCGGCGCAGGCGCAGCCGGCAGCGTGCCGTATTCGACGACGACCTGGCCGGCCTCGACCTGGCTTTCCGCGCCGGTCAGCTCGTTGCGGAACGTGGCCGGCAGGGCGTTGCCCCGGCGCTCGACCTTCTCCAGCCTGACATCGACGAACGAGCGGATGCCGAGCTCGGCGAAGCGCTTCCGGAAGCTCGACTTGTCGATATAGGACATTTCAATGGCGAGGGCGTCGTCTGGCGTGGCGATGCAGACGGAGCTGCCCTGCCCGGCGAGCCGCAACGCGCAGGATGCTGCGGCCTGGCGGCCGGCCCCGTCATAGACGAGCACGTCGCTCTTGCCCGGCACCGTGCCGGTCAGCACGTCCCAGGCGCTGTCGCAGAGTTCCGAACCTTCGAACCAGTCGGTGTCCGGAATGCCGCCGGTGGCGACGATCACGAGGTCCGGCGCCTCGGTGCGAGCGGTGTCGGCCTCCGCGTAGCAGTTCATCCGCAGATCGACGCCGATCCGTTCGAGCTCGGCGATGCGCGCACGGAAATGACACGCCCAAAACGGAAGAATTGCGATCTTGCTTCGATCGTCGCACGATCGCGGCAGTCCTGACCTTCGGGAAGCAACTTGGCCCGCGTTGACCTCCGCAACTCCTCTCGCTACTGGCGCGACCCTCGGGTTCCGGGCCTGAGCTGCCTCGTTGCCGATTTCACCAGCCATGACTATGCGCCCCACAGCCACGAGGCCTTCGTGGTCGCCGTCACCGAGGCCGGCGGCGCGGAGTTCAAGAGCCGGGGGCGGACCGACGAAGCTAAGTCCTCGACCTTGCTGGTGTTCAACCCTGACGAGCCGCATTCGGGGCGGATGGGCTGGAGTTCGCGCTGGCTGTACCGCGGGCTCTATCTGACGGCGCCGGCGATCGAGACGCTGAAGACCGCGCTCGGCCTCGAAGCGACGGCCTATTTCACCAGCAATAGCTTCCATGACCCGGATCTGATCGAAGCCTTCCTCGGGTTGCACCGCGTTCTCGATGAGGGAAACGACCCCTTCGAGGAGCGCGAGCTTCTCCTGCGCAGCTTCGGCGCGCTCATCCGGCGCCACGGCACCGGCGAGCCTCATCTGACGCAGCCGACGCGGGACCGCATCAAGGCCACGCGCATCTGCGAGGTCATGAAGGAGCGTCATGCCGAAGAGCTCACGCTGGAGCAGCTGGGGGCAGAGGTCGGGCTCACGCCGTTCCAGTTGATCGCGCTCTTCAAGCGCAGCACGGGCCTCACCCCGCATGCCTATCTCACGCAGCTGCGTCTGAAGGCGGCGATCAGGCTGCTCGGGCACGGGGCGACGATCGCCGCCGCGGCACTCGACGCCGGCTTCTACGACCAGAGCGCGATGACGCGGCATTTCAAGCGCGCCTATGGCATCACGCCGCTGCAATGGGTGCGCGCCGCAGCTGCCGGATAGGGCTTGGCCGTTTCGGACGATCGGCAGCCCCTCCCCCGGATCACATTCCCAACCTTCAATTTTCGCCAATAGCCGCGCGCTGCGCCGCACCATTCTTGCCTGCAGGCAAGGCCCCGCCGGGCCATCAGCAAGGTGAGTTTCATGTCCCGTTATTTCTGCCTCGACCATCCGGATGTCCTGATGCTGGCGACTGAGGTCGTCGATGCGCAGCCGGGCCGGGTCGTTCTCGCGGAAAGCCCCTTCTATCCCGGCGGCGGCGGCCAATTGCCTGATCGCGGCACGCTTGCCTGGAATGGCGGCGAGGTTGCGATCTCGGGTTTCGAGAGCGAGGGGGGCCGTCTCTGGCACAGGCTCGCCGAGGCGGTCGAACTCCCGCTCGCGCCCGCCGAAGCCCGGGTCGACGGCCCGTTCCGGCAGTTGATGCGGGCGCTCCACACCGACCTTCATATCGTCAACGCCGTCGTCTTCCAGGAATTCGACGGCGCGCTCGTCACCGGCGTCCAGATGAACGAGGACGGCACCGCGCGCATCGATTTCGACCTGCCCGACGCCGACAACGAGCGCCTGCGCGCGATCGAGGGCACGGCCAACGACCTCATCCGCCAGGATCTGGCGGTGCGGCAAAACCATGTCGCGGAGGCGACGGCCTTCGCGGAGCCGGGACTGATCCGCTCCCGCTCCGTGGCGCCGCCTCCGACCTCGGACGGACAGGTCCGCATCGTCGAGATCGTCGGCCTCGACCGGCAGGCTTGCGGCGGCACGCATCTCGCTTCGACCGGCGCGTCGCCGCCGATCAGCATCCTGAAGATCGACAACAAGGGCCGGCACAATCGCCGGCTGCGCATCGGCCTCGTCGGCGCCGTGTGAGGGCGGCGCGATGGCGACCCTCCGGCATCTCTGGGCGCAGCCTTTGCTGCTCCTGCCGCTGCCGCCGCTGTTCTGGGCCGGCAATCTCGTGCTCGGCCGGGCGCTTGCCGGCTCCTTCCCTCCCGTCTCGCTCGCCGTCGGCCGCTGGGTCGTCGCGCTCGCCTGCCTGCTTCCCTTCATTCTCGGGGCGATCGGCGCCCAGCGACAGGCGCTCATCCGCGCCCGCGGCCTCATCTTCGCATGCGGCGCCTTCGGTATCGCCGGCTACAATGCGCTGGGCTATCTCGCCCTGCAGAGCGCGCCTGCGGCGAGCGTCGCCTTCCTCAACTCGACCCTGCCGCTGATGGTGCCGCTCGCCGCCTTCGTGCTCGGCGTCGAGCGTGTCTCCGCCCGCACCCTTGCCGGCATCGCCATCTCCTTCATCGGCGTGACCTGGATCATCGCGCGCGGCGAGCCGTCGACGCTGTCGGGGCTGAGCGTCTCCGGCGGCGAGCCGCTGGTGCTGATCGCGGTCGCCAACTATGCGGTCTATTCGGTATTGCTGCGCCGCCGGCCAGCCGATCTCGATCCACTTGTCTTCCTGGCCGCAACGATGGCCGCGGGGCTGCTGGTGCTGCTGCCGTTCTGGGTCTGGGAGCTCGCGCGCGGCGCGACGATCCCGACAGCGCCCGGCTCCGTCGCGGCAGTGCTCTATATCGGCGTCTTCGCCTCGCTGGTGGCCTTCATCATCTGGAACCACTGCGTCGCCAGGCTCGGAGCGAGCGTGACGGGCGCTTCCTTTCATCTCGTCGCCCTGTTCACCTCCGCGCTCGCCTTCCTGCTCCTCGGCGAGCCCGTGCGGCCGTTCCACCTCGTCGGCGCGGCGCTGATCCTCGGCGGCTTCGGCCTCGCCGCGGCCGGTGGCCGCCCAACCGCATCCCGACACTTCGGAGAATCCAGGTCATGACCGTCTTTTCGCACGAGGCTTTCCACGATCACGAGCAGGTGGTGTTCATCTCCGACGAGGCAGCCGGGCTGAAGGCCCTCATCGCGATCCACGACACCACGCTCGGCCCCGCCCTCGACGGCTGCCGCATGTATCCCTACGCCGACGAAGAGGCGGCGCTACGCGACGTGCTGCGCCTCTCGCGCGGCATGACCTACAAGGCCGCGGCCTGCGGCCTCGATCTCGGCGGCGGCAAGGCGGTGATCATCGGCGCCCCCGCAGCCAGAAGACGCCGACGCTGCTCCAGGCGATGGGCCGGGCGGTCGAGCGGCTCGCCGGACGCTACATCACGGCCGAGGATGTCGGCACGACGGTGGCCGATTTCGCGGAGGTTAGGAGGGCGACGCGCCATGTCGTCGGCCTGCCTGTCGGGCTCGGCGGCACCGGAGACCCGTCCCCGACCACGGCGCTCGGCGTCTTCCATGGCCTCGCCGCCGCCGCGCGCCACCGCCGGGGCGCGGCGAGCCTCGCGGGCCAGCATGTCGCAGTGCAGGACCTCGGCAATGTCGGCTGGCACCTCTGCCAGCTGCTGCATGAGGCCGGCGCATCGCTGACGGTCTCCGATCTCGAAGCCAGCCGCGCGGCGAAAGCCGTCACGACCTTCGCCGCGCGGGCCTTCAAAGCGATCCTGCGCGAGCGTGCGGCCCGGCCTGAAGCGGCCTTCTCGCCACTGCGCGACACGCTCGGCAAGCACCGCGCCGCAGTGGTCGCCGGCTTCGGCATCACCATCGCCTGGACGGTCTGCACCTATTTCTTCCTGGTGACGATGCCGACCTATGCAGTGCGCCAGCTCGGCGTGCCGCAAAGCGCAAGCCTGCTAGCCAACAGCGTCGGTCTCGTGGTGATCGTCGTGCTGGCGCCGGTGTTCGGCAGCTGGTCGGACAAGATCGGGCGGCGTCCGATCATGCTCGTGGCGGCACTCGGGATCCTCGTCCTGTGCTGGCCGCTGCTGTTCTGGCTGAGCGCTCAACCCGGCGTCGTCAATCTCGTCGTCGCGCAGATCGTCTTCGCCGTGCTGATCGCCGGATTCAAGGGGGCCCGCGCCAGCTGCGATGGCGGAACTCTATCCGCCGGCGATGCGCTCGACAGGTCTGTCCATCGCCTGCAATCTCGCAGTCACGATCTTCGGCGGGTTCGCGCCTTTCATCACGACCTGGCTCATCGTCCAGATCGGGAGCTCGCTCGCGCCGGCCTGGTACGTGATGCTGGCGGCGGCCATCAGCCTGACGGCTCTGCTCGCGAGCGGCAGTCTGCTCAGAGCGCCGTTCGGGCGATGACCGTCAGGACAGATGATCCAATGCGGATCCCCGTTCCGGCCTGCTGCGTGCATTGATCTGGCGCGCCAGAAAGCGGACCCTTGGGGCTTCTGCCAAGGACCTGCTGCCGGCTTCAGCAAACGCCCAATCGCGGTGTCCACGAAGCCGGCAGCAGGCCATGGTTCTATTCCGGCAAACCCCGGTTCCGTCCGGCAGCGTTGCGCCGGTTCACCTTCGATCTCCCTGGCTTCGTGCTCACCCTGCCGCGTTTGCCCGCAACGTCGAGCAGACGCCTGAAGGTGGGGCATTCCATATGCGAGGGCGCCGGGCAGTCGGCGACGTGACGGAGCGTGTCGCGCAGCATCGTCAGCTCATGGATCTGCCGATCGATCTCGTCGGCCTTCTGACGGAGCACGGCGCGTGGCAAATCCGGCATGCCGTTCCTGCCGAACATGCCAGCGATCTCCTCCAGCGAAAACCCTGCGGACTTGCCCATCGAAATCAGCTTGAGCTGCAATAGCACCTCGGGCGGAAACTGCCGGCGCAAGCCATGCCGTGAAACCGAGGAAATCAGCCCGGACTTCTCGTAGTAGCGCAGTGCCGAAGGTTTGATCCCGCTCTTTGCCGAGACCTCTCCGATGTCCAGAAATTTCATGCTTGACCTCAAGTCAGCTTGAAGTGGCAACCTGCTCGCCAAGGGACATTCTGGCAAGAGGTCATGGAGATGAAACAAGAGGATTCGGTCGTACCGGATAAAGGACAATCGGCGATCACGGTGACGCTGGCGCTGTCGATGCTGCTGGCATCGCTCGGGACCAGCATCGCCAATATCGCATTGCCGGCGCTGGCCGAGGCATTTGCGGCGCCATTTTCCCAGGTACAGGCCGTCGTCGTCGCCTATCTCGCGGCGCTGACGGTTTCGGTCGTGATCGCTGGCCGGCTCGGCGACAGCCACGGACTGAAACCCATGCTCATGACAGGGCTGGGCGTGTTCCTGGGGGCTTCGCTGCTATGCGCCGTGGCGCCGAACCTGTGGCTACTGATCGGAGCGCGAGCGATCCAGGGCATCGGTGCGGCCTTCCTGATGACGCTCTCCATGGCGCTGATGCGCCAGACGGCCAGCGAGGCACGCGTCGGGCGGGCGATGGGCCTGCTCGGCACGGTGTCGGCACTGGGAACGGCGCTCGGCCCGTCGCTCGGGGGATTGCTGATTCCCGCGATGGGATGGCGCGGCATCTTCTGGGTGCAGGTTCCGCTGTCGGCCATCGCCTTCATTCTCGCGTTCGCAATTCTGCCCGCAGAACCCCGCGAGGCTACAGCGCCTCCGCCGAACCTGTGGTCAGTGCTGAACAGGGACGTCGCGCCCACTCTCCTCGTCAATCTGCTGGTTGCCGCCGTCATGATGACGACGCTGGTGGTCGGGCCCTTCTATCTCGGCCTCGGTCTCGGCCTGAAGGAAACACTGGTCGGCTTCGTCATGGCGATCGGCCCCGCCATCTCGATCTTCAGCGGCGTTCCCTCGGGACGGCTGGTCGATGCCTGCGGCAGCCGTCGCGTGCTCGCCATCGGGCTCGCACTTCTCGCAGCCGGCGCCTTCCTGCTGGCGCTTCTGCCGAACGTGATCGGCGTTGCCGGCTATATGGTCTCCATCATCGTCCTGACGCCGGGCTACCAGCTGTTCCAGGCCGCCAACAACACGGCGGCGCTGGCGGGCGTGCCAAAGGACCGTCGCGGCACGGTTTCCGGCCTGCTGAGCCTGTCCCGCAATATCGGCCTGATCGCCGGCGCGTCCGCCATGGGCGCCGTCTTCGCCTTCGGCGTCGGGACGGAGGACTTCGCCCACGCGGCTTCCACCGCGATCGCGGCCGGGATGCGGCTGACCTTCCTGCTGGCGGGCGGAATGTTGATCGTCGCGATCGGCATTGCGTCTTGGGCGTCGTACCCCGCCGAACGCCCGCGGTGATCGCCCGCCTTCGTCGGGCGTCGCCCGCAATCCCGCGACCGAAGCAGCCCGACGTCTCGCTCGCTCACGCCGCCTTCTTGCGCTCCGCGATGCGGGCGAGGTCCGTCAGCAGGCGGCGGGTCGCCTTCAGGCGCTGCTCGACCGTGTCGAAATCGTCGATGAAGACGACGCGCATGTCGGGGCGCACCTTCGCCAGCGTGCCCTGCTTGGCGACGAAGGAGACCAGCCCTTCCGGATTGGCGAACTCGTTGTTGCGGAAGGCGACGATGATGCCCTTCGGCCCGGCCTCGACCTTCTCGACATTGGCGCGCTTGCAGAGCGCCTTGATCGCGACGATCTCCAGAAGCTGCTTGACCTCTTCCGGCAGCGGGCCGAAGCGGTCGACCAGCTCGGCGCCGAAGGATTGCAGCTCGGCATCGTCGTCCATGGTCGAGAGGCGCTTGTAGAGCGTCAGCCTCAGCGTCAGATCGCCGATATAGTGCTCGGGGATCATGACCGGCGCGCCGACCTGGATCGCCGGCGACCATTGCGTCTCGGTCTCGAACTCGATGCCGGCCTTCAGCGCGGCCACCGCCTCCTCCAGCATCTGCTGGTAGAGCTCGTAGCCGACCTCCTTGATGTGGCCCGACTGCTCGTCACCGAGCAGGTTGCCGGCGCCTCTAATGTCGAGGTCGTGGCTGGCGAGCTGGAAGCCGGCGCCGAGCGTGTCGAGCGACTGCAGCACCTTCAGCCGCTTGTCGGCCTGCTCGGTCAGCTTGCGGTTGGCCGGCACGGTGAAGAGCGCATAGGCGCGGATCTTCGAGCGGCCGACGCGGCCCCTCAGCTGATAGAGCTGGGCGAGGCCGAACATGTCGGCGCGGTGGACGATCAGCGTGTTGGCCGTCGGGATGTCGAGGCCGGATTCGACGATCGTGGTCGAGAGCAGGATGTCGTACTGGCCATCGTAGAAGGCCGTCATCACGTCTTCCAGCGTGCCCGCGGCCATCTGGCCATGGGCGATGCCGACCTTGCATTCGGGCACCTGCTTGTCGAGGAAGTCCTTGACCTCGGCGATGTCCTCGATGCGGGGCACGACGTAGAAGGACCGCCCTCCCCGGTAGCGCTCGCGCAGCAGCGCCTCGCGCACGATCAGCGGGTCGAACGGCGTGACGAAGGTGCGCACCGCGAGGCGGTCGACCGGCGGGGTCGCGATGATCGAGAGTTCGCGCACGCCGGTCATGGCGAGCTGGAGCGTGCGCGGGATCGGCGTCGCCGACAGCGTCAGCATATGCACCTCGGCGCGCAGCTCCTTGAGCTTCTCCTTATGGGCGACGCCGAAATGCTGCTCCTCGTCGACGATGACGAGGCCGAGATCCTTGAAGTCGACGCCCTTGCCGAGCAGCGCATGGGTGCCGACGACGATATCCATCGTGCCGTCCTTGGCGCCCTGCTTCACCGCCTTGAGATCGGCGCTGCCGACGAAGCGCGAAGCCTGTCCGACCTTGATCGGTAAGCCGGCAAATCGATCCGCGAAATTGCGGTAGTGCTGGCGCGCGAGCAGGGTCGTCGGCACCACGACCGCGACCTGCTTGCCGTTCAGTGCCGCGGCGAAGGCGGCGCGCAGCGCGACCTCGGTCTTACCGAAGCCGACATCGCCGCAGACGAGGCGGTCCATCGGCCGGCCGGCCGCGAGATCGTCCAGCACCGCATCGATGGTGTTTTCCTGGTCCTCGGTCTCCTCATAGGGGAAGCGGGCGACGAACTCGTCATAGACGCCGGCCGGCGGGACGAGGCGGGGCGCGTCCTTGAGCGCGCGCGCAGCCGCGATCTGGATGAGCTTGCCTGCCATCTCGCGGATGCGCTGCTTGAGCTTGGCCTTGCGGGCCTGCCAGCCGCCGCCGCCGAGCCTGTCGAGCTGGACTTCGGTGTCCTCCGAACCATAGCGCGATAGCAGCTCAATGTTCTCGACCGGCAGGAAGAGCTTGGAGTCTCCGGCGTAGTGGATCTCGAGGCAGTCATGCGGCGCGCCGGCGGCCGTGATCGACTGCAGCCCGATGAAGCGGCCGATGCCGTGGTCGACATGGACGACGAGATCGCCCGGCGCGAGCGCGGAGAGCTCGGCGATGAAATCCTGCGGCCGGCGCGTCTTGCGGCGCGGACGGACCAGACGGTCGCCGAGGATGTCCTGTTCGCCGACGACTGCGAGCTTGCCGGCTTCAAAGCCGGTCTCGAAGCCCCAGACCGCGAGCGCGACCGTGCCGGGCTTGAGATCGAAGGCCGCGCGCAGAGAGCCCGTCATCTGCACGCTCTTCAGCCCGTGGTCTTCGAGCACATGGGCGAGGCGCTCACGCGAGCCTTCCGACCAGGCGGCGAGGATGACGCGCTTGCCGTCGGCCTCCAGCGCGCGGACATGGGCGACGGCGGCCTCGAAGACGCTGCCGGAATCGCCGGCGCGCTCGGCCGCGAAACTGCGGCCCTGCTTGCCGCCGAGATCGAGGATGAGCTTGCCTTCGCTGTCCGGCAGTTGGAACGGCGTCAGGCTGGCGACGCCGGAGACATCGAGCACGCCGCGCCAGTCGGCCGGCGAGAGATAGAGCGCTTCCGGCGTCAGCGGCTTGTAGGGAATGCCCCCTGCCCCGCCCTGGTCGAGCGCCGCCTTGCGGGCGTCGTAATAGTCCTTGATCAGGCTGATGCGCTCGGCGACCGCATCCTCGGCGTGATGGTCGAGCACCAGCGGCACGTCGGGCAGATAGGTGAAGAGCGTGTCGAGCTTCTCGGCCAGCAGCGGCAGCCAGTGCTCCAGCCCGGCCGGGCGGCGGCCTTCGCTGACCGCCTCGTAGAGCGTGTCGTCGCGGCCGGGCGTGCCGAAGGTCGAGATGTAACTCTGGCGGAAGCGGCGGATGCTCTCGCTCGTCATCTGCGCTTCGGACATCGGCACGAGGTCGAGGCCGCGCAATTGCCCGGTGGTGCGCTGCGTCTCCGGATCGAAGGTGCGGATCGATTCGAGCGTGTCGCCGAAGAAGTCGAGCCGGATCGGCGCCGGCATGCCCGGCGGGAAGAGATCGACGATGCCGCCGCGCACGGCGAATTCGCCGGTCTCGCGCACGGTCGAGGTGCGCAGGTAACCGTTGATGTCGAGCCAGCGCGCCAGTTCCTCGATGTCGACCATGTTGCCCGGCGCCGCCGAAAAGCTTTCGGAGGCGACCTTGCCGAAAGCCGGAACGCGCTGGAGCGCGGCATTGACGGTCGTCAGCAGCAAGCGCGGCCGGTCGCCGGACTTGGTCTTGGCGAGGCGCGAGAGCGTCGTCATCCGGTGCGCGACGATGGCCGGCGCCGGTGAGACGCGATCATAAGGCTGGCAGTCCCAGGCCGGGAAGCTCATCACCTCCAGGTCGGGTGCGACGAATTGCAGCGCGTTCTCCATCACCTGCAGGCGCTGGCCGTCGCGGGCGATGAACACGAGCATGGCCGGCCCTTCGGCCTTCTTCGCCCGGGCGCGGGTCAGATCGGCGAGGACGACGGCGTCGAAGCCGTCCGGCACGCCGGCAAGCGTCGGCTTGTCGCCACGGTTCAGCGCGTCGAGCAGGCGGTCGAGCTGGGGTTTCGCGATCTGACTGGGAGGAGGAATGCTCATGCGCTCATCGACGACGGTTCGTCGGCCTTCTGGTAGTCTTCTACTGGTGTGATGGTGATCCGATCGACGCTTGCCCGCAGCCTACCAAAGGCACCGAAGCAAGGTTCAATCTCAAACTCGATAACGCCTTGACCGAGGCCAACGCCGATCAGGCTCGCATCGACGGGAGAAGCATCGGCGAAGCGCAACCACAGGCCGCCGATGACATTCTGATGACTGAA
>Ga0255338_1006001_pt1 | contig 10678 bp, 12 predicted proteins | sample MeOH1_35cm_T4_19_FD_203715 | JGI IMG/M metagenome (GOLD analysis project Ga0255338, IMG submission 203715) | Sandy soil microbial communities from University of British Columbia, Vancouver, Canada - MeOH1_35cm_T4_195 | ecosystem: Engineered > Artificial ecosystem > Sand microcosm > Unclassified ... | reverse complement strand
CTGTTCGCGCGTGTCGCCGTGGGCGATCAGCTTGCCGATGAGCGAATCGTAGTGCGGCGGCACGTAGTAGTTGTTGTACGCGTGCGAGTCGTAGCGGATGCCCGGGCCGCCGGGGGTGTGGTACTGCGTGATGCGCCCCGGCGAGGGCACGAAGGTCACCGGATTCTCGGCGTTGATGCGGCACTCGATGGCGTGCCCGCGCTTCACGATGTCGCGCTGGCGGTAGCGGAGCTTCAGCCCGGCGGCCACGCGGATCTGCTCCTGGACGATGTCGATGCCCGTGATCATCTCGGTCACCGGGTGCTCGACCTGCACGCGCGTGTTCATCTCGATGAAGTAGAACTCGTCGTTCTCGTAGAGGAACTCGAAGGTGCCGGCCCCGCGGTAGCCGAGCTTGCGGCAGGCCTCCGCGCAGCGCTCGCCGATGCGCTCGATGAGCCGCGGCTTGATGCCCGGGGCGGGCGCCTCCTCGATGACCTTCTGGTGGCGGCGCTGCATCGAGCAGTCGCGCTCGCCCAGGTAGATGGCGCTCTTGTGCTCGTCGGCGAGCACCTGGATCTCGACGTGGCGCGGGTTCTCGAGGAACTTCTCGAGGTAGACGGTGGGGTTCCCGAAGGCGTTCTGCGCCTCCGTGCGCGTGGTGTTCACGGCGTTCACCAGCGCGGCCTCGGTGTGCACGACGCGCATGCCGCGCCCGCCGCCGCCGCCGGCCGCCTTGACGATCACGGGATAGCCCACGAGCGCCGCCAGGCGCCGAATCTCCTTCGGATCGTCCGGCAGAGCCCCGTCGGAGCCCGGCACGCAGGGGATTCCCACGCGCTTCATCGCCGCCTTGGCCGCCACCTTGTCTCCCATCGCGCGGATGGAGGCGGCGGTCGGGCCGATGAAGACGAAGCCGGAGTTCTCGACGCGCTCGGCGAAGTCCGCGTTCTCGGAAAGGAAGCCGTAGCCGGGGTGGATCGCCTGCGCGTCGGTGACCTCCGCCGCGCTGATGATCGCGGGGATGTTCAGGTAGCTGTCGCGCGAGGGCGGCGGGCCGATGCACACCGACTCGTCGGCGAGCATCACGTACTTCGCGTCCGCGTCGGCCTCGGAGTGGATGGCCACCGTCTTGATGCCCATCTCCCGGCACGCGCGCTGGATGCGAAGCGCGATCTCGCCGCGGTTGGCAATGAGGATCTTCTCGAACATTCTCGGATTGCCGGCTCGTTCGTCGGCCACGGGGCGGGGGCGCCCCTACTCGATCACGAAGAGCGGCTGGCCGTACTCGACGGGCTGGCCGTTCTCCACGAGGATCGCCTTCACCGTCCCGGCCGCGTCGCTCTCGATCTCGTTCAGGAGCTTCATCGCCTCGACGATGCAGAGCGTCTGGCCCTTGGTGACCACCTGCCCGACCTCGACGAACGCGGGCGCTCCCGGGGAGGGCGAGCGGTAGAACGTGCCGACCATGGGCGACTTGAGGGTGTGCCCGGCGGGGGCGGCGGGCGCCTCGGGAGCCGCCGCGGGCGCGCCGCCCGACGGGCCGCCCGAACCGGCGGGCACCTGCATCATGGCCATCTGGGCCGGCGTGGCCATGACCATCGGGGCGTTGGGACCCGACCGGCTGATGCGGACGCGCTCCTCCCCCTCGGTGATCTCCAGCTCGCCGATGCCGGACTCCTGCACCAGGTCGATCAGCTTCTTCAGCTTTCTCAGGTCCATCTCGGTTCTCCGGGGCCGGGCGGCCCTAGCCCTTCGTGGGAGCCAGGCGCGCCAGGGCGGCATCCAGCGCCAGTTCGTAGCCTTGCGCGCCCAGGCCGGAAATCACTCCGACTGCGAGGTCGGTGAAATACGAGTGTTTCCGGAAGGCTTCGCGGGCCTGGACGTTCGAGAGGTGGACCTCGATGAACGGAATGGACACGGCCGCGAGGGCATCGCGAAGGGCAACGCTGGTGTGGGTAAATGCCGCAGGATTGATGATGATGAAGGCAGTTTCGTCGCTTTTCGCCGCATGAATGCGCTCGATGAGCGGGCCCTCGGCGTTGTTCTGGAAGGTCCGGACGACCACCCCCGCCGCACGCCCGCGCTCGACGAGCCGGCGGTCGATGTCGGCCAGGGTCACGCTGCCGTAGACATCGGGCTCGCGCGTTCCCAGCAGGTTGAGGTTGGGTCCGTGAAGAACCAGGATTCCGGACATGACCGGTGAGTTTGCCGGAACTCGGCGCACGATGTCCAGCTTTCGGCGAAGTTGCGCCGGGAGGGAAGTTGTGATCGTCGGCGCTGCCGGCTCGCGGGCACGATTCGCGCTTCATCCTGCGCCGACAAGAGCCGCGAAACGAAGTTTAGCCGTATTTCACGCGAATTCGCAGCATTTAGCCGAACTTTGCCTCACTTTCCGGTGATGGCTGCGAGGCGCGAGTCGAGGACGGACTCGGAAAAGATCCCGATTCGGGACTCGATGACGCGTCCCTGCCCATCCAGGAGAACGGTATGCGGCAGCACCCCGAGGCGGTTGCCGAGGCGGCGCGACAGGGCCATGACCTCCGCTTCGCCGAGCCATAGCGGGTAGTTGATGCCCAGCTCGCGGCTGAACGCGGCCACCTTGGCGGGGTCGTCCTGGGCCAGGCCGACGAACTGGACGCCGCGGTCCTGCCATCGCGACTGCAGCTTCACGAACCCGGGCATCTCCTCCCGGCAAGGGGTGCACCAGGTCGCCCAGAAATTCACCACCAGGACCTTGCCGGCGAATTGCGCGAGGGTGCGCGGCTTGCCATCGCCGTCGACGAACTGCGCCGACTGGATGGCGGCGGGAGTGGCCTCCACCGGACCCGACTGGGGGGCGACCGGGGTGGCATGACGGCCCGCGAGCCACAGGGAGACGCCCGCCAGGGCGGCGAGCAGGCCGATCCCCGCGAACGGGAGCCAACGCTTCATCGAGGGATTCCTCGCGGCATCGGGGCATCGATAACCCGGTATCCCGGCGGAATGTTCACCACGACTTCCTGCGGGAACGGGGAGTAGCATAGGCGGTCCTCCGCGCAGCCTTGGGCGATGATCTTGACCTTGTACCTCCCCGGCTTGGCGATGCTCACGGCAAATGGGAGGTGTATCGTCACACGTTCGCGGTAGATCGCCGATTTTCCGATGAAAGGATCGTTGACTTCAATCCCGGGAGGAAGGTCCGGCGCACCGATGAGGAGGGTGGGCGGGGATACTTCGAAGCGCAGGCGGCTGCGGTAGAGGTAATAGCCCGGCGCGATGCGGTAGTCGATATCGATGCCGTGGCGCTCGGTATTGCCGGTCGCGACGGGGTCTCCCGCCACCAGCCTTGCCTCCGGGTGGAACGCCTTGTCCGGGTCGAGGGGCTCGTCGGCGGGTGGCGCCGCCGCGGCGGCCGCGCACGCCAGGCAGGCCGTCGCGAGTATCGATGTGATGCGCGTCATGTCGTCGTTCCGGGATCGGGTTCAGGCTTGCATTCGTCCCTCACCCACCCCAGATAGTTCAGAAGGCCCTGCTCGACCGGCAGGGCGATGATCTCCGGCAGCTCGTACGGGTGCAGTTCGCGGATGGCCTGCTCGAGAGCCGGATAGCGCTCGACCGTGCTCTTGATGAGGACCGGAATCTCGGTCGCTTCTTCCTCGCGGCCTTCCCACCGGAAAAAGGAAGTGGCTGGCGCGAGGACGTTCACGCAGGCCGCGAGGCGGCGGTGCACCAGGGCCCGCGCGAGATTGAAAGCCGACTCGGAGTCGGGTAGGTTTGTAAGGACGGCGATGACACCCATGGTCGATGAGCGAGCCGATCGGGAAATTGGGTCGGGGAAGGCGCCGAAACGGAAGTTGAAGGACGCGCCGGCGTGCGATCCGCCGGCCAGTCGAGGAAGGATCGGATGAGGCTCCTGCTGCTTGCAATCTTACTGGGTTTCCCGCTGCTGGAAATCGTGGTCCTCGCGCGCCTGGCGGAAACGCACGGCTGGTGGGTGCTCGGGTGGGTCGTGCTCGCCGCGGTGGCGGGTGCCGCGCTTCTCAAGGAGGCGCGCTTCGCCCTGGTGGCGCGGCTGGGGGCCGCGCTCGCGGCAGGCCAGTTTTCCATCGCCGCGTTCGTCGACAGCGCGCGCACGGTGCTCGCCGGCCTCCTTCTCATCTTTCCCGGCGTCGTTTCCGATTTCCTCGCGCTCACGCTCCTGCTGCTTCCGCGCAGGATCCCCGAGCCGGTTCACGCCCGCACGCATGCCCGCGCCCACGGCAACGTGATCGACGGCCAGTTCCGCCGCGAGCGCTAGGCCCGCCGCGCATCGGGTAGAATTCCGCGAGTTTTCCCTGGCGGGAGGCGCCATTGCCTTCCGCCGCGGCGTTCAGACAGAAAGAATCCCCGTGCCTCAATCCCCCGTCCCGGCCGAGCGCCAGGTCCGCCTCGAGCCGAGCGGCCGCAGCTTCGTCGTCAATCCCGGCGAGACCATCCTCGAGGCGGCGCTGCGCCAGGGCGTCGGCCTGCCCTACGGCTGCCGCAACGGCGCCTGCGGCGCGTGCAAGGGCAGGCTCAAGAGCGGCTCGCTCGCCTACGGCGAGCACCAGGACCGCGCCATCACGCAGGCCGAGAAGGACGCCGGCAAGGCCCTCACCTGCTGCACGACGCCGCAGTCGGACATCGTTCTCGAGATTCGCGAGCTCGCCGGGCTCAAGGACCTCACGATCCGCACGCTGCCGGCGCGCGTGGAGCGGATCGACATGCCCGCCGAGGACGTGGCGATCCTCTTCCTCAAGCTTCCCGCGGCCGAGCGCCTGCAGTTCCTGGCCGGGCAGTACATCGACGTCCTCATGAAGGGCGGCGTCCGGCGCAGCTATTCCATGGCCAACGCCCCGCACGACGACACGCACCTGCAGCTGCACGTGCGACGCACGCCGGGCGGCGCCTTCTCGAAATACGTGTTCGAGGAGATGAAGGAGCGCGCCATCATCCGCTTCGAGGGCCCGCTGGGCGCGTTCTACCTGCGCGAGGATTCCGACAAGCCCATGATCCTGCTGGCCGGCGGCACGGGGTTCGCGCCGGTGAAGGCGGTGATCGAGCACGCCTTCCACAAGGGCATCGACCGGCAGATGGTCCTCTACTGGGGCGTGCGCACGCTTCGCGACCTCTACCTGCCGGAACTGCCGGTGAAATGGCAGGAGGAGCACGACAACTTCACCTTCATCCCGGTGCTGTCCGAACCGGGGCCGGAGGACGACTGGGTCGGCCGCAGGGGTTTCGTCCACCAGGCGGTGCTGGACGACTTCCCGAGCCTGGCGGGCTACCAGGTCTACGCGTGCGGGGCGCCGGCGATGACCGATATCGCGCGCAAGACGTTCGTCGAGCAGCGCGGCCTTCCGGACGACGAGTTCTACTGCGACGCGTTCACCTACGCGGCCAAGATGCCCTGAGCCGCGGCCCGCGCATGGCGGCCGCTCATTTCGCGAGCGCGGCCTCGATCTGCGCGAAGCTCGACGCCACCTCGTGCGTCGGCACCTCGACGCCGAGGCGGCGTGCGATGTTGGTGGCCGAGAAGATGCCGCAGATGCGCGTGCCGCGCTCGTCGGTCACGAACGTGTGCAGCCGGCCGGCGGCCTTGAGGGTGGCGACGATGTGCCCGATCTGCGCGTGCGCGACCTCCTGCAGGCTCAGCGCCTCGAGGGCGGAGGCGGGCGTCATCAGGTCGGAGACGAGGATCTCGTGGTGCCGGACGCCGCGCTCCTGCATGAACCGGACCGGCTTCTCGCCCATGAGGTCGGTGGCCGTGATGACCCCCACCACGTTCCGCTGCGCGTCCTCGACGAAGAGCAGGCGCACGCCGCGCACGATCATGGCGGTGTTGCACTCGACGATGTTGCGGTGCGGGTCGATGGCGGCGGAGTCGGTCCGGCGAAGGTCCGTCATGGCCTCGAGCGCCGGGGATTCGGGCGTGAGGTGCGACGGCGGCGGCGGGCAGGCGACCCGGGCTCCGGCGGCGAGGGAATGGTGGGTGAGGGCGGCGTACTCTCGGGTCATGTCCGGATCCTTCGGGGGAAACAGTCGGATTGGATGCGGCGGCTAGCCGGCGAGTTCCGCGCTGCGGCGGAAATGGCGGATCGCCTCCTGGGGCTTGCCGAGCTTTTCCATCAGCGCGGCGAGCGTCATGTGGCCCTCGTGCGTGGGCTCGAGGGCGAGGCTCGCCTCGATGTAGCTTTGCGCCTTGCCCCACAGTTCCTGGCGCATGCACAGCTTGCCGAGCGCCAGCAGCAGCGCCGGATCGCGGGCGTGCACGCGCAGCCACTTCTCCGCGCGCTCGATGAGCGGCAGCGCGGAGGCGCCGGCGCAGTCGGCGTAGAGCGCGACGAGGCCGGCGTCCCACTGCTCCTCCAGCGCGGATTCGACGATCGACTGCGCCTCGGCCGTGCCGCCGAGCGCGAGGTGGTAGCGCGCCGCGGTGGCCGCGATGGAGGAGTCGACCCGCAGCTCCGCGGGAAGGTGCTTCCAGTACGCGGCGAGCGCCCCCGCGTCCTGCGCCTTGCGGCCGAGGTTGCCCAGGTGGGCGGCGCGGCGGGAGACCGAGGCCTCGGATTCGGACAGGCCCCCGAGCTTCGCGAGCGCGGCCGTCGTCGAAAGCACCTCGTCCCATTGGCGAAGCTGCGTTTCCGCGACGTGACGCATGCGCAACAGGCGCACGTTCCTCGCGTCGCGCCCGGAAAGGTCCCTGAGCACCGCGAGCGCCTCCTCGTGGCGGCCCTGGGACAGCAGCAGGTCGGCGAGCGTGGTGAGGCGCGCCTGGTCGACTTCGGGCGCGCCTCCACGCGCCTGCTCGAGGAAGGCCTCGCGCTGCGTGAAACGGCCGAGCTCGTGGGCGCTTCGCGCGGCGATGATGGCGGCCACGGTCCTCGCCTCCTCGCCCTCCATCGCGGTCGCCGCGGCCTTCTCGGCGCTCGCGTAGCGGCCCTGGAAGAAGGCGAGCAGCGCGTCGTTCAGCGCCTGGCGCGTGCGGGTGCGCGCGCGGTCGGCGCGGTAGGCGCGCACGCGCGCCGGGATCGCCACCAGCGTCTCCACCATCCTCGCGAGGAGGTGGAAGGCGAAGTAGCCCGCGAACACCAGCACCACGAGGAGGTTGAGCGAGAGCTCGACGCGGTACGGCGCCGCGACGATCACCACGTAGCCGTCCGACTGGCGCGCGACGAGCGCGATGCCGACCGCGACCACGGCGAGCACGACGGACCAGATCGCGAATCGCATGGGCGGCCTACCGCTTCTCTCGCGCGGCCCGCGCGGAGCGCACCGCGGCGAGGCTGGCGTTGATGTCGGGCGGGGTGATCGACACCGGGCTCTCGCCGAGCTGCTTCAGGGTGGCGAGCGCGTTCACGTTCACGCGCGCCTTGGCGTCGAAGTACTTTCCGATCCACGCCGCCGAGATCCTGATGTCGTCGCGGTAGGAGGCCTCGTCCCGCGCGAGGAGCGCCACGCGCGCGGCGAGCAGCCGCAGCTTCAGGTTCTCGCGCAGGAAGAAGCTCTGCGCCGGCGACAGCAGGGCCGCCTCCGAGGGCGCGATCTCGCGGATGCGCACGAGGCCCTTCATCTCCTCCCAGAAATCCCTGGCCACGCGCAGGTAGCCGTTTTCGTCGGGCAGCTTCGCGCGCGTCACGGGGCGCGCCGCCGGCAGCGTCTCCGAGACGGTGAGCGGCAGCGTGTCCGCCTGCTGCACGAGGGCGTCCAGCTTGACCGCGATGCCCACGGTGTCCACCAGCGGCAGCGCCTTCAGCCGGTCCATGTCGCCGTTGAGCGCGCGGCGCAGGTTCGCGACCTGCAGCTTGTCGGCGCGAGCCAGGCGCTGGTCGGCGGCCTGCAGCGCGATGAGGGCGCCCTTCACGTTGCCGGCGAGCTGCAGCTGCTGGCTCGCGAGGATGAGGAGCTGCTCCACCTCCGCGAGCATTCGGTCGTCGGCGCTTCTCGAGAGCTCCCGGTACATCTCCTCGACCGCCACGCGGTTGTCCTGCGCGTCCGAGACGCGCGACTCGAGCTCCGCGACGCGCGCCTGCGTGTCCCTGAGCGCGCCCTGCGCCAGCGCGAGCGCCGCCTTCGACTGGGCGAGCTCGGTGCCCAGGTCCGCGAGCCTGCCGCCGGCCGACTGCGAGAGGGAGGAGAGCGCCTGCTGGGCGTTCCAGGCGAGCCCGACGGCCAGCGCCGCGGCCAGGAGGGCGATGGCGACTGCCCAGCGCGCTCCGCGATCGGAGGCTCCGGTGGCGGGGCGCGAGCTTCTCGGCGGGGGCAGCGACGTCGGTTCGGGAAGCGGGGAACTCATGATGCCTTTCGCAAGTTGGCGAGTGTCTCGGCGAGGTTCGCGATGCCGGGGCCCGACACGACCACGCGCCCGAACGAGGCCGAGGGCGCGTGCCGGGCGATGGCCGGGTGCGGCACCACCAGCGCCACGCGCGACCAGGATGCCCCGGTTCCCGCGAGTGCGAGGAAATTGTCCACCGTTTCGGCGCTCATTGCATGGACCGCGTCGATCTCCCCGCCCGCGAGCGCCTCGAGGAGCCTCGCGGGGTCGGTCGCGGGCCGCTCGCGCCGGTAGCACTCGACGTAGCCGACGCTGGCGCCGCGATTCTCGAGCGTCGTGCGCAGGTGCTCGCGCCCACCGACGCCGCGGAAGATCACCACCCGATGGCCCGATACGTCCGCGAGCTCCGGGCAGGCGAGCAGCGACTCGCTGTCGAACCCCGAGGACGGTGCGATCACGCGGGCGAAGCCCGATTTCCGCAGACTCGCCGCCGTGGCCTCGCCGACGCCGGCGACAGCCACCGATGCCGGCCACGGGCCCGATCGGCGGGCGGCGGCCACGCCGTGCTCGGCGGCATTGGCGCTCACGAAGATGGCCAGACGGGCCGACGGCAGCGAGGCGAGCGCGGCGCGGCTCGCCGGGGAAAGTTCGGCGGGAACGATATCCAGGGCCGGGAAGACGAGGACGCGGGCGCCCCTCGACTCGAGTTCGCTCGCGATGGCCTCGCACTGCGCGCGCGGCCGCGTGAGCACCACGCCCAGGCCCGCCAGCGGGCCGGTGGCGGTCATCGTGATGGCGGCGCGAGGAGGGACAGCACTTCGCGCCCGCCCCGGGCCAGGATTCGCTCCCCCAGCGTCCGGCCCAGGCCGGCGGCATCGGAGGTCGCCCCCTCGACGCGCTCCCGGACGAGCCGCGAGCCGTCGGGCAGGCCGAGGAAGCCTTCGAGGACGAGAGAGGCGCCGGTCACGATCGCGTGCCCGCCGAGCGGCACCTCGCAGCTGCCCTCGACCACGAGACCCAGGGCGCGCTCCGCGTCGGACGCCGCGAGCGCGGCCGGGTCCACGAAGGGCGCGAGGAGTTCGGCCAGGTCCGAGCGGGCGGCGGGATACTCGATGGCGAGCACGCCCTGCCCGATGGCGGGCAGCGCGAGCGACAGGGGAAGGAGCTCCCGGATGACGTCGCCGAAGCCGAGCCGCTTCAGCCCCGCGGCGGCCAGGATGATGGCATCGTAGTCGCCGGCCTCGAGCTTCGCGAGGCGCGTGTTCACGTTGCCGCGCAGCGGCTTGATGACGAGCGTGGGATAGGCGCGGCGCAGCTGGCACTCGCGCCGCAGGCTCGAGGTGCCCACGACGGCGCCGTCCGGCAGCGACGCGAGCGACGTGTGCCGCAGCGACACGAAGGCGTCGCGGGCGTCCTCGCGCGGCCCGAAGGGAAGCATCGCGAACCCTTCCGGCAGCTCCATCGGCACGTCCTTCATCGAGTGCACGGCGATGTCGGCGAGGCCGTCGGCGAGGGCCACCTCCAGCTCCTTGATGAAGAGCCCCTTGCCGCCCACCTGCGCCAGCGGCCGGTCGAGGATGCGGTCCCCCTTCGTGGTCATGCCCGTGATCTCGATCGCGAGGCCGGGATGGCGCTCCCGGAGGCGCGACGCGACGTGCTCGGTCTGCCACATCGCGAGCTTGCTTTCGCGGGTGGCGATGCGGAGGCGTTGGGGGATCACGGCGGCGTGCGGTGCGTGGAGCGAATCGGGCAGAAATCCTACCACGGGGGCGGGGACCAAAAAAAACGGGCACTTGCGTGCCCGTTGAAGTTGGCCTCTTGGAGAGACTCCGGTTCGGGCGCAGGAGGAGCGACGACCCGGATGGTTGGTGGAACACCGCGTGAGGCCGGGGGCGGGTCCACCCGCCCGCCCCCGGGATCCGTTGCTCAGTTGTAGGCCGATTCGCCGTGGGCCGTGATGTCCAGGCCCTCGCGCTCCTCTTCCTCGGGCACGCGCAGCCCGATGACGAGGTCGGCGATCTTGTAGGCGATGAAGGCGACGACCGCGGTCCAGACGACCGTGACGCCGACGGCCTTGGCCTGCACGATCACCTGCGACAGGATCGAGTAGTCCGCGGCCTTGATGACCGTCCCCGTGACCCAGTCGGCCGTGAAGCCGGGGCCGCCGAGCGCGGGCGAGTTGAACACGCCGGTGAGGAGCGCGCCCAGGATGCCGCCCATGGCGTGCACGCCGAAGACGTCCAGCGAGTCGTCGACCTTGAGCATCTTCTTGAGACCCGACACGCCCCAGAGGCACACGGGGCCCGCGATGAGGCCGATGGCGAAGGCGCCCGGGATGCCGACGTTGCCGGCGGCCGGGGTGATCGCCACGAGGCCCGCCACGGCGCCGGATGCGGCACCGAGCATCGAGGGCTTGCCCTTGAA
>Ga0255338_1006000_pt1 | contig 10681 bp, 10 predicted proteins | sample MeOH1_35cm_T4_19_FD_203715 | JGI IMG/M metagenome (GOLD analysis project Ga0255338, IMG submission 203715) | Sandy soil microbial communities from University of British Columbia, Vancouver, Canada - MeOH1_35cm_T4_195 | ecosystem: Engineered > Artificial ecosystem > Sand microcosm > Unclassified ... | reverse complement strand
CGGATGACGTGTTCAAGAAGGCGGGCGGCAAGGCCAACCAGCCGGCGCCGGTGGCGGACCCGAACGAACTGGCCAACTACGACGCGATCCTCTTCGGCACGCCCACGCGCTTCGGCAACATGACGGGGCAGATGCGCAACTTCCTCGACCAGACCGGCGGCCTCTGGATGGCCGGCAAGCTGGTCGGCAAGGTGGGCTCGGTGTTCTGCTCCAGCGCCACCCAGCACGGCGGGCAGGAAAGCACCATCCTCACCTTCATTCCCACCCTGCTGCACCAGGGCATGATCGTCGTGGGCCTGCCCTATGCGGAGCAGAGCCAGATGGGCATCGACGAAATCAAGGGCGGCAGCCCCTATGGGGCGTCGACCATCGCGGGCGCCCAGGGCGAGCGCATGCCCAGCCAGCAGGAACTGGGCATGGCGCGCTACCAGGGCAGGCACGTGGCGACCATCGCCACGAAACTGTTCGGCTAGGAGCCCGCTCCTAGCGCTTGCCCAGCAGGCGGTCGAACCAGCTGCTGCGCGCCGGCCGCTCAGGCACGTGTGCGGGCTTGGCTGCCCGGGCCTTCGACTGCTCGAAGTACCACTGGCCGAAGCGCAGGTCGTGCGTGAGGATGTGGCCCACCAGCCACTTGTTGAGGAAGCGGCGCAGGTCGTGCACCCGCTCCTCCGTCCAGGCGTCGCCGCCGGCGAGGAAGTCGCTCACCTGGCCGGCCAGCTGTTCGTGCAGCGCGAGGTGGTGGTGGAAGTCGGGGTAGCCGCTGTGTTCCATCAGCGCCTGTTCGTGCGTGAAGTGCGTGACGACGTATTCGAGCAGCTCGTCGACCAGCGCCTGCGCATTGCCCACCTCCAGCCCCTTCACCAGCGCGAACAGGTGCCGGTGCTCGGCATCCACCTCCTTGATGCCGGTCCTGAATCCTTCCCGCCATTCGACGACGAAACTTCCGTGGCCGCCCTTGTCGGTCGCCGTGGTCATGCATGCGCTCCTTTCTTGTGACTGCTCAGGCAAAGCTAAGCCCGGCAAAGGCCCGCGCATCTGATGCGGCGCAAACGCGGCGCTGAAAGATGCAGGGCGCGGCAATCGCCCTTAATTCCTTCGACTGAGCGAGTTGCCGCGGGGCTTACCTTCGCGCGAGCAGGACACCCAGCAGCACACCGACCGCCGCGCCGGCGGCGATGGCCTGCCAGGGCTTGTCGTGCACGTAATCGTCGGTGGCGCGGCCGGCGGCACGGGCGCGGTCCAGCGCCCCGCGCTCCATCCGGGCGATGGCGCTCCTGGCGGCCTCGAGGCTGTCTTCCAGCCGGCCGCGCGCCTGCGCCACCGCTTCGCCCGTGCCCTGCGCGCCCACGCGCAGCAGTTGCTGGGCGTCGTCGACTACGGCGCGCATGTCCCGTGCGAGCTGCGCGCGGTTTTCCTGCAGTTCGTTCCGGATCTGCTGGTCCATGAGTTCCTCCTGATCTTCGGTCATCCGATTCCAGTCTGGAGGCGGCGCGCGTGCCCATCTTGACGGCCATCAAGACCGCGTCCTGGCGCACGGCGGATGGTGGGCGGGCCACGGCGATCACGTACATTCGACGCCCACAGCGGCATGCACTTCTTCCTGGTCTTCAGCCCCCGCCAGTGGCTCACGCTGCACTCGCTGGTCGTGCTGCTGGCGCTGGCCACCTATGCGGCGCTCTCGCTGGCGCGGCGCCAGCGCCGCCATCCGTCGGCTGCCATCGGCTGGGTGTTGTTCCTGGCCCTGGTTCCCTACCTCGCCCTGCCCCTGTTCCTGCTGCTCGGCACCCGCAAGACGGTGCGCGCGCGCCGCCGTCCGCGCCTGGCGATCGAGGCCGCCGAGCGGGAAGCGCTGCACGAGCCGGGCGGGCGCTTCCGCGCGCTCGCCTTCGGCCTCGGCCTGCCCGAGCCGGTGCCGTGCCGCGAGCTCGTGCTCCATCGCGACGGCCCGATGGCCCTGGAGCGCCTGCGCCTGCTGCTGCTGTCCGCACGCCACACCATCGAGGTGAGCTCCTTCCTGCTCGGGCGCGACGAGGTCGGCGAAGGCCTGATGACGCTGCTGGCGCAGCGCGCCCGCGCAGGCGTGCGCGTGCGGCTCATGATCGACGGCGTGGGCCTGTACCTGGGCGGCCGCCCCAACCTGCGGCCCCTGCGCGCGGCCGGGGTGGAAGTGGGCCTGTTCGTGCGGCCGTGGTCCTCGCCGCTGCGCGGGCGCGTGAACCTGCGCAACCACCGCAAGGTCGCCATCGCCGACGGCGCGTGGCTGTGGACCGGCGGGCGCAACCTCGCGTCCGAATACTTCATCGGCCGCACGCTGCTGGGCCGGCGCGAGCCGCCCTGGACCGACCTGAGCTTCGACCTGCGCGGGCCGCTGGCGCTGCAGGCGCGCGAGCAGTTCGAGCGCGATTGGGCCGTGGCCCGCAGCGAGCCGCAACCCAGGCCGCGGCGGCTGCCGCTGCCCGTGGCCGCAACGGGCGAGCCGCTGGCGCAGTTGCTGCCCACCGGCCCCGACCAGGCCGACGACACGCTGCACGAACTGCTGGTCGACGCCTGCTTCAACGCGCAGGGTCGCATCCTGGCCGTGACGCCCTACTTCGTGCCCGATCCGGTGCTGCTGATGGCCTTCGCGCTCGCAGCGCGGCGCGGCGTCACGGTGGACCTGCTGCTGCCGCGCCGCTCCAACCACCGGCTGGCCGACCTCGCGCGGCCCGCGGCGGTGCGCGAGCTGCTCGATTCGGGCGCGCACGTGTGGCTGGCGCCCTCCATGCTGCATGCCAAGCTGGTGGTGGTGGACCGCACGGTGGCCCTGGCCGGCTCGCTGAACCTCGACGCCCGCAGCCTGTTCCTGAACTACGAGATGATGGTCGCGTTCTACGACGGGGAGGCCATCGCGCGCTTCACCGCCTGGGCGGAGGAGCTGCGGGCGGACGCGAGGGAGCTGCAGCCCCACCGCGTGGGGGCGCTGCGGGAGCTGGGCGAAGGCCTGCTGCGCTGGCTGACGTTCCAGCTGTAGCGGTGGCCTTTGCGCCGCAGCTTCCCCCTTTGCGGATCCCGGAGGGCCGATGCCGGCCCGGCCCGCCCCGGGGGCCGCTCACTCGGGCTTGATCCCGAAGGCCTTCGCCTGCGAGGCCCAGTGCTTCAGGTCGGCCGCCAGGAACTCGCCGAACTGCTCCGGCGTGCCGAGCGCCGGCGCGCTGCCATCGCTCTCCAGCCGCGCCCTCACCTTGGGCTGCTGCATGGCCTTGTTGACGGCGGCATTGAGCGCCTGGGTCACGTCGGCCGGCAGCTTCGCCGGCCCGAGCACGCCGAACCAGCCGTTGTTGGTCGTGTATTTCGGCAGGGCGTCCGTGATCGGGGGCGCCTCGGGGAAGGCGGCGATGCGCTTCGTGCTCGCCACCGCCAGGGCGCGCAACTTGCCGGACTGCACCAGCGGGCGTGCCCCGTTGGCCGGCGCGAACATCAGGTCCACGTGGCCGGCCAGCACGTCGGCCAGCGCCGGGCTCGTCCCCTTGAACGGGATCTGCGTCACCTGGACGCCGCTCGCGACCTCGAATTCGTAGGTGTCCATGTGCAGCGACGAGCCGGTGCCCCCGATCGCGAAGGTCAACCCCTGCGGCGCGCTCTTGCCCTTGGCCACCACGTCGGCCACGCTGCGGTACGGCGCCGCGGCCCGCGTGACCAGCACGCTCGACACCTTGGCCAGCAGCGCCACCGGCGTGAAGTCGGCGATCGGGTCGTAGGGCAGCTTCTTCATCAGCGACGCGTTCATCGTGTGGCTGGTGAAGGACACGAGCAGGGTGTGCCCGTCGGCGGGAGCGCGCGCGACCTCCTGCGCGGCGATGTTGCCGCCGGCGCCGGGCTTGTTCTCGACGATCACCGGCTGGCCGAGCGTCTTCGTCATGTCGTCGGCGATCTCGCGTGCCAGCGTGTCGGTGGTGCCGCCGGCAGAGGCGCCCACCAGCAGCCGGATCGGCCGGGTCGGGAAACTGGCGGCCTGGGCCGCGGCCGTTGCCAGCACCAGCAGGGCGGCGACGGCGGCGCGACGGGAGGGGAAGCGATTCACTCTGTGTGCTCCTTGCAAGGTGTCCGGGTCATTCGGGCTGGGCCGCGGCGTCGTAGCGCGCCGCTTCGCGCAGCAGTTCGGGGGTGCCGATCAGGGCGTTGAGCTGGTCGAAGTCGAGCATCCGCTCGCGTTCGGGTGCGGTCGTCTCGTGCTGCCTGAGGCTCGCGTAGTAGCGCTGCAGCGTGTGCGCCACCGCGCGCGCCGTGCCGCCGGGAAAGATGACGATGCGAAAACCCAGGCGGCCGAGTTCGTGCGCGGGCGTCACCGGCGTCTTGCCGCCTTCGACCATGTTGGCGAGCAGTGGGATGCGCCCGGCGAAGCGCTCGCAGGCGGCACGCATTTGCTCCGGGGTGCGCAGCGCCTCGATGAACAGGGCATCGACGCCGGTGGCCAGGTAGGCCTCGGCCCGCTCCATGGCCGCCTCGAAGCCTTCGACTGCCAGGGCGTCGGTGCGGGCGAGGACCAGGGTGTCGGCCGAGTGGCGCGCGTCCAGCGCGGCGCGCAGCTTGCCCGCCATTTCGGCGCGCGCAATCACGCCCTTGCCATCGAGGTGGCCGCAGCGCTTGGGAAAGGTCTGGTCTTCCAGCTGGATCATGGCCGCGCCGGCGCGCTCGAAGGCGCGCACGGTGCGCTGCGTGTTCAGCGCGTTGCCGAAGCCGGTGTCGGCGTCGACGATCACCGGCACCGCCACGCGCTCGGTGATGCGCGCCAGCGTGTCGGCCACTTCGGTCGCGGTCGTCAGGCCGACGTCGGAGCGGCCGAGGCGCGTGTACGCGATCGACGCGCCCGAGAGGTACAGCGCCTCGAAGCCGGCCTGCTCGGCGACCAGGGCCGTGAGCGCGTCGTAGACGCCGGGGGCCAGCACCGCCCGCTTCGATTGCAGGCGTTGCTTCAGGGAAGTTCGGTGGGGGGTCATGGGTTCGTCTGCAGCCGGCGGCGCAATTGGTTCATCAGGCCGCCGGCTGCCACCATCTCGAGCAGGAAAGCGGGGATGGGATCGCAGGCGAGGCGGCGCCCGTCGCCAGCGACGACCTGCATCGCCTGCAGGTCGAGCGCCACGCGCTCGCCTTCGCGCAGGACTTCGGCCTCGCGGCAGGTGAGCAGCAGCAGGCCGAGGTTGAAGGCGTTGCGGAAAAACAGGCCGCTGAAGGACGGCGCGATCACCGCCCGCACGCCGAGCTGCACCAGCGCGGCGGCGGCCTGCTCGCGCGAGGAGCCGATGCCGAAGTTCGGGCCGGCCGCCAGCACGTCGCCGGCCTGCACCTTGGGCGCGAACTCCGGGCGCACGCCTTCCAGGCAATGCGGCGCGATGCCTTCGATGCCCAGCTTCATGTAGGCGCCCGGCGCGAGCTGGTCGGTATCGATGTCGGCGCCGAAGCGCCAGACCCGGTGCGAATCACCCGCCGTCATGCCAGCACCTCGCGCGGATCGCTGATGCGGCCGCGCAGCGCGGAAGCCGCCACGGTGTAGGGCGAGGCGAGGTACACCTCGGCGCTGGCGGATCCCATGCGGCCCTTGAAGTTGCGCGCGGTGGTCGCGATCACCGTCGCGCCGTCGGGGATGCTGCCGCCGTAGCCGGCGCAGGCGCCGCAGGAGGTCGGCAGCAGTTCGGCGCCGGCCGCGCGCAGCGTGCCCAGCACGCCTTCGGCTTCGGCGGCCTGCTGGTCCTGCAGGCTGGCGGGCGCCACCATCAGGCGCACGCCGGCGGCCACGCGCCCGCCCCGCAGCACGGCGGCGGCGGCGCGCAGGTCCTCCAGCTTGGCGCCGGTGCAGGCGCCGATGTAGGCCACCTGCACCGGCGTGGCGCCGAATTCGCCCACGGCCCGCGCGTTGGCCGGACTGTGCGGCGCCGCCACCTGCGGCGCCAGGGCTGCGGCATCGAAACGGAAGGTCCTGGCGACGCTGTCGTCCACGCCTTCGTCCGTATGCCAGCGCTCGATCTCGATCGCCTCTGGCGGCACACCGGCAGCCAGCAGCCATTCGCGCGTGACCGCGTCCGGCGCGACCAGGCCGGCCTGCGCGCCCATCTCGGCGCTCATGTTCGACAGCGTCATGCGCTCCTGCATGGCCAGCGCCTGCACGCCCGGGCCGCAGAACTCCACCGCCTGGTAGTCGCCGCCGTTCATGCCGAAGCGGCCCGTCAGGTGCAGCACCATGTCCTTGGCCGACACGCCGGCGGCCAGCCGCCCGTCCCACCACATGCGCAGGGTCAGCGGCACCCGCACCCAGATCTCGCCGGTGACCACGACGCCCAGCATCTCGGTGGCACCGATGCCGAACATGTAGGCGCCGAAGGCACCACCGGTGGGCGAGTGCGAATCGCCGCCGACGCAGAACATCCCCGGCCGGAGGTGCCCCTTCTGCGGCAGCACGACGTGGCAGATGCCGATCGAGTCGTACACGTGCGGCAGCTGCTGCTCGCGCGCCCAGTCGCGGGCGATGCGCACGATGCGGCGCGAATCGTCGTCGCGCTCGGGCACGTAGTGGTCCATCACGAGGACGACGCGCTCCTTGTCCCAGATCCGCGCGCCCAGCTCCTCCAGCATGGGCTTGAGCCGGCGCGGCCCCGAGGAATCGTGGAACATCGCCAGGTCGACCCGGCAGTTCACGATCTCGCCCGGCGCGACGTGGGCGCGGCCGCTCGCGCGGGCAATCAGTTTCTGGGCCAGCGTCTGCGGCTGGCGCGGCGGGGACTGCATGGAGGGCTCCCTTCGCTCAGGACAGGATTTCGTTGGCCACGATGCGCGCCTCGATGCCGCCGACCTGCGACAGCTCCATGCGGTACTCGTAGCGGTCCGGCCGGTACAGGCCGTGCAAGAGCTGCACGGGCCGGCCGTCCACGTCGTGGACCAGGCGCCGGACCCACAGCAAGGCGGCGCCCACCGGAACCTGCAGTTCGGCGGCGACCTTCACGTCGGCCTGGCGCGCCGAGACGCTCTGCACGGCGCGACCGGGCTGCACGCCGGCGGCCTGCAGCAGCTCCAGGATCGGCTGGTGCGCGAGCTCCGCGCGGCCGAAGCCACGCACCAGGGCCTCGGGCACATAGGTGGTGATGTGCGACAGCGGACCCGCGGCGGTGCTGCGGCGGCGCACCGCCTTGCGCACCTTGTCGCCTTCGCGCAGCTGCAGCGCCTGGGCGAGCTCCGGGCTGGCGGGGATGGCCCGCCACTCGATCACCTTCACGGTGGTGCCGCGGCTCACGCTGACGATGTTGGCCAGCAGCCCGTGCAGGGGTTGCGCCGCCGGCGACGCGGCCGCGGCGCTGCGGCCCGCCCGTGCGGCCCGCGGCGCCGGGCGCGCGCGGCGACCGTTCTCGCGCACGATGCGGCCCTCCTGCGCGAGCTGCTCCAGCGCCCGCCGCACGGTGACGCGGCCGACATCGAACTGCCGCGCCAGCTCCAGCTCGCCCGGCAGGCCCTGGGCGTGGCGGCCTTCCTGCAGCTGCTCGAGCAGCACCAGGTAGACCTGGTGGTATTTCGAGATCGGCAGGGAAGCGGCGGGCTCGCGCATAGCTGTCCTAAGTATAGGACAGGTCGGCGGGCGCCCGGCTCAGGAGATGGTCTCGACCTGGCGCGCCTTCTCGTAGGCCGAGCCGAAGCGGTTGGCCAGGAAGTCCGGCAGGCGCACGCGCTCCTGCGCGACGAAGCCCGACTGCGGCAGCTGGCCGGCGCGAAACAGGTCCACGGCCGCGCAGATGCCGGCGGCGGTCGTGATCTGGATCGCCGACAGGGGGCGCTCGCCCGCGCGTTCGGCGAAGATCTTGCGCGCGAACACTTCCTGCAGGAAGGATCCGTTCTTCATTCCCGAGACGGTGACGAACACCAGCACCACGTCCTGCATGGTGGCCGGCATGGAGCGGCGCAGCAGGCCCTTGAGCGTCTCCTGGTCCGAGTGCAGCTGCAGCTCGCGCAGCAGGAACTGCATCAGGTCGCGATGGCCCGGATAGCGCACCGTCTTGTAGTCGAGGTTGCGCACCTTGCCGGCCAGCGTTTCGCACAGCGTGCCCAGCCCGCCCGAGGTGTTGAAGGCCTCGTACTCGATGCCGTCGATCGAGAAGTGCTCCAGCCCCTCCAGCGGCAGCACCTCGATGGCCTGGCCGTCGCGGATCGCCTCGCAGGGGTGGCAGTACTCGTTGATGAGGCCGTCGACGCTCCAGGTCAGGTTGTACTTCAGCGCGTTGGTGGGGAACTCCGGCAGCGCGCCCACCCGCATCTTCACTTCGTGCAGGCTGTCGAAGGACTGCGCCAGGTGCTGCGCCACGATGCCGATGAAGCCCGGCGCCAGCCCGCACTGCGGCATGAACACCGTGCGCGCGCCGCTCGCGAGCTTCTTGATCTCCCGGGTCGCCGCGACATCCTCCGTCAGGTCGAAGTAGTGGCAGCCGGCCTGCAGCGCCATGCGCGCCGCGGGAATGGCGAGGTGGTAGGGCAGCGCGTTCACCAGCACCTGCTGGCCCGCCAGCGCCGGGGCGATGGATTCGAGCCCCGCGCCGACCACCTGCGCGCCGACGCCTTCGGCCGCCAGTTCGGCCAGCGCATTGGCGTTCTGGTCGAACACGGTGACCCGGTAATCGCCGCTGTCGTGCAGCACGCGCGCGATGCGTTGCCCGATGTGGCCGGCGCCCAGGAGTGCAACTTTCATCGGCATCCTCTCTCGCCTGCGGGGCGGTGAACCTCAGACGTCGAAGCGCACGCCCTGCGCCAGCGGCAGCTCGCGCGAGTAGTTGAGCGTGTTGGTGGCGCGCCGCATGTAGTTGCGCCACGCGTCCGAGCCCGACTCGCGGCCGCCGCCGGTTTCCTTCTCGCCGCCGAAGGCGCCGCCGATCTCGGCCCCCGACGTTCCGATGTTGACGTTGGCGATCCCGCAATCGGAACCGCGCGCCGACAGGAAGGTCTCCGTCTCGCGCAGGTCGTTGCTGAAGATGGAGGACGACAGCCCCTGCGGCACGTCGTTGTGCAGCTTGAGCGCCTGCTCGAAGTCCTCGTAGGCCAGCACGTAGAGGATGGGCGCGAAGGTCTCGCGGCGCACCGTCCCGGTCTGCGCCGGCATCTCGACGATCGCCGGGCGCACGTAGTGGGCCGACGGGAAGCGCTCCTGCAGCAGGCGCTCGCCGCCGGCGAGCTTGCCGCCCTCGGCCCGCGCGGCCTCCAGCGCCGACTGCATGGCCTCGAAGCTGCCGCGGTCGATCAGCGGCCCCACCAGCACGCCGGGCTCGAGCGGATGGCCCACGGGCAGCGCGGCGTAGGCCGCCTTGAGGCGGGCCACGAGCGCGTCCTTGACGCTGGCGTGCACGATCAGCCGGCGCGTGGTGGTGCAGCGCTGGCCGCAGGTTCCCGCGGCGGCGAACACGATGCCGCGCACCGCGAGGTCGAGATCGGCCGAGGGTGTGACGATCACGGCGTTGTTGCCGCCCAGCTCCAGCAGCACGCGGCCGAAGCGCCGCGCGACCCGCGGCCCGACTTCGCGCCCCATGCGCGTGCTGCCGGTGGCCGACACGAGGGCCACCCGCTCGTCGTCCACCAGCACCTCGCCGATCTCGCGCGGCCCGACGATCACCTGCGACAGGCCCTCCGGCGCGCCGCCGAAGCGCTTCACGGCGCGCTCGAACACGGCCTGGCAGGTCAGCGCCGTGAGCGGCGTCTTCTCCGACGGCTTCCAGACCACCGGATCGCCGCACACGATCGCCAGCGCGAAGTTCCACGACCACACCGCGGCGGGGAAATTGAACGCGCTGATCACGCCCACCACGCCCAGCGGATGCCAGGTCTCCATCATGCGGTGGCCGGGGCGCTCCGAGGCGATGGTCAGGCCATAGAGCTGGCGCGACAGGCCCACGGCGAAGTCGCAGATGTCGATCATCTCCTGGACCTCGCCGCGGCCCTCCGAGAGGATCTTGCCGGTCTCGATCGATACCAGCGTGCCGAGCGCCTCCTTCTCCGAGCGCAGTTCCTCGCCGAGCAGGCGGATCAGCTCGCCGCGCCGGGGCGCCGGCACGCTGCGCCACTGCGCGAAGGCTTCGTGCGCCCGGGCGATCGCCTGCAGCACGTCCTCGCGCGTGTGCATGTGCGCCTGCGCGATCTCGGCGCCGTCGATGGGTGAAATGACGCGCAGTTCGCCCCCGCGCGACAGCGCGGTGATACCAAAGTGTTGGAGGAGATTGGAAGCAGGCGTGGAACTCATGGCAGGGCTGCAGTGAGAGACATACAGCCCTATTCTGCGTTCAATACGTCTCCAGGTGCAGGCGGCCGTCGCGCCGCAGCGCGGCGCCGACTGCCTCCCAGTCAAGGCCGGCGTGGGTGGCGATGTCGCGCAGTGTCATCACGACACCCTCCTCCATCGACTTCAGGCCGCAGACGAAGAAGCAGGCGTTGGGGTCGGCCAGCAGCGGCGCCAGGTCGGCGGCGCGCTCGCGCATCAGGTCCTGCACATAGCGCTTCGGTTCACCCGGCACGCGGCTGAACGCCAGGTTCACATCGATGAAGTCCTTGGGCAGCTTCTGCAGCGGCCCGAAATACGGCAGCTCCTGCGGCGTGCGGGCGCCGAAGAACAGCATCAGCTTGCCGCCCTCGAACTTGCCGGAGTTGCGCAGCCGCCGGCGCCATTCCGTCATCGCCCGCATCG
>Ga0255338_1005999_pt1 | contig 10681 bp, 10 predicted proteins | sample MeOH1_35cm_T4_19_FD_203715 | JGI IMG/M metagenome (GOLD analysis project Ga0255338, IMG submission 203715) | Sandy soil microbial communities from University of British Columbia, Vancouver, Canada - MeOH1_35cm_T4_195 | ecosystem: Engineered > Artificial ecosystem > Sand microcosm > Unclassified ... | reverse complement strand
CCCTCGTCACCGGCTCTCTGCTCTGCGCAGGCGCGAGCATGGCCGCGGACTATCCCACGAAGCCCGTCCGCGTCATCGTCAGCACCTCGGCGAGCGGCGGCACCGACGCCGTCGCCCGCGTCTACGCCCAGAAGCTGAGCGATCTGCTCGGCCAGTCGTTCGTGATCGACAATCGCGGCGGCGCGACCGGCATGATAGGCATGGACATCGTCGCGGGCGCGGTGCCGGACGGCTACACGTTTCTCATCATGAACGTCGGGCATCTGATGTCGTCGCTCACGCGCGATGCGGGCTTCGACATGAACCGCACGTATGCCCCGGTTTCCGAGCTTGCGTCCACGCCGATCCTGCTCGTCGTACATCCTTCGGTGCCGGCGAGGACGCTGCCCGAGTTCATCGCGCTTGCGAAGGCAAAGCCCGGCAAGCTCAACTACGCCTCCGGCGGCCAGGGCGGCGTGCAGCATTTCGCCACCGTGCTGTTCGAGCGCGAGGCGAAGATCGATCTCATGCACGTGCCGTACAAGGGCTCCGGACCGGGCATCATCGACCTGCTCGGCGGGCAGGTGCAGCTCACGCTCACCAGCATGCCGCCCCTCGTGCCGCACGTGAAAGCCGGCAAGCTCCGCGGCCTCGCGGTGACGAGCAAAACGCGCACGGTGAGCCTGCCCGACGTGCCGACGTTCGCCGAGCACGGTCTGCCCGGCGTCGATGTGCAGATCTGGTACGGCATGTTTGCTCCCCCGAAGACGCCGCGCGCCATCGTCGAGAAGCTTCACGGCGCCATCGCGAAGGTTGCCAAGATGCCGGACGTGCAGGAGAAGATGGTGGCGCAGGGCGCGACCCCGCTAGGCACGCCGCCGGCGCAGCTCGCTGCCTATGCGAAGAGCGAGCGCGACAAGTGGCTGAAGGTGGGGCGGGCGGCGGGGCTGGTTGTCGAGAAGAAGTGACGGGCGCTATCGCGGTGACGTACGACTTCGTCGGTGACGGGAGGACGTCTTCTCACGCCTGCATCGCGTCCCGCACGGCGTCGACATTCCACCTGGGCGACACCAGGCCGATGAAGTCGTAGACGAAAGCGCGCAGCGGTTGGTCTCGCCGGAGGCTCATCTTCGCGATCGAACGCGGGAAGATGTGGTCGGAGGCGATGACTCTCAGATCGCGGTCGCGGGCGGGCTCGACCGCCATCTCGAGCAACACCGCGATACCCAGCCCCGACGCGACGTAGGCCTTCACCACGTTCGCATCCGCGGCCTTCATCACGATGCGCGGTGCGAGCCCCCGCCTCTGGAACTCACGCCTCACCACGAAGCCCGAGTTGAAACTTTCGTTGTAGGTGATGATCGGATGGCGCGCGACGTCCTCGATCGTCACGCGGCGCTTGGCGAGCAGCGGGTGCCGGGGCGGAACGATCAGACAATACTCGATGGGATAGGCGTCGAGCGTCACCACACGCGGGGGCACTCTGTCGGGCAGCGTGCTGATGCCGAGATCCACTTCCCCGGCGGCCACGGCGTTCAGTATCTCCGCCGGCCGGCCCTGCACGATATCGAGGTCCACACCGGGATAGCGCTTCGCGAACCTGCGGACCGCATCGAGCAGCGCGTAGCGCGCATGGATGGGTGTAGTGCCTATGCGCAGCGTACCGCTCTTGTCCGACTGCGTGCGCTTCGCCAGGTCCTGCAGCGAGCCCCTGTCGTGCATGATGCGACGGGCCAGCGCAAGCGCCTCGTGTCCGGCATCGGTCACGGCTGCGAGCCGGTTGCCCCGCCGGACGAAGATCTCCACCGCGATTTCCTTCTCGAGCGCCCGGATCATCTTACTCACACCGGGCTGCGTCATGTGGAGTATCTCGGCGGCCCGCGATACGCTGAGATTGTGATCGGCCACGGCGCAGACGCATTTCAACTGCTGGAGTGTCATCGCTTTCCATATCCATTTTGGAATAGTGCGCTCCCATTTTGTCATTTCATGGAATCGACATAAATGGGTAACATCCCGTAGAAGTCGCTGCCGGTCGCAAGCCTGCCGCATCGCGCCCCGAGGAAACGTTCCATGCCCGCAACCGCCACCGAGCCGCGCTCATGCGCATAACGAAAGTCGAAGTCATCCCTTTCAGCATCCCGCTGAAGAAATCGTTCCGCTACGGCGCGGCGACGCGGACGATGCAGGAGCACGTGCTGTTCCGCGTCCATAGCGATACAGGTGCGGTAGGTATAGGCGAGGCGACGCCCCGCCCGGCCATACACGGCGAGACGCAGGTGTCATGCGTGCATATTGTCGAGCGCTTCCTCGCGCCCAGACTCATGGGCCGCGATCCGATGGACCGCGACGGCTACTGGGCCGAGTTCGACGCGATCGCGTGGAACCCCACGGCGAAGGGCGGCCTCGACACGGCACTACACGACCTCGTCGCGAACGCGCTCGGCGTCCCGCTTGCAGCGCTGCTGGGAGGCTCGGCGCAGCCCGTGGCCATCAGCTACATGGCGGGCTTCGGCAGCAGCGCCGAGCTCGTGACGGAAGCGCTCGACATCAGCGCGCGCACCGGCATAGAAGCATTCAAGGTGAAGGCCGGCGCGGACCCCGATGCCGACGTCGAGCGTGTGCGCGCACTGCGCGAAGCGCTGGGGCCCGCGGCGTTCATCTTCATCGACGCGAACGAGCTTTACACGCCCGAGATCGCGGTACGTACGCTCAATCGGCTCTCCGAATACGGCATCGCGATGGCGGAAGAGCCCGTGCCCGTGGACCTGGGCCGGTTGCGGAAAAAAGTCGCCGACGCTGTGCCGGTGCCGCTGCTCGCGGACGACAGCGTGGAAACGCTCGCGGACGCGAGGCGCGAGCTCGAGGACGGCGCGATCGGCGTGCTGGGCATCAAGCCGCCGCGCAGCGGGCTCCACAACGCCGTGAAAATCCTGCACCTGGGCGAGGCTTACGGCGTGCCATGCTGGATCGGCTCGCAGGGCGTCACCGGCATAGGCACGCTCGCGAGCGCACATTTTGCCGCGGCCCATACGCGCTCGATTCCCTACCCCGCGGACCTCGGAAATTTTCTCAGGCAGGAAGACGACCTGCTCGAAAATCCGATCGATCTGCGGGAGGGACGCATACATCTGCCGCCCGGGCCGGGCAGCGGCGTGCGCATCGACGAGCGCAAGCTCGCGAAATACCGCGTGGACAAATAACCGTACAACAACGACGAGGAGCACCTATGTTCGGCAAAACGGCGCGCAGCGCGCTGATCGCAGCACTCGCCACTCTCGCATGTGCCGGGGCACTGGCACAGGGCGATTATCCGGCGAAGCCCATACGACTGATCGTGCCTTATCCCGCCGGCGGCGGCAGCGACATCATGGCACGCAACGTCGCGGAGAAGCTCTCCGAGCAACTCGGACGCCAGGTGATCGTGGACAATCGCGGCGGCGCGAGCACGGTCATCGGCACGGAGCTCGCGACGAAGGCGCCGGCCGACGGCTACACGCTGCTGCAGGCGACCGTCACCACGCTCGCCGTCGTGCCGAACATCAGGGCGAAGCTGCCCTACGATTTTACGCGCGACTTCACGCCGATCTCCATGCTCGCCACGCAACCGTACGTGCTGGTCGCGCACCCGTCCCTGCCCGTGACGACGATGCAGCAGCTCATCGCCCACGCGAAGGCAAATCCCGGAAAGCTCAACTTCGGCTCGCCCAGCGTGGGCTCGGGCGGCCACATCGCCGGCGAGCTGCTGAAGGAGATGACGGGAATCAACATCACGCACATCGGCTACAAGGGCACGGGCCCGGCGGTGACGGACGTAGTCGGCGGCCAGATCCCGCTCGTGTTCGCGACCATACCCGCAGTGCAGAACTTCATCGCCACCGGCCGGCTGAAGGCGCTCGCCGTCACGACGGCCAAGCGCTCGGCGGCGCTGCCCAGCGTGCCCACCATCGCAGAATCCGGCGTGCCGGGCTACGAGACCAACTCCTGGACCTGCCTGCTCGCGCCCAAAGGCACGCCGGCCGGTATCGTCAAGCGCCTCAACGCCGAAGTGAACAAGGCGCTGCAGTCGCCTGCGCTCGAGAAGCGGCTGGTCCAGCTCGGCTTCGCGCCCGATCCCAGCACGCCGGAGGAACTGACGAAGTACGTCAAGGATCAGCGCACGCGCTACGCGAAGCTGCTGAAATCGATGGACCTCAAGGAATGACAGCGAGCACGGAAAGGAAGAACAGATCATGCCCGTCTTGAAACGCAAGAATCAGCCGGATATCCACTACGAGGTCGACGATTACACCGACCCGTGGAAGAACGCGCCTTACATCCTCCTGCAGCACGGCTACGGCCGCTCGTCGAAATTCTGGTACCGCTGGGTGCCGTACTTGAGCCGCCACTACAAGGTGGTGCGACCCGACCTGCGCGGACTGGGCCAGTCGTCGCGCGACTTCGATTACGAGCAGGGATTGAATGCCGAAGCCTACGTGGGTGATCTCAACGCCATACTCGATGCGATAGGCGCGGAGTCCGTGCATTACTGCGGCGAGTCGCTGGGCGGCATCATCGGCATGTTCTACGCCGCCGAATGTCCGCAGCGCGTGCGCACGCTCTCCCTGGTGTCCGCACCCGTCTATCTCAACGAGACCTTCCAGGACCGCTCGAAGTTCGGCTATGCGTCGTGGGAAGAGGCGCTGCGCAAGATGGGCGCGCGTGGTTACGCGGAAGCGAAGAACAAGGGCGACCGCTTTTCCGCAGGCACCGATCCCGGTCTCATGCAATGGTTCGCCGAGCAGCAGGGCAGCTCGGACGTCGAAGTGCTGATCGCGATGCAGAAGCTCGCGAAGCGCATAGACGCGACGCCGTGCCTGCCGCGCATCGCGGCGCCCGTGCTCGCGATCTACCCGACGAACGGTCCCATCACGACGCCCGAGCAGGAAGCGCTGCTGCGCCAGCATGTGCGCAACCTGCGCATGGTGCATCTGCCGTCGCAGCATCATAACTTGCACAGCACGCAGCCCGCCGCATGTGCGAATCACGTCCTGCACTTCGCGGGACAATACGACGGCGTGAGCTGTCATGAATGAGCGGGGAACCCATATGCAACACACACTCACATTCCGCATTGCGACGCTCGCCGGCACATGCTTCGCGCTCACGCTTGCGGCCGCAAACGGCGCAGGCGCAGCGGAACCGGCCTATCCCGTGCGGCCCATACGGCTCATCTCGCCTTTCGCACCCGGCGGCGGCAACGACATCATCTCCCGCACTCTCGCGGGCGCGCTGACGAAGGATTTCGGCCAGACGGTGGTCGTGGACAACCGGCCCGGCGCGAACACCATCATCGGCATGGAACTCGTCGCGAAAGCGGCGCCGGACGGCTATACGCTGATCATGACGAGCAGCACGCAGGCGATCAACGCGACGCTGTATTCCAAGCTGCCCTATGACTCGATCAAGTCGTTCGCGCCGGTTTCGATGGTCGGATCGAGCCCGCTGATCGTGGCGGCGCCTGCCGCTTCCTCCATCCGCAGCGTGAGCGATCTCATCGCCGCCGCGAAGGCGAAGCCGGGTGAGATCAGCTATCCTTCAGCGGGCACGGGCAATTCGACGCATCTGGGCGGAGAGCTCTTCGCGTCGATGGCGGGCGTCAAGCTGCTGCACGTGCCGTACAAAGGCAGCGGACCGGGCATCACCGACCTGATCGCGGGCCGGCTGTCGGTGGTGTTCAGCACGTCGGCCTCCGTGTTGCCGCACATCAAATCGGGCCGCCTGCGCGGGCTCGCGGTGACGAGCAGCAAGCGCTCTGCCGTCATGCCCGACCTGCCCACCGTCGCGGAATCCGGCGTCCCGGGCTATGAAGCGGGCACGTGGTACGGGGTGCTCGCGCCGGCCGGCACGCCGCGTCCCGTGGTCCAGCGCCTGCACGCAGGCGTCGTCAAGGCGCTCGCACTGCCCGACGTGAAGGAATTGCTCATGCTGCAGGGCGTCGACCCCGTGGGCAACACGCCGCAGGAATTCGCGGCCTACGTGCCCCGCGAGATCGCAAAATGGGCGAAGGTCATCAAGACCGCAGGCGTGAAGACAGAGTGAGCGCCGCCCGTGCATAGCAAGGAGGCGCGCACACCATGATGTTCCTCGGCAACGAAGTGCCCGAGATCCGCACCGAGATCTACACGCAGCTGCCGGATACGCTGCGTCGGAAAGGCGTGCGCTCCACGTGGGCCGACGCCAACAAGGGCGGCGTCCCGGTCGACTCTTTCCTCGAGGGTCCCTCGTTCGACCGGGCAGGCAACCTGTACGTGACCGACGTGCCTTTCGGCCGCATCTTCCGCATCTCGCCCGCCGGCGAGTGGACGCTCGTCGTCGAGTACGACGGCGAGCCCAACGGTCTCAAGATCCACCGTGACGGCCGTATCTTCGTCGCAGACTATATGAACGGCATCCTGCTGCTCGACCCGGAGCGCGGTACGGTGTCCCCGCTGCTGCCGCGGCGGAACACCGAGAGCTTCAAGGGCGTGAACGACCTGTTCTTCGCCTCGAACGGCGACCTGTACTTCACCGATCAGGGCCAGACCGGCATGCACGACCCGACCGGGCGCGTCTACCGCCTGCAGCCCCCGGGCAAGCTCGACTGCCTCATCGCCAATGTGCCGAGCCCCAACGGCCTCACGTTGAGCCCCGAGGAGAACGTGCTGTACATAGCCGTCACGCGTGGCAACTGCGTGTGGCGCGGGCCGCTCATGGCCGACGGCAGCCTGTCCAAGGTCGGCGTCTTCCATCAGCTGTTCGGGCCCAGCGGTCCCGACGGCATGGCGGTAGACGACGATGGCAATCTCGCCGTCGCGCACGCGTCCATGGGCACCGTGTGGCTCTTCGACCGGAAAGGCATCCCGATCGCCCGCGTGCGCTCCTGCGCCGGCGACACCACCACCAACGTCGCTTACGGCGGACCGGGGCGCAAACACCTCTACATCACGGAATCGGAGACGGGCGCCATATTGCGCGCGGACATGCCGGTGCCCGGCCGCATGATGTATTCGCACATGTAGGAAGCGCCCACCGCACGCCGGCCCGCCTCCGGGCATGTCCATTGCGATGGCCTGAGGATCCCTTCGCGAACAGGATCGCGGAGCCCCTACACTGACACAAGGAGGCCGGCATGGAAGTGCGAGATTTGATGACTGCGGATCCCGTGTGCTGCGACCCGGACACCGGGCTGCAGGATGTCGCGAAAATGATGCTGGAGAACGATTGCGGCGCGATTCCCGTGGTGGAGGACGGCAAGCCGACGGGTATCGTCACCGACCGCGACATCACCTGCCGCGCCGTGGCCCTGGGCAAAAATCCGCTGGAGATGACGGCGAGCGATATCATGTCCTCGCCTGTGGAAACGGTGACCGAGGACACCAGCCTCGAGGATTTGTGCGAGGTCATGGAAGACGAGCAGATCAGGCGCGTTGTGGTGGTGGACGCGGACGGCCGGGTATGCGGCATCGTGGCCCAGGCCGATCTTGCGGAGTACGCCGACGACGAAGTGGCCGAAGTCGTGGAAAAGATATCGGAGCCGACCGAGCAAAAATAGGTGTGCGCGAGCCGCGCGCATTTCAGGAAGCATCCGCTACCGGTTAGACTGCGGGATACGGCGTTGCGATTTACACGCGGCGCGCCGCGGGGATAGCGGAAAGACCGGCATGAGCGACTGCTGCGAGGACAAAAGCTGCGCGATCGAGGCGTTACGCGAGCGTCAGCGCGGAACGCTCACGGCCGTGCTGTGGATCAACGCCGTGATGTTCGTCGTCGTGCTCGCGGCCGGTATCGCGGCGAGCTCCACCGCAGTCCTCTCCGACTCGCTGGACAATCTCGGGGATGCGCTCACCTATGCCCTCACGCTGTATGCGGTATCACGCAGCCCCCGCGCGAAGGCACGTGTCGCGCTGTTCAAGGGCCTGCTCATACTCGCGGCCGGGCTCTTCGTGGTGTCGCAGATCGTCTACAAGCTCGCTCATCCGGCACTGCCGACCTACGAAACCATGGGTTTCATCGGTATCGCGGCCCTGATCGCGAACGGCGTCTGCCTCGCGCTCCTGTGGAAGCACCGCGCGGACGACGTCAACATGAGCTCGGTCTGGGAGTGCTCGCGCAACGACATCGCGTCGAATCTCTCGGTGCTGCTCGCGGCCGCAGGCGTCTGGATCACCGGGGCGGCGTGGCCCGACCTCCTGATCGGGTCGCTGCTCGCAGTGTTATTCCTGCGGTCCGCAGCACGCGTGCTGCACAACGGGTGGTCTGCGCTGCGTGCGGAGCCCGCTCACGAAGTAGTCTGACCGCGCCCGTCACGCGACGTCGCACCTCAATCGAGGCGCACGCCTGCCGCCTTCACCACCTTCGCCCATTTGGCGATTTCCGCTTTCTGGAAAGCCGAGAACTGCTCGGGCGTGCCGACGAGCGGCTCGCTGGCGAGCTTCGCCAGCCGCTCCTTCAACTCGGGCGTCTGCACGATCCTGAGCGTTTCGGTATTCAGCCGGGACACGATTGCGGCGGGCGTGCCGGCGGGCGCGAAGAGGCCATACCATTGCAGCGCCTCGAAGCCTTTGAGGCCGGATTCCGAGACGGTCGGCACGTCGGGCAGCACGGGCGAGCGCTTGAGGCTCGTCACGGCGAGTGCCTTCAGCTTGCCGGACTGTATATAGGGCAGGAACGCCACCGCGGTGCCGAACTCGAGCGACACCTGGCCGCCGACGAGATCGGCGAGCGCGGGTGCGTCGCCCTTGTAGGGCACGTGCAGCATCTGGATCCCGGCCTGCGCCTTGAACATTTCGCCGACCAAGTGCGACACGCCGCCGCTGCCGCTCGACGCGAAGCTGAGCACATCGGGCTTCGCCTTGGCGAGCGCGATCAGCTCCTTCACGTTACGCGCAGGCACGGACGGATGCGCCGACAGCGTGATGGTGGACGTCGCGAGTCCGACGATGGGCGTGAAGCTCTTCACCGAATCGTAGGGCAGCTTCGAATACAGGCTTTGCGCGATGGCGTGCGTGCTGCTCGTTCCGACGAGGATCGTGTAACCGTCCGGCGGCGCCTTTGCGGCCAGGTCCGACCCGATCGTGCCCGCCGCGCCGCCGCGGTTGTCCACCAGCACCTGCTGGCCGAACGATTCGCTCATCTTCTGAGCCACGAGCCGCGCCACGATGTCGGTCGCGCCGCCCGCCGGAAAAGGAACGATCATGCGCACGAGCTTGGTCGGATACGTCTGCGCCTGCGCGCCGCCGCACATTGCGAGCGCGACGACGGACACGAACAACGAACGATGGCGCATGCGGAGCTCCTCGTGTGACTCAGCGAACGCGTATCTTAACAGCAGTGACTCGCACGCCGTGCGCCCTTACAAGTCACCAGTCACTAAAGGCTGTCTCAAAAACCAAAAGAACGGACAGGATGAACAGGATTTTTCAGGATTAACGAAATGAATAACCGTTGATAGTTCCGTCTTTCATCCTGTAAATCTTGTGAATCCTGTTAATCCTGTCATGGATCTAGGCATTTTTGAGATGAGTTCTAGTCACGCTCTTCCGTGATATGGCAGGACACCGCCATTTCCGCTACAGTCCAGCCATTCCCGCCCGTCACTAGAGTCCGCAATGCGAAGCGCATTCCTTACCGCGCTGCTCGTCGCCGCAATCGGCACGGCGGCCGCAGCAGACACTGCATTCCCCACCCGCCCCATACGCCTCATCGTCGGTTATCCGGCCGGCGGCGCGACCGACATCGCGGCGCGGCTCGTCGGCCAGAAGCTCAGCCCGGTGTTCGGTCAAACCGTCGTCATCGACAACCGCGCCGGCGCGAGCGGCACCATAGCCGCGACCATCGTCGCGAGCGCGGAGCCGGACGGTCATACGCTGTCGTTCGCCGCATCGCCCGAAGCGGCGATCTATCGCGCGCTGATGAAGAAACCGCCGTATGATTCGCTGAAGGACTTTCAGCCGGTGACGCTCGTCGGCCGCGTGCCGTTCATGCTGGTCGTGCATCCGTCGGTCGGGGCGAGTACGGTGAAGGAACTCGTCGCGCTCGCGAAAGCAAAGCCGGGCTCGATCAACTTCGCCTCGTTCGGCAGCGGCACGTCGAATCACCTCGTCGGCGAAGCGTTCCGCGCGGCGACCGGCATCGAGATCGTGCACGTGCCCTACAAGGGCAGCGCGCCTGCGCTCGCGGATCTGTTGGGCGGACAGGTGCAGATGACGTTCGACGCCGTGCCGGTCGTGCTGCCGCAGGTGAAGGCCGGCAAGCTGAAAGCGCTCGCGGTGGCCACGGCGAAACGGTCGGCGCTCGCGCCTAACGTGCCGACGATGGACGAGAGCGGTGTGCGGGGCTTCACCGGCGGCACGTGGTTCGGCGTACTTGCACCGGCGCGCACGCCGATCGCGATCGTCGATCGCCTGAGCCGGGAGGTCGCGGCGGTACTGCGCGCACCGGATGTGGCACAAACGTTCAACGATAGAGGCATAGAGCCGGTAGGGAACACGCCGGCGGAATTCCGCGCGTTCATCGAATCGGAGACGAAACGGTGGCTGAAGGTCGCGCAGGATGCGAGTGTGAAGCCTGAGTAGCGACGCGTCACTCGTAAAAAAGTAAAAACCTTGACAGGATGAACAGGATGAAAAGACGCGCTCCGTTCTGTCTGTAAATCATGTAAATCCTGTGTATCGTGTAAATC
>Ga0255338_1005998_pt1 | contig 10682 bp, 8 predicted proteins | sample MeOH1_35cm_T4_19_FD_203715 | JGI IMG/M metagenome (GOLD analysis project Ga0255338, IMG submission 203715) | Sandy soil microbial communities from University of British Columbia, Vancouver, Canada - MeOH1_35cm_T4_195 | ecosystem: Engineered > Artificial ecosystem > Sand microcosm > Unclassified ... | reverse complement strand
GGGATGTCGCGGAACATGTTGCCCAGCGGCGCGGCACCGAACCCGAGCTTGCCGGGAAGAATATCCTGAAGTGCCATCATCTGTTCTCCGATGTCGGGGCGTCATCCGCACGGCAATGCCATGGCCCGCGAACCGCCTCGCGTATTCGGCGCAGCCGAACGCGGCTGGCAACGGGGCAGATAGCGTCGCAAGGTCGGTCAGCAACGGACTTAACCAAATTTTACCCCGGCCGCCGCCTGGGCCGTCTAAGACGGTCGGGTGCTGCCGCGCTGGAACATCGCCGTCCCCGACAGGTACGCGCCCCGCGGCAATGCCATCGGACTGCAAGCCCCGAGGTGTCGCAAATGGACAATCCGAGCATGGCTGATCCGCCGACGCGCGATGACTCGCCGCTGACGACGATTACGACCTTGGTGTCGCGCAGCGGCCAGGAGCGCTTCGTCGCGGAAGCGTTCGAGCAGACCTTCGGTGAGGATCGTGAAGGCACGTCGCACCGTGCGGCGCTGCTGATCCAGCAGGAGGGCGGCATCAGTTTCCTCCTCTCCCGGTTCTCGGGCCGGGATGCGCTGGAGCGATGGAGGGCGTCTGGCCGCCATCAAAGCATGGTCGATGCGTTCGACGCGCATTCGTTGCGCGAGCTGTGCACCATCGAGCAGCCGGTCGTCCGCATTTGCGTCCCGAGTGCGGCGTCCGGCCCGAAATGGAAGACTCTGGTCGCGAGCTGGGTGGTGACCTTCCCCCTGCTCCTCGGTCTGGTCCGACTGCTTGATCGCGTGCTGCCCTGGGCGCCGCAGCTCGTGCGTATTGCGCTCACCTCGGTCGTGATGTCGGTAGCGATCACCTGGCTGATCTCGCCGGCGATACTGCGCCTGACCCGCACGTGGCGCTTGTCGAACCAGCAAATGAAGATCGTGGTGGTCGGAAGCCCGGCCGGCGGGACGGGATCGACCACCGCGCATCCTATCGTTTGAAGACGATCATCTTGTCGGCCGTCATCTCGTCCATCGTAAAGGGGATTCCGCCTACGCCATATCCCGAGACCCGCCGGCCCGCGAACGGCATCCAGTCAGTGCGGAAGGCGGTATGATCGTTGACCATCACCGCCGAGGCGTCGAGCCGCTCGGCCGCGTCGAGGGCCACGGCCAGGTCGCGGGTGAAGATGCTCGACTGGAACGCTTCCGGCAATGAATTCGCCGAGGCGATTGCTTCGTCGAGCGACCGATAGGGATAGACGCAGGTCAGCGGCCCGAACACCTCCAGCGTGGACACCTTCGCGTCCGCCGGCGGCGCCACCAGGATCGCGGGCTTCAACGTGGTTTCGCTGATGCGCCCGCCGCCGATGAGACGGGCGCCGGCGGTGACGGCCTCGGTGATCCAGTCTTCCACGCGCTGGGCCTCCGCCGGCGTGATCAGCGGGCCGACCTCCGTTTCGGGGAGACGCGGGTCGCCCACCACGAGCTTCTCCACCCGCGCCGCGAAGCGCTCGATGAAAGCCTCCTGGAGGTCGGCATGCACATAGATGCGCTGGACGGAGACACACACCTGGCCGGCATGGTAATAGCCGCCCTTGGCGATCGCCTCGATCAGGGTGTCGAGATCGGCGCTGCGGTCGATGATTAGCGGGGCGACGCCGCCATGTTCGAGCGCGCACCGGGTCCCCTGCGCGATCGTGGTACGCAGCTCCCAGCCGACTTTGGCGGAACCGATGAAGCTGAGGAAGGCGACACGCGGGTCCGACACGAACTTGCCCGACAGCGCCCGGTCCCCCGGGAGGAAGGTTTGCACCCACCCTTCGGGCATGCCCGCCTCTTGGACGAGCTTGACGAGTTCGACGCAGCACAACGGCGTCGCGCCGGCCGGCTTTACGATGACCGGGCAGCCCGTCGCGATTGCCGGCGCGACCTGGTGGACGATCAGGTTGAGCGGATGGTTGAAGGCCGAGATTGCCGCGACGACGCCGATCGGCTCCTTGATCGTCCAGGCGCGCCGGTCGTCGCTCGCGGCGGTCAGGCCCATCGGTATCTCGACCCCTCCGCGGGTGCGAAGCAGATCCGCGGCGCAGCGGATGCCGTCGATGGCACGGTCCGTCTCTACGAGCGCGTCCGTGTAGGGCTTTCCCCCTTCGCGCGCGATGAGCGTGGCGAACGCGACGCGCTGTCCGGTCACGAGATCGGCGAGCCGGTGAAGGATCGCGATTCGCTCATGCGGGGGCAGCCAGGAATTCCGGTCCCGGTAGAGGCGGTGCGCGGTCTCCAGCTTGATCTCGAGCGCCGCCGCACCGTCGCTCGCTAGTTCGGTGATCTTCGCTCGATCGAATGCCTGCACGACTTCGAGCATTTCTTCCTCCTACTTTACAGTTGAGCGGAAAGGCCGGCCATGTCGCAGGGTCGCGTGCGCGGCGCCGGTGAGAATACGCGATGGTCGAGGCGCCGGGAGAGTGGGGGGCATGGCGCCGGCGCCTCGACCCACGGCCGGCCTGAGCCGGCCGTATTGGCATGACGTGCGTATCCGATCCCCGTTGCGGGTTGCTGGCGCATCGGGAAGGCTGAAACCCGGGCTAGGCATGGATTCCCCCGGCCTGGCGGATGCGAGGCTCCGGCCAGCCCACTGCCGCTGGCGCCTCCGCGGCCCGATCGAGCGCCCTCAGCGTCGGCGGCGCGGTGGGCGGTGCCGGCTCGGCATCTACCGTGGCAGCCGCGCTGGGTCTGAACAACGAGCGGTCTTCCGCCACCCGAGTCTCGATCGCGCTCATCAGCGCGCGTACGCGCGGGTATCTGGCAAGGTCCTCGTGGACCGCGAGCCAATAGGTGCGCTCGAAGATCGCGTCGCCGGGCAGCAGCCTTTCGAGGCCGTCATGCACCCCCGCCACGAAGCACGGCAGGACCGCCAGCGCATAGCCGTTGAGCGCCGCGCTGAGCTGGACGGTGCTGCTCGTCGTGCGGTATTTAGGGCGGATCGCGTCGGCGCGTGGAAACGCATCGAGTTCGGGCGTGGCAAGCAGTTCCTTGATATATCCGCACCACGTCTCGAGCGCGAGATCGTCCACGCTGGCGGGTCGATCGCGCGCGTCGAAATAGCCGCCGCCGCCATAGACGCCGAACTCGACATCGGTGAGCTTCTTGAACCTGATGTCCCCGGCGAGCGGCCGGTCCAGCGATATCACCAGATCGACTTCGCGCGCCGCGAGCGAGAACGCCCGCGGCAATGCGACGAGCTCGATCTCGAGGCCCGGATGATCGGCGGTAAAGGCGGACAGGCGGGGTGCCAGGTAATGGGCACCGAATTCCTCGGTCGTCCCGATACGTACCGGCCCGACGATACGATCCCGCTCGCCCGGCAGGTTCATCACTTCCCGCACGATGATCGAGTCGAGTTTCTCTGCGGCCAGCATGAGCTTCTCGCCCTCGGCGGTGAGCGCAAGGCGCCGTCCGGCACGCTCGAACAGCCGTACGCCCGTCATCTCTTCGAGCCGCGAGATTCGTCGGCTGATCGTCGAATGGTCCATGCGCAGCGCACCGGTCGCTGCGACCATCGTTCCTTCCCGCACGACTTGCAGGAACACGCGGATGTCACTCCACTCCATGGGTCGCTCCGATCATCTTCGTAAGCGGCGCATCGCCCCGGTGGGATTGCGCCACACCGAGCCGCCATCACGCCTTGCGCTTATCCAGGTCACCGGACGGAATAGGGTCCCGTCCGGGCCATCGGTTCCATGAGGAGGAACGTAGTGGCAATCACCCGACGCCACCCGTTAAAAAGGGTTAAGTCTCTGGCTTCAGCGCCTGACCGCGTCGGACCGCACGAGCGGCAAGCGCAGCAGTCGTTCCGCCTCCAGCGCGGCACGAACGGCAGGGCGCTGCGCAACGCGCTTGTGCCACCGGCAGATATTGTCGAACCGGCTCAGGTCGAGGTCGATGTGGCGGACGCTGTCGATCCAGGGCGCCTGCGTCCAGTTGGCGATGACCCAAAGATAGATGTCCGCAACCGAATAGCCCTGCGCGGCGAGATACGGCGCGGTCGCCAGCTGTACGTCGATCCAGGCGAAGTCCTTGAGGAGGCGCTGTCGCATCGCCGCCGCCGCCGACGCCGTCTGTGCTGCCCCCAGATGCCGCAGCCCCTGATGCACGTCGCTCGCGAGGAAGCTGAGCCATTCGCCGAGCCGCAGCGCCGCAACCGGATCCGTAACCCGCGCCAGCCTCGCCGAGGGCATCAACTCGGCGGCGAAGCGGAGAATGACGGAGGTCTCGCGCAGCGTCGATCCGTCGTCCATCTCCAGCAGCGGAACGCACCCGGTTGGATTGAGGGTTGTGAAGTCCCGGCCGCCCCTGGTCAGCTTGCTCGCCAGATCGACGGCGACGAGCTCGATGTCGATGCCGATTTCGCGGAACGCGATATGAGGTGCCTGCGAACACGCCCCCGGTGAACAATAGAGTCTCATGCCCGCCTCGCGTGGCCGCCAGCCTGTCCGGACTGCCGGCACTGGCGTGATCCGCTCCCGTCCGCTCTGCAACCGGAGAATTCGCGCAGGCCAGTTGCACGCATAGGCAATGCTGCAGGCCGCCGGGACCGCAGACGGGAGACGGGGCGCGCGGTCCGTCCACGACGGGCAAATCTGCACAAGTCCCTCTCGATATCTCCGATTGTCCGGGGCGGCCATGCGACCGACCTTTGGATCGTAGCGAGGTGAGACATGCCACGAACCTATTCGACCCTGACGCTCGATGACGCGAAACAGATGCTGCAGGCTGGCGAGGCCAAGGCAGCGGAGATCGGGCTGCCGTACAACATCGCCATTGTCGACGCGGGCGGGCACCTGATCGCCTTCGTCCGACAGGACGACGCGTTGATCGGAAGCATCGACCTCGCCATCGGCAAGGCGGTGACGGCGCGGCTGTTCGACAAGCCGACATCCCAGCTTGCCGAGCTGGCCCAGCCACGCAAGCCGCTCTTCGGCATCCAGCAAAGCAACCACGGCGAGGTGGTGATCTTCGGCGGCGGGCTACTCGCCCAAATCGGCGATCGGATCGTCGGCGCCGTCGGCACCAGCGCCGGGACGGTCGAACAGGACGTGGCCGTCGCACAGGCTGCCATCGCCGCACTCGAAGGCCTCGCGCCGACGGGGCCGGGCGATGTCGAGGATGCCCATCTGCGCGCCGGCTGACCTCAGCCTTTCCCACCCATCAGAACCGAGAAGGAGAAGTACGATGAAAGCGGCAAGGATCCACGAATACAACAAGCCTCTTGTCCTCGAGGATATCCCGATCCCCGACATCCAGGCCGACGAAGTCCTGGTCAAGGTCGCGGCCTGCGGCATGTGCCGGTCGGACGTGCTCCTGGTCGACGCCTTCTTCCAGGGCTATACCGACATTCCCCCGCCCGTCATTCCGGGGCACGAGATCACCGGGACGATCGACAAGATCGGCAGCGTCGTTTCCAAGGCGGCCGGCCTTGAGGAAGGCGACCATGTCGTCGTGGCACCCGGCTGGGGCGACGGCGTCTGCCGGCACTGCATGGTCGGCAACACGCAGATCTGTCCCAATGTGCGCTGGCCCGGTTTCGGCACCTATGGCGGATTCGCCGAATATATTCCGGTGCCGGCGCGCTATGTCATCAAGGTCGCGAAGCACCTCAAATTCGAGGAGCTCGCGCCGCTCACCGATGCGGGGATGACGCCCTACCGCGCGATCAAGAAGATTCGCGATGCCGGCGGCGTCGGTCCGGACCGGGTCATCGGCGTGTTCGGTGTCGGCGGCCTCGGGGCCTATGCGGTCCAATATGCCAAGCTGCTCGGTGCCGGCGCGACCGTTGTTGCCTTCGCGCGCAGCCTCGACAAGCTCGCGATCGCCAAGAAATACGGCGTGGACCACATGATTGCCGTCAAGGACAAATCCGTGGAGGACGTCGCCAAGGAGCTGAAAAAGGCCACCGGCCAGGACAAGCTCGACGCGATCATGGACTGTGTCGGCGCGCCGGAAATGATGCAGATGGGGTTCGCGCTCCTGGGGATCGCCGGCCATTATGCCGATGTCGGCTTTGTCGGCGACCGGATCGATGTGCCGCTCTTCCCGCGCGTCTCGGGCGAGCAGACGTTTCACGGCTCCTTCTGGGGCAACAACGCCGATCTCAGCGAGGTCATGGCGCTCGCCACCGAAGGCAAGATCCAGCACACGATCAAGACGATCGCGTTCGAGGAAATCAACGAATATCTCGATCTGCTGCGCGACAACAAGGTCGTGGGCCGGGTGGTGGTGAAGTTCTGACCACCGTCGCAGCGCGCCACCGCCGGCGATGCTGCTGAAAGCAGGAAGGTGTCCGGGCGCGTGGCGTCCGGACGCCGCCCCCCCCCAACACAGGCGCGACATCCTCGCAATATCCCGTTTCAAGGAGACCCACCATGGCGTCTGCCGCAAGCACTCTCGACCTCGCGATCCCCGCTGACCAGGTCTGGCAGCTGATCGGAGGGCTCGGCTCGCTGCCCGACTGGATACCGGCGATTTCCAACCTCGAGCTTGGCGAAGGCGGCCGCATCCGGCGTTTCTCGCTTCCCGGCGCCGCCTTCATCGAGCGACTCATGGCGTTTGACGAAGCAGGCCGCACCTATAGCTACGCCATCGTCGAGTCCCCGGTGGCTCAGAAGGACTATCTCTCCGTCATTCGCGTCATCGATCTCGGCGAGGCAGGGTCGCGGGTCGAATGGAGTGGGACGTTCACACCGGTCGGCTTGAGCGACGCGGAGGTGACCGCTGTGTTCCAGAAGGTCTATGACGACGGCCTGGCGGCGCTCAAACAACATTTCGCCGGCTAGGCGGCTGATCGCCGACCGGCGTCAACGCGGCGCGTTGGCGCCGGCTGCACCCCGGTCGATGGCAAGGATCATCGCAGCCGGTCAGCGCGCGCACAGGACGGTATCGTGCGACTCAAGCAGTGCGCGCGCCGTCACGACGTCGGCGCTGTCGAAGCCGCGGTCGATCCGCGCGCAGACAGCCGCGAGTTGCGCCAACGCGTCATCGCCGCGTCCCGCCTTCAATGCGAGTTCGGCCCGGCTGGTCGCCGCGCGCAGCTCGAAGCTCAGGGCACCGCTTTTCCGCGCGGTCTGCACGGCCTCCTCGAGCGCCTGGCCGGCGCCCAGGGCGTCCCCGTCATGCCATCGCACGAGGCCGAGGATGCGCAGCAGCTCCGGGCCGCACCAGCGCTCGTCGCGCTCATCCGCATAGTCCAGGGCTTCCGAGATGCTCGTCCGCGCGATGTCGCAGCGGCCCCGACGAAGGGCCGTGTCCGCAAGCATGGCGAGACGGGCCGGGAAGTTGGGCCGCTGGTTGGACGCGGCGAGATCGTCGATCGCGGCGCGCATGCGCTCGAGCGCGTCGCCCTTGCCCAACGCAGCGTCGATCGCGCTCTGGTAGAACCGGGCGACGGGCTCCCAGAAGTCGATCTGGCGCCGGTCGATGGCGTCGAACAGCTTGGTCACCTGCTCCTGTGCGAGATCGAGCAAGCCGCACCACAAGGAGACGGGAATCGCCGCCATGGCCATGGCGTGCGAGTAGGACACTGCATGGTCGAGCGCGGCAGCGGCCTCGATCGCGTCGCTCGCGACCTTCAATGCACCGGCATGGTCGCCCGTGACCCATGTGGGCACCGCGAGGTAGCTACGGATGGCGACGAACCGGTCGAGTTGGAAGCGGGACGTTCTGCAGCGGTGCGCGACGCTCGCATGGTCGCGCGCGAGACCGGCCAGCCCGGCCTGTCCATGTTCAATCTCGCCGCGATAGAAGCGCGCCACGAATTCGAGACGATCCGCATCCGGGACCACGGTGTTTTCGCCGGCGGCGTCGATGATGCGGCGCAGTTCGGCGACGGTCGACAGCGCTTCGCGGTGCTGGCCGGTAAAGGCCTGAACGCCGACCAGGCCCAGGGTGGAACGGAGACGGTACTCGATGCTTCCCGATTGCTCGGCGAGCCGCTGGCTGTGCCGTAGATCGGCTTCGACCTCCTCGTCGAGCTTGCTGGAAAAGCACCCATTGGTCGCGTGCGCGGCGACCAGCTTCAGCTTCAGCTGCGGGTCGCAATGGGGTAGCCGCTTGGCGGCCTCCAGTGCCGTCGCAACCCGCGTCCGGCATTCGCCGACAGAGGAGAATTCGTTCCAGAAGGTAATGCCGGCCCCGGTCAACCGGATGCCGAGTTCGACATCGCCGCCGTCGCCGAACGCCCACTCGATCGCGCGGCGCAGGTCGTTGCCCCAATGACGGTAGCTTGCGGTCCAGTCCTCCCGCGTCCGCCAGTTCCATTCCGCTTCGGCCTGTTCGAACAGGGACAACAGATACTGCGCATATCCTGTCATGGCGGACAGTGCTTCGCCCTCCGAGCGCAGGCGCTCCGCCGCGAAGCTGCGGGTGCTGTCGAGCATCCTGTAGCGCTGGCGTCCCCGGCGGTACGACATGACGAGCAGGGACTTGGCGACGAGGCTTTCCAGCCAGGTGGCGAGGTCTTCCGCGCTCCGCCCCAAGTGCGGCACGGTGCCGACGACGTCTTCGAGCGCGAAGTCGCCGCCGAAGATGGAAAGATGCCGCAGCAGCCTTGCCTCGTCGGTCGACAACAGGCGGTAGCTCCAGTCGAGCGTTGCAATCAATGTCCGGTGCCTCGGCGGCGCGGCGTCGTGCCGCGCGGCGAGGGTTTCGAAGCTCTGCTCGAGCAGGTCGGCGAGCGCCGGCGCCCCGATGGCCGCGAGGCGCGGCGCCGCCAGCTCAAGGGCGAGCGCGATTCCGTCCAGGCGCCGGGTGATGGCCGAAAGCGCGGCGAAGTCCCTCTGGACCAGTCGGTACCCATGCGCCTCGGCGCGTCGCACCAGAAGCTCCACTGCGGGGAACCGCATCGCTGCCGAGGCTTCCGCCTCGCTGCCTTTGGCGGGGCAGTCCAGCGGCGCGAGGCGACAGATCGCTTCCATTCTGCATCGCAACGGCTCGCGGCTGGTCGCGATGATGGACAGCCCGGGAAGCGCGTGATGCAGATGATCAGCGACGCTCGCCACCGCGTTCAGCACATGCTCGCAATTGTCGAGTATCAGCAACAGTTCCTGGTCGCGCAGCAGGTCGACCAGGCCGGCCATGACGTTGGCGAGGTGGTCGTCCAGCCCGACCGCGAAGCCGATCGCCGGCGCAACCAGCTGGGGGTCGGCGATCGTTGCCAGATCCACGAAACACACACCGTCGTGAAATCGTTCGCCGAGCTGCCGCGCCGCCGCGGTCGCGATGCATGTCTTGCCGACACCGGCCGGTCCGACGATCGTGAGGAGCCGGTTTTTCTCCACCAAAGCGGCGAGCTCGACCAGGATATCCTCGCGGCCGATAGGAGGCGGCTGCGGCGGCAGGTCGCCGGTGATCGCCCTGACGGCGTCGGGCAAGGCGGGCGCATCGGTCCCGCCGACCGTGTGCAAGGGTGCCACGAACCGATAGCCGCGGCCGGTGACGGTGGCGATATAGGGCAGGTCGGAACGCGATTGGGAGAGCGCGCGCCGCAGATAGGCCATGTTGACCTTGAGATTGCTCTCGTCGACGAAGGTGTTCGGCCAGGCAAACCGGATCAGGTCGTCCTTGCTGACGAGGCTCCCCGCCTGTTGCACCAGAGCGTGCAGAAGGTCGAGCGCGCGGGATCCGATACGCACCGGGACATCGCGGTGCAGCAGCAACTGTCGGTCGGGTATGAAGCGGCATTCGCCGAAGCAGTAGACCCGGCCCTCAGCGGTGCGTGACCTTTCCATCGCTCCACGCGCTCCTCGTCCGTGCCGCGAGACCAGCCGCGCTCTTCACCGGCAGGCGCCGCTTTCGGGTTGCGCGCTCGTTCCCCGGGCGGCCGCGGGATGAAAAGAGCACGAACACCGTGCGGGCACGCCGCACGCGACACGCGCTGGTCCGTGTCGCCTCTCCACCATCGGCTGCGTCGGTCCTCGCGGCGCGATCCGGCAGCAACGTCTGCAAGCACCTGAATACGAGCCCGGTCAAAACGGGTAAATTGGGCGTGGGTCGCGCCGCCTAGATCATTGGTCGTACAGGATTCGACCAAAGTCCGACCAAAGACCCCGAGCCGACAGGCGCGAATATGGAGTGGGCAGGTTCAGCGTCGCCCGGTGAGGAGGGCAGGCCGGACCCAGCCCACGACCTCGACGGCAGTGCCCCCCGAGCACGTGTCGACCCGTTCGAACCATCTGCGACGAAATGTCGTTGCCGGAAATCCCGCTGGACTGCCTGCGATGGAAATGGACGGGATTTTGTGACACCATCGGGCCGTATCTCCGCCATATTGCTGGGCAGTTGGGGAAGCAGTGACGATCGACGCGTTCAAGGACCATGACGTCGAGACGCTCGTGGAAGACGGCGGGCTTCGGCTGTTGCGCTTCCGGCAGGCCGATAATCCGTTCTCGATCCTGCTGCGGACCGCCGCCACGCGCGACATCTCGGCGCGGGATCGCGATCGCCTGATCCGCGAGTTCGAACTGACCTCGCATCTCGACCCTCGCTGGTCCGTCCGGCCGATCGAGCTCCTGGAGCGGGATCATGCGCTGGCGCTCTCGCTGAGCGATCCTGGCGGGGCGCCACTTTCCCAACTGCTTGAGCGCCCTCTCGATCTGGGTCATTTCTTGCGGATCGGCCTGGGCATGGCGGCGTCGCTGGCCCACATCCATCGCGACG
>Ga0255338_1005997_pt1 | contig 10683 bp, 9 predicted proteins | sample MeOH1_35cm_T4_19_FD_203715 | JGI IMG/M metagenome (GOLD analysis project Ga0255338, IMG submission 203715) | Sandy soil microbial communities from University of British Columbia, Vancouver, Canada - MeOH1_35cm_T4_195 | ecosystem: Engineered > Artificial ecosystem > Sand microcosm > Unclassified ... | reverse complement strand
CGGTCTGCTTCGTCTCCAACACCTGGAACATCGGCGCCGAGGGCCAGTACACCGCCGGCGCCCTCCTCGGCGGCTGGCTGGCGCTGTCCTTCCAGGACGGCGGCGGTCCCTGGCTGATCCCGGCGATGCTCGTCGCGGGCGCCCTCGGCGGCGCCCTCTACGGGCTCATCCCCGGCTTCCTCAAGGTCCGCTTCGGCGCCAACGAGATCCTGACCAGCCTGATGCTCGTCTACGTCGCCCAGTTCGGCCTCGACTATCTGGTGCGCGGGCCGTGGCGCGACCCGGCCGGCTTCAACTTTCCGCAGACGGTGACCTTCAACGAATGGGCGGCGATGCCGACGCTGCCGGGCGCCGGGCGCCTGCACCTCGGCGTCCTCGTCGCCCTCGTCGTCGTTCTCGTCGCCGCGGTGGTGATGGCGCGCACGAAGCGCGGCTTCGAGGTGCGCGTCGTCGGCATGGCGCCGCGCGCCGCCCGCTTCGCCGGCATCGACGATCGCCGCATGGTGCTCGCCACCTTCGCCGTCTCCGGCGGCCTCGCCGGGCTCGCCGGGCTCATCGAGATCGCCGGGCCGATCGGCCAGATCCTGCCGACGATCTCGCCCGGCTACGGCTTCACGGCGATCATCGTCGCCTTCCTCGGCCGTCTCAACCCGGTCGGCATCCTCGTCGCCGGCCTCGTGCTGGCGCTCTCGGTGCTCGGCGGCGAGGGCGCCCAGATCGCCCTCAAGGTGCCGCTCGACCTCACCCACGTGCTGCAGGGTCTGCTGCTGTTCTTCGTCCTCGCCTGCGATACGCTGATCCTCTACCGCGTGCGTATCGTCCTCGCCGACAGGGGGGCCCGACGTGTCGCTCGTTGAAGCCATGCTGCTCACCGTCATCACCGCCTCGACGCCGCTGCTCATCGCGGCGATCGGCGAGCTCGTCGTCGAGCGCTCGGGCGTCCTCAATCTCGGCGTCGAGGGGATGATGGTGATGGGCGCGGCGTGCGGCTTCGCCGCCGCCATCGCCTCCGGCTCGACGGCCGTCGGCATCGTCGCCGGCATCGCCGCCGGCATGGCGATGGCGCTCGCCTTCGGCGTCATGACGCTCGTCTTCGCGGCGAACCAGGTCGCCTCCGGGCTCGCCCTGACGATCCTCGGCCTCGGCCTCTCCGGCCTCATCGGCGCCGGCTTCGTCGGGCTCAGGCGCGACCCGATGCCGAAGCTCGATCTCGGCGGGCTCACCGACATCCCCTTCCTCGGGCCCGTGGTGTTCGGCCAGGACGCCTTCGTCTACGCCTCCTTCGCGCTCGCCGGCGGCGTCGCCTGGTTCCTGTGGCGGACGCGCGCCGGGCTGAAGCTCCGGGCGATCGGCGAGAACCAGGCCTCGGCCCACGCCCTCGGTCACCCGGTGATCCGCACCCGCTTCCTCGCCGTCCTGTTCGGCGGCGGCTGCGCCGGGCTTTCGGGCGCCTACCTGTCGCTCGCCTACACGCCGTTCTGGGTGACGGGGATGACGGCGGGGCGCGGCTGGATCGCGCTCGCCCTCGTCGTCTTCTCCTCCTGGCTGCCGTTCCGGGCCGTCGTCGGCGCCTACCTGTTCGGCGCGGTGTCGATTCTGCAGCTCTACGCCCAGGGGGCCGGCGTCGACGTGCCCTCGCAGCTGATGTCGGCGCTGCCCTATCTCGCGACCATCGCCGTGCTCGTCGCCATCTCCGGGGCCCGCGCCCGCGGCCGCGCGCCGGGATCGCTCGGCATCCCCTTCGTCCCCGACCGCTGAGAGCGGCGGCTGAAGACGCCTGAACCCGCAACGACTGCTGTTCGCTTGGAGAAGAAGACCATGACGACGTTCGATCGCAGAACCGTGCTGAAGGGCGCCGGGCTCGGCCTCGGCGGCCTCGCGCTCGCCGGGGTGCCGGGCTTCGCGCAAGCCGCGGAGAAGCTGAAGATCGGCTTCGTCTATGTCGGTCCGGTCGGCGATTTCGGCTGGACCTATCAGCACGAGGTCGCCCGCCAGGCGCTGCAGAAGGCGATGGATGCCGAGGTCGAGACGAGCTACGTCGAGAACGTGCCGGAGGGCCCCGACGCCGAACGCGTCATCGAGGGCCTGGTGCGCGCCGGCAACAAGCTGATCTTCACCACCTCGTTCGGCTTCATGGAGGCGACGGTGAAGGTCGCCAAGAAGTACCCGGACGTGAAGTTCGAGCACTGCACCGGCTACAAGCGTGCCGACAACCTCGCCACCTATTCCGGCCGCTTCTACGAGGGGCGCTACATCTGCGGCCAGATCGCCGCCAAGGTGTCGAAGTCCGGCGTCGTCGGCTACATCGCCTCGTTCCCGATCCCCGAGGTGGTCTCCGGCATCAACGCCTTCATGCTCGGCGCGCAGTCGGTCAATCCCGACATGAAGGTGAAGATCATCTGGGTGAACACCTGGTTCGACCCGGGCAAGGAGGCCGACGCGGCGAAGGCGCTGCTCGACCAGGGCGCCGACGTCATCGCCCAGCACACCGACAGCCCGGCCGCCATGCAGGTCGCCGCCGAGCGCGGCGCCCACGCCTTCGGCCAGGATTCCGACATGATCAAGTTCGGCCCGAAGACGCAGCTCTCGGCCATCGTCAACGACTGGTCGGGCTACTACATCGAGCGCGCCAAGGCGGTGATCGCCGGCACCTGGACCTCGACCGACACCTGGGGCGGCCTCGATTCCGGCCTGGTGGTGATGGCCCCCTACACCAACATGCCCGACGACGTGAAGGCGATGGCCACGGCGACGCAGAAGACGATCCACGACGGCAGCTACAAGGTCTTCACCGGCCCGGTCGTGAAGCAGGACGGCACCATCGCCGCCAAGGCCGGCGAGGTGCTGCCGGACGGCGAGATCCTCGGCATGAACTGGTACATCAAGGGCGTCGACGAGAGCCTGCCGAAGTAACGCGGCCGGCCGGCCCCGCCGGGCTTCGCCAGGCGAGCCGCAGCGCGATCCCCTTCTCCCGGCGTGCCGGGAGAAGATGCCCGAAGGGCGGATGAGGTCTGCGCCGCGAAGCGGCGCGGGGCCGCCGGCCGCCGCCTTCGTTCGCGCGGCCGCTCAGGCGACGGCCTGGACGTCCTGCAGGAAGCTGCGCACCTGGTGGCGCAGCCGTTCGGCCTGCTGCGACAGCTCGGTCGAGGCCGACAGCACCTGCGTCGCGGCGGCGCCGGTGTCCTCGGCCGCCCGGGCGACGCCACCGATGTTCTGGGTGACGTCGCTGGTGCCGTTCGAGGCGAGGCTGACGGCGCCGACGATCTCGTCGGTCGCCGCCGACTGCTGCTCGATCGCCGAGGCGATCGAGGCGGCGGCCTGGTCGATCTCTCGGATCGTGCCGGAGATGCCGCCGATCGCCGAGACGGCCCGGTCGGTCGAGGTCTGGATCGCCCCGACCTTCTGGGAGATCTCCGCCGTCGCCTTGGCGGTCTCGGTGGCGAGCGCCTTCACCTCGGCGGCGACCACCGCAAAGCCGCGGCCGGCGTCGCCGGCGCGGGCCGCCTCGATGGTCGCGTTCAGCGCCAACAGGTTCGTCTGGGCGGCGAGGCCCGAAATCAGGTCGACGACCTCGCCGATGCTGCCGGCGACCGAGCGAAGCTCCGAGACGATGCCGGCCGTCGCGTCCGCCTCGCGGACGGCGGCCATCGACATCCCGGCCGAGCGCTCGACCTGGCGGCGGATCTCGCCGACCGAGGCGCCGAGTTCCTCCGCCGCACCGGCCACGGCGGAGACGTTCGCTCCCGCCTCCTCCGCCGCCGACGACACGGCGGCGGACCGGCCGGAGGTCTGCTCGGCGGAGACGGCGAGTTGCTTCGCCGTCGCCTCGAGCTCGGTCGCCGCGCCGGCGACCGTCTCCGTCAACACCGACATCTCCCGCTCGAAGGCGTTGGTGAGCGCCGCAAGCGCCTCCGCCTGCTCCTTGGCGGCGGCCGCGGCCAGCGTCGCCTCGTGGATGTCGACGAGCGAGCCGCAGGCGCGGATCGCCTTGCCGGCCGCGTCGTGGACGACACCGCCGGTGGCACGGAACCAGCGGTAGCTGCCGTCGGCCATCTTCAGGCGGTAGGTCGTGTCGTAGAGGGACTTCTTGCCCTTCACCTGCTTGAGGGCGTTGCCGAATGCGGCGAAGGTCTTGGCGACGTCGTCGGGGTGGAGCTTGTCCGACCATGACTGGCAGACGTTCGGAAAATCCGTCTCGTCCTTGTATCCGATCAGCCGCCGGAACTCGTTCGTCCAGGTCCACCGGCTGTTCGGATGGAGCGCGTCCTCGTTGACGAGGACCGCGTCCCAAAGCCCGACGCCGCAGTAGTTCCCGAGCACTTCGATGAGTTCGTCACTCTTCGATTTCGACCGACCGAGCACCTGGCATCTCCTGCAATCGACGCGGCGAATGGCAGCCGCACGAGGCCGCGACGGCCCGCCAGCGAATGCCTGCGCCGCCTCACTCACCTACCCTCACGACAGAAACAAGCATCACCAACGGTGGCCGCTGATGTATTCTTCGTCTCTACCCAGCCATCAGTGATAATTCAGACGCCTCTCTCCACCCGGATCGCCTCCCGATGAGAGGATTCGGTCTACGATTTCTTATTTTGTGAAGAAGTTCGGACTACTGAGCCATTCTCTGGGCTTAATTTCATCATCCCTGTTCGGATATAGCCCCGCGGAGCTTGCCTGAGGGTTGCGTCGCCTGCCGAATTCGCAGGATCAGCCATCACGGCCGCGTGAGTGGCTGGCGTGCCAGCGATACCCGCCAGGCGGCCGGCGACGGGCGGCGCGCCCTGGGCTGCGTTCGACGGCCGCTACCGCGCCGGCCGCCGGCGCACGAGGCCGCGCACCAGCGTCGCCAGGAAGAACGCCCCGAAGCCGAACGGCGCCGTGGCGATCGTCGCCGTCACCAGCCCCATGTAGCAGCCGCCCGAATCGCCGGGCGAATTGCAGTGCGTGTCAAAGATCACGAAGACGAGCATCGTCGCGAAGGCGGCGACCGGGATCGCGACGAAGCCGAGGAGACCCCACAGCAGCGATCGGGCGAAGACACGCACCATGTCGGGTCTCTCCATGTTGAAGTCGCCAACGAGCCGGAGGTCCGTTCTCGGGCCCGTCGCATCGGCTCAGTCCGCCGCCGGCCAGGCGCCCTCGAAGGCGAACTCCGTCACCGGCCGGCGCGCCTGGCGCGGACCGACCTCGCGCTCGCGCTGGCGCTCGTCCAGCAGCGCCGGATCCCCGGGCAGGCCGACGGCGATCGCCGTCATCGGCTGCCAGCCGGCGGGGACGGCGAGCGCCCCGGCCGCCTGCGCCCGGTCGAAGCCGCTCATCGCATGCGCGGCGAGGCCCATCGCCTCGGCCTGCAGCAGCAGCGTCGCCACCGACAGGCCGAGATCGTGCTCGCCGTGGGTCAGCGGCGCGCCTTTGTCGTCGAGCGTGCGGTTGCAGGCGACGACGAGGGCGCCGGCGCGCTGCGCCCACGACTGGTTGAACGGTACCAAGCAGGCGAGCAGGATGGCGAAGGCCGGCGTGCCGGCGAGGCCGTAGACATAGGCCCACGGCTGCGCGTTGAAGGCGGAGGGCGCCCAGCGCGCCGCCTCGAACAGCCGCATCATCTCGGTCGCGCCGACGCCGCCGGCCGGATCGAAGGCGCGCGGGCTCCAGCGGCGGGCGATCAGATGGTGGATCTCGTGGTCGGCGGGTGCGGGCTTGTCCATCGCGGGCGATCTCCGATGCGCGTCGTCGCGGCGACGCATACGCCGCCGCCGTCATCCAGAAACGACGACCTTTCCCCGAGCCGGCCGCCGTCGGCAAGGCGGCGATGCGCCCCGCCCCTCGACAAGCGCCGGCGGCGGGGCTATGCGCGGCGGTGAAGCCGCACAGGGCGGCACCCACCCCGACGACAGGCCCGTGACCCCGCTCCTCCGGCTCCAGCTCGCCGCCGCCCGCCTCGGCCTCGCGCCGAAGGTCCGCGCCTTCATCGTGCTGCCGGGCCTGAAGCTCGCCTACGGCCGGGTGCCGAAGGCGGCCAATTCCTCGATCAAGACGGTGCTCGCCCGCCACGTGCCGGTCGATCCCGACATCGACGAGCGGCCGGGCCGCGACCGCTTCTGGATGCGCGGCGAGACCGGCACCGCCTACATGGCCGACGCCGGCCACGTCGCCCGCCTCGGCCACCTCTTCGTCTTCACCTTCGTCCGCGACCCGTTCGACCGGCTCGCCTCCTGCTACGTCAACAAGATCCTCAAGGCGAAGACTTTTCCGCCGCTGTTCACCGCCCTCGGGCTGGCGCCGGGGATGAGCTTCGACGCCTTCACCGGCCGCGTCGCCGAGATCCCCGACGCCGTCGCCGACGACCACTTCCGCTCCCAGGCGGCGATGCTGACGACGGGCGGAGCCGTGGTGCCCGCCTTCGTCGGCCGCTTCGAGACGATGGTCGAGGACTGGCGGCGCCTCGGCGAGATCGTCGCCGCGCGCAGCGGCCTCGACCTCGGCGCGCTGCCGCACATCAACGCCCGGCGCGCCGGCGCCGACGACCTGCCGGACCTCTACGCCGACCGGACGACCGTCGCCCGCGTCCGCCGGCGCTACGCCGCCGACTTTTCGACGTTCTATCCCGACCGCGCCGACCCTTGAGAGGCTTCGGGCGGCGTGCCCGAGGCCGCCCCCCGACGGCGTCACGGGCCGGAGAGCTCCATGTGCACGATGTCGATCGGCTCACCGCCGAGGCCGTGCGAGAAGTGGCCGCGGCCGACGACGCGGAAGCCGTGGCGCTCGTAGAAGCCGACGGCGTTGATCGTCGCCTCGACGCGGACCGGCCCGGCGCGGCGATCGCGGGCGGCCGCGGTGCCGACGGCGAGCAGACGGGCGCCGAGGCCGTGGCCGGCCGCCTCCGGCAGGAGGAAGAGCCGCGTCACCTCGCCCGGCTCGGCGTCGACGAAGCCGACCACGCGCCCGTCGTGCTCGGCGACGACGACGCGGCCGCCGGCGACGAGATCCTCGTAGAACGCCGGCGAGCGCAGCCCCATCCAGCCGGCGACCTGCTCGGCCGAATAGTGGCCGGCCGCGAGGCCGGCGACCGAGCGCCGCGTCACCTCGAACAGCGCCGCGCCGTCGCCGGGCCTCGCCGGCCGCAGGCTCGCACCGTCACCGCTCATCCCGCGCCTCCGTCGCTCGACCGCCACGCGCTTCGCCGCCGGTCGGGCCGGCGCCGATCATGCCGGTGCACCACGGGCGATCGCCAGGAAGTCGTCGGCCTTGAGGCTGGCGCCGCCGACGAGGGCGCCGTCGACGTTGGCGACGGCGAGGAGCTCGGCGGCGTTCGCCGGCTTCACCGAGCCGCCGTAGAGAATCCGGAACGCCGCCGCCTCGGACGGGAAGCGGCCGGCGAGCGCCGCGCGGATCGCCGCGTGCATCTCGGCGACGTCCTCGACGGTCGGCACGAGCCCCGTGCCGATCGCCCACACCGGCTCGTAGGCGACGACGACGCCAGCGGCCGTCGCCTCATCGGGAATCGATCCGCCGAGTTGGCCGACGACGACCTCGACCGCCCGGCCGGCATCGCGCTCGGCCCTGGTCTCGCCGACGCAGACGATGGCGAGGAGCCCGGCGCGACGGGCGGCGAGCGCCTTGGCGGCAACCGTCGCGTCGTCCTCGCCGTGGTCGGCGCGCCGCTCCGAATGCCCGACGATCACCGCCGTCGCGCCGGCGTCGGCGAGCATCTCGGCGGCGATGTCGCCGGTGTGGGCGCCCGAGGCGGCGGCGTGGCAGTCCTGGCCGCCGATGCCGACCGGCGAGCCGGCGGCGGCGCTCGCGAAGCCGGCGATCAGCGTCGCCGGCGGGCAGACGAGGATGTCCGCGCGGGCCGCGAGCGCCGCGTCGACGCCGGCGATGGTCTTCTCGAGCTCGGCGATCGAGGCGGTGAGCCCGTTCATCTTCCAGTTGCCGGCGATCAGCGGACGCGTCATGCGGTTTCCCTCCCCTTGAATGGCCGTTCTCGAGCCGCGTTCCGCGCGGTCGGCGGCCGTCGTTCGGGGCTAGCAGAAACGCCGCCGGCGGCCAAGGCGGCGTCCTTGCCGCACCTCGACCTCGCCCCTATGATCCGCGCTCCCGCGGGCAGGGGTGCCTTCCCGCAGCAAGAACACCGACGGACGGAAGAATGCTGGACCAATTGCGGCGCGGCGCCTCGGGCTGGGTGGCCAAGCTCCTGATGGCGATCCTGGTGGTGAGCTTCGGCGTCTGGGGCGTCGGCGACATGTTCACCGGCCTCGCCGAGACGAGCGTCGCGGAGGTCGGCGGCACCGACATCCCGGTGGAGCAGTTCCAGAACGACTATCAGCGCGCCGTGCAGAGCCTGACGCGCCAGGCCGGCCGCGCCATCTCTCCCGAGCAGGCCATCCAGATCGGCATCCCGCAGCAGGTCCTCGGCCGGCTCGTCACCGAGGTGGTGATGGGCGACATCGCCGAAGACCTCGGCCTCGGCGTCTCCGACGACGAGCTCGTCCGGCAGATCCGCGCCGACCCGAGCTTCCAGAACGGCAACGGCGAGTTCGACCGGGCGCGGATGAACCAGATGCTGGCGGCGAGCGACCTCAGCGAGGCCGAGTACATCGCGACCGTCCGCAGCCTCGCCGACCGCCGCCAGCTCGCCGACGGTCTCGTCGGCGGCCTCGCCGCCCCGGCGCCCCTCGTCGAGGCGGTGAGCCGCTACCAGAACCAGACGCGCACCGTGCGCTACCTCGCCGTCACCCCGGCGATGGCGGCTCCCGTCGGCGAGCCCGCCGCCGAGGCGCTGGCCACCTATTTCGAGGCGAACAAGGGCCGCTTCCGAGCTCCGGAATACCGCTCCTTCAGCCTCGTCGTCGCCGATCCGGCGAAGATCGCCGACCCGTCGAAGGTCTCCGACGACGACGCGCGGCGCCTCTACGACACGGCGACCGACCGCTTCGGCACGCCGGAGCGCCGCCAGGTGCAGCAGATCGTCTACCCCGACAAGCCGGCCGCCGAGGCCGCCGCCAAGCGGCTCGGCGAGGGCGTCGACTTCGCCACCCTGACCAGCGAGCGTGGCCTCAAGGAGGCCGACGTCGATCTCGGCACCGTCGCCAAGGGCGAGCTCATCGATCCCGCCGTCGAAGCGGCCGCCTTCCGCCTCGGCGCCGGCGAGGCGGCGGTCGTCGACGGCCGGTTCGGCCCGGCGCTGATCCGCGTCGTCACGATCGAGCCCGCCGCCCGCCAGCCGTTCGACGAGGTCGCCGCGACGGTCAAGCAGGAGATCGCCGTCGACCGCGCCGAGCGCGACATGCTGAAGCTCTATGACGAGATCGAGGAGGCGCGCACCGGCGGCGCGACGCTCGCCGACGTCGCCAAGCAGTTCGACCTCTCCCTCGTCGCCGTCGACGATGTCGACCGCCAGGGCCAGGCGCCGGACGGCGAGGCTCGCGACGTGCCGCAGGCCGCCGCCGTGCTGCCGGCGGTGTTCGCCGCCGAGCAGGGTCTCGACGCCGACCCGGTGGAGTTCGGCCGCCGCGGCTTCGCCTGGTTCGAGCTCGGCGAGGTGGTGCCGGCCCGCGACCGCACCCTGGAGGAGGCGCGTCCCGAGGTCGTTGCCGCCTGGACCGTCGACGCAGAGGCGAAGGCGCTGACCGCCAAGGCCGACGAGATCGCCGCCAAGGTGCGCGCCGGAACGACGCTCGACGCCGTCGCCGCCGAGCTCGGCGCCACGGCGGAGACGGCCGGGCCGTTCAAGCGCGGCGGCGAGGTGCCGGGCCTCTCTCCGGAGGCCGTCGCCGCCGCCTTCGACGGCGGCCAGGGCACCGTCGCGGCGACGCCCGGCAGCGGCGCCGAGCGCCTCGTCATCAAGGTCGAGACGATCGTCGATCCGGCCTTCTTCCCCGAGGCGCAGGAGGCCGTGGCCCTCTCCGACGAGGTGTCGCAGGGCATCGGCAACGGCCTCCTCGCCGAATATGTCGCCGACCGCGAGACGGCGGCCGGCGTGTCGATCAACCAGCCGCTGCTGATGCGCGCCATCGGCCTCGACGCCGGCGGCAACTCGTGACGGGCGGGAGCCGGGGACGGTGAGCGATCTCAAGGCGCTGATCGGCAAGGCCGCCGCCGGCCACAGCCTCGAGCGGGTCGAGGCCGAGGCCGCCTTCGACATCATGATGTCGGGGGAGGCCACCCCGGCGCAGATCGGCGGCTTCCTGATGGCGCTCAGGGTGCGCGGCGAGACCGTCGAGGAGATCGCCGGCGCCGTCGCGGTGATGCGCGCCAAGATGCTGCGCGTCGAGGCGCCGGCGGACGCCATCGACATCGTCGGCACCGGCGGCGACGGCGCCGGCACCTACAACGTCTCGACCTGCTCGGCCTTCGTCGTCGCCGGCTGCGGCGTGCCGGTCGCCAAGCACGGCAACCGCGCCCTGTCCTCGAAGTCCGGCTCCGCCGACGTGCTGACGGCGCTCGACGTCAACATCGAGCTGGCGCCGGCGGCGATCAGCGCCTGCATCCGCGAGGCCGGCGTCGGCTTCATGTTCGCGCCCGCCCACCACGCGGCGATGCGGCACGTCGGCCCGGTGCGCGTCGAGCTCGGCACCCGGACGATCTTCAACCTGCTCGGGCCGCTGTCGAACCCGGCCGGCGTCCGCCGCCAGCTCGTCGGCGTCTACGACGCCGCCTGGGTCGAGCCGATCGCCGAGGCGT
>Ga0255338_1005996_pt1 | contig 10683 bp, 9 predicted proteins | sample MeOH1_35cm_T4_19_FD_203715 | JGI IMG/M metagenome (GOLD analysis project Ga0255338, IMG submission 203715) | Sandy soil microbial communities from University of British Columbia, Vancouver, Canada - MeOH1_35cm_T4_195 | ecosystem: Engineered > Artificial ecosystem > Sand microcosm > Unclassified ... | reverse complement strand
ATGGCCAAGCCGGCTCCCGCCGCGGCAGCCGCCGCCGTCCAGACGCCCGCGCCGGCTGCGCCTGACGCCCCGGCCAAGGCCGCTCCGGCCGAAAAGCCGGCGCCGGATGCGAAGGCTCCCGCCCCCGGGCCCGTGACGAAGGCGGCCCCCACCAAGGTTCGCATCGAGAAGCCGGTCGCCAAGATCGCCGCGCCGAAGACGCCCGCGCCTACGGCCGCCACGCCGAAGACCGAGGCGCCGAAGCCCGTCTCCGCCGCGCCCGCCAAGCCGGCCGAACCCGCCGTTCCCGCCCCGACGTTCAAGGCCGAGGCGCCTGAGCCCAAGATCGCGCCTGAGCCTAAGATCGCGCCTGAGCCCAAAGTCGTGGTCGAGACCAAGGCCGCGCCCGCGCCCAAGCCTGCGCCGGAACCGAAGAGCGCGCCCGCGCCCCGGAGCGCGCCGGCTCCCGGCTTCGCGCCTATGCCGGTCTCTCTCGATTCGCTGCCCTTGCCGCGTCCGCCCGAGGCCGCGACCGTCGCGACCGCGACGATCATGAGCCAGGCTCTCACCATGGCGCGCGCCTTCGGCGCCCTGCAGTCGCACATGCTCGACCATGCCTGCGCCGAGCTGAAGGCGACACTGGGCGAGGCCGAGACGCTGGCGCGCACGACCAGCGCCTCCGAGGCGATCGCGCTGCAAGCCAAGGCGGTGCGCCGCAGCTACGAATCCTATGCCGAGCATCTGCGGGAACTGGCGCGCGTCGCCAACGCGGCGCTGCGCAAGGACTGAGTGGCTTCTTTTCGGCGCGCCTGTGGGCGCGTCGAAATTCCTGAGCCGGAATTGAATTACGCGGTTGCAAAAGCGGGGCGGCGGCACTAGGTTCCGCGCCGCTGACGACCCCCGCCGAGGCGGCCGGTCGCAAAGCCCTAGGTACGGGCAGCCATAGCTCAGTTGGTTAGAGCGCTAGATTGTGGATCTAGAGGTCCCCCGTTCAAGCCGGGGTGGCTGTACCATCCTTAACTATACGAACCCCTGAAGCGTTCGTTAACCCGGCCTTTTCGATCCTCTTGAAGCGGTGCCTCCGCTTCGCCATATCTTGAGCAAGCGAAAGGGTTCGCCTTTTGCCCGCGGGGTGCTGCCATTGGCGGGTCCCGATGATCCTGAGGCGCCTTTCGGGGCCTGGAATATGACGCGTACGCCTAGCCTGTCCCACCCGTTCCTGCTCGGCTTCGACGATATCGAGCGTGCGCTCGATCGCGTCGCCAAAGGCGCGAGCGAGGGTTATCCGCCCTACAACATCGAGCGGCTGCCCCGGACGGAGGATGAGCCCGACCGGCTTCGGATCACGTTGGCCGTCGCCGGTTTCTCGCGCGAGCAGCTCGAGATCACGCTGGAGGAAAACCAGCTCACGATCCGCGGCCGCCAGAGCGAGGACAAGAGCCGGCAGTTCCTGCATCGCGGCATCGCCGCGCGGCAGTTCCAGCGCAGCTTCTTGTTGGCGGATGGCATGCAGGTCCTCGGCGCTGATCTGTCGAACGGTCTGTTAGCCATTGATTTGGTTCGACCGGAACCGGAACGGCTCATCCGGCGTATCGACATAGTGAGCCGTGACTAGAGGATGAAGTTGGAGGGATGCATGGGCTGTCTCCGTCGAGATCGACAACCGAAGCCAGGCATCCGCACCGTATTCGCACTGCTCTGAAGGAGGGCGCGATGAAAGAGGAAAGAATCTTGACCCAGACCAGCCCGCTGACGCCTGCGGAATTCGCCGCGCTCGGTACGGGCGAGGTCGCTTACGTCAAGTCGATGACTTCGGACGAGCTGATGCGGATCTTCCCGCAAGCCCCGAAGATCGAACCCGGCTTGCGTCTCTTCACGCTGCTTTCGGCCGATGGCGCGCCGATCCTGGTCACGGATACGCGCGAGGCCGCGACGGCCAATGCCTGGGAACACGACCTGAAGATGGTCAGCGTCCACTGACGCCGACCGTCCGGTGCTCGCTCAGGCTGCGCTCGCCATCCCGGCGACCGCCGCTTGCAGACGAGCGATGTCCTCCGGCGTGGACAGGCGGTGATCGCCGTCCTTGATCAGCGTCAGCACGACGGGATCGCCGGAGAGATGCTCGACCAGCTTCAGCGCCTGTCGCCACGGCACATCCGGGTCGCGCATGCCCTGCAGGATATGGACGGGGCAGCCGGCCCGGATCTCACCACCGAACATCAGGTGCTTGCGCCCGTCCTCGATCAGGGCGCGCGTGATCGGTGTCGGGTCCGGTGAATACTCCGAAGGCCGGTCCCAGACCCCCTCATCCAGGATGGTCCGGCGGATCGCATCGGGCATCTGCGCCCACATCAGCTCTTCCGAGAAATCGACCGCGGGTGCGATCAGTACGAGCCCGGCCGGCTGCAACGGAGTGCCGAGGAGCCGGCGTGCAGCCAGCAGGGCGATCCAGCCGCCCATCGAGGAGCCGACGAGAATCGGGCGCTGTCCGCACTGGTTCTGGATGGTGGCGAGCGCATCGCCGAGCCAGTCGGACAGGGTGAAGCCCGCGAAGTCGCCTTCGCTCTCGCCATGGCCGCCATAGTCGAAGCGCAGATAGGCGCGGTTGTTGGCGCGAGCCCATTCCGCCAGCGCCTCGGCCTTGGTCGCGCGCATGTCGGAGCGGAAGCCGCCGAGCCAGACGACAGGGGCGCCGCCTCCGTCCTGCTTGAGATAGGCGAGGCGGCGGCGGGCAGGGCCTTCGCCGACCTCGAGCCATTGCGGCGGCTGGCGCTCCAAGGCAAATCTCCTGTGACGAATCGCTTGGCCGTGGCGATTAAAGGCTGCGGCGGCGGGCGCATAGGGGCATATTCGCCCTCACTAGAGCATCGGACCGAAAAGTGGGATCCACTTTTCGGACGAATCCGATGCCCTCACAAATAGATAGATCGCCGTCATCGCGTCCGACAGGACGCGCGGCGATCCAGCGAAAGTCCAGATCGAGAAGAATGACCTTCAAGCCGGGTGCCCATCTTTCATTGCCGTCCACCGAAACGCATCCGCTGGCGGGGCGCACGATCCTGCAGATCATTCCGGAGCTGGAAGCGGGCGGCGCCGAGCGCACCGCGGTCGACATCGCCAAGGGCCTGACCGATGCCGGGGCCCGCGCGCTGGTCGCGACCGAAGGCGGGCGCCTCGTCGCCGAGCTTCAGGCCAAGGGCGGGGTCTGGCTGCCTTTCCCGGCGGCCTCGAAGAACCCGCTCGGCATGCTGCTCAATGTCCGCAAGCTCGTGCTGCTCTGCCGGCAGGAGGGAGTGGAGTTGATCCACGCCCGCTCGCGCGCTCCCGCCTGGGTCGCGCTGGGCGCGGCGCGGCAACTCGGCCTGCCTTTCGTCACCACCTATCACGGCTCCTACAACAGCCGTTCCTCGGTGAAGACGCTCTATAACTCGGTGATGGCGCGGGGCGACGTGGTCATCGCCAACTCGGCCTATACCGCCGGCCTGATCCTGTCGAAGCATCCGATGGCGCGCGACCGGATCAGGGTGGTCAACCGCGGCACGGATTTCTCGGCCTTCGCCCCGGCCGCCGTCGGGGCCGACAGGGTCCAGGCGCTGCGCAAGGCCTGGGGCGTGGAGCCGCATCAGCGCATCGTGCTGCTGCCCGGCCGGCTGACCGGCTGGAAGGGCCAGCGTGTGCTGATCGAGGCGGCCCGGCTGATGCGGGATGGCGGCGACACCGATACCGCCTTCATCCTCGCCGGCGACGCACAGGGGCGGGACGGCTACGTCAAGGAGCTCGATCAGCTCATCGCCAAGGCCGGCCTGGAAGGCCGCGTCCGCCGCGTCGGCCACTGCACCGACATGCCGGCGGCGATGTTGTCGGCGGCGGTGGTCGCCGTGCCCTCGACGGAGCCCGAGGCCTTCGGTCGCGTAGCCGTCGAAGCGCAGGCGATGGGGGCGCCCGTCGTCGTTTCCGATCTCGGCGCGGTGCCTGAAACGGTGCTCGCCCCGCCGCAGGTCGCGCCGTCGGAGCGCACTGGCTGGCGCGTGCCGCCCGACGATGCGGCCGCGCTCGCGGCCGGGTTGAACGAGGCGCTCGGCCTACGTCCCTCCGCCCGCGATGCGCTGGCGCGGCGCGCGCGGGTCCATGTCGAGCAGCACTTCTCGCTGGAGGCCATGGTCTCCGAGACTCTCGACGTCTACTGCGCGTTACTGGAACGCTGAGCCGCTCACGCGTGTTTGAATGGCTGCCGTGGTGGCGTCATGCATTGACAACGCGCATCTTTGTGCAATGTGTCTGAACCTTCGGCGCGAAGCGCGCCAAATACAGGAGAATACCCCATTCGTCGTCCGTACCGAGCCGCACCGGCCCCGACCAAGGAAGGCCCCCGTTCGAACCGCGACATCCGCGGAGTCCGCGAAGTCCAGCTCATCGATGACACCGGCGCCAACCGTGGCGTGGTCTCGTTCTTCGATGCGCTGAAGCTCGCCGAGGATGCCGGCCTCGACCTCGTCGAGATCGCCCCGAACTCCGTTCCGCCCGTCTGCAAGATCCTCGATTACGGCCGCTTCCGCTTCCTTGAGCAGAAGAAGGCCTCGGAGGCGCGCAAGAAGCAGCGCACCATCGAGATCAAGGAGATCAAGCTCCGTCCGGGCATCGACAAGCACGACTACGAGGTGAAGATGAAGGCCATGCACGGCTTCTTCGAGGAAGGCGACAAGGTGAAGGTCACCCTGCGCTTCCGCGGCCGTGAGATGGCGCACCAGGATCTCGGCGTGAAGGTGCTCGAGCGGGTCAAGGTCGACACCGCCGAGGTCGCGAAGGTCGAGAGCGATTGGCAGCTCGAAGGCCGCCAGATGGTCATGGTTCTGGCGCCGCGCTGAGCCTCAGTCGCTTCACCGGTTTCGACAGAAAAGGCCGCCGCTTCGGTCCCCGGAGCGCGGCCTTTTCCTTTCGCGGGTCGAGCTGATGTGCCGCGCGGCAATTTGCTTAAAATTTGATCGGCTTACCCACGGCAAGCCGAATGCGAATCGGCGCCTTTTTTGATCTGCTTCCGCGCGGGAAACCTGCGCGCTTCCGATGCTGGGGCATCGGCTCGGCCGCAAGGCAATCGAGAGCGTCCGGGCTTGCAGACGATGCACAAGGGGATCGAGATCGACCCTGCGCTGGCGGCGCTGATCCGTCATATGCGGACGATCGACGACTACCGGCAAATCTTCGATCGTCTCCAGGCCTCCTGGGATACGCTGACGCTGCTGGGCCAGCTCTCCGGCGGCGCGACGGAGATGTCCGGCACGCGCTCGGCCTTCGAGAAGCTCACCGCCAGCCTGCTCGCGCATCTCGCCGCCGAGACGCGCGACAAGGCGATGACCGATCTCCGGACCAAGGCGCAGAACGCCATCGACGTGCTGGTCCGCAATCTCTTCGAGCGCACCGCCGATATCGGCTTCCTCGCCGCCGACACCGACATCCGCGAGCTGCTCGAACAGACCGAGAGCGGCGAGGAGGCCCGCGCGGCGATGCAAGCGCGCTTCCGCGACTATGTCGCGAAGTACTCGGTCTATTCCGACATCATCCTGATCGACCGGGAGGGCGATATCCGCGCCCGTCTCGCTTCGCACCCGGCCACCACGGCCCGGCACGCCATCGTCGACGAGGCGCTGAGCTCGAGCGGCGCCTATGTCGAGCATTACGGCAGGATCGATTTCGTCGGCGACACCGAGGCGCTGGTCTATGCTTGGCGCGTCGAGGATGCCGCCCGCCGCCCGCTCGGGGTGCTGGTGCTGGTCTTCCGCCTCGCCGACGAGATGGAAGGCATCTATCGCAAGCTCCTGCCGGAGAACGACTGGACTGTGCTGGGCTGCATCACGCCGGACGGCCATGTCGTGGCCGGCTCCTGCCCGATCCAGCTTCCGGTCGGCCTGAAGATCTCCCCCGCGGCGCTATCCGGGCGCGACCCGGTGCTGCGCCTCGGCGGCCGGCAATATCTCGCCATGGCCTGCCGCCCTTCCGGCTATCAGGGCTATATGGGCCCCGGCTGGATCGGCCTGGGCCTCGTGCCGCTGGAAGGCGCCTTCGACCAGGGCGAGGGCGAGCTCGGCGCCGAGATCGGCGAGGAGCTTCTCGCCTCGGTGACGAGCCGCTCCGACCTGTTTTCGGCCGAGCTGCGCAGCGTCTCGCGCCAGGCGGCGATGATCCAGAGCGACCTCAACCGCTCGGTCTGGAACGGTTCGATCCGGCAGGCCGGCTCGACCGAGGCCAATGCGGCCTTCTCGAAGATCCTGCTCTGGGAGATCTCCAGCGCCGGCCGCAAGACGCAGTCGGTCTGCGACGCCTCGATCGGCGACCTGCAGCGCACGGTCGTGGCGGCGATCATGGAGAAGTGCCGCTCCTGTGCCGCCTTCGCCATCGATGTGATGGATCGCAATCTCTACGAGCGCGCCAATGACTGTCGCTGGTGGGCACTGAACGCGACTTTCGCCCGCGTGCTCGCCGCGCCCTCGGCCGAAGGGGCGAAGCTCTGCGCCGATATCCTGGCGACGATCAACGCGCTCTACACCGTCTACAGCAACCTGATCCTGTTCGACGCCAATGGCCGGGTCGTCGCCGTGTCGCAGCCGTCCGAAGCGCATCTGGTCGGGCAGGTTCTGGAGGCCGAGTGGGTCCAGCGCACGCTGTCCCTGCGCTCGGGCCAGCACTACGCGGTCTCGGCCTTCGAGCCGAGCGATCTCTACGGCGGCGCCTCGACGCTGATCTACACTGCGGCTGTCCAGGGGGAGGGCACCGGGCGCGCCATCGGCGGCATCGCGATCGTCTTCGACTCGACGCCGCAATTCGCCGCGATCCTGAAGGACGCCCTGCCGGCGGACGAGGCCGGGGTGGCGATGCCCGGCGCCTTCGCGTTGCTCATCGGCAAGGATGGACGCATCGTCTCCTCCAGCGATGCGCGTTTTCCCGTCGGCGGCCAGAGCCCTTTCGCGGTCAATCCGGAGACGCTGGCGCGCGATGGCGACGTCGCCTGGATCCGTAGCTTCGACGGCAAGTACGGCGCTGTCGGCGCGGCCTTCTCCAAGGGCTATCGCGAATACAAGACCAGCGACGGCCATGAGCCGGACGTGACCGCCATCTGCGCCGTCCCGCTCGGAGATGTCATCGAAGGGGCTGTTGCCAAGCCTTCGGCGGCCGGCAGCGGCACGGGGACGCTCTCCTCCTGGCGCGTGCCGGACGGCGTCTCGGCCTTCGAGGTCGCGACCTTCCATATCGGCGGCCACTGGCTCGGCGTGAAGGCCCGCGACGTGATCGAGGCCGTCGATGTCGATGGGCTGAAGCCTTCGGCCCGCAAGGCCGTCGACGGGCTGCTCGCCGGCTACAAGCTCCATCAGGGCCAGCCTGTGCCGGTGCTCCGGCTCGACCGGCTGCTCGGCGTCACCAGCGCCCCGGGGGAGCAGCCGCAGATCGTGATCGTGCAGAGCGGCGGGCGCCAGTTCGGCCTGATCGTCGATACGCTCGGCCCGATCCCGGCGATCGCGGCCTCCGAACTCCAGCCGCTGCGCGACGTCACCCACAAGGCGGACGTGCCGGCGCTTGGCGTGGTCGCGACTCGCGACGCCTCGGGCGCGCCGGGCGGGATGCTGGTGCTGCTCGACGTCGACCGGCTCGGCGCGAGCATGAGCGGCGAGGCCGCGCAGGAGACGCTGATCCGCGCGGCCGAGTAAGGCCTCCCCGATCTCGCTCGGAACCACGCGTCATCCCGGACAAGCGGCGTAGCCGCGCCGATCCGGGATCCATCGTAGAGCGCTTAGGCCCTACGATGGATCCCGGCGCTCCGCTTCGCTGCGGCCGGGATGACGGTGTGGTTCTGCAACCCAACCGGACGCTATCAAGCGACAAAGAAAAAGGGCGGACCGAAGCCCGCCCCATCTCGATAGCCCGAGTGCCGCTCGCTTAGCGGATCGGCGGGGCGTATTGCAGGCCGCCCTGGGTCCAGAGCTTGTTGACGCCGCGCGGCAGCGGGTTGCTCGTGTTCGCGCCGAAATGGCGCTCGAAGCTCTCGCCATAGTTGCCCACGACCTTGATGATGCGCACGGCCCAGTCATTGGTCAGCCCGAGCGCCTCGCCGAACTTGCCTTCGGCGCCGAGCATGCGGCGGACTTCCGGATTCTGCGAGGTCTTCGCCATCTCGTCGACATTGGCGCGGGTGACACCGAGCTCCTCGGCATCGATCAGCGCGAACACGGTCCAGCGCACGATGTCGAACCAGGCGGCGTCGTTCTTGCGGACCCAGGGGCCGAGCGGCTCCTTGGAGATGACCTGCTGGAGCAGGATGTGCTCCTCCGGGTTCTTCAGCTTGCCGCGCGTGCCGGCGAGCGAGGACAGGTCGGTGGTGTAGGCGTCGCAGCGGCCGGCCTCATAGGCCTGCACGGTGTCTTCCAGCGTGGCGAAGGCGACGGTCTCGAACTTGATGCCGTTGGTGCGGCCGTAGTCGGCGAGGTTGAGCTCGGTCGTGGTGCCCTGGGCGACGCAGATCGAGGCGCCGTCGAGTTCCTTGACGCTGTTCACGTTGAGCTTCTTGCGGACGATGAAGCCCTGGCCGTCATAGTAGTTGACCGCCGTGAAGCTGATGCCCTGGCCGATGTCGCGGCCGAGCGACCAGGTCGTGGTGCGGGCGAGCACGTCGATCTCGCCGGACTGCAGCGCGACGAGGCGGTTCTTGCTCGACAGCGACAAATAGGACGCCTTGTCGGGGTCGTTGAAGATGGCCGCCGCGAGCGCGCGGCAGACATCGGTATCGAAGCCTTGCCAGACGCCCTTGGAGTCCTGCAGGGAGAAGCCCGGCACGCCCTCGCTGGTGCCGCAGATGATGTGGCCGCGGGCCTTGATCTTGTCGAGTGTCGGCGAGGCCGACTGGGCGAGGGCGGGCGCGCCGGCCAGGCCGGCGAAGGTCAGGCCAGCCAGGAGGCTGAGCAGCATGCGTTTCACGGGAGGCTTCTCCGGAGGAGGAGGATAGGGGCCGCCCCCATGGTCCCGGATTGCAACGCCCGTGTGAACGCGGCCGGCTCCGGGCTTGCCACGCCCGACCTTTTCTGTCATACGCGCGGCCTTCGATCGCCCGGCTGATAAGGGCTGCCGTGGCGGTCGTGCTTTGCTTCCTGAAAGCAAGACATTTGGGTGGTGCCCCGGCGCCGCCTCGACCTATGAGGAGCTGAAATGCCCAAGATCAAGACCAAATCGGCCGCCAAAAAGCGGTTCAAGATCACCGGAACCGGCAAGGTGCTCTACGCCCAGGCCGGCAAGCGTCACGGGATGATCAAGCGGACGAACAAGCAGATCCGCAATCACCGCGGCACCACGACCCTCTTCGAGGGCGATGCGGCCAACGTGAAGAAGTTCTTCCTCCCCAACGGCTGACGCCACCTGACACACCGGAGATCATGACATGGCTCGCGTGAAACGGGGCGTGACCGCCCACGCCAAGCACAAGAAGACTTTCAAGGCCGCCAAGGGCTTCTACGGCCGCCGCAAGAACACGATCCGCGCCGCCAAGGCGGCCGTCGATCGGTCGATGCAGTACGCCTATCGCGACCGCAAGAACAAGAAGCGCTCGTTCCGTGCGCTCTGGATCCAGCGCCTCAACGCTGCGGTGCGCGAGCACGGCCTGACCTATTCGGTCTTCATCGGCGGCCTGATCAAGTCGGGCATCGAGCTCGACCGCAAGACCCTCTCGGCCATGGCCATCGACGATGCGGCCTCGTTCGCTGCCGTTGTCGAGACGGTCAAGGGCGTGCTGGGCGCCGAGGCCAAGGCCGCCTGAGCGGACTGGCATCACTGAATTGGAAAAGGCCGGCGGTGACGCCGGCCTTTTTCTTTGCCCCGACGGCCCGCCTGCTAGCGGGAGCATTGGCGATGAGCCCCGGGAATGCGCGGTGGGGATCAGCTCCGATTTCGGCTCAGGGTCGAAAGCCGAAATCGGAGCTGTTAGAAGGAGCGTCACCCTCAGACGGAACTGCCGCCCATGACCATCAACGTCGAACTGGTCAGACGGCTGATCGAAGCGCAGTTTCCGCAATATGCAACGATGCCAATAGAAGCCGTCCATCCCGGAGGCTGGGACAATCGAACCTTTCGGCTTGGCCGGGAACTATCCGTTCGCTTGCCGAGTGCAGAACGCTACGTCGCGCAAGTCGAAAAGGAGCACCGCTGGCTGCCAAGATTGGCTCCGCTGTTGCCGCTTCCGGTGCCAGCCCCTTTGGCGATGGGTGCGCCAGCCGAAGGGTATCCCTAGCCTTGGTCGATCTATCGGTGGCTTGAGGGCCAGCCTGCAACGGCAGGCTTGATTGCCGATCTTCCTGCTTTTGCCCGTTCGCTGGCCTTGTTTCTAGCCGCGCTGCACCGCATCGACGCGACCGATGGACCTGCCCCGGGGAGCCATAACTTTCATCGCGGCGGGCGTCTTGCCGTCTATGATGCGGAAACCCGAGCCGCCTTATCTGCGCTCTCGGGAAGAATAGATGCCACCTCTGCTGCCGAAGTCTGGGCTGCGGCGCTCTCCTCGGAATGGCGCCGCCAGCCGTTATGGCTTCATGGCGATGTAGCTTCGGGCAATCTGCTGGTGAAGGACGGAAGCCTTTGCGCGGTGATTGATTTCGGAAGCTCGGCGGTAGGGGATCCAGCCTGTGATCTGGTGATCGCATGGACCGAGTTTTTCGGCGCCAGCCGCGCCAT
>Ga0255338_1005995_pt1 | contig 10689 bp, 9 predicted proteins | sample MeOH1_35cm_T4_19_FD_203715 | JGI IMG/M metagenome (GOLD analysis project Ga0255338, IMG submission 203715) | Sandy soil microbial communities from University of British Columbia, Vancouver, Canada - MeOH1_35cm_T4_195 | ecosystem: Engineered > Artificial ecosystem > Sand microcosm > Unclassified ... | reverse complement strand
CGCCACCGACAACCGCGTGGGCGAGCGCTTCGTGGCCACCCTCGGCCTCCCCGCCCGCAACGCCCGGGCCGACGCCGAAGCCCTCGGCAAGTTCGTGCTCGGCCTTGTCGAGCCCAAGATTTCGGCCAAGGGCTAAATGATTTGGGTCCACAGATTCCACAGATTTCACAGATTCAAACGCCTGGTCTCTGTATTCCAATCTGTGTGAATCTGTGAAATCTGTGGATAAGCATTTTTTTCAGTGAGCTCTCAATGGAATCTGTGGATGTCCTGATCCTCGGTGCTTCCGGCTACGGCGGGGGCGAGCTGCTGCGGTGGCTGTCAACTCATCCAGCGGTGAAGTCCCTGCGCGGTACGGCGCGCAGCCACGCAGGCAAAGCCTTCCACGCCCAGCACCCGAACCTGCGGGGGCTGGTGGAAGGCACCTTCGAGGCCACGCCAGACTGGGGGCCCTTTGTCGACAGTGCCTTCCCCGTGGTGTTCTCGGCCCTCCCGCATGGTGAGTTGGCCAGGCTCTGGCCCGAGTTTCAGGCCGAGTGGACGCGCCTCGGCCTCGCGGACAAGGTCACCGTCATCGATCTCTCCACGGACTTCCGCCTGGATCCGGCCTGGGTCTACGGCCTGGTGGACTGGAAGCCCGAGCGCATGAAGGGCGCGACCCGCATCGCCAATCCCGGCTGTTTCGCCACGGCCCTGCAGCTGGCCCTGCTCCCACTGACGGCATGGAAACCCGCCTTCGTGGCCGTCACCGCCGCCACGGGCTCCAGCGGCTCCGGCGCCGCAGCCTCGGACACCACCCACCACCCCACCCGCGCCACGGACTTCCGCGCCTACAAGATGCTCAGCCACCAGCACGAGGCCGAGGTGCTGCGCACGCTGGCGCTGGAAGGCTGGGAGGCGCCCCTCAGCTTCGTGCCCCAGAGCGCGCCCATGGTGCGCGGCATCTTCGCCACGGCTCAATTTCCGCTTCCTGCGGGAATTGAGCCAGCGGCCCTGCGGGCCCATTACGAGGCCTTCTACAAGGGCCGCTTCTTCGTGCGCATGGTGGATGGCTCGCCGCGCGTGGCCGCCACCACGGGCAGCGCCTTCGCGGATATCGGCGTGACGGCCCGCCACGGCCATGGCGCGGTCATGGTGGCCCTCGACAACCTGGGCAAGGGGATGGCCGCCCAGGCCGTGCAGAACCTCAACCTGGCCCTGGGCCTGCCGGAGTGGACCGGGTTGAAGGTAGCCGGCGGCTATCCTGGCTGACGCGATCGGCGACCTCTAGATCCCTTAATAGACAAGACTTCCGAATGTGGGATGATGATTGACCATTTCCGGAGCGTCTATGAATCCATCCCTGCTCACCCGAGAGGCCCTGGGCCAGTTCGCCAGCGAAAGCCGCGCGGCCTTCGAGGCGGAGCTGAAGACCCTGGTGGAGATCCCCTCCATCAGCGCCGACCCGGCCCGGCAGGGCGATGTGCGACGGGTGGCCGAGGCGGCGCGGGCGCTCTTCGAGCGGCACGGCGGCAAGGCCGAGATTCTGGAAACCAGCGGCAATCCCCTCATCCACGGGTGGTTCGGCGAAGATCCCACCTGCTCGACGATCACGGTCTACAACCACATGGACGTGCAGCCCGCCAACGAGCCCGAGTGGACAGCGGAGCCCTTCACCTTCGTGGTGGATGGCGATACCTACCGGGGCCGCGGCAGCACGGATGACAAAGGCCCGGCGGTGACGGCCTTCTTCGGCGCCTTGGCGGCCCGGAAGGCGGGCGTGCCCCTCAACATCCACTTCCTGTGGGAGACCGAGGAGGAGATCGGCTCGCCCAGCTTCGAGGGTGGCCTGAACCGCCACAAGGACCGCCTGAAGACCGACGCCATCGTGGTGAGCGACACGGTCTGGATCACCCGCGGCAAGCCCAGCACGCCCGCGGGCCTGCGGGGCCTCAAGGGCTTCCGGCTCACCCTGGAGACCGCGGATCACGACCTGCACAGCGGCGTGGTGGGTGGTGCTGCCCGCAACCCGCTGGCGGAGCTCATCAAGGTGGTCGCCGCCATGATGGATGGCGAGACCGGCAAGGTGAAGGTCCCCGGCTTCTACGACGAAGTGGTGAAGCCCTCCAAGCAGGAGCTGGAGGAGTGGACCCACGCGGGCTTCAGCGTCGAGACCTTCAAGAAGGACCACATGATCACCGGCATGCGCACCGAGGACCCCATGAAGGTCATGAAGCGCGTGTGGGGCCGGCCCACCATGGAAGTGCACGGCGTCGTGGGTGGCTATACGGGCCCCGGCATCAAGAGCGCCGTGCCGCCCCGGGCCGAGGTGAAGCTGAGCTGCCGTCTGGTGCCGGACATGGACGAGGCCAAGACCATGGCCCGCATCCGCACCTTCGTGAACGAGCACTTCCCCGACGTGCAGTTCCACGAGGAGCACGGCCTGGCGCCCTTCAAGGGCCACGTCACCGGCCCCTATGCCGAGGCCATCAAGGACGCTTACAAATTCGCCTTCGACGCGCCATGCTCCTTCACCCGGGAAGGCGGCAGCATCGGCGCCGTGAAGACCATGGAGGACATCCTGGGCTGTGAGGTGTTCTTCCTGGGCCTCAGCCTGCCCAGCCACGGCTACCACGCCCCCAACGAGAACTACGACTGGGAGCAGGCCGGCGGCGGCATCGCGGCGTTTGCGCACTACTTCCAGACGGTGAGTGGGATCAAGGGCTGAGGTCCTCCGTCATATGCTCAGAAACGCCGGCCGAATGGCCGGCGTTTCTGCGTCAGTCACCGCGTTGCCACCTGGCGCTTCCGGGGTGGTCGCTCGATGTGTCAATTTACTACTAATTCGTTTAAATTTTAGTTTTTCATGGACGCCTGACCTCTTCCGCCCTAACCTACTAACGAATTCCTAATTGAATTATCAATTAGTAGATGACCATGAAACTCCCCCATTCGCCTTCAGATATATCCAGACTTCTTTCAACCGTTGAGGCTGGGGACATCCAGAAGATCCTCGAACTCCAACCTGGCCCCCTAGTCAAGGACGCCTACCTCCACTGGGACGAATTGAGGCATCGGGATCCCCCGGAAGGCCTGGATCACGAACGGTGGTGGCTGGGCCTCCGGTGGGCTCGGCAGGCCCTCCTGAAGCCCCTCCCGCTGCTGGACAAGAAGGGGCGCTCCTTCTTCTTCGGCGCCCCCGAGCCTGTCCAGATCGACCTGCACCACATCGACCAGGATGCGGCCGGGGAGATCAAGTCAGCCACCGAGACCACCACGCCCGCCACCCGGGACAGGTACCTCCTCAAATCGGTCATCGAGGAGGCCATCACCTCGAGCCAACTAGAGGGGGCTTCGACGACCCGGAGGGTGGCCGCCGAGATGCTCCGGTCCGGAAGGGCTCCGAAGGACCGAAGCGAGCAGATGATCTTCAACAACTTCCTGGCCATGCGCGCCATCCAGGGTTTCAGGAACGAGCCCATGACCCCGGCGCGGCTGCTTGAGATCCACCGCATGGTGTCCGAGCACACCCTGGACGATCCCCGGGACGTGGGAAGGCTGCGCCAGTCGGACGACATCCACGTGGTGGATAACGACGACGGCACCATCCTCCACCAGCCGCCCGACCATCGTGAGCTGCCGGAACGCTTGGAGCGGCTCTGCGCCTTCGCCAACGCTGGAGAAGACCAGCGCCCCTTCGTACATCCGGTCCTTCGCGCCATCCTGCTGCACTTCATGGTCGGATATGACCACCCCTTCGCAGATGGAAATGGACGGACGGCCCGGGCGCTCTTCTACTGGTCCATGCTCCGAAGCGGGTACTGGCTGGCCGAGTTCATCTCCATCTCGCACATCCTCCGCAAGGCGCCAGCCCAGTACGGACGAGCCTATCTCTTCACCGAAACGGACGGTGGGGACACCACCTACTTCCTCATCCACCAGCTGACCACCATGCGGAAGGCCATCCAGAGCCTCCATGACTACCTCGCCCGGAAAGCGAAGGAACAAAGAAGCCTGGAGCGCCTATTGGCAGAGTCCCCCGCCCTGCGCGTCAGGCTCAACCACCGCCAGAAGACCCTTCTCACCCATGCCTTGAAGCATCCCGGCGCGGGCTACCGCATCGAGGAACACCAGAAAGCGCATGGCACCGTCTACCAGACCGCCCGGACCGACCTGCTCCAGCTGGCGGAACTCGGACTCCTCGAGAAGATCAAGGAAGGGCGTGCGTTTCTCTTCGTCGCCCCCGATGACCTGGCAGCCCGGATGGCTCGCCTCGAACCATAGGACCGATCCTAGAATGTTCCCTGCACAAGCCCTCCATCCACCAGCAGGCTCTGGCCGGTGAGGTAGCTGGCGGGCGATCCGCACAGGAAGGCGATGACGGCGCCGATCTCCTCGGGGCGGCCGAGGCGGCCCACCGGAATGGCCGCGGCGGTGCGGGTGAAGCCGGAGAGCCCCGCCCGCAGGGTCGAGCTGATGGTGAGCAGGGGCGTGGGCTGCTTGGCCACGAGGCTGGTGATGTGGACGATGCGCCCCCACTTGGCCGCCCGCATGCCGGGAAGGGCCAGGCGGGACAGGCGCACCACGTTCATGAGGGTGGATTCCACGCCGGCGGCCCAGTCGTCCTCCTGAATCCCCTACTGGGGCGTGGATTGAACCCTGCGTTCCGGGGCCACGGGGGGCGGAGACGGCCGCAAGGGGGCCGCCGGGGCCAGACAGCCCTGGGCCTGTCCCAGCCCCTTGAGGTAGGCCCTGCGGATGATGCCCGCAGTGATGGCGTCGGTGACGAGCTTGGAGTACCGCTCGGCTCCGCTCAGTTTTCTCACCCAGCCCCGGAAGGGGATGAGGCCTTCGGCCGTGTGCTTCAAGGCGCCCACCGCCGCCCCGTCCGCCTCGGTCCGGCCGCGCTCGATCAGGCTCGGGCTGCCGGACGCCGGCGGGGCATCCAGGTCCGGGGCCAGGGCGGCATCCAGCAGCCGGACCTCCGTGGCCAGCCCCTCGCAGCTCGGGTCCACTGGGGTCCCGTAGGGGGTCTTCTGGGCGGCGAGGAGCACCGGCGGGATCTTCGCCCGCACCAGGTTGAGATCGCCGAGGGGCGTGGTCGCCGCGCTGGTCATCCGCGCCGTCTGGGGCTTGGAACAGGCCGAAAAGCCCAGCAAGGCCAGCAAGGACAACAGGGATACATCGCGTGGTTTCATGGCGTCGAAGTATATCGGGATCCCGCGCCATGGATGCCCCGAGACCCACTGCTACCCTCGAAGCATGCCCGCCCTCGAGCTCGTTGACCTCACCAAGCGCTTCGGCGACAAGACCGCCGTGGAGGGTCTGAGCCTTTCCCTCGAACCCGGCGCCTTCCTGGGCCTGCTGGGGCGGAACGGGGCCGGGAAGTCCACCACGCTGAAGATGGTCACGGGCCTGCTGAAGCCCACCTCCGGCCACATCCGCGTCCTGGGGCTGGATCTGGAGGCGGACCCCCTGGCCGTGAAGCGCCAGATCGGCGCCATGCCCGAGGACATGGCCCTGCTGGACATGCTCACGGGGCCTCAGTACCTGCGGTTCGTGGGCCGCATGTACGGCATGCCGGACGCCCTCATCGACGGACGGCAGGCAGAGTTGTTCGACACCCTGGATCTGGCGCCCGGCCCCAAGACGCTCATCGCGGACTACAGCTTCGGCATGAAGAAGAAGGTGGCCCTCTGCGCCGCGCTGATTCACGGGCCGAAGATCGTCTTCCTCGACGAGCCCTTCGAGGGCATCGATCCCGTCACCAGCCGCACCATCAAGGACATCCTCCAAAGCCTGCAGCAGAGCGGCGTGACGCTGGTGCTCACCAGCCACATTCTCGAGGTGGTCGAGAAGCTCTGTCCCCTCATCGCCATCCTGGACGAGGGCCGGCTCAAGGGCTTCGGGTCCCTCGACGACCTCCGCCAGGGCAGCGAAAGCCTGGAGCAGCTCTTCGTGGATCTGGTGGGCGGCGCCCAGAAGGGGGCGCTCTCGTGGTTGTGAAACCAGGCCTCAGTCCTCAGTCCTCAGTCTTCAGGAAAGCCGGGACGGTCGAATGCCCATAAGCCCCTTCCGGGCCCTGCTGGCCGCTCATGGACAGGCCACCTGGAACCGTTCCGCCCGAGAGCTGGGGCGGCAGGGCGCCTGGGCCCTGGCCTTGGTGGTGGGGATGTTCTCCCTCCTGGGCGCCCTGGGCCTGCTCCTGGGCGGCGGGGCCCTGGGCTGGCTGCTGGGCGGGCACCTGGATCGACCCATCACCCTCACGCTCCTGGGCGCCCTGCTGGCCTTCCTCGGATTCGGGGGCGGCCTCATCGGCGGCGTGCTGGGCGGCGCCCGCGAGCTGGCCTGGGAGACCTACCGGGGCTTCCCCCTGCGGCTGCGGACCCTCTACCTCGCGGAGCTGACGGCCGGTCTGGCGGACATGCTGCCCCTGACCATGGGCCTGGCCCTGACGGGGCTCCTGCTGGGCATCGGCGCCGCCTCGCCCTGGACCCTGCCGCTGCTCCCGCTGCTCCTTCTTGAAACGCTGCTGATGCTGCTGGCCCTCCAGCTGCTGGTGGGAGGTCTGGCTTCGGCCCTGGTGAAGCGGCTTCGCATGGCCCTGGTGGGCCTGGCGATCCTGGCCTGGCTGGGCTCCACCCTGATGTCCCCCGCCCTGCCGAAGCGCGGCCGGGAGCAACCCGGCCGATCCCTCCAGGCTGCCCAGGTCGAGAAGGTCCAGACCCTGGGCCGGGGCGTCGCCCGGGTGCTGGAGACCCTGCCCACCCACGCCGCCGCCCGGAGCCTGGCGAAGGCGCAGGAAGGACAGTGGAGCGCGGCCCTGGCCCTGCAGCTCTATCCCCTGGGCCTGCTGGCGCTGGTGATGATCCTGGGCGCCCGGATCATGGCCCGGGAAACGAATGGGACCACGGCCACGCCGCAAACCCGTGGGCCCGATCGCCTGTGGAGTTTCCGGCATCCCGCCGAGGGCCTGGGGCGGCTCCATTTCCAGACCATCATGCGCAGCCACCTCGGCCGCTTCGCCTTCCTGATGCCGCTCATGACCGTGGTGCTGCTGAAGGGGCCCTTCGCCCAGTTCAAGGCCAACCCCCTGTGGACCGTGCCTGCGGCCTTCGCGTACCTCTCCCTGGTGGCGAACAACTTCGTGTTCAACCAGTTCGGCCTGGACCGGCACGGCGTGAAGGGCCTGCTGCTCCTGCCCGTGGGGCCGGAAGATCTGCTCAAGGGGAAGCTGCTGGGCATGGCCGCCCACCAGGGGCTCCAGGCCCTGACGCTGGCGGGCCTGCTGCTGGCCGTCGATCACGCGGGACCCATCCCCCTCCTGGGCGGCATGCTACTCATGGGGTGCATCTTCCTGGCCCAGACCTCCGTGGGGCAGTGGACCTCCACCTGGGCGCCGCGGCCCATGGCCATGGACAGCCTCAAGAACAACAACATGCCTTTCGCCCTGGGCCTGCTGAGCGTGGCCACGTCCGGGTTCTGGGCCAGCCTCTTCGGCGGCGCCTACGCGCTGCTGGCCTGGGTCTCACCGTGGCTGCTGGTGCCAGGGATGACGGTCCTCTTCGGGCTGGTGCTGACCGCACACCTGCTCCTGTTGCCCGCGGCGGCCGCGGCCCTGGACCGGCGCCGGGAGAAGCTGGTGGAGGCCCTGGGATGAATCCCCTGGCCCTGCAACTCGCGGCGGAGCTGGGCGGGTCGTTGCTGTCCGCCCCCGGCGGCAGTGTCATCCTGGTGGAGCGCCTCCAGGGCCACGGCCTGCCGCAGGTCCTGGTACTCGGGCGTACGGCGGCGGACCTGCTGGAACCCCTGGATGCTGCGACGGCCGTCCAGGCCCGGGGGGTGGCCCTGAACGTGCTGGGCCTCCTCCCCCTCCCGGACTGCGATCTGGCCCAGGCCCTGGGGATCCACCGCCGCCGCCTGGGTGCCCTGGTCTGTGCCCTGGACGCGGGCCTGCCCTGGCTGGACGGGAAGCCCATGCTGGTCCGGCGGCTGCCGGGCCGCATCACCCGGCCCGTGCCCGTGGCCCTGGAAAAGGCCCCCATGGGCCCGCTGGAGAAGGCGGACCTGAAGCGGTTCCTGTCGGACTGGGACAAGGCCCGCCGCAAGATGACCTTCCGCCGCCCGGAGTGGCGGGAAGCCCCGGACCACGCCGAGCATGGCGGCTTCGAGGCGGATCTCTGGCCCGGCGTGCCCCTGCCCGAGGGCGCCGAGCTGCGCGTGCCGCCCCTGGTGCTGCCGGAAGGCACAGCCCTCACCGATGCCCTGCGCGCGGCCCTGCGTGCGGCCACCGGTCGACCTATCCCCTTCCTGCCCCTGCCTGGTGATCCCGCGCCCCTCCATGCGCTGCGTAGCCTCACCCCCGAGGCCACGGCCTTCCGCGGACCCGCCCGGGCCTGGGAGCTGGCCTTCGAAGGCCTCTCCCGCCTCCCCGCCCCGCCCCATTTCTGCGCGCGGTGCTGAGGCTAGTGTGAGTTCTATGGGGCTCGGCCTCCCGTTCGGGGATTGAATTCGCCCGTTCGGATGATTCCCTTGGGAATACAAGATAAACGTGTCTTCATGTGGAGAATCAAAAGGTCCTTAGTATTCGCCGATGACTCAGGTCGCCCCTCTTTTCGACTGCCTAAGCATGCCGATTCATCTCATGATTTTGATATCAGATCAGCAGTTACACCTCTATAGTCCCAATTCGGGCGATCTTCATCCCTATCTACACTGATCGTCTAAATCCTAGTTAGGTGGCTCAATGATCACTCTCCCCACCATTACTTCTATTGCGGCATTGGGGCTCGGTGTTTTCAATTTTTGGTGGACCCAGATACGAACCAAACAAGGTTTTTATTTAATTCGAATCCCCAAATTCGCCAACTTTGAAACCCTTGCTTTTGCATTGGTCAACGCGGGCGACCAGGACCTTTTGGTCACGGGGATTCTCCTATATTTTGAAGGCGGTGTAGCCGGGTACAAGTTTTACCCTGCACTGCCAGTTGAGGGTGGCGAGGATGGAAAGGCGGATCTAATCCAAGGTGGTAAAGCTATCGAGTTCCGGATCAACTGTCGCCATGCTTTAACCCCGGGAATGTTTCAAAATGGGTTTGCGAAAGCTGATTCGCCCAATTTGCGATTTCAACGAGCGATCATTGAAGTTTCTTGGATTGATATTAAGGGTAAACTCCGAACTGCTCATATACCTCATTCAATCTTTGGGGTGCAGGAAGATGGCAGTTTTGGCCAGTTGGTGCCACATCTGGATCTCCAAGCAAAACACGATCTGATTCGCGCAGCCACCTAACCCTCCGCTCAACTCGGACCCCGCCTGCATTGCCTTCCGCTCTCTCTCAACATTCCTCTTCCTCGGCTCCGTTCATCGCCTCGGTGCAGGCGGGGACGGTTAAATTCATTCGTTAGGCCCACCTGGAGGTACATTGTCCGCTTTCGCTGAAATCATGAGCAAGCAGGTGCTGGTCTCCATCTTTGCGGTCATATTCACGGTGATGTATGGGTACGCGGCAAAAATTCTTTTGTTCAAAACTCGAGAGCGGCGCCTACAGCGGAAGAAAGAGTTGGACGATTGCATATCGAAGGGCATTCGCAACAGAACTATTGAATCTGTGGACGATTTGATATTGATTTATAAAGGCGTGTACGGTCATGGCGCCGACGATATTTCTTACAGGGCGGGGTTGAGTAAAACTCTTCGTGAACTCCTCGTTGGACTTTTATCTGGTACTTCTAGCGAAAAATCAGAAGTGTTAAATATTAAAAATCGAATTAAACAATTCATCTACCAAATTGAATCAGAATCACCGTTTGCAAATCTTCCAACGGCAGAACGCAATTTGATTGTTGATATTCAGCGATTTACAAGCGTTGGCGACATAGCGGCATCTACAGAAAAGCTCTCTGATTTAGCGGGCCTGATAGAAATACGGCAAGATGCTCTTGATCGCCTCCAGAATTCAAATAAATGGTCAATCCCGCTTGCGACCATTGGCTTAGTTTTAACCATCGTTTTCGGTGTCATTTCGCTGGTGAAATAGGGCCTAACCCTCCGTTCAACTCGGTCCCCGCCTGCATTGCCTTTCGCCCCTCTCATACTTCCGCTATCTCGGCTTCGCTCATCGCCTCAGTGCAGGTGCGGCCGCTTAACTTTATTCGTTACCGTTCACCCTCCACATGCCAAAAACCGCCCATTCGGGCGGTTTTTTGGTATCTCGGCGCCTTCGCGTAAGCGCGAACCACATTACATATTCAACGCCCGCCCATACACCGCCCGCGCCGCCTCGGGGAACACCTCGTTCAGGCTGGGGTGCGGGTACATCGTGTTGATCAGCTCATCCACCGTGTACTCGCCGCCCATGAGCGCCACGCTGGAGGCCACCAGCTCCGTGGCCTTGGGGCCCAGGATGTGGATGCCGAGGATCTCGCCGTACTTCTTGTCGGCCACGATCTTGATGAAGCCGTGGGGCTCGCCCACGATGTTGGCCTTGGCCATGGGCGCGAAGGGGAAACTGCCCACCTGCACGTCGTAGCCCTTGGCCCTGGCAGCCTTCTCGCTGAGGCCCACGGTGCCCACCTCGGGATCGCAGTAGGTGCAGGCGGGGAAGCGGTCGTAGCGCACGGGGTGGGGATGCACATCCTTGCCCAGGCTCTGGGCCGCGTGCTCGGCGGCCACGATGCCCTCGTCGCTGGCGACATGGGCCAGCCAGG
>Ga0255338_1005994_pt1 | contig 10689 bp, 7 predicted proteins | sample MeOH1_35cm_T4_19_FD_203715 | JGI IMG/M metagenome (GOLD analysis project Ga0255338, IMG submission 203715) | Sandy soil microbial communities from University of British Columbia, Vancouver, Canada - MeOH1_35cm_T4_195 | ecosystem: Engineered > Artificial ecosystem > Sand microcosm > Unclassified ... | reverse complement strand
GCGGGATGACCTCCTGGCGCTCTTTCTCGCCCTGAAGCAGTACCGGGTCGATGCGCCGGGGTTCCAGGCCCTGATGAGCTCTCTGGAGGGGGATCCGCTCGGCCAGGGTGCGGCCCTAGCCTTCGCACGCTATGAGGCCGAGCTCACGCAGCTCGGGGCTCTGGACTTCCGCGGGATCACGCGGCAGGCCCTGGAGGCGGCTTCCGGGCTCGTGCCGGCGCCGGTCCGGCTGCTGCTGGACGATGTGCAGGATGTGGACCCCCTGCAGCTGGAGACCATCGCCCGCTTCGGGGCCGCGGGACAGCTCTGGTGTTACGCGGATCCGCGCCAGTCCATCTACCGCTTCCGCGGCGCGGTGGCGGAGCCCCAGACGCTGCTCCGCCGCTACCTGCCGGGTGCCCGCTGGGAGGAACCGGCTCGCGACGGCCGTACCTACCGCCTGCCGAACGGTGTGGCTCGCGTGGCCAGCCGCTTCCCGGCGGACAGCGCAGAGACCCTTCAGAGCCGGATCTCCATGGAGGAAGCGGGAGGGGTGGAATACTGGGCCTGCGCCACGCCGGCGGCGGAGTTGGATCAGCTGGCGGAGCGGCTGATCGACGCGTTCAGCGGTGGTAAGACGGTGCGGGATCCGCAGACCGGCCAGCGGCGTCCACTCCGGCCGGAGGACGTCGCGGTGATCGGCCGCAGCTTCACGGAAGTGCGCGCGGCCGCCGAGGCGCTCTCCGCCCGCGGGCTGCCGGTAAATACGCTGAGTGGGGGAGCGATCCTGATCGCACGCGCCCTGGAAGAGGGGCTGCGGCTGCTCGCCTATGAGGACCGGTACCGTGCGGGGGGCGGCGGAGGCGACGTGGACGCCCGGGAGGCGCGCGGCGAGGCCAATGCCGCCGCCGCACACCTCGCGCGCATCGGTTCCGAGGCCCCGGACACGGCCCTACAGGTCTCCCGCGCCGTGCGGCGCGCCGGCAACCGGGAGTACCTGCTCGCCAACCCGGCCCTGGCCGCACTCCGTAGCATGCGCACGGCTCTCGACGAGGCTCGAGCTCGCCTGTCGGCGGGTGATCCCGGCCGGGCCCTGCTCCGGTTGGTGGAAGTGGCCCGGGCGCCGCAGGTGCTCAGCGGCGCGGAGTTGGACGGCGCCATGCAGGTGCTGGGGGAGGCGCTCTCCCGCGTGGACCGCCTCCGGCGCGTGCTTTGTCCGGGGGGAGAGGCGGTATCCGCGGCACGACTATTGGAGCTCTTGCCCGAGCTGCTGCTCCTGGATCGGGTCGAAAGTCGAACGGGGAGTCTGGCGGTGATCCCGGCCCACGAGGCGAAGGGACAGGAGTGGCCCTGGGTCGTGCTGCTCTCCTTGAACGAGGGAACCTTTCCCGCCCCGGTCCGGCTCACCCGCCTCTTTCAGCCGGAGACGTTGGCTCGTCTCCGGGAGCTGATGGCGGGGACGTCGGGACTAGACCAGAGCGATCTGGCGCTGGGAGCCTTCGCCGAGGAGTTCGGGGAAGCGGTGTCCGAAGAAGAACGCCTTTTCCATGTCTGTCTAACCCGCGCGACGGAGCGGCTGATCCTTTCCTGCCACACCCATTCCGGAGGCGCCCCGGTGAGTCCGTCCCGCTTCCTGCTCCGCGCGTACCCGGAGGATCTCGAGGTTGCCACCGCGGCCGAGCGGAAAGCGGCCAGCTTCCGGTGTGTGCTGCAGGACCACCTCCCCCAGCGGGAAGGAGGCCGTGCTTCCTGTGCCGGCTGCCCGGTTGATCCCTGCCACGGCCGGCAGACGCCGCTGATCTCCGCGGTCCAGGTGGAGATCCGGCCCCGGGTCACTCCCCGGACTCCCGCGTGGCCGGCGGTCGTGTCCTCCGAGCGGGTGCTCTCACCCTCCGAACTGCGGGCCTGCTCGGCCTGTCCCCGCCGCTTCTTTCTGGAGCGCCTGCTCCGCCTGGGAGAGGCGGAAGGCGATGCGCTGGTGTTCGGCAACGCGCTGCACACCGCGCTGGAAGGGCTGGCCTTACTGCCGGACGGGGAGCGGACGGGGGAACGCCTCCTGGCGCTCTCCCGGGAGGCGCTGGAGCAGACGTCGGGCTGGAGCAGCGCCGCCGCGCGCGCCCTCCGCCTCCGCCCGCTCCCCCGGCTCCTGGAGAACTGCTGGGGGGACGGACCCTCCTACCAGATCATGGGTGCGCCGGAGCAGCGGCTGACGCTGGAGCTGCGGGATTCGACCGGGGTACTCCACCGGTTCGCGGGCCGGATGGACCTTCCCGCGTCCGACCCGAGCGGGGCGGGGGTGGTCGATTACAAAACGGGACGGCCGATTTCAGCGCTAGACCTCCGCCGACGGATGTATGTCCGCCCCGGCGAGACGAACAGCAAAGGCAAGGTGCTGGAACAGGGAGAGCAGGACTTCCAACTGCCGCTCTATGCCCTCGCCGCGGGCGGGGAGGTAACCTGGATGCTGCACCACTACCTCCACCCGAGCGTGAAAGCGGGAAAGGCGGAGGTGCGGGTAACCCTCGGCGAGCCCGCGGGGGACGCGCAGCTCACGCCGGCGGAGCTGGCAGAGATCGGGCTGGCCGCGGCCGACCTCGCCGGCTGGATCAAGCGGTGCGGCTATTTCCCTCCCGGGGAGGAGTGCGGCGGCGAATCGGGCTGCCCGTTTCCGGGGCTCTGCGGGTCCGGAGGTGCAGCTTGAACTTTGGCGAACCACCCACGGCAGAGCAGGAGGCGATCATCACGCGCCGGCTCACCGACTCCCGGCCGATGAAGGTCGTGGCCGGGGCGGGGACTGGCAAGACGGAGACGCTCGCCAACCGCTTCGCCTACCTGGTGGTGGCGGAGGGGGTGGCGCCGGAGCGCCTCCTGGCGATCACCTTCACGGAGAAGGCAGCGGGCGAATTGGAAGCGCGCGTCCGCGCCAAGCTGAAGCTGAACGGCGTGCCTCCCCTGGAGCAGCCGCTCTGGATTGGCACCTTCCATGGCGTCGCGCTGCGCTTGCTGCGCGAGAACCACTACGCGGCGGGCCTCCCTCGCGACCTGCGCGTGGAGGCGGACGCGGCGCAGGAGCGGCGGCTGGATCGCCTGATCCTGCGCGGGCTGGAGGGCGAGTACGGGGACCGCTATCCGGCGTTGTCCCTGGAGGTCCTGGCGGCGCTCCCCTTCGCGGGCACGGACCCGCTCCGCGACCTCCTGGTGCGGCTCCTGCGGGCGGCCCGGGGTTCCGGGCTCGCTCCCGGTGCCTTTGAGCAGCGGTTGAATGAGGTAGACGACCGGGTATTCGGAGCGCTCCCGTCCGCGGCGGAAGCCCGCGCGTGGGGTCCCAAGAAGGGAGTTCTCGCCCCGGAGCTGGCCGAGCGGCTCGGGTCTGCCGGCCTGCCCGGGCATGGACAGCCTTTGACGAGCGAGCAGGACAGTGCGCTCCGCAAGCTCTACTTCACCAGCCTGGTAGGTAAGGGCGTGACGCGGGAGGACGCGGAAGCGGCGTTTGCCGCCGAGCGGGAAGCCTTGCGCCGGGTCGCCGCAGCGGCGGCGGTGCTGACCGAGCTGTACGCCGCGGAGCTGGAGCGAGACGGCGCGCTCGACTACGACGACCTGATCTCACGCACCGTGGACCTGCTCCGGACCCGCACCGACCTGCGCGCGGAGTACCGGGAGCGATTCGCATCCGTGATGGTGGACGAGTTCCAGGATACCTCTCCGGAGCAGATGGAGCTGATCCGCCTCCTGGCCCGTCCGGGTATGGACTCCGGACTTCCGGCCAACCTCTTGATCGTGGGGGACAAGAAGCAGTCGATCTACCGTTGGCGAAATGCCCGCCGCGAGAATATGGATCGCATGCTTCCTGACGAGGAGGGGATTCGGCTCCCGCTCTCCGTCAACTACCGCTCCCTGCCCCGGATTATCGCCCTGGCCAATGACATCGGCGTCCGGCTCGAGCGGGGCGACCCCCAGCTCCAGGCCCAACGGGAAGGCCAAGGCTGCATCTATCATCCGGCGCTCTTCGGCGGCGGCGCTCTCCCGGTGGCGAAAGAGCGAGAGCGCGAGTCCGAGTGGATTGCAGAGAGCATCCAACGGTTGGTCACGGAGGGGCATCAGGGACGGAAGTTCCAGTACGAGGAGATCGCCGTCCTGATCCGCACGAACCGCCGGTTCGGGTCGCTGCGGGAAGCGCTCCTGGCCCGGAACATCCCCTACCACCGGGGTGGCGGGGCGGGGTTTTTCGAGGAGCCGCTCGCTCAGGTGTTGATCGCCTACTTGCGCGTGCTCGCGGACCCGCTCGACGAGACCGCCTTTGCGCTGCTGCTCTCCCGGCCACCGGTGGGGCTCACGGACCGGCAGCTCTACCTGCTGCGCCGGGTTCCCCGCTCGCCCCAGGACGAGGTAGACACGAAGCCCCGGGTGCGCGCGTTCTACGAAGGTCTGGCGGCGGCTAACTCCGGCGAGGATCCCGAAGCCTGTGCGGAGCTGCCCGTGCAGCAACTGCGGGATCTCGTGGCGCGGCTGGCGCGGTTGCGGGGCGCGGAGCCCGCGTTCCCCCTGGCGCGGTTCCTGGATGGCGTGGCGCAGGAGACCGGGATCCTCGCGGGGCTCGCTCCGCTGCAGGCTGGCGCCTGGCCTGGGATCCGCGGTTGTCTCCTGGCGGTGATCCGGGAACTGGCCGCAGAGAGACCGCACGCTGGCCTGGGCGATCTGGTCGAGACGCTGCAGACCTACGCGCGCAACCCCCTGTTGCGGCTGCCTGCAGGGGAAGAGGCGGTAGGGGACGGGGTGCAGATCCTCTCGATGCACCAGTCCAAGGGGCTGGAGTACCCGGTCGTTTTCCTGACGGGCTTCAAGAACGGGGGGTTACCGCGCACTAACTGGGGCTACGATGAGCGCTGGGGTCTGATCCCCACCAGTCTGGACGGCGAGCCGAGCGCCAAGGCGACCCTGTTCAAGACTCTCTCCGGGAGTCGCGACGAGGAAGCCGATGATGAGGAGCGGCTCTGGTACGTGGCGGCCACCCGCGCTCGCGATCTGTTGATTGTCTCGCATGCCGCCGGGGCGAACGGTCAGTTCCCGTATGCGGGGGACATGGGGACGTGGGCGGAGGATCCTGCCTGGGCCCTTTCCTCCGACACCCTTTCCGTCACCCAGCTGCCGGAAAGCGAAATCCCCCTCTTTCCGCGCCGCGCTGCTGCGGTCCCAGGTGGGGCGCAGGTGTTCCGGACCAGCTTTAGTGCGCTCATGACCCTGGAGGAGTGCCCGGCCAAGCTGTACATCCGCGAGGTGTGGCGGCTACCCGAGGCGCTACTTCGTCCCAAGACGCTCCCTGACGTCTCGGACGCGGACGACGGCCTCGCGGACGAAGAAGCGCCTCCGGGTGGCTTTCCGCTGGGAACTGTACTGGGCAAGGCCGTTCACAGCGCCATCGCGGCCTATTACCTGGAGCCTTTCTCGGAAGCGGAAGATCGCCCGCGCCTCACCGCACTGTTTGGAGGCCTTACGATCGAGACGGTTCCCTCGGATACGTTCGAGCGGGCGGTGGTGCTGTTCAACGCCTTTCGGCAGAGTCGCTGGTCCCGCCTGCGGCCGGCTCCCTACGACGTGGAGCGCCCGGTCGCGGTACGCTTCGCCCCGGACGGCCCGGACGGGAATCTCGTGGTCCTGAACGGCGCGATCGACCTGCTGGATCGCACGGCCGGCGGCGCGATCGTCGACTTCAAGACGAACGCCCATTTGGGTGACGCCGAAATCGCGCATTACTCCCTCCAGGCGCAAATCTACACGCTGGCGCTCCGCTCCGAGGGGCTGCGGCCGGAGCGGACGCCGTTCCTGGTCCATCTCACTCCAGAGGGGGTTCGGGAGGTAGAGCTGCCGCTCACGGCGTCCGTCGAAGATGATTTGGAGCGGCGCCTACGTGACTATGTCGCAGTGCGCTCATCGGACGGAGTGCCGCGGCCTTCGCTGACTCCTTCGTGCGCCGGGTGCGGGTTCGCACGTCTCTGCCCGCGGTTCGAATGAGTCACTGAAGGATGCGTCTCATTCGTGGCGGTCACACTGCCAGCTAAGTCCTACGAAAGCCGAACGGGAACTCGCCACTGACTCTGGATAATGGACCGGTTTATCATCAGCTACTTAGGACGGAGGCGCTCTATCCCCTGAGCTACGCGGGCGTTTTTGTGCCTGGACCGTCGACTCCTGGTGAGGAGTAGTTGCTCTATCCCGGGAAGGAGTAGTTGCTCTATTCTGCTCGGGAGTAGTGCCTCTAGATTATACCGCTGATCCGCATAGTGGATCACGCCCATTTACCGTTCAGGAGTGGTGCTCGCCCGGATGCTGGTGCGTCTTGCCGCATACCACCGGGGAACCGCGGACCAACAGTATCACCACCATGCACCCACACGCCTATTCGAAGCTGAGGCTCTGCTGCTCCCGCGCAGGCTGACGCTGGTCTTTGTCAGTCAGTATTGCAACGACGCGGCTACTGGGAGAGTGCCAGATCGCCTCGCACCAGCACGGGATCCGCTTGTCGGTGTTGTAAGGATAGTAAGTTGTCCCGCTGAACGGCGCGGACCCCTCGAACATCGCTGCGATCGGGTGATCAGCCCGGATCGGCTGGTAGAGCCTTGGCCGAGGCCGGCACCGCGCAGAGCCCGTTACCGGCCGCACGAATGAGTACTGGATGTGGACGCGCGCCCGATCGGGCGCGCCAGCACCAGGGATGCTGCCGTGAGCGCACACCAGCACGAGGCCAGCCGGTACGGTGTAGTGGGCGATTTGCTGAGCGATTGCCGGAAGCGAGGCACCGGGAAACTCCGCCTCCAACTGCTGAATGCATCTGACGGAGGGACTATGGGAGCGCATCAGCGGTACGAAAGACTCACGCGGCATCAGGAATTCCGCGGCGCCGATGTCGCAGAGCAGCTCAATCACCCGCCGTTCCGCCTGGTCGTCGGAACACAACTCGGCGAGTTGCTCTCGCAGGAGCGCATCGCGGTCTACCAGCGCGTGCGTGCCTTCGTGGAATCCTGTGAACTGCTTCCGTTCTGCAGAACGGATCTTTGGGCTCAAGAACACCGCCTGGAGTTCTCGAACGTAGAGCCCTTCCTGCCCGCCGGGCGGCTCCTCATCGATTCGCTTCAGTTCCAGGTGATTGAGGAGAGCATCGACGGTCACACGGGGAAGACCGGCTCGCACCGCATCGACCAGGCCGAGGAGATGCCTGGCCATCTCTGCTTCTGACATCAGCACCGCAGCTATCTCCTGGTCATCTTGAGTCTTTGAAGAAACGGCGAAGGTAGAAGTAGAGTTCCTTCCACTCCCGCGAGGTCTCCGGTTGCCTGCCGCGGTACTGGACCGATTGCAGCGCCCGGATCCACTCATCCGTCAGCTCTTCACCCACTTCGGTATCCTCGCGGAGGGCCAGAAGCTCGGCCGGCACTCCCTTACGGTCTCCCCCGAGTTCATCGACGCCCGCTAACAGGTCGCCGACAGCCAGTCCGTAGACCTTAGCAAGCTTCCCCAGGGTCTCCAACGACGGATTTGGAATCTTGTCGCGCTCCAGGTCGGACAGGTAGGGCACAGCCATCCCCGTTGCTTCCTCGACCTGCTTGAGCATCAATTTCCGGCCGGTGCGAAGGCTTCTCAACCTTTCCCCAAGCGTCATCAGGTGCCTTCAACTTCCATTAAAACAGAAAAACAGTTTCATGTTTACACTCTGTTCTGAAAATGTGGTATACAATCGACAACCGACCAAGAGGAACTTAACCAAAGGGAAGAACTTATCCTCTGACAGAAGTCGGCGATCTTGAGTCAGGCACTGCGTCTGACCGATTGCTACGAACAGGAGCGAAGATGAAACGCGAAGATCAGGGCGGAGGCCCGGTCGTGGAGGTTGTCTACCTGAAGTCGTCTGACGATGCCAAGTTCCACGCAGGCTGGGACGACACACTGGCTGAGGTCTGGGACCAGGCGTACGATGAGTTGGGAGAGGTGCGGCATCCCGCCGATGTCCTTGAGTGCCAGGACGGTGTTTCGCTGATGCCCCACCTCAACCTCACGCTGGCCCAACTGCGTGACCAGCACATCTGTCAGAACCGCAAGCTGCAGATTCGCGGTGAGACCGGCGGCGCAGGGAGCGTGGAGATCTGATGGCGACCATCGGTGCTGATCCTGTCCCCGTAGCACCGGCAGTGGCGAAGGCCGCACTCGAAGCTCACCTTTCTAAGGTTCTGCGAGGGCAGTCCCTGGAGGAAGCAGGCTGGGTGCGGCCGGACCTGCTTACGCTGCTCATCCCGCTGGCGGGCCAACTCCCCGGTGGTGAGCCCGACGACTTTCTTCTTCGGTTTCACTTCGGGTACTACCCGGAATGGCCGCCCAGCGCCCAGTTCGTGAATCCGGAGACCCGCCGTTACACCTTCCCGGAGGACGTGTCGTGGGTGCCAAAGATCGAGGGTACCCCGGAGATCCAAACGCACACCAACTACAACTCGGGCGGACAGCTGATTTGCTGCTCCCTGACGCTGGAGTTCTATCTGGTACGCCACGGCGTCGAAGAGAAGCATCTCTGGGACTCGAAAACGATGAACTTTGGTGCCACCCTGTACGCCATCAGGCGCGGGCTGGGGCCGCAGTTCTACAAAGGGCGGCATCGATGATCTGGACCGACGAAGATTGGTTCCGCCGCCCGGCACCTCTGGCGCCGTACAACCTTCCCGACTGCAAGCTCCTGCTGCCTCAAACGTGCCTGGACCTGAGTCTGGCCACGTTTGAGGACTGCCGCAAGCTCAGGCAGGAGGCGGCGTGCTTCTGGTATGGAACCCGGGATCAGGCCGGAAACGGCGTGGTCGAGGCTCTCGTGGTTCCCGCCCAGAGCAACCGTCGTGGCAACTACCACGTATCTGCCGAGGCGATGGGCGAGGTCGCCTCCCGCACCCGGCCGCTGGGTTGGAAGAACCTGGCGCAGGTCCATACCCACCCCGGGAGCAATGTCGAGCACTCCCGGTACGACGATGAGAACGCAAGCAGCCGAAGGGCGCTTTCGGTGGTTTTCCCCTTCTATGGCAACTGGGGGCTTTCCTGGCCTACAGGTGTTGGGGTGCACGAATGCCAGGATGGCTACTGGCATCTGCTTCCGGCAGCCGAAGCTTCGATGCGCGTGGTGATCACGGCAACTTCGACCATTGAGCTGATGGATCTGCGATGAGCAATATCGACCTTGAGCTTGCGAGGCAACGTGGGAACCGCCACAGCCTCTCCGGTGAGCTGCGAGAACGGTTCGAACAGGCGGAGACCGGCGCTGTACGACGGGTGAGGATCACCGCGAACCCCGCGGTCGCGGAGAGCACGGGAGGTCAGCACGCGCTGTGGATGCTTGCCAACCTGCTTGCAAGGCAGTTCGCCGTGGTCCACGAGATTCAGATAGCGGTGGCGCGGGTACCCCTCCACGACGGAGTAGCCCACTTCGGAAAGGGACGTGACCTTGCCGAAACGCTGGCAACCACCGTCGGTCTGGTTGCAGGCCCGGCGGTGCGAGTTTCTCTGCCGGGCGACGTTCAGGAACCCGCTGATGTAGAGGCGTGTATCGGTGCCGCCAGGCCAGCCAGCGACGTGCCCCGTCGTTTTGGCGCAGTAGGCTCTGGCTGGAACGTTGCCGCCGGTGATCCTGGGCAGCTCCCCTCTATCGTGCCGATGGACCGCGGCGCTCTTGGACCCTACTTTGCCGCCTGCCTGGTTGCAGGTGAGGTCTTCAAGCTACTTGGGGGGCTACGCGAGGGTAAGGGCCGCTTCATCACCTCGCTCAATCTGTCGCTCTGGGATTGGGCAGAGTACCCACGGTGGGAGGAGTTGCCGGCCGGCGATTGGCCTTTCGGAGGTGAACTCCCATCCTTTTACCTGATCGGAGCCGGAGCAGTAGGGCAGGCCGCTGCCGCTGCCCTTACCGCCTCTCGACAGTTACGAGGTTTTGCAACTGTCATCGATGGAGATCAGATCGATGGCGAAGGGACCAATCTCAACCGCTATCCGCTCGCGACCACCAGAGACCTGGGAGCGTCGAAGGCGACCCTTCTGGGGCAGCATCTTCAAAGCACTGGATTTGGGGTGCATACGGATGACCGCAACTGGCCAGCTTATGCCTATGATCCGCTGCTTCCCAATCCTCGTGCTGACCTTGCACAACTGGAAGCTGAATATCGCTATCGTCTGATTCTATCCTGTGTCGATAAGAACCCCGCGCGGCACGCTGTCCAGAACTTCTGGCCGGAGTTCATCATTGGTGCCAGTACGTCGGACCTTGCGCTCGCGGTTGCAGGCTACGATATGCGCTCGCCCTACGAATGCCTGAAGTGCGCCAACCCCATCGAGCCGCCTGGTCCAACCATCGAGGAGCTTACCCATCAGCTTCGCCAACTGTCTCCACTTCAACAGGAACAATGGGCGTGCGAGCACGGCCTGGATCAGGGTGCGGTGGTCCAGCATCTGGCGAACCCCCGCTGTGGCACCCTCGGGGAGCAGGAGATCAGCAGGTTCGCCCGAAGAGGTACAGCCAACGATTGGTCGGTAGGCTTCGTGTCAGTTGCAGCCGGTACGCTCCTGGGAGGTTTCGCCAAAAGGTGTGTAAACGGTCAGGCGGTAACCAGTTCTCGGGTCTTCCTTCGACTTCCGTCGTGGTAGGTAACGCCGGCTGCCACCTCGGCGAGCAGTTCGGGTGCGTTGAGTTTA
>Ga0255338_1005993_pt1 | contig 10694 bp, 7 predicted proteins | sample MeOH1_35cm_T4_19_FD_203715 | JGI IMG/M metagenome (GOLD analysis project Ga0255338, IMG submission 203715) | Sandy soil microbial communities from University of British Columbia, Vancouver, Canada - MeOH1_35cm_T4_195 | ecosystem: Engineered > Artificial ecosystem > Sand microcosm > Unclassified ... | reverse complement strand
GCTCGAACGGCTCGAACGCCTTGAAGACCGCGTCGATCGTGTCGGGCGGGACGCCCCGCCCGGCCGCCTGGGTGACGAACTTCTCCTTCTGGGCCCGCAGCACCGCGGACTTCTTCTTCCGGATCGCGTAGCCGAGCGTGTCCGCCTCCGGCCCGGTGAAGCCGCCGAGCGCGATCGCGGCGGCCATGATGTCCTCCTGGTAGACGAAGATCCCGTAGGTCTTCTCCAGGTACGGCTCAAGAAGCGGGTGAAGGTAGGTCACCGGTTCCTGGGCGTGCTTCCGCCGGATGTACGACGGGATGTTGTCCATCGGGCCCGGGCGGTAGAGCGCGACCATCGCCGCGAGGTCGTAGACGGACGTCGGGCGCAGCTCCCGGATGTAGCGGCGCATCCCCGCGGACTCGAGCTGGAATACGCCCGTCGTCTCGCCCGACGCAAGCAGCTCGAAGGTCGCGGCGTCGTCGAGCGGGATCGCATCGAGGTCGACCTCGATCCCGCGGTGCTTCCGGATGAGGTCGACCGCGTGGCGGAGGATCGTCAGGTTCGACAGCCCGAGGAAGTCGAACTTGAGCAACCCGAGCGCCTCGATCCCGTGCATCTCGTATTGCGTCATCAACGCTTCCGAGTTCGTCGCCTTCTGGAGTGGCATGAGCTCGGTCAGCGGCTCGCGCGAGATGACGACGCCGGCGGCGTGGGTCGAGGCGTTGCGGGCGACGCCCTCGAGCTGGCGGGCGAAGTCGATGATCCGCTTGACCTGCGGATCCCCGTCGTACTGCTCGCGGAGCGCCGGCGCCGCCTCGAGCGCCTCCTCGAGCTTGATTCCGAGCTGGTTGGGGACGGCCTTCGCGATCCGGTCGACCTCGCCGTAGGAGTGCCCCAGGACGCGGCCGACGTCGCGGATCGCGGCCCGGGCGAGCATCGTGCCGAACGTGATGATCTGCGCCACGTGGTCCGAGCCGTACTTGCGCGAGACGTACGCAATGACCTCGTCACGCCGGGCGTCCTCGAAGTCGACGTCGATGTCCGGCATCGTCACCCGGTCGGGGTTCAGGAACCGTTCGAACGGAAGCTGGTAGGCGATCGGGTCGACCGGGGTGATCCCGAGCGTGTAGGTGACGATCGAACCGGGCGCGCTCCCGCGGCAGGTCGTCTGGATCCGCTGCTCCCGGGCGAACCGGACGAAGTCGGCGACGATCAGGAAGTAGCCGGCGTAGCCCATCGAGATGATGACGCCGAGCTCATAGTCCAGGCGCCGCTGGAGCTCCTCCGTCACCGTCCCGTAGCGGCGCTCGAGGCCACGCTGGCACTCCTTGCGCAGCCAGCTCTCGACGGTCTCGCCGTCGGGGACCGGGAAATGCGGGATCCGGAGCTGGTTGAGCGGCAGCTCGAGGTTGCACATCTCGGCGATCCGGCGGGTGTTGAGGACGGCCTCGCGCTGATCCGGGAAGAGCGCCGCCATGTCCGCCGCCGACTTGAGCCAGAAGTCGTCGGTCTCGAACTTCATCCGCCCGGGCGTGTCGATGTTGTTCCCGGTGCCGACGCACAGGAGCACGTCGTGCGCGGCCGACTGCTCGCGGTGGACGTAATGGAGGTCGTTCGTGACGACGAGCGGGAGGCCGGTCTCGGGCGCGAGCCGGAGCAGCTGCTCGTTGAGCCGGCGCTGCTCGGCCATCCCGTGGTCCTGGAGCTCGAGGAAGAAGTTGCCCTTGCCGAGGATGTCCTCGTACTCACTGGCGACCTTTCGTGCGAGGTCCCAGTCGTCGACCTCGAGCGCCTTCGGGACCTCGCCGCCGAGGCACGCGCTGAGGCCCACCAGCCCTTCGCTGTACTTCGCGAGGTGCTCCCGGTCGATCCGCGGCCTGTAGTAGTAACCGTCGAGGTGGGCGTCGGTGACGAGCCGGCACAGGTTGCGGTAGCCAGTCCAGTCCTTCGCGAGCAGGATCAGGTGGTACGGCTGGGCATCCGCCTTGCCCTCGCGGTCCGTCATCGACCGGCGCGCGACGTACGTCTCGACGCCGATGATCGGCTTGATCCCCTTGTTCGTCGCGGCCTGCCAGAAGGCGACGGCGCCATAGAGGGCGCCGTGGTCGGTCAGGGCGAGCGAGTCGAACCCCTGCTGCGCGGCCGCGTCGACGAGGTCGGTGATCCGCCCGAGCCCGTCGAGGAGGCTGAACTCCGAGTGGACGTGGAGATGCGTGAAGTCGTTCGGGGCCAGGGTCGTCACGGGATCCTCATGGTAATCGGCGGGGATCGCCTGCGGCTCGCCGGGCTGCGCTGTGGCTCGATCCGCGAGCCAGCAAGCGCCGGTCGACGCCACACGGCAACGGACCGCGCAACGGATCGGACCGGTCCGCGGAACGGCCCTTGCACGGCGCGCCCGAGCACGACGTAGGGTGCCCGTCGCCGCGCCCCACCGCGGCAAACCGTCACGCCGGGCCGGCGACAGCGGACGCGCCCGGCACCCCCACCCACAGACGAGGTGTCCCCATGCCCTCGCGCCTGTCCGCGCGCCCGTCCCGTCCCACGCCACCCGGCCAACGCCGCGCGTCCATCGCGCTCGCCGCCTGGCTCCTGGTCGCCGCCGGCCTATCGGCCCTCGGGCCGGCCCATCCGGTCAACGCCGACGCCGGTCGGCCCGCGAACCCGTCGGGCTCACCGCTCGCATCGCTGCCGCTCGGTGCGGTCGCGGCACACGAAGACGAGGATTCGGACGACCAGGACGATTCGGAGGAGCCGGGCGATTCGGAGGATTCGGACGCGTCGCCGGCACCGTCGGCGTCCGCGGCACCGACCGAGTCGGCGGCACCGACCGAGTCGGCCGCGCCCACCGAGTCTCCGTCGCCGACCGATTCGGCCGCGCCGTCGGCTCCACCCACCGAATCTGCGGCGCCGACCGCTTCGGCCACGCCGTCGGCCTCGCCGACCGCCACGGCGTCGACCGGCCCGATCGCGGGCTGGCCTGGGATCGGCCACGCCTACGTGATCGTCTTCGAGAACAAGGAGGCGACCTCGATCCTCGGCTCGTCGTCCGCGCCGTACCTGAACAGCCTGGCGAAGGCCCACGGTGTCGCGACGAACTACACCGGGATCGCCCACCCGTCCCAGCCGAACTACATCGGCATGGTCGCGGGCTCGGCGCTCGGCGTCGGCGACAACCGCAACCACGACCTCGACGCCCCGAACCTGTTCGACCAGATCGAGAAGGCCGGCAAGACGTGGCGCGTCGCGGCCGAGAATGCTCCGCCGAACTGCGGGACGCAGGCGCGATCGTCGGGCGGCCCCGACGGGTCCGGCGAGTACGCCCGGAAGCACGAGCCGGCGATCAGCTTCACGAGCATCAGCACGAACCCGCAGCGCTGCGCGAACATCACCGACCTCAGCCACTTCGATCCGAACGCCGCCAACTTCTCGTTCATCGTCCCGAACATGTGCAACTCGATGCACGACTGCTCGGTCAAGACCGGCGATGACTGGCTGAAGGGCTTTCTGCCGAAGGTCCTGGACTCGGCGGCCTTCAAGCAGGACGGCGTCATCTTCCTGACGTTCGACGAGGGCGACAGCGGCGCCGGTGGCGGCGGCAAGGTCGCCACGATCGTCATCAGCCACGCCGGCAAGCCCGCCTTCTCGTCGGCGACGGCGTACAACCACTACTCGCTCCTCCGGACGATCGAGGACATGTGGGGCATGCCGTGCCTCCAGAAGGCCTGCTCGGAGAAGCCGCTCCGCGAGTTCTTCCAGTAGCCGTCGTCCCGGCCCGGCCCGGCTCCGCCGGGCGCGTCGCGACACGACGCCCGGTGTCGGCCCCCAGTGCCGGCGCCGGGCGTTGCTATCGTCAGGGGATGAGCGAAACCGCCGATCCGCAGCACGACACCGACGACGGGTCGTTCGACGACCTCGTCGACGCCGCGATCGCCGCGCTTCCGGCGGACTTCCTCGCCCAGCTCGGCTCCGTAGCGATCGTCGTCGAGGACGAGCCGACGCCCGAGCAGCTCGCGTCGGTCGGCGCCCGCGGCCTGCTCGGGCTCTACCAGGGCGTCCCGCGGACCCGGTGGGGCGCGGACGCCATCCCCGTGCCGAGCAAGATCACGATCTTCCGCGGCCCGCTCGAGCGAGCGAACCCTTCCCCCGCGGCGCTCGCCCGGGCCGTCGGCGACGTCGTCCGCCACGAGGTCGCCCACCATTTCGGAATCAGCGACGAGCGCCTGCGGGAGATTGGCCCCAGGCGCTGACCGGTACCCTTTCGAGGCGCGCCAACAGGCCGCCACGCTCTGAGAGGTACCGCTCACGTGGACGCGATTGCCGGCCTGCTCTTCCTGGCCGGGTTCGGCCTGCTCATCCTCGCCATCGCGTCGGCTGTCGCCAACCGCGGGCAGCGACCGGGACGAGATCCCCTCGCCTCAGCCCCGACCGGTCTGCTCGCGGCCGGCGCGATCCTTGCCATCGGGCTTGCGGCCGCCATGTCGGCCTTCGTCCAGATCCCTGCGGGGTTCGTCGGTGTCGTCCGGTCGTTCGGTGCAGTGATGGGCGAAACGCTCGATCCGGGTCTCCATATCGTGATTCCGCTCGTGAACACGATCGACGAGATCGACACGCGGGTGAAGGCGCTCAAGGTCGAGGGCTACACGGCGGCCAGCCGGGAGCAGCAGGATCTCTTCCTCGACGCGACGCTGAACTACCACGTCGACCCCCGCCAGGCGCCCCGGATCGTCCAGGAGCTCGGGGTGAACTTCGAGGACACGATCATCCGGCCACGCTTCCTCGACATCCCCAAGTCCGTCACGGACGACTACCCGACGGCCGTGGTGATCAACAGCCGGGACGAGATCCGGACGAAGGCGACCCAGCTCCTGCGCGAGCAGCTCGAGCCACGCGGGATCGTCGTCGACGGGATCAACTTCGAGAACTTCAGCTACTCGGAGGCCTACAACCAGGCGATCGAGGACAAGCAGGTCGCCCAGCAGCAGGTCGAGACCGAGCGCCAGAAGCTCGCCCAGCAGGAGATCATCGCCCAGCAGAAGGTCGCGGCCGCGAAGGGCGACGCCGAGTCGCAGATCGAGCGGGCCCGCGGGGAAGCGGAGTCGAACAAGCTGGTGGCGGCGTCGCTGACCGACGCGATCCTCCAGAACCGCTACATCGAGAAGCTGTCCGACCAGATCCAGGTGATGCTCGTGCCGTCGAACGGAGGCGGGCTCATCCTCGATCTCGGCAGCCTGACGCCGAAGCCGAGCGCGGCGCCGTAGCGACGGCCCACTCGGCGGCGCGTTGCCAGATGCGGCGGAGCCCCGCGAACTGCATCCGGAACCCCTATCATCCCCACGGCATCCCGCGGCGTACGGCGACTTGCCCAGGCCAGGCCCCATGATTAGGATGCCAACGGCCGACCCTCGAGGAAGGTTCCGTCGGGCAGCGGAGCGCCCTTCGTCCACCGGGTCGATCGCGTCCTGACTGGAGGAGAAGTTGATGCGCACACGAGCCCTCGTGTTGCTCGTCGCGATGATGCTCATCGCGGCGTGTAGCAACACCGGCGCCAGCCCGAGCACCACGGCCAGCACGGCACCGACCACCGCGGCTTCGCAGGAGCCCAGCGGCAGCGGCGAAGCCTCGCCCGGGCCGAGCTCGAGCGGCGGCGGCGCCGTCGATCCCTCGACGCTGAAGATCGGCATGGTCACCGACATCGGCCAGCTCGAGGACAAGTCGTTCAACGAGTTCAGCTGGAAGGGTGTCCAGGAGGGCGCGAAGGCGATCGGCGCACCCGAGCCGCAGGTCGTCGTCACCAAGGACACCGCCGACTACCAGGCGAACATCCAGTCGCTCGTCGATGACGGCTACAACGTCATCGTCACGGTCGGCTTCCTCATCGGGTCCGACACGCGCAAGGCCGCCCTCGTCAACCCGGACATCCAGTTCTTCGGCGTCGACCAGTTCGTCGCGGCTCCGGCCCCGAAGAACTACCAGGGCATCCTGTTCGCCGAGGCCCAGCCGGGCTACCTCGCCGGCCTCGTGGCCGCGAGCGTGAGCAAGACGGGCGTCATCGGCGCCGTCGGCGGCCGGTCGGACGTCCCGCCGGTCCTCGCCTACATCAACGGCTACCGGAACGCGGCGGCCTCGATCAACCCGAACATCAAGGTCATCGTCCAGTACACCGAGGACTTCAACGCCCCGGACAAGGGCGAGGCCGCCGCGAACGCCATGATCGGCCAGAAGGCTGACGTGATCTTCCAGGTCGCGGGCCTGACCGGCGCCGGCGCTCTCCGCGCGGCCTGCCAGGCCAAGATCTCGGGGATCGGCGTCGACGTCGACCAGCACGGCTCCCTCCCGGATGCCGCGAGCTGCATCATCACGAGCGCCGAGAAGAAGCTCCAGAACGCCGTGATGCAGGCCATTCAGCGCTATGCGTCGAGCGGCCTCCAGGGCGACAACTTCTTCAACGACGTGAAGAACGACGGCGTCGGCCTGTCGCCCTTCACGAACATCACCCCGCCCGCCGACCTGCAGGGCAAGATCGACGCCGCGATCGCCGGCATGAAGGACGGGTCGCTCGACCCGTGCAAGCCGGTGAGCTGCGACACGGTCCAGCCGAAGTAGGTGGCGCTCGGATAGCCGTGAGCCATCGAGCGGGCCGACCCGGACGAACCGGGTCGGCCCGCTTCCGTTATCCACCCGGTCGGCGCGGCCGACCGGACCCCCGGGACGACCGATGACCGACGCACCGCCCGTCCTCGAGATGCATGCCATCACGAAGCGCTTTCCGGGCACGCTCGCCTGCGACCGGATCGACCTCGACGTGCGACCCGGCGAGGTGCTCGCGCTCCTGGGCGAGAACGGCGCCGGCAAGAGCACCCTGATGAACATCCTGTACGGGCTGCTCGCCCCGGATGCCGGCGAGATCCGGATCGACGGCGAGCCGGCCACGATCCGCGACCCCGCGGATGCGATCCGCCGCGGCATCGGGATGGTCCACCAGCACTTCATGCTCGTACCGGTGCTGACCGTGGCCGAGAACGTCATCCTCGGCCAGGAGACGGTCCTCGGGCCCGGCGTCCTCGATCTGCACGAGGCGGAGCGGCGGATCAGGACTCTCGCCGAGCAGCTCGGCTTCGAGATCGATCCGCGGACGCGGGTCGACCAGCTGAGCGTCGGCCAGCAGCAGCGGGTCGAGATCCTCAAGGCGCTCTATCGCGGCGCCCGCATCCTCGTCCTCGACGAGCCGACGGCGGTCCTGACCCCCCAGGAGACCCAGGAGATCTTCGGCGTCCTCCGCCGGCTCCAGGCCGAGGGAACGAGCATCATCTTCATCAGCCACAAGCTCGACGAGGTCCTCGCGATCGCCGATCGAATCACGGTCATCCGGCGCGGCCGCGTCGTCGGGACGCGCACGCCCGCGGAGACGAACGAGGAGGAGCTGGCGGAGCTGATGGTCGGCCGCGAGGTGTCGCTCGTCGTCGACCGCGGGGCGTCGCACCCGGGCGAGCCGGTCCTCCGGATCACCGGGCTCCACGTCAGCGACGACCGCGGCAACGAGATGGTCCGGGGCATCGACCTCGAGGTTCGGGCCGGCGAGATCCTCGGGATCGCAGGGGTTGCCGGCAACGGGCAGGACGAGCTCGTCGAGGCGCTCGTCGGGCTGCGCCGGCCGACGGCCGGGACGGTCGAGCTGAGCGGCCGCGACGTCACCGGCAAGTCGCCGCGTGAGATGCGCCTGCGCGACGTCGCCTTCGTGCCGGCCGACCGCCAGCGGTTCGGGCTCGTCCTCTCCTACCCGATCCGCGACAACCTCGTCCTGACCGACTACTTCGAGCCGCCGTTCGCGCGGGGACCCCTCCGGAACGAGAAGGCGGTCGACGAGCGGGCGAGGGAGCTCGTCGCGGAGTTCGACATCCGGACGCCGTCGGTGATGACCCACGCGAGCGCCCTGTCAGGCGGGAACCAGCAGAAGGTCGTCGTCGCCCGCGAGTGCAGCGGCGACACGTCGCTCCTCGTCCTCGACCAGCCGACCCGCGGCGTCGACGTCGGGAGCGTCGAGTTCATCCACAAGCAGGTCATCGCCAAGCGCGACGCGTCGACCGCGGTCCTGCTCGTCTCGGCGGAGCTCGACGAGGTCCTCGAGCTGTCCGACCGGATCGCCGTGATCTTCCGGGGCCGGCTGGTGGCCACGTTCGACGCCGACGAGGCCGAGCGGGAGAAGATCGGGCTCCTCATGGCACGGGGCGAGGCAGCGGCCCGGGAGATGTCCGAGGGAGTGGCCGTGGGACGGCCGTCATGAGCGGGCCGACCGAACGCCCGGGCCTGCGCGATGAGCTCCGCGCCCAGGCCGGCGGCGCGGACGAGCTCGCCGGCGTCGACCCGGTCGCGGATTCGGAGACGCGGGACACGACGGCGGCCGCCCCGGCGCGCACCGGCCCGAACATCGGCGAGCGCCTCGGTCGGGCGTGGCGAGCCAGCGCCGTCCCGATCCTGTCGATCGTCCTCGCCCTGGCCATCGGCGCGGTGATCATCCTCCTGTCCCCGCTCGCGACCGGGAAGCCGATCCAATGGGACCTGCCGGTCAAGGCGTACCTGGCCCTCCTCGAGGGCGCCTTCGGGACGCCGGCGCAGTGGGCCGACGAGACGAAGCGGTTCAACGCGATCAGTAACACGCTCATCCAGTCGGCGCCGCTCATGTTCGGCGGCCTCGCGGTCGGCCTCGCGTTCAAGGCCGGGCTGTTCAACATCGGCGTCGCGGGGCAGTTCCTCGTCGGCGCGTTCGCCGCGGCGATGGCCGGGGCGACGTTCGGGTCGCTCGATACGAACGTCGCGGTTCCGCTGTCGCTTGCGATCGGTGGCCTCGCCGGCGCCGCGTACGGGTTCATCCCGGGCTTCCTCAAGGCGCGCACCGGCGCCCACGAGGTCGTCGTGACGATCATGCTCAACAGCATCGCCGTCGTCCTCCTGACGTGGATCGTCAACGACCTCGTCCGGGCCGAGGGCTTCTCGTTCCCGCGCACGGCCGACATCAACAACGCCCATCTGCCGATCCTGTTCGGGCGCAACCTGCACGCGGGCGTGCTGCTGGCATTTGCGGCCGTGTTCGTCGTCCGCTGGCTGCTCGACCGGACGACCCTCGGGTTCGAGATCCGGACGGTCGGGGCGAATCCGAACGCCGCCCGCTACGCCGGCATTCGCCCCGTCTTCATCATCACCCTGACGATGACCCTCGCCGGCCTCCTCGGCGGGCTCGCCGGGTCGATCCAGATGCTCGGCGTCATCGGCTACTACGCGCCGGGGATCACTGCGAACGTCGGCTTCGACTCGATCACGGTGGCGCTGCTCGGGCGGTCGTCGCCGCTCGGGATCATGTTCGCGGCGCTCCTGTTCGGCGTCCTGCGCGCCGGCCAGGCGCTGATGCAGATCCGGACGAACAACCAGGTTCCGATCGAGGTGATCGACGTGATCCAGGCGCTGATCATCCTGTTCCTCGCCGCGGACATCATCGTCCGGCGGGTCTTCCGGCTGCGGGCCGCGAAGGGCGCGCTCGAGGGTGAGGTCAGGACCGTCACCGCCTCGTGGGGCGAGCAGGTGGCCCGCTGATGGACCTCAGCCAGATCCCGGCCCTCATCGTCGAGCTCGTCCGCTACCTGTTCGAGATCCTCTTCCTGACGCCCTCGACGCTCCAGATCATCCTCAGCCTGACTGCCCCGCTGGCCCTTGGCGCGCTGTGCGGGGTGCTGTGCGAGCGGTCCGGTGTCGTCAACATCGGGATCGAGGGGATCATGCTGACGTCGGCGTTCTTCGGCTACCTGACCGGCTTCCTGCTCCACGACTCGATCGGGAACGAGGCGGCGCTCATCCTCGGCGTCGTCGTCGCGGTCGCCGTCGGGGCGATCCTGGGCGTCGTCCACGGCTGGCTGACGATCTCGATCCGGGCGGACCAGATCATCGCCGGCGTGTTCCTCAACGTCGCCGCCATCGGCGTGACGAGCTACCTCAACCGGATCATCATCACGCCGACGGGCCGGGGCGGCGCGGGCATCCTGCAGCCGATCAACCTCGTCCCGGAGTCGGTCACCACGGTCCCCGTCATCGGCCCGATCCTCGCGATGTTCCTCAACGCGAACCCGATCGCGATGATCGTGATCGTCCTCGTCGTGGCCCTCCAGATCCTGCTCTATCGCACGCGCTGGGGGCTCCGGACGCGGGCCGTCGGCGAGCACCCGAAGGCGGCCGACACGGTTGGCATCGACGTCCTCGGACTGCGCTATCTCAACGTGATCGCCGGCTGTGCGATCGCGGGGCTGGCCGGCGCCTACATCGTCATCGCCTCGAACGGGTCCTTCCAGAACGGCATGTCCAACGGCCGCGGGTTCATCGCGCTTGCGGCCGTGATCTTCGGGCGCTGGACGCCGCTTGGGGCCTTCGGCGGCGCGCTGCTGTTCGGCGCAGCGAGTGGGCTCCAGACGGTGGTGGCGGTCGACCGGCCCGAGGGCCCGCTCGGATCGTTGCTCGTCTCGATCCCGACGCAGTTCTACGCCGCGTTCCCATACATCCTGACGATCATCATCCTGGCCGGAGTCGTCGGCCGATCGATCGCACCGGCGGCCGACGGCATCCCGTACGAGAAGGAAGCACGGGCCTGACCGCCGAGGAGCGCGCCCGAGCCCGGGAGATCCTCGACCTCCAGGAAGGCCGGGGGCCGGTCCCGGTCGTCGGCGACGACG
>Ga0255338_1005992_pt1 | contig 10694 bp, 9 predicted proteins | sample MeOH1_35cm_T4_19_FD_203715 | JGI IMG/M metagenome (GOLD analysis project Ga0255338, IMG submission 203715) | Sandy soil microbial communities from University of British Columbia, Vancouver, Canada - MeOH1_35cm_T4_195 | ecosystem: Engineered > Artificial ecosystem > Sand microcosm > Unclassified ... | reverse complement strand
AGCTAGAAAACCGTGTTGGCATTGCCTTATTTGCGATTGATGAAGCACACTGTGTATCGCAATGGGGTCATGATTTCCGCCCTGAGTACCGAAAGCTCACTGTATTGCATGAGCGCTTCCCACATGTGCCGCGCGTTGCACTAACGGCAACTGCTGACGCGCCTACCCGTGCCGAAATAGTGGAGCGGCTCAATCTAGAAAATGCGCATCAATTCGTTTCCAGCTTCGACCGCCCCAATATCCGCTATCGCATCACACAAAAAAACAATGCGCGCCAGCAGCTGGAAGCTTTTCTGGAAGCAGAACACCCGAATGATGCAGGTATTATTTACTGCCTGTCACGCCGCAAAGTAGAAGAAACGGCTGAATGGCTAAAATCACGCGGCTGGAATGCATTGCCCTACCATGCAGGCCTTGATGCAGCGCTACGCAACACAAACCAGCGCAAGTTCCTGCGCGAAGAAGGTATCATCATGGTAGCGACCATTGCGTTTGGCATGGGTATAGATAAACCTAACGTGCGCTTTGTGGCTCACCTTGATTTACCTAAAAGCATGGAAAGCTACTATCAGGAAACCGGCCGCGCCGGGCGGGATGACTTGCCTGCTAACGCATGGATGACTTACGGCTTGGGTGACGTAGTCAGCATGCGGCAGATGCTGGATTCAGGTGACGCGCCTGAAGAACGCAAGCAGGTGGAAAGAAGAAAACTCGACGCCCTGCTTGGCTTTTGCGAGTCTACCGGCTGCCGCCACCAGACCATATTGCGCTATTTTGGCGAGCAACATGACGGCAACTGCAACCAGTGCGACAACTGTCTGGAACCTGTGGATACCTGGAACGCCACACAGGCTGCACAGATGGCACTCTCCTGTGTATATCGCACCGGGCAAAGATTTGGTGTCGTGCATCTTATCGACGTATTGCTGGGCAAGAACAATAGCAGGATCGAGCAGTTCCAGCATGACCAGCTCAGCACCTTCGGCATCGGTAAAGCACTGTCACAGCAGCAATGGAGCAGCGTGTTTCGTCAGCTGGTGAGCGGCGGCTATCTGGAAACAGACATCCAGGCTTACGGTGGCATCAAACTGACCGAAACGGCGCGGCCGATACTGAAAGGCGATACCGAAGTATGGCTACGTCGCGATGAAGACACAAGCAAACGTAAATCAAGCAAGGCGGAGCGAGGTGCTCGTGCCAAAGAAGGCTATGAGCAAGCCAATGAAGATCCGCTATGGCACGCGCTTAAAGCGAAACGAACAGAGCTTGCTCGGGAACAGGGTGTGCCGCCCTACGTCATTTTCCATGACAGTACACTATTGGAAATTCTCAACCAGAAACCTGGCAGCCTAACAGAAATGGGCAATATCAGCGGCATAGGCCAGGCAAAACTCACACGCTATGGCGATGCTTTTTTACAGGTGCTGGAAGACGTAGCGAATGGTCTTTAACAGATGGCTTGAAAGCATTGAGCACTTCTATATGAAATAACTGATTTTAGATTAACGTGAATATAACAAAGTGTTGTAAAATTACGTCCGGCGGGCCCCCCCGCATTGTGAAGTAGCCAATCTGGTCAGGTGCGGAAGCAAGCAGCCACAACTATTGAGCAAGTGCCGGGGTAAAGGCTCGCCACCTCTTTTTTGTAGATTGCATTTTGAAAATAAATATCACAAAAAATCCACCAAACTTACAGACGAAAACATGTTTTTCAGCTAAAGTTTAGGCTATGTCATATCAAGTTCTAGCGCGTAAATGGCGCCCAAAATCCTTTGAAACCCTGGTCGGACAAGACCATGTGGTGCGCGCACTCACCAATGCCCTTGAGCAGAATCGTTTGCACCACGCCTACCTGTTTACCGGCACGCGCGGCGTTGGTAAAACTACCCTTGCGCGTATACTGGCAAAGTCACTTAACTGTGAAACTGGCATTACCGCCAAACCTTGCGGCGTCTGCAATGCCTGCACAGAAATTGATAAGGGCCGCTTTGTTGACCTGATCGAGGTCGATGCGGCAAGTAATACACAAGTCGACGCCATGCGCGACTTGCTTGATAACGCACAATACGCACCAACTGCCGGACGTTTTAAAGTCTACATCATCGATGAAGTGCACATGCTGTCTAAAAGTGCTTTCAACGCGATGCTGAAAACGCTGGAAGAGCCGCCAGCTCACGTTAAATTCATTCTTGCCACAACTGACCCACAGAAAGTACCGGTGACAGTGCTATCGCGCTGCCTGCAGTTCAATCTGCGCCAGATGGCCGGTACTTCAATTATCGGTCACTTGCAGAACATTCTCGGTCAGGAAAATATCCAGTTTGAACCAACCGCACTGCACCTGATTTCACGCGCTGCTGCCGGCAGTATGCGAGATGCGCTGTCATTGACCGACCAGGCCATCGCCTATGGCGGCCAGACCGTGAACGAAGCTGAAGTACGTGCCATGCTGGGAGCAATTGATCAAAGCTATCTATACCAGCTATTGGAAGCGCTACTTGCCAATGATGGCGGCAGCATCATCAATCAAGCCAAGCTGATGGAAGAACGCAGCATTTCATTTGAGGCTGCACTTAATGATTTTGCACAGTTACTGCACCAGATAGCAATTGCACAGACCGTACCGGAAAGCGTGGCAGATGACTTGCCAGAGCGCGAAATATTGCTGTCACTGGCGCAGAGAATATCACCTGAAACCTTGCAGCTTTACTACCAGATTGCCCTGCTGGGTCGTCGCGATATTGGCCTGGCGCCCGACGAATACGCCGGTTTTACCATGAGCCTTTTGCGTATGCTGGCATTCACGCCAAATGAAGCTAACACGTCAGCTAGCGCCAGTAAACCAGTACAATCCGCACCTGCATTACAGCGCCCCGCTCCTACCGTTTCAGCAACAAAACCAACAACAGTTACACAAGTAGCTGAGCCAGCTGGAAAACCAGTCACAACGGTTGAAACCATTCATGAGCAAATGCCTGCTGCTACACAAGTGCTGGCTGAGTCTGCAGCGCCTGCGGAATTCAGTAACGAACAGAGCAGCAGTAACTTCAATGGCAACTGGCGCGGTCTGGTTGATGAATTAAAGCTAGGTCTGGCACGTGAGCTGGCAAAGCATTGTGAACTGGTCACTTATGATGAAAACAGCATTTCACTGAGCGTACCCGAAGCACAAAAACATTTGGTTTCTCCGAATTATCAGGAAAAACTTGGCACGGCCATTACCCAGTATTTCGGTAAAAAAATTAAACTACAATTCAGCATCGGTGGCACCGGCAATACGCCAGCCAAGCAGATTTCTCAAGAAAAAGCGCAGGCACAAGCCAACGCAGAAGCAGCCATTGAAGAAGACGGTTTTGTACAGGCTCTCATCAATGATTTTGGCGCTACCATTATTCCTAATTCAATCAAACCGGTCTAATCACTGTTGATTTCAATTTCTATCAATATTTAAGCATTAATTAAGGAGATACATATGATGAAAGGCGGCATGGGTAATTTAATGAAGCAAGCCCAGCAAATGCAGGCAAATATGCAAAAGGCACAGGAAGAACTGGCCAATATTGAAGTTGAAGGTGTTGCAGCCAACGGCTTGGTAAAAGTACAGATGACCTGTAAAAACGAAGTTAAACGCGTGACTCTGGATGACAGCGTAATGGATGATAAAGAAACGCTGGAAGATCTATTGGTCATTGCGTTAAAAGATGCAACCGCAAAAGCAGAGGCAACTTCTACAGCGCGCTTGTCGAGTTACATGCCAGCCGGTATGAAATTGCCATTCTAATTCTGCACTGAAATAATCAAGATGAAAAACCCGCCAGCACTTGAGCAGTTGATCGAAAGCCTGCGCTGCCTGCCGGGTGTTGGCCCAAAATCTGCACAACGCATGGCTTATTACCTGCTGCAGCGTGATCGAAAAGGCGCAAGTGGCCTGGCACTGGCGCTGGATAATGCCTTACAGGTCGTTGATCACTGCAAGCTGTGCAATACCTTCAGCGAGCAGCCGGTATGCCCCTTGTGCGAATCCGCACAGCGCGACAGCACTGTGCTTTGTGTCGTAGAAATGCCTACCGACCTCATGATGCTTGAAAGCACACGTGCTTATTCCGGCATGTATTTTGTACTGATGGGGCGTCTATCACCACTCGATGGCGTTGGCCCCAAGGAAATTCATCTGGACAAACTGTTGAAGCGCGCACAGGACGGCATTGTGCAGGAAGTGATACTGGCCACTAACTACACCGTAGAAGGTGATGCTACCGCACATTACATCAGCGAATTACTTCGCGCGCGTGGCATCAAAGTCAGCCGCATTGCACGTGGCATGCCGATGGGTGGTGAAATCGAGTACGTAGATACCGGCACACTGGCACAGGCAATGCTCGAGCGACGCAGTGTCTAAATGATCTACAGCTAATTAAATGGGCAACAGGTAATAACGCACCAAACCAAACGCGGCACACAACCCTACCAGTTTGATAATGCTCAAGTTCTTCTTCACCAGCAGCAACAAAGCCAATATCGCCAGCAAAACAGCAATCAAGTCCGGCTTGTCGTATGTGGTTTGCGGAAAGAAGACATGTTGCGCAAAAAAGAGCGCCAGACTCAATATAACCCCTACCACAGCTGCCGTTATACCTGTGAGCGGAGCAGTTAACCTCAGATTATTTTGTGTAGACTCAATCAGCGGTGCGCCGATGAATATAAACATGAATGACGGCAAGAATGTAAAAAACGTCACCACTGATGCCGCTACAACGCCTGATAGCAACAAGCTATCGCTACCAAATACCGCCTGCGACCAGCCACCTACAAAGCCGACAAACGCCACCACCATAATCAACGGACCGGGCGTAGTCTCACCAAGCGCCAAACCATCTATCATCTGGTGCGGTGTTAACCAGTAATAATGTTCCACTGCACCCTGGTATAAATAAGGCAGCACCGCATAAGCGCCGCCAAACGTAAGCAAAGCAGCCTTGGTGAAAAACCAGCCCATTTGGGTTAACACTGCCTGCCAACCATAAGTTATTGTCAGCAAACCGATAGCCACTCCCCAAATAGCAATTCCAGCCCCCAGCCATTCCAGCATTCTCTTCAACCTGAATTTAGCATGCAATGGCGCTGGCGTATCATCGTCAATAATCGCTTTACTATGCTTCATATGACTGGATGCATGCGCCTTCATGACGTTCAGTTGGTTTGGAAAGTAATGGTGTAGCACAGAACCGATTAAAGCCGCTGCGATAATCACAAGTGGAAAAGGTAAATGTATTAGCGTAATTGCAACAAAAGCCAGCAAGGCGATACACCAGAGCAGCTTGTTTTTAAGCACACGAGAGCCAATGCGATAAGCGGCAAACAGTACAATTGCGACGACCGCAGGTTTCACACCGGCAAGCATGGCGGCCACTTGCGGCAGATCGCCGAAGCGCATGTAGACCCAGCTTAATCCAATTAAAATCAGCAGAGACGGCAGCACAAACAAGCCGCCCGCAATCAGGCCACCCCATGTACGGTGCATCAGCCAGCCGATGTAAGTTGCCAATTGTTGCGCCTCAGGACCAGGTAATATCATGCAGTAATTCAAAGCATGCAAGAAGCGCTTGTCAGAGATCCAGCGCTTTTTATCCACCAGGTCATGATGCATCATCGCAATTTGCCCGGCTGGCCCGCCAAAACTCAAAAAGCCAAGCTTAAGCCAATAAGCAGTGGCTTCACGTAACGTCGGTGGCGTTAAAGCAGCATCTGATGCGTCATCATGATGAATATTAGCCATTGATGAGTTCCAGCAATTCCAATGGTGTATTTACAAAGATATCAGCGCCCCACTCCTGCGGACGGTCTTCAGCACCAAGATAGCCATACATGGCCACTACAGTCTGCATACCGGCAGCCTTGCCAGCCTGAATATCACGCTCTGCATCACCTACATACCAGCAATGCTGAGGATCGATGCCAGCCTGCTCACAGGCAAGAAACAAGGTATCCGGATATGGTTTAGGGCGTGGCGCATCATCACCACTCACTACGCATGCTGCGCGCTCCAGCAAGCCGATATTCTCCAGCAAAGGCTGAGTAAAGCGGCGTGGCTTATTGGTCACCACACCCCAAGGCACTGTCTTTTTATCCAGTGTTGCCAGCAATTCCGCAACACCTTCAAACAGCACAGGTTTACGTATGAGCACCTGATCATAGAGCGCCAGATACTCTTCACGCATGGCCTCGTAATTTTCATCATCAGGAGTTAAATCAAACCCTACTGACAGCAAACCTCGGGAGCCGTGTGAAGCGTACGGGCGAATAACATCCAGCGGCAAAACGGCCATACCATGCCGCTCTCGCTGCAAGTTGAGTGCATAAGCCAGATCATGTGCGGTATCAACCAGCGTACCGTCTAAATCGAATAGAATCATTTATTAACCAGTGTTATTTACTTAATTGGGTATGCATGAGGTAATTCACAGAAACATCATCCCCCAGTGAATAATGCTGTGTAATCGGGTTATAGCTCATGCCGCGTAAGCCTGATATATCCAAACCCGCATGCCTGGCCCAGCTGGAAAGCTCTGATGGTTTAATAAACTTGGCATAATCGTGCGTACCTTTAGGCAACATATTCAGCACATACTCTGCACCAATCACTGCAAACAAATAGGCTTTAGGTGATCTATTGATGGTGGAAAAAAATACTGCGCCACCGGGTTTTACCAGTCTGGCACAGGCCGCTACGATAGCTTCCGGATCGGGTACATGTTCCAGCATTTCCATGCAGGTCACCACGTCGAAACTTGCCGGCTGCTCGTTGGCCAACTGCTCAACAGACACCAGGCGGTAATCAACCTTTGCACCGCTCTCATACTGATGCAACTTGGCAACATTGAGCGCTTTTTCACCCAGATCAATGCCTGTCACAGCAGCGCCTTTGAAATACATAGACTCTGACAAAATACCGCCGCCACAGCCAACATCAAGCACGCGCTTGTTTTTTAATTCAGCCCGACTATCGATATAATCCAGCCGTAATGGGTTAATCTCATGCAGAGGTTTGAATTCACTGTTTATATCCCACCACTTGTGTGCCAGTTCACCGAATTTCTTCAGTTCAATTTCATCGGCATTTATTGTTTGTGCTGTTTCAGTTTCGGGTGCCATTTTTGAATAATTTCCTTTAATTCCATCGGCTCTATATTGGCATAGAGGCCATTGCTGTAGCATAACTCACCGGCAACCCAGGTGTGGGTTACATGTTCACGGCCACAAGTATAAACCAGATGCGAAATTGGGTCGTAACATGGCGATATAGTAATATCACTGAGTTTGATTGCCACAACATCTGCTTTTTTCCCGATTTCAATTGAGCCTATTTTATCATCCAGCCCTAATGCTTTAGCCGCATTAATCGTTGCCATTTCCAAAGCCTGATGCGAAGGTATTGTAGTTGGGTCTTCACTTACGCCTTTGGCTAACAAGGCCGCTAATCGCATCTCTGCAAACATATCCAGGCGATTGTTACTGGCTGCGCCATCAGTGCCGATACCGACATTAACATTGTTTTTCAGCATCGAAGATATAGGAGCAATACCACTGCCCAACTTCAAATTAGAGCTAGGGCAATGGGCAATATGACAGCTATATTCACTCAACATATCTATCTCGCTCGGCAACAAATGAACACCATGTGCTGCCGTAAAATTTGGGCCCAGCAAGCCAAGCTTCAGCAACCTCTGCATGGGTCTTACCCCGTATTGCGCTTCACTTTGACTGATCTCATCGCGCGTTTCGTGCAAATGCGTATGAATACCTATGCTTAATTGCTCTGCATAGGTAATAATTTTTTCAAAAGTACGGTCTGATACCGTATAAGGTGCATGCGGGGCAATCGATGATGAAATCATGCCATTGCCACGCCAGCTATCATGTGATTCAAAGCCTTTTTGCAGATAGTCATCAGCATCGTTCGCATAACTGTTTGCAAACTCTGATACGAATAAACCTAAATTTGCACGCATGCCAGACTGGTTAATGGCAGCAGCCGTAGCCTGTGGAAAGAAATACATGTCATTAAAACAGGTAGTCCCACCGCTTAACATTTCAGCACAGGCATGTAACGAGGCATCTTTAACATAATCATTTGAAACAACAGCGCGCTCTGCAGGCCAGATATGATCATTAAGCCACTGCATTAAAGGCAGGTCATCGGCAATGCCACGCATTAAATTCATGGCCGCATGTGTATGCAGATTAATCAAGCCAGGGATAAGAATATGCTCGTCCAGGCTAACTGTATCTGTACTTGTATATTGGCTTTTTGCCAGCGCTGTAGACAGCACATCAACAATAGTGTCATTTTGTACAATGACAGAATAGTGCTCTGAAAGCGGTGCATTTTTAACCATTGTTGCCAGCCAGCGCGCCTCAATAATGAGGTCCACCTCGGCTGGTGCTTGATTTGAGAGTTTTGAATTCATAATACCCATTCTACCAATAAAAAAGCCTCGCAATTGCGAGGCTTTTTACTAAAAACTTAAATTTAATAATTTAAGTATTAGATAGTATTACTTGCACTCATTTACTGCATGCTGTCTTTCACCAGAAATCACTACACGGCGGTTAGGTGACAGGCATTCGATCAATGCTTTTCTACCTTTAACACCGTCACAAGCAACTAGAGGTTGTGATTCACCTTTACCTACTGTGCGGATACGACTAGCGTCAATACCGTGTTCGTTCACCAAATGATTCTTGATAACTTCTGCACGTTTTTCTGAAAGTTTTTGGTTATATTCTTCTGAGCCAAGGCGATCTGTATGACCAGTTACAACAACAACATCAAACTCAGGATGTGCTTTTAATTTTGCAACTGCATCATTCAACTCAGGAACGCTGTCGCCGTTCAATTTGAACTTGTCGAAGCCAAATAACTTTTCAGCTTGCAAAGTGATTGTTTCAAATTTTGGCTGGCATGGCTCTTCAACTACTACTGGTGCTGGAGCAGGTGCTGGCTCTGGAGCTACAGGAGCTGGAGCAGCTACTGGCTCAGCTACAGCAACAACTGGAGCAGGTGCGCCAAAACGGAAAATACCGCCTAGACTTAATATTGTGTTACCAATTGTCTCACGTGAATTACCTGCAAAGATATTATCTTTATTAATTACATCAGCACGTGACCATTGGTGACGTAAATCAGCTTGCAAACCAAAGTTGTCACTGAACAAGTATTGTGCACCCAAGCCAACGTTTGCCAGCCATGAAGTGTTTGAATCGCTTACATCAGCAGTAGCATGGCTGTAATCAACGTTATTACGTGCAGCTCCCAGACCAGCTAACAGGAACGGACGGAATTTATCACGGCTAAACATGTACAATGCATCTGCACTTAATGTAGTTTGCTTGTAACGGCCACCTACACCAGGAATACCTGTATCTTCACTTGCACGGTTGTAACCAACACCAGCTTGAATATCCCAATGCTCAGACAATTCTTTACCTAATTTAAGGAAACCGCCACCGCCGTTATTAGCTTCCAAATCCCCATCGGTATCCATATAGCTAATACCTGGTAATGCATACCAAGCGCCACGGTACATATCTTCAGCACTAGCTACCAGAGCGGTCATGCCTAATGAGGCAGCTACTGCAATACTAATAATATTCTTTTTCATTATTTACTCCTGATTAAAGATAAACCCACGCTTGGATAATACGCATACATATCAGCAAACGCAATGTGGAAGTCCACATAAACACTAGGTTAAATCACATATTGTTGTATTTTTACAACAGATTCACATAGCATCCCGTACCGCAATAATTTTTTCTGAATCCAGCTTTGATTTACGCTGGTTGTTAACACAAACACCACCTCTCAACCCGATGTAATCTGGGTCAATTGTTTTAACCATTTCCACATGCTGCAGATTGAGTGAGCCAGCCAACCCAAAAAACAAATCTAGAGTCTGCACACTATCAGCAATTATTTTCATTTCATCTACTGAAAAATAATCCAGGAAAGTTGTGCCATTTTTAACGGCGGTATCAAACATCACACCATAAAACCCTGCTTTTTTAATGGCTGCCAGCAAACTGTCCGGATATGTGTACTCAGCGAACAGTACTGCGATCAGTTTTACGCCAGATTCAGTTACTGATGTTAAAGCATCAAGGCAAGGCTGGTAATCGAAAAAATTGACATTGTCATCCCTGAAAAAACCAATTTTTATAATATCCACTTTAGTTTTTGACAAGGCTAAAACATGTTGCAGTAACAACTCCGGCACCATAGGTAAATCGCCTACCGTGGCACTGACCACTTTTCTTTCATGCTCGCCTTTTGCATGAACAAAAGTAACGACTTCTGTTACGAGATTGAGCGGCAATGCACCCAATGCACCCTGAGCAGGATCTTTCAAGTCAATAATATCGGCGCCGCATTGCAGGGCGACTTGTGCCTCATTGATGGATGTAACACTAATTAAAAGCTGCGGCATGTCAACTTAAGCCAGATTTTCATTATTTAAGGCAGCCTGATGGTTACTGACAGCTTCAGTCAGCCATGACCATGCCTCCAACTCCCGCTCGCCGGCTGTTTTATCGATTGCAATACGCAGGTAATCCATCTCTTGCTGAATTTTTTCCATTGGCAATCTCTTTAACCTGCTGACCAATACTGCCAGTTCAATCACAGCAGCCTGTGC
>Ga0255338_1005991_pt1 | contig 10696 bp, 10 predicted proteins | sample MeOH1_35cm_T4_19_FD_203715 | JGI IMG/M metagenome (GOLD analysis project Ga0255338, IMG submission 203715) | Sandy soil microbial communities from University of British Columbia, Vancouver, Canada - MeOH1_35cm_T4_195 | ecosystem: Engineered > Artificial ecosystem > Sand microcosm > Unclassified ... | reverse complement strand
TTCGTGCGCCGCGAGTTCACCAACGACAAGGCGGTGGACTTCAAGGCCGTGCTGACCAATATCAAGCGCAGCAACCCGGACGTGATCTTCTTCGGCGGCGCGGAAACGCAATCCGCGCCGATGGCCAAGCAGGTCAAGGAGCTTGGCATGAAGTCGCCGGTGGTATCGGGCGAAATGTCGAAGACCGACAACTTCCTGAAGCTGGCCGGCCCTGCCGCCGAGGGCACGGTAGTATCGCTGGCCGGCCTGCCGCTGGAGCAGATGCCCGGTGGCGCCACCTACGAGAAGAAGTACGAGAAGCGCTTCGGTGGCAAGGTGCAGACCTACTCGCCGTACGCCTATGACGGCGCCACGGCCATGATGACCGCCATGATCAAGGCCGGTTCGGCCGATCCGGCGCGCTACCTGCCGGTGCTGGCGGCCACCAACATGCAAGGCGTGACCACCAAGACGCTGGCCTACGACGCGCGTGGCGACCTGAAGGACGGCGGCATCACCGTCTACAAGGTGGTTGGCGGCAAGTGGACCGTGCTGGAGACGGTTGGCGGCAAGTAATCCACCCGGCCTGGGCTCGCGCCCAGTGACGGAACGGCAACGCCACCTTCGGGTGGCGTTGCCGTTTTTGCGTACATCGGGGCGACGCCGCTGACCAGTATCGTGCTTGCGACGGGAATCTCCCCCCTTTTTCTCACGTGCGGGAGGGGGCCGCGATGGCGCATAATCCCGCACTCGCACATCCACCCAGAAGGAGCAGTCCGTGTCCGTGCAGGAAGTCAGCTACGACCACGCCATCGAGTTAGCCAACGCCGAGCGCTACGATGAAGCGCTGGTCATCCTCGACCAGCTCTCGCAGGCGCAGCCGCAAGTGGTGGATTTCGATTGCCTGCGGGCACGCCTGCACTATGACCGCGGCGACGCGCAGCAGGCTTTCGCCGTGCTCGACGCCGCGCTGGCGAAGCTGCCCGGCCTGCCGCTGCATCCGGCGCACCGCTGGTCCTCGCGCGGCGTGATCGCGCATCGCTACGGCATGCTGCTGCTGGGGATGGACCGCCCTCAGGAGGCGCTGCCCTGGCTGGAAGAGGCGGCGCTGCGCAACGGCTTGTCCTCGGGGGAGTGGAGCGCGCGCCTGCATGCGGGCCTGGTGCACTACCGCCTGGGGGATTTCGCCCGGGCTGGCGCTTATTGGTACGACTTGCTGTACCGCGCTCCCGACCTGGGCGCCGCTGATATCCTGGGCCAGGCAGTGGCCTACGTGAACGCCGCCGGCGAGCAGGCCGAGCCGATGCTGCGCCTGTGCCTGGCACGGATCGGCCTGGACAACCCCGAACTGCTCGAACTCGACGAAGCCGCGGGCGACGCCCTGGCCGCCGAACAGGCGGGAATCGTGCTGGCAAGCCAGCCGGACCACCCGCAAGCCCGCCGCATCCGTGCCCCGCTGCGCTACCGGGCCGGCGAGCTGGATGGCGCCTGGGACGACTTCGCCACCTACCAGCGCCAGGCGCCGGACCCGAAGGCGCAGGTGCGCGAACTGGAATGGCGCCACCAGTCCGGTGAAGCCGAGCCGTGGCTGCGCTTCGCTTTCGTGGAGAACGCCACCGACGCGACCGGCTACTACAACGCCGGCGTGGCGCTGGCCGAGTTCATGGATGCCGTGCCGGCGGCCGAGGCCGCGCTGACGCCGCACCTGCTCAAGGCGTACCGCCTGGGCGTGGCGCGCTTCGAGTCGTACTTTGCCAGCGGCGAGGGCGGCTACGACGACGCCGACCCGCATATCTATTCGATGCTGTGCCACAACCTGGCCACCCGGCTGGAAGGTGCCGCCAACCGCGCCGAGCGCATCGCCCTGCACGAGAAGGGCATCGCGGTCAGCGAATTCATCGAGCACTGGATTGACCTGCTCGAATGCCTGGAGGCTGCCGGCCAGCACCAGAAAGCCGTGGAAGTGGCGGGCGATGTCCTCAATCGCTACCCGCTGGAGCGCGATCCCGCCAATGTGGGCTGGATCTTCAGCCGGCTGATGAGCACCTGGAAGGCGATCGGCGGTGCGGAAGTGACTTCGGCAGCCCGAGACGCGCTGGCGCATATGGATGCCCGCGCCGATGCCCTGCCAGTGGAAGAGCGCAGCCAGGCCGCGCACGCGCTGGCGCACGCCCGCGCCCACTTCGCCGGGCTGCTGCGCAATGCCACAGGCGGCATGGACCAGCATGACCGCACCGATGCGCTGGCCGAGATCGAGGCTTTGCAACGCCGCGCGCTGCTGATCGAGGACGCGTGGCTGTGCAACGAGTTCGGCACGATCTGGCGTGACCTTGGCGCCCCCGACCGTGCACTGCCGCTGTTCGAGCAAGCCATCGGGCTGACCGGCGACGACCCCCGTGACCAGGCTTTCCCGCGTTTGCAGCGTGCCCTGATCCGCAACGGCCAGAAGCAGTACACCGAGGCGCTGACGGATTTCCAGGCGGCCTTTGCCGCGCGCGACGGCTGGGAAGGCGATGCTTATCTCGGTGCCGTCGAGGCCGCGCTCGGGCTGGAGCAGCGCGAGACCGCGCTGGGCTATTTCGAGAAGGCCCGCGCGGGTGGCGCCGCGCAGGGCAAATCGCGCGCACTGTACGCTCGCGTGGAAGCCGGCTTGCGCGCGACCCGGCCGGCATGGAAGTTCTGGGGCGTGTAGCGTCTGTATGGCGTCTGTACGGAAGCGCTCCGACCCTGATGCAAAAAAAAACGCCATCCCGGTAAGATGGCGTTTTTTTACGCCTGAACGCATCACGTTGCCTGCAAATTCCATTCTCTGTCGGACAAAATCCGACAAGGATTTTCGTGCGCCTCCGTTACCATGTAGCCCATGAATGGACTAAGCCAATTGTTTCCAAGCCTGCCCCTGGTACCGGGCGGGCTTTTCTGGGTCGGGCTGGCACTGGTGGGCGCCGGCCTGGCGGGAGAGATATGCCGCACGTACCTGCGGCTGCCCCGGATCGTCGGCTATGCCGCCGCGGGCCTGCTGGCCGGCATGCTCGGCCGCGGCATCGTGGACGAAGACATGATCGCGCAGAGCCGCGTCCTGATCGATATGGCGCTGGCGCTGGCGCTGTTCGAACTGGGGCACCGGCTCTCGCTCACCTGGCTGCGGGCTAACCGCTGGCTGCTCTTCACCAGTGCCTTTGAAAGCCTGCTGACCTGGGGCCTGGTGGCCACCGTGCTGCAATGGATCGGCGTGAGCCCGGCCGTGGCCATCCTGGCCGGCGGTATCGCCGTCAGCACTTCGCCGACCATCGTGCTGCAACTCAAGAATGAACTGCGCGCGGAAGGGCAGGTGACTGAACGGCTGCTCGCCATGGCGGCCCTGAACAGCATCTACGCCGCCACCATCGTCCAGTTGGCCACGGGCTGGCTGCATTCCGAATACGGCAATCTCGGCGCCGCGCTGCTGCATCCGCTTTACCTGCTGGCGGGATCCTGCCTGCTGGCCTGGATCGTCGGCAAGCTCGGGCACGGCATCTACGCACGCATGGCCTCGGACGATCACTACAGTTTCCTGGTGCTGGTGGGACTGGTGCTGCTCACGCTCGCGCTCACGCGCGTACTCAAGCTTTCCATGCCGCTCACGCTGATGCTGGCCGGCGTCGTCTTCAAGCACCAGGACAGCCAGCCGCGCGTGTGGCCGGCGCATTTCGGCAGCGCGGGCAGCCTGTTGATCATCGTGATGGTGGTGTCGCTCGGCCTGCCGCTGACCGCGCACGACTGGGCCATCGGCGGCGGCGCCGCCTGTGTGCTGGTACTGCTGCGCCACTTCGCCAAGCTGGTGGGCGTGGTTTCGCTGGGCTCCTTCTCGGGCCTGAGCCTGAAGCAGTGCGTGGCGCTCGGTCTCGCGCTGGCGCCCATGTCGGGTCTGGCGTACCTGTTGATGAGCGATGTCGCGCTGCTGTATCCGAACACCGGCGAGCCGCTGGCGGCCATCATCCTGTGCACGCTGGCGATCGAACAATTGATGGGGCCCACGATGGCGGCCTGGGCACTTCGCTTTGCGGGCGAGGTCAGAAGCAATGGAGGAGGGCGCTGATGTCACTCGAACCGTTCAAGCACTCCGAAGCGCTGACTTTCGGCGTGGAACTGGAGCTGCAGCTCGTCAATCGTCACGACTATGACCTGGCGCCGTTCGCGCCGGACCTGCTGCGTGCACTGAAAGGCGCGCAGCATGCCGGCGACATCAAGCCTGAGATCAGTCCTTCGATGATCGAGATCAGCACCGGCATCTGCACGAGTTATGCACAGGCGCTGGACGAACTCGGCACCATGCGCGACCTGATGGTGGATGCCTCGCGTTCGCTCAACCTGGGCATCTGCGGCGGCGGCACCCATCCCTTCCAGCAGTGGGCCGACCGCACCATCTCCGATTCGCCGCGCTACCAGTACATCTCCGAACTCTATGGCTACCTGGCCAAGCAGTTCACGGTGTTCGGCCAGCACGTGCATATCGGCTGCCCGAGCGCCGACGACTCGCTGTTCCTGCTCCATGCCATCGGCCGCTACGTGCCGCACTTCATCGCGCTGGCCGCCTCGTCGCCATATGTGCAGGGCGTGGACACCGGGTTCGCCTCGGCGCGGCTGAACTCGGTCGCGGCCTTCCCCATGAGCGGGCGCGCGCCGCACCTGCTCACCTGGGATGCGTTCACCGCCTACTTCGAGAAGATGCGCAAGACCGGCGTGATCGAGAGCATGAAGGACTTCTACTGGGATATCCGTCCCAAGCCCGAGTTCGGCACCATCGAGGTCCGCGTGATGGACACGCCGCTCACGGTGGGCCGTGCCTGCGATATCGCCGCCTACATCCAGGCGCTTGCGCGCTACCTGCTCCTCTCGCGCCCCTTCATGCCACAGGAAGACGACTACCTCGTCTACACCTTCAACCGCTTCCAGGCTTGTCGCTTCGGGCTGGAAGGCGAGTATGTGCATCCCAACGAGCTCACGCGCATGCCGATCGCGGATCACATCATCTCGATCTGCGATGCGCTGGTCCCCCATGCCGAAGCGCTGGGATCGCTCGATGCGCTGGCCAATATCCGCGCGCTGGCGCAAAGCCGCAACGGCGATGCCGAGCGCGTGCGCCAGATCGACGCCAGCACGCGGAGTCTGCGCGAAACGGTGCGGCAGACTTGCGATAGCTGGGCGATCTGAGCGCGCTACGGGTACCGCGCGAGGCAACCGCGCAAACCGGCGGAGCAGGACTAGAATTAATGCATCAGATGCCCGTGACGACAACCTTCGGAGCTACGATGAAAGCGCTTTCCACCAAAGCAGAACGGACGCGCGGACGCCCTTCGGACCGGGCCGTGAACGTTCTCGCTGCGATTGTCGGACTGGTCACGCTAGCCATCGGCATCGGCTGGCTCATCTATGAGCATGTCGTGAATTTCGAGGTGCCTTACTTCGCGATTCCGCTGGTCCTGTCCGTGCCGGTGATCGCCGCAGCGGCGGTCCGCTGCATCTGGGACTAGCCCGGTCCGCACCGCGAGGCCGGAAGCCGACGCCGATCCTCAACCGCTGCCACCTGGCGTGGCGGTCGCATCGCATTGCCTCTGTCGCGCGCCGTTCCTGCGCTGGCGCCACGATATCAGGCCTGCGCGCCCCCGTACACCGGCTCGCAGCGCACCTCTGACTTGACCGAGTTGGCAATGAAGCACGCCTCGTGCGCCGTGTGATGCAGGTGGGCGATTTCATCGCGGCTCGGCTGCCGCTCCCCGGAAAAGGTGACTTCCGGCCTGAGCGTGACCACCGTGATGGCCATCCTGCCGTCCGCGTTCTTCGCCATGGTCCCGACCGCCGCATCGAAGTAGCGGTCCACGCAGAACTTGTGCTTGGCGGCGATGGACAGGAACCACAGCATGTGGCAGCTGGACAGCGAGGAGACGAAGGCCTCTTCAGGATCGATCGCCGCGGCCTCCGACATGGGCAGCGGCACGACATGCGGCGACGACGAACCCGGCACCTCGATGCCGCCATCGAATCGCAGCGTGTGTTTCCGGCTGTAGCGGTTGCCGAGGAAATCCTGTTCTCCACGTAGCCATAGGATTTCTGCGGTGTACTGGGCCATGTCCTGTCTCTCCTGTCTGCATTATCTTGCCGTGGCCAATGCGCCTGCGGCGGCGCCCGCCTATGCCCCGTGCGGGACCTGTTCCCCATCGCGCAAACCAAGCCGCTGGTTAGCCGGCACGGCCACGTCGATCAGCTTGGGCTTCGGCAGGTTCAGCTGCGCCATCATCTCGATGAACTGGGTACGCGTGCGGCCGGCCACGCGGCTGTTATGCGCGCGTTCCTGGCCGATGGTGGATTCGGTGCGGCCCTTGTAGTCGTGGGCGGGATAGACCACGGTGTCGTCGGGCAGCGCGAAGAGTTTTTGCGTGAGGCTGTCGTATAGCGTGCCGGCGTCGCCGGACTGGAAATCGGTGCGGCCGCAGCCATCGATCAGCAGCGCGTCGCCGGTGAAGATGCGGCGCACCACGCCGGCGGGGGTGGGCTCTTCCCACAGGTAGCTCATGCTGCCGGCAGTGTGGCCCGGCGTGTGGATGGCGCGCAGCGTCTGCGTGCCGAACTGCAGCGTGTCGCCGTCGATCAGTTGCTTCTGTGCGGGCTGGATATCGCAGCCCGAGGGCGCGGCGGTGTGCGCGCCGGTTTGCAGCGCAACATGGCCCGCGGAGGTGATGTGGTCGGCGTGGGCATGGGTCTCGACCACCCACGCCAGCGTGGCGCCGCTGGCCTGCAGCAGCGCCAGGTCGCGGTCTAGCTGGTGATCCACCGGATCGATCAGCAGCGCCTCCCGTGTGGCGGCGTCGATCAGCAGGTAGGTAAAGGTGGAGGAGGTTTCGTCGAAGAGCTGATGGAAGGTCTGCATGGCTGCACCGCCTGAGTGGGAACGGACATGATAGCGCTACCGCACGAATTCATGGCTATCCGCGCGTGGCTTCATGGCCTCACAGCAGCCGCTCCCACAGCACGCGGAAGGGCACCGCCGGCACCAGGAAACAGAACGGCTGCGCGCACTCGCCGGGCGGCACGCCGAGTTCGCGCAGCATCGGCAGATTGCACTCGCCAATGACCGCTTCCAGCGGCTGCACGGCGGCGAGATCGATCGGCAGGTCGATGCCGGCGTGGGCGATGCGGCCGGCATCCTCTACGTGCGAAATCGCACTGTCCTGCAGGCACAGGAAGGCGACCGCGGATTCCCAGGAGTCGAAGCAGCCAGCGAAGCCGGCGGGCAGCGTGCGCGTGGCGGCGGGCCGTACCGTGCTGCGCAGCGCGGGCGCACTGCCCGCGCCGGGCACGATCTCGGTGCGGATCGCGCCGTCTTCGCGCCGGTGCACGAAGCGCGCCGCCAGGTGCGATGGCAGGGCGTCGCTGAAGAACCGGCTGCCGAGTGCATAGATGGCGCTGTCCAGCGTGTTCTTGACGAACAGCACCACGCGCCCGGCGCGCGCGCCGCCGGGCAGCTGGTCGACGTAGAAGCGCCAGTTGCTTTGCAGCGGCGATGGATACAGGCGCCGCAGCGGTCCCGCCGCGGCCGGGCCGAAGTGCCGGTGCGCGTAGGTCAGCACGGTGAACAAGGTCTTGCCGTCGCGTTGCCACAGGCGCACGCCCGGCGGCGCGTACCGGGCGGCCGCCGTGGCGTCCACCAGCCAGTTCAGGTAGACCACCTGCTCGACCTCGCTTTGCAGCACCATGAAGGGCAGGCGCGACAGCACCGCGCGGCGTGCCGCCAGCAGGCGCGGCGAGGACACCAGCCGGGCCAGCCATCTGCCGGGCAGGCCGGGCCTGGGGTGGACGAAACGGTTGTGGGTAAGTCGGGTGGGCTGCTGCGGCTGGGGCGGCAATCGGGTCAAGCGACGGACACCACTTCGCTGATCTGCACCACCGGCACCGCATCGGTGTAGTTGGGGATATCGAGCTGCAGCTCGTTGCCGGCGGCCTTGGCGGCGGCAACGAAGTCCTGCACCGACTCGAACAGGAAATGGCACATCACCGTGTAGGCCGGATCCGAGCCCGGCGCGCCGCCGCCCAGCCCGCGCTCCACTGCCGCGCCCCGGTAGCCGGGTTGCGCGCTGAACAGTTCGATGGCGCGCGGCATGTGCCGCTGCAGGTAGTAGTCCATGTCGAACTTGCCGCCCTTGCTGTGCGGGTAGAGAAAACTGATTTTGACCATGCCGGACTCCAAGTGGGTGAAGTGGGTGGATGCCCGGCAAGCGTAGCAGAAAGCGTGGCAGTGGAAGAAGGAACGGGAAGCGGCCTCAGCACTCCACGATATTCACCGCCAGCCCGCCGCGCGCCGTTTCCTTGTATTTGGTCTTCATGTCGGCACCGGTCTCGCGCATGGTCTTGATGACCGAATCCAGCGACACGTAATGCATGCCGTCGCCGCGCAACGCCATGCGCGCGGCGTTGACGGCTTTCACCGACGCCATGGCATTGCGTTCGATGCAGGGAATCTGCACCAGCCCGCCAACCGGGTCACAGGTCAGGCCAAGGTTGTGTTCCATGCCGATCTCGGCCGCGTTCTCGACCTGCTCGGGCGTGCCGCCCATCACTGTGGCGAGCGCGCCGGCGGCCATCGAGCAGGCCACGCCGACTTCGCCCTGGCAGCCCACCTCGGCACCCGAGATCGAGGCATTGAGCTTGTAGAGCATGCCGATGGCGCCGGCGGTAAGCAGGAAGTCGATCACGCCCTGCGGGTTGGCGCCAGGCACGAAGCGGTCGTAGTAATGCAGCACGGCCGGGATGATGCCGGCCGCACCGTTGGTTGGCGCGGTGACCACACGGCCGCCGGCTGCATTTTCCTCATTGACCGCGATCGCGTACAGGTTGACCCAGTCCATGACCGAGAGCGGATCGGCCAGCGCGCGCTCGGCGTGCTCGGTGAGGTTGCGGAACAGTTCGGGGGCGCGGCGCTTGACCTTGAACGGTCCCGGCAGCTCGCCGTCGGTACGGCAGCCGCGTGCCACGCAGGCCTGCATCACGGCCCAGATCTGCAGCAGGCCGGCATTGACCTCGGCCTCGCTGCGCCACACGCACTCGTTCTCCATCATCATCCGCGCGATGCTCTTCTTGCTGGCGGCCGCCATTTCCAGCATGGCGCGCCCGCTGCGGAAGGGGTACGGCAGTTGCTGGTCAGCTTCCAGGATCTGCGTGTTGGCCGCGCCGGCGGTGATGACGAAGCCGCCGCCCACCGACAGGTAGCGCCCTTCGCGGATGGGCTCGCCGCCGGCATTGAAGGCATGGAATTTCATGCCGTTGGGATGCTCGGCCATGGCCTCGCGGCGATAGAAGACGATGTGTTCCTTCTCGACAAAGGGCACGGGGTGCGTGCCCAGCAGCGATAGCGTGCGGCTGGCGCGCAGTGCGGCCAGGCGCAGCTCGATGGTGTCGGGGTCGATGGTGTCCGGCGCCTCGCCCTGCAGGCCGAGGATCACACCCTTGTCGGTGCCGTGGCCGCGCCCGGTAGCGCCGAGCGAGCCGTACAGCTCGACGCGTACGCTGGCCACTTGCGGCAGCAGGCTGTCGCGCGCCAGGCCCTGGGCAAACATCAGGGCCGCGCGCATCGGGCCCACGGTGTGGGAACTGGAGGGGCCGATGCCCACCTTGAACAGGTCGAAAACGCTGACAGCCACGGCAAGGCTCCTGGTTGGCTACGCGCCGGTCTCAGACCGACGAGTTGCCGATGTCGTTATCGGGGGCGCGCCACAGCGAGGTGGCAGCGTCCTGGGGGGTGGGTGGGGCGTCTTTCTTCGCCATCACGCTGATGGTGCCGTCGTTTTCGAGGATGGCGAAATGCACATCGCTCACGCGCTCGCAGCCGGCATGGCGCAGCGCCTTGTGCAGGTCGTCGCGCGTGATGAAGGCGCGTTTCATCACGTCGGGAAACACCTTGCCTTCGTGGATCAGTATCTCGGGGCGCCCTTCGACCACATTCTCGAAGCGCCGGCTGCGCCAGCTCAACCAGGCCAGCCCGAGATTGGCCGCGATCAGCGTCACGGCCAGGATCAGGCCGGCGGTGACCGAATTGTCTCCCGCGTTCATGGCGTTCTGCACCGCGTTGGACAGGACCAGCAGCAGCACCAGGTCAAACGGCGTGAGCTGGCCGATCTGACGCTTGCCGGAAAGCCGCAGTAACACCAGCAGGCTGCCGTAGACGATCAGTCCGCGCAGGACGAATTCCCACCATGGGGCGCTGAGATTCCACATGCGTGCTCCGTTTGCCGGGCACGGCCGGGTGGCCGCGCATCCACACCGAGCATAGCGCGCTGGCGAAGCGCCGGGGTCGCCGCGACGGCCGCAACCCCGGCATCCACCAGCTTACTCCTCAGCGTACTCGCTCATCGGCACGCACGCGCAGAACAGGTTGCGGTCGCCGTACACGTTGTCGGCACGGCCGACCGGCGGCCAGTACTTCTGCGTGCGCAGCGCAGCCACCGGGTAGGCGGCTTCCTGACGCGTGTACTTGTGCTCCCACGCATCGGCGGTGATCACGGCGGCGGTGTGCGGCGCGTTCTTCAGCGGGTTGTCCTCGCGGTCGAAGCTGCCGTCTTCCACGCGGCCGATCTCGGCGCGGATGGCGATCATGGCGTCGATAAAGCGGTCCAGCTCGTGCAGGGCCTCGCTTTCGGTCGGCTCGATCATCAGCGTGCCCGGCACCGGGAAGCTCATGGTCGAG